>Ga0302326_10012770_pt1 | contig 17862 bp, 11 predicted proteins | sample Palsa_T0_3_FD_202264 | JGI IMG/M metagenome (GOLD analysis project Ga0302326, IMG submission 202264) | Peat permafrost microbial communities from Stordalen Mire near Abisko, Sweden - Palsa_T0_3 | ecosystem: Environmental > Terrestrial > Soil > Palsa > Peat permafrost | place: Sweden: Abisko... | reverse complement strand
CAGGCGCGCGATCGCGTCCAGGTCGGGATGGGAGAGGTAGGAATACCGCGCGTACGCGACATCGCTGCCGTATAGAGTACGCGCATTCACCTCGGAAGTATTTCGACCGAAGATCGCGCCCATCACTTTGTCTTCACTGTAACTGTTGACGCCTTCGTCGAGCCATGGCTCTTCAAACTCATTGGTGGCGACCATACCGTACCAGTATTGGTGGCCAAACTCGTGGGCGATGGTTGTTTCCATACCGTAGTGCGTCCACGAAGGCTCCCACCAACACATGCCGCCGACAATCAGCGTCGGATATTCCATCTCGGCTGCCGCCGAGTCCGGCTCGGGATCGATCAGAGTGATTTGCTTGTAGGGATAGGGTCCATACCAGTCATCGAACTTCTGCATGCTCTGTTTCAGGATGGAGAGATAGCGATCCCGCTGCTCAGCATGGGATGCCAGGATCAACGCGTGCAGCTTGACCGAGCCGAGACTGTTGAAGAAGGTATCGTCGGCGGTCTGAAAATGGGGCGAGGCTGCCCACGCGAAATCATGAATATCTTCACCGCGAAAGCTCAGGGTCTTGGTGCCATCGGAGTTGACGTGCTCGCCCGTCTGAACCCCGACGGCGCCAACGACATAACGCTCCGGTAGCGTGAGATTCACGTTGTAGGTGCCAAAGTCGGCAAAGAACTCGGTATCTGCGTGGTACTGGTGGCAGTTCCACGCACCGTGCCAAAAGACGCCGGCTTTGGGAAACCATTGGGCGCCCATGATGAAGTCCCGGGTGTATCCGGTCCTGGCAACCGAGAGGGGAAACTTGTCGTGAAAAGAGAGATGGAAGCGAATCACCTGACCCGGTGGCAGGGCTTTGGGGAGAGTGATTTCCATCACCGTATGGTCGTCTCGATTGCCATCGTCCGGCGCAGTGAACTGCATGCTCTGCGAGAGATCCCCATAGCCCTCGGCGGAGATGCTCTTGATGTCGATGGCGCCCTGCTCCCCGTGCGCGTAGGGAATATCTGCGCCATTGCGGTGCGACTCTGCGGAAAAAGTGGATTGCGGACGGAAAGCGTTGAGGTAGAGGTGAAAAGGGACGGTCGAAAGCGGCTGGCCGGAGGGATTGCGATATTCGAGTATCTCCGTTGCGTCCAGCGTTTTTGCCTCGGTATTGAGCCTGGCATCGATCCAGTAGGCAGTGACCCGCTGGGAGAGGGGCTTGCCGTCAGGGGAATTCACCGCTGATCCCTGCTGCGCCAATGCGGACAGGGCAAGCAGCAACCAGGATAGCGGCAGCAGGCGCACGTGCGGGGAGGACATGCGGCATTTTAAAGCATTTTTGCAGCCGGGGGTTTTGTCCAGATCTGGGAGCACAACAGCCCAGCCAGGTAACGGCGGTCGTGGGTGGGCGCCAGCCCGCGGCGCAGCAGAGGGGTTGCGTAATCCGGCAAGGCGCGAACGGGAAGGCCGGTAAGCAGGCCGAACGCTCGATAGAGAAAACCGATGATCCCTCGCGCGAGATACGCCGCGAAAGCATTCGGGGGAATGGCGAACTCCGAGATGACCCATTGCGCGCCAGGAAGAGCATGGGGAAGAACGGCGGCGAGGAGCTGGTCCAGCTGCTGGGGGAAAAGACAGTCGAGGAAGAAGTGAGAAACAATCAGGTCGTAGTTTCCGGTGGGCTTCCACTCCAGGGCGTCGGCGTGATGCAGGTGAAGGCGATGGCAGGCCTGTTGGCCGCAGCGCTGCTCAAGGAGCCTGAGCATGGCTTGGCTGGAGTCGACAACATCGGCAGTAAGGGTAGGATTTGCTGCCAGCAGGCGCGCCAGAAAGCGTCCATCCCCATCTCCTAACAGCAGCGCGTGGCGGGCGCCGGACAGATGGACAAGCTGGGCATTACGGCAGCGCCCGAGCGAGGGGCCGAAGCTCATGTATTCCAGCCATCGATAAAGACGGGCAACAGAGTCGAAGTTAGTCACCGGGCGAAGGGGAGGAAGGCCAGCGGCGTGAGCAGGGCTGCATCGGCGGCAATGCGTAAATGCAGGGGCGAGAGGTGTGAGCTGCGGGCGTCGAGTACAAAGAGCAGTCCGCTGCTGAGAAAGCCGGCAAGATAGACGGTCATCAGCCCGCGTGAGGGCGCAAGCAGGGCCGCGGCCAGCGAAAATAGCGCAATCATGGTTACGATGAGACGCAGATGTTGGCTGGACCAACGGGTAGCGGGGTTGATACCTGCCTCCCACTTTTCGATGCTCACACAATTGATCCAGCAAAGCCCGGCAAAGAAGACGACGGCGGGCGCCAGTTGCTCTTTCCCCAACTCGTTACCGGCTCCGAGACGAGACCAGGCGGGGACGGCGGTCGCGGCGGCAAAGAGGATGGCCACGGCAAGCTCCTTGGGCAGGGTAAGAGCGGGCATGCGGTGAACAGCGAAGAGATAGATGAGGGCGAAAACCCCAATCCCTGAGTTATCGCGGACTGCCTCCGGGCGCATGCGAGTGACGACGGACCAGGCTAGCAGCACAGCAAGTAACGATGCCGCCGACAGAAACGCGGTGCGATGGCGAGCATGAAAATGATGGCGTTCGCGCAGCAGCTCGCCCTGGCGGAGTCCATCGAGAATGCGGTCGGCGACATAGAGCAGCCAGGTGCCGAGAGCAAGAAGCAAGGGCGCGAGAGGGGGGATGCGGAGATGCATCGCGCGGGCGAAGAACCACGACCAGAGAGCGGCGACGGTAGGCGCATCCAGGCTGAGCAGATGCCACCATTCCGCGAGGTTGTAGAGGCGCCGGGCCAAACTTCAGTTTACTGCGGAGGAACACCCTTCTCCCTCAGGGGCTGAAGAGGATGCGTGAGAAACGGATTCTACAATCCAGCCCCGAAGGGGCGACCTGAAGGACGACAGTCCTGGGAACACGTCGCAACGATGGGCTAGTCCCGGAGGGACAGCTGAAACGGGTGGGAACGATTCAGCCGTCCCTGGGGGACTAGTCATCTCTCCCCAAACCCAACCCAGGACTGTCGTCCTGGGCTACTTTCAGGTCGTCCCTTCGGGACTGGACTTGTAAATCCCAGTTCTCACGCAAACGCTAAAGCACATAACAAGAGCCGTCAGCTCGAGGTCGCGGGCTCGGCTTGCTTGCGGGGCGCTCGGCGCCGCGGCGGCTTGGGCGAGGCTTTGCTGACTGCGGGGATTGGCGAAATCACCGGGTCGGAGACCGGTTCGGAGGCAGGCTCCGGAATGCTGTCGGGGCTGTCTCGCCCTTCGGCGACGCGGATGAAAAAGTCTTGCGCGCTAAAACACTTGCCCTGCGGTGCGCGGACCCGCGGGTAGGCGCCTTCAGCTGTTTCCATGCGCGACTTCGCCGTATCGGCCAGGTAGGCCGCCAGAATCTCGTTGCGGATGCGATGGCGGATCTGCGCATCCCGTATGGGGAAAACAACCTCACAGCGCTCAAACAGGTTGCGCGGCATCCAGTCGGCGCTGCCGCAGTAAATCTCGTCGGCTCCGCCGTTGGCGAAATAGAAGATCCGGCTGTGCTCCAGGAAACGGCCTACCACGGAGCGTACGCGGATATTCTCGCTCACCCCGGGTATCCCCGGGCGGATGGAACAGATGCCGCGCACGATCAGGTCGATTTGCACTCCGGCCTTGGAGGCTTCGTAGAGCGCCTCAATGACCGCCTGCTCGAGCAGCGAGTTCATTTTGGCAATAATGTGCGCCGGACGCCCCGCCGCGGCATGTTCCCCCTCGCGATGGATCATCCGGATGGTGCTCTCGGCCAAGGTAAGAGGCGCTACCAGCAAGGGAGCGTAATCGTCCGATTCAGAGTGCGCAGTGAGGTAGTTGAAGACACTATGCACGCTGGCGGTGATCTCCGGGTCCGCCGTCAACAGGCTGAGATCGGTGTAAAAGCGGGCGGTGTTCGGGTTGTAGTTCCCCGTGCCGAGGTGCGCATAGCGGCGGGTAACGCCGTCCGGATCGCGGCGTATCAGCATGGCCAGCTTGCAGTGGGTCTTGAGACCGACGATGCCATGAAAGACCTGCACCCCGGCATCTTCCAGATCCCGCGCCCAGCGGATATTCGATGCCTCATCGAAGCGCGCCATCAGCTCCACCACCACGGTAACCTCTTTGGTTTGGGCAGCCTCGGTGAGCGCGTGGAACATGGGCGAGTCGGAACTGGTGCGGTAGAGGGTCTGCTTCATGGAAACAACTCGCGGATCCTGGGAACCCAATTGCACGAAGTTGACCACGGCGTCGTAGGAGTCAAAGGGATGATGCAGCAGCAGGTCATGATGCCGGAGCTCGTCGAACAGGTCTTCCGAACGGCGTTGGAGGCGCAATTCCCGGGGGAGAAATTCTTTGAATTTAAGATCCGGGCGGGGAGTGTCGGTGTACAGATTCATCAGGCGCGACAGGTTGACCGGCCCGTCGGTGGGGAAGACCTGCGTATCCTCCAGCTCAAAATTCATGCGCAGGCGGTCCACCACCTCGGCATCCGCGCCTTCTTCAATTTCCAGGCGGACGGCGTCGCCCTTGCGGCGGTTATGCAACTCGGAGCGCACGCTGTCCAAGAGGCTGCGCGACTCTTCTTCCTGGAAATACAGGTTGCTGTTGCGGGTTACGCGAAAGGCGGCGGTGGAAAGGATTTCATAACCACGGTACATGCCCACGGCGTTGTGCTCAATCAGGTCGTGGAGAAAGACGAAATCGTGGGTTCCGGAGCTGGAGGGCAGAGGCACCAGGCGGGGCAGCGCCCGAGGGACAGTGAGCACACCCAGCAACGCCCCCGAAGCACCCTTGCGCTTGCGGCGCAACAGCAGGGCCAGGCAGAGCGCCTTGTTCAGGACTCGAGGGAAAGGATGCGCCGGGTCGATGGTGATGGGGGTCAACAGCGGGTCGACTTCGCGCTGATAGTAATCCAGGGCATGGGCCCGGGCCGCCTCGTCGACTTCGTCCCACCCCAGCACCCGAACCCCATTTTCATAAAGTGCCGGGCGAAGGTCTTCTGTCCAGCAGCGGTACTGGTCGCGGACGAAACTGTGCATATCCCGGACGACGACGTCCAAGGTCTGGCGGGGAGTCAGGCCATCGAAGCCCGGCTCGGTGTATCCGTCTTCAATCCGTTGCATGATGCCGGCAACGCGAATCTCCACAAACTCATCCAGGTTGCTGGCGGTGATGGCCAGGAACTTGACCCGCTCCAGCAGCGGGTTGTCCTTGTCCTGGGCTTCTTCGAGAACACGACGGTTAAAGCTCAGCCACGATTCATCTCGGCCGATAAAGAGACTTTGCGGGTCCTTACTCTGGTTGTCCATAGAGGCGGGCGGTTACACCATCTGTCAGTGTCTACCTTACTAAAGCGCAGGCAAGTGAATCTGCAATGAAAGTGACATAACAAGGAAAAGCTTTGCGGATTTGACGCCCGGAGAGAGGTTGCGGGAGGATGGAAGATGACAAGGTCTAAGGAGAAGCACATGAACGAGCAGGGTTTGGGTCAAGCACCACAGTCCAGCGAACTCATGGCCGAGGATACGGCTTTGCAGCTTTTTCAGATCGCGGCCCTGATGCTGGGCGACGAGCAGGAGGCAGTTTCCCTGGTCGAGGAAAGCGTATCCAGGGTACAAACCGACCCCTGCGCCGAGGGTACGCTGGCGTATGCCGAAGCGCGCGCGCTGCTGGTTCATACCGCGGTGCAGCGGATGGCCGGCCTTTACCCCGAAGCATTTGCGGTGCCCGCAGCGCAGCCCGCGGATGCTGCCTGCATTGAAACCGACGACCTTGGGGCGGCGGGGTTAACCGGTGAGCAGTTCAGCGCCCTGGTTTCGGGCGCCGGGCGGGCAGGATTGCGGGAATGGCTGGAACGGCTGGCGCCGGCCCTGCGGGCAATCTTTGTCTTGCGCGCGGTCGCTGGACAAGACGGAGAACAGACCGCCGAGAGCCTCCGCCAGAGTGGAGCGATCGGCGCGCAAGCATGGCGGCGAGACCAGGTTGGGAACGCGTATCGTCAGGCTCTATGCTCGCTGGCCACTTGCCTGATGAGCGCCCACGCCTCGCTCCTCCCGGCCTGAAGCTCGAGCCTGGAAGTCCATTCCGGACTTCGGCCCTTACGCGGTATTTTTCACCAAACCCGGCGCTCAGAATCGCCGGCGGGCCTTCTTTTTGAATAGTTCACAAGCCAATCGGCATCGAAGTGGGTGCTGCGGTTTTTTCAGGGCCAAAGGTTTCTTGCCGAGGTTGATTCAGGGATGAGATGTAAGCCGGGTGAAATGCAGGGCACGAGGTGGGGATTACTGGGCCTGCTCCTCTGCTTGTTCTTTACCCCGCTTGCCTCGCCGGGGCAGGCGGTTCAGGCTACGCCGGCACAGGCAAATAGCAGCACATATCAGGGCAGCATCGTAAAGCAGGCGCCGGTGCCGGGTGTTCTTCCCCTGCCGCTCGATCAGGCGATCCGCATGGGTTTGCAATACAACCTGGGCCTGGTGCTTTCGGGAGTAAACGCGGGAATGGCGGGCGCCCAGCGGCTGCAGCAGCTGCAGGCATTGTTGCCCACAGTCAATGGTTCGGTAAAAGAGGCGGCGCAAGAGACGAACCTGCAGGCCGAAGGGCTGAAAATTCCGGGATTCCCGGCGGTGATCGGGCCATATGGGTACACCGACATCCGGGGTTCGGTGCAATGGTCGCTGTTGAATTTGTCGTCGCTCGATAATTATCTGGCCTCGAAACATAACTTCCAGGGGTCCAGGCTTTCGCTCGAGGACGCCAGGGATTTGGTGGTGCTTACGGTGGGAAATGCGTATCTACTGTGCATTGCGGACGCGTCACGGGTGGAGTCGGCGCAAGCCCAGGTGAGCACTTCGAAGGTTTCGCTCGACCAGGCAGTGGCCAACCACCAGGCGGGGACGGCTCCGCTGCTGGATGAGCTACGCGCCCGGGTGGATTACCAAACGCAACAGCAGACTCTGATCACCGCGCAAAACCAGTATGAGAAAGACAAGATTGCGCTGGCGCGCGCCATTGGACTTCCCCTGGAACAAAGTTTTGCCTTGACCGACCCGGCGCCGTTCAAGGCCCTGGACGACCTGGACCCGAATGCGGGCGTGGCGCAGGCTCTGGCGCACCGTCATGACTTGCAGGCGTTGCAGCAGCAGGTGGAGAGCGCCCGGGCATCACGCTCCGCGGCCACCGCAGAGCGGTACCCTACGGTATCCTTCGCCGGCGATTACGGGGTGATCGGGCCGACCCTGGGCAATTCCCACGGAACCTTCGATGCCGTGGGCACGGCCAGCGTACCGCTCTTCGAAGAAGCAAAGCTGCGTGGAGACGCGCGGGATGCGCAAGCGCAGCTGGAACAGAAACAGGCGCAGTTGAGTGACCTGCGCGGCCAGATCGGCGCCGACGTACGTGACAGCATTCTCGATATCCAGGCAGCCGCCAAGCAGGTCGCGGTGGCGCGCAGCAACGTAGAATTAGCCACCGAGGCTTTGAGCGAGGCACAGCAGCGCTACGCGGCAGGGGTTGACGATAATCTCGCGGTATCGCAGGCCCAGACGTCAATGGCCCAGGCGGATGACCAGTATGTCTCCAGCCTGTACCAGCACAACGTAGCCAAACTCTCGCTGGCGCGGGCATTGGGGATCGCGCAAACGAATTACCAGGATTACGTGGGAGGAAAGTAACGGTGGCGGAACAGAATCCGGAATCAGGCCGTGCCAGTGCAAGTGCCGTTGAAGAGGGGCCGCAGGCTGGCGAAAATGATCAGCAGGACCTGGATGCCCCTCCGCGAAAAAAGGGGCGGCGCCGGTTTATCGTCATCGGCGTGGTGGCAGTGCTTATTGTGGGCGCGCTGCTCTTCTGGTGGCACTCCACGTATTACGAGGACACCGATGACGCGCAGGTGGATGGTCACCTGATCCAGATCAGCGCCCGGGTTGCCGGCCAGGTCATCAGGGTCAACGTGGAGCAGAACCAATACGTGCAGGCCGGTACCTTGATCGCTGAGATCGATCCCAAAGACTTTGAGGTGGCGGTGCAGCAGGATGAGGCCAGCCTGGAGAGCGCCGAGGCCAACTATGAAGCGGTGAGGGTAAACGTCCCGGTAATCGGAATCAACACCAGCAGCAGCCTGCAGTCGGCTTCTTCGGGCGTGCGCTCCTCCGATGCGACGGTACAGCAGTCGCAGCGCCAGCTGGAAGCGGCGCAGGCCCAGGTGGCCCAGGCGGACGCGAACAATATCAAGGCGCAACTGGACCTGAAGCGTTACACGCCACTGGTGGAAAAAGACGTCATCTCCAAGCAGCAGTTCGACGCCACCGTCGCCGCCGCGGATGGCGCCCGCGCGGCATTGCTGGGAGCCAAAGCCAGCGAAATTGCGGCCGAGGACGCGGTACGCATCGCCCGCGACCGGGTAGTGCAATCGCAAGCTGAGCTTAAGACTGCGCAAACCGCGCCCGACCAGGTGAAGATTCAGAAGGCCAAGGCAGATCAGGCTGCGGCGCAGGTGGAGCAGGCACGCGCCCAGCTCGCCCAAGCTAAATTGAACCTGGGCTATAGCAGGATTGTTGCCCCGGTTAACGGCATCATCACCAAGAAGAGCCTGGAAGTCATGCAGAACGTGAGTGTGGGCCAAAACCTGATGACCCTGGTGTCGCTGGACGATATCTGGATCACGGCGAACTTCAAGGAGACGCAGCTACGTCTGATGCGCCCCGGACAGAAGGTCAAGATCCACGTGGATGCCTACGGACGTGACTACGACGGCAAGGTGACCCAGATTGGAGGGGCCACTGGGTCGATGCTGAGCCTTTTCCCACCGGAAAACGCCACTGGCAATTACGTCAAAGTCGTGCAGCGTATCCCGGTACGGATTGACCTGACGGACCGGAATGAGGACCAGGACCACCTGTTGCGTCCCGGCCTGTCGGTTGAGCCTACGGTTCGGGTTAAGTGAACGCCATCGCGGTAGAGTCTTGTAGTGGTCGTTCCGCTGTCCCCGAAATCCGAGAAGATGCCGGTTTTTTGCATCTCCAACTCACCACAAAACCGTCATCCTGATAAAAACATCCCGAACAGATCTTGCCAATCGCGAGTTTTCCCGCAGCCGCTAAAGTAAAGGGAAACCACCTGGACACTCGCTTCGTGGGCGATTTATTGTTTCTGCGCGGGGTCCAGCCATGAATGCTCGTAAGAGAGGACCATGTTCGACCCTTTTCCTCGGGATCGCCCTGCTTGTGATCGGGGTCAGACCCATATCCAGCCAGTGTGTTCAACCACCAGGCTCATTTACTTTTCGCCAGGAGTCGCGGGCCGTTCTGGTCGATGTGGTGGTGCAGGACAAAAGCGGAAGACCGATCAACGGGTTGAAGCGAGAGGCCTTCCACCTCTTTGAGGACAACACACCCGAAACTCTGGCATCGTTCGATCTTCATACCCCGGGGCAAAACGCGAATGTCCAAGACTTCTTACCGGCGCTTCCCGGTCCGTCTGAGGAATATTCGAATTTTCGCAAGGCGCCCGGGGAGCAATCGATAACCGTGCTTCTTTTCGACTCCCTGAACACAGCGATGGCTGATCAGCAGCGCGCGCGAAAGCAGATGATTTCTTTCCTCAAGTCTCTGCCTCCGGGCCAGTCCGTCGCTCTCTTCACCCTGGGAACCGGCCTGCACATGGTCCAGGATTTCACGGGAAAGTCGGATGTGCTGATCGCCGCCGCAAATCAACTCAGCTCAGCCCCTTCGCCACTCTACGTAGAGCACGGCCCGGATCAGATACGAGAGGACGATTCTTTGTCCGGCGCAGACCTGCTCAAACAGGCGAAGCTAATGAATATCAACGCCAAAGACATCCCAAATCCCCAGGACAGAGCGAGGGCGGTGTCCGAAGAAATCGATACCCTCATGGCCGAAAAAGGGACCTACCGCATGGACGTACGGGTCCGACTGACACTTTCTGCAATGGAACAGTTAGCTCATGCGCTGGCTGCCTATCCAGGCAGAAAAAAACTTATCTGGATATCCGGTTCCTTTCCTTTGAGTCTGGGGCCCGACATGGACACTGGATTCTCCGGACATGCCTCGGAATTATTGCGCGATTACACGCAACAGCTTCGCCTGGTGGAAACGCTTCTCGCACGTACCCAAATTGCGGTTTACGCGATCGATGTGAAGGGTGTGATGGGGACCGGAGCCGGTGCGGCGGTCGCAGGGGCGGACGCAGTCAGCATGAATCCGGATACGCGAGGAACCGGCCTTTACGAGGATCGACAACAAACCTCGATTGCCAACACCCAAGCCACGATGCAGGAATTAGCCGAGCATACAGGCGGCCGCGCATTCATCAACCAAAATAACCTTGCCCTCAGCGTCAAGCAGGCATTTGACGATGGAGCGAACTACTACATCTTGAGCTATGTCCCGAACCGGAAGGATTACGACGGCAACTACCGGGTGATCAAGCTGAAGGTAGATGGAGTAAAGGACTCCGAGCTTCATTATCGGCGCGGATATTTCGCAGTCTCCGACACAGTGTTGGATCCAAATCAGCAACATCATTCCTTCGTCGCCGCCATGCAAAGGAATGCGCCGGAGTCGAGCGGCGTACTGTTTAAGGCCAAGCTCTCGGATGCAGGCGCGAAAGACAAGATCCAGATCGACTTTGCAATCGACGCGCGGGACATCACTTTCAAAGACGAACAGAATTGCGCCAAGAAGCTGAATATGGTCGTGGGCGCCGTCGCGTGGACCCTCGACAAGAAGGAACCAACCCGCATCTTCCAGATCTTCGATCCGGTATTAACGCCGGAAGCGTTTGCCAGTTATGAGTCGAACGGGATAAAGGTGAGGCAGCAGATCATCCTGGGTCCCGGGCCCGCAATTGTTCGATTGGGCGTCATGGACCTGGCTACCGGCAAGATCGGTACGGTGAATATCCCATATAAGATTTTCAGTGCCGATCGATGATAGTTAGCGGGCGGCTTTCTGAGCGGGTTCATCCACCACCAGCACGCGATCTCCCTGAACGTTCTTGAGCGTCTGCACCGTTCCACTCGGCCAGCGGATTTCGATGGTCTGCGCCACCGCATCGCTTCCCAACCCGAAGTGCGCACGCCGGTCGTTCGCCGAGAGATAGCTGCCTGCGGTGGAAACGGTAATAAGCTGCGTTCCTCCCAAGGTGGTCAGCTTGATCTCCGCGCCAATGCCATCGCGATTACTCTTGTGCCCGGTCAGCCGGATGTCGAGCCAGTGGTTGTGCGTAGGCGTTTCGTTGCGCAGCAGGTAGGCCGGCCCGCCGTTGGTCGTCACCACAACGTCCACTTGCCCGTTATTCCAGATGTCGCCGGTCGCCAGGCCGCGGCCTACCCACGCTTCATGGAAGACGTCGCCGGACGCCCCCGACACATCCACAAAGTGCTTGCCGTCGTTGTGCATCAGCAGCATCGGTTCCTTGTAGCGCAACTGCGGAAAGCTCAACTGGACGTTGTCGATATCGTGTCCTTGCGCCACAATCAGGTCTTTCCAGCCGTCGTTGTCGTAGTCGAGAAAATCGACGCCCCAGCCGGAATGCAACAAGGTGGCCGCGGCCACTCCGCTCAGGTAGCTGGAATAGGTAAAGCTGCCATCGCCGTTGTTCTGATAAAGCGCATATTTTTGATTGGCCAGATCGGTGACGATCAGGTCGGGAAGGCCGTCGTTGTTGTAGTCGGAAAAGGCAACGCCCATGCCGGCATACGTCTGGCCGTCGCCATCCACGGAAACCTCCTCCGACAGTCCGACTTCCTCAAATGTTCCATTGCCTTTGTTGTGATAGAGAAACTCCAACATCGAATCGTTGGCGACAAAAATATCCGTGTGCCCATCGCGATCGTAGTCGGCAATCGCAATTCCCAGGCCTTTGCCTGGCTTGTCCAGTCCGATTTTCGCGCCCACCTCGGTAAAGTGGCCGTTGCCGTCATTGTGGTAGACCAGCGGGGAAAGCGGTTGAAAAAGGTCCGGATGGCAATAGGAGCGGTATCCCTCGCGATGCTCGCCGCACCACAGATCAGAAAAACCCCACTTCAAGTAACGCAGCACCACCAGATCGAGCAGTCCGTCATTGTCCAGGTCAATCCACGCCGCGGAGGTTGACCACCCGCTGCCGCTTGTGCCGGAAGAAGCCGTCACGTCGGTAAAGGCGCCGTTTCCATCGTTGTGGTACAGGTGATTGCCGCCATATCCGGTCACATACAGGTCTTCGTAACCGTCATTGTCGTAATCGCCGACAGCCACCCCCAGGTCGTAGCCCACGCCGGCAAGGCCTGCTTTTTCGGTTACGTCTTCGAAGCTGCCGTCCAGCTTTTGATGATAGAGCCGGTTCCAGTCCCTGGGTCCGCTCTTCTTGGGGATCGCTCCCGGCGTCATCGGATCGGTAAGCGCCGCGCCGTTGGCGAAGAAGATGTCCAATCGCCCATCGTTGTCGTAATCAAACAGCGCGACCCCGGAACCCATGGTTTCGATCAGGTACTTCTTCGCAGTATGGTAGGCTTGGCCGAGGAAATGGACCCCGCCGGCCGATGTGACGTCCACGAACTTGCCCGGCTGCTCCGGTTGAGCCTTCTGATCAGGGAGGGTTGGGGAGAGCGTTGCGGGCGGGGCAAGTTGTATGGCCGCGGCCGGGCTGCCAAGCAGCCAGGCCGTCAGCCCAAGCGCTCCCAGCCCGGCAATGATCCCCTTGCTCATCTAAGCGAGAAGCTGCCGCAGATGAACCCGCGTGGAAGAGACGGTTCCGCGAGGAAATCCCGGCCCCACAGCCACAGCCTGGTTGAGTTCCTGCGACCAGGCAACGAAGGATGCTTGAGCGGAGCCGGTGAGGCGCTGCTGATTGATCCAGGTGTAAAAGACCCCCATGTCGGCGTCAATGAGCGATCCCTCAGGATCCGGAACGTTCCCGCTGTTCGTCCGGGCAAGCAATTGGTCCATGGGCAGTTGTCGCTGGCGGGGGGCGAAACGAACCACCATGGTGGAAGGCTGTGCGCGGCGAAGCGCCTCCCGGACGGTCCACTGGGCAAACGTGGTCGCGAAGATCTGGGTGCCGGAACCTTCGGTGAAAACGCTGATCTTGAATCGGCTGAGCACCTGATCCTGAGCGGACCCAGCCAAGCCGACATCGGCAGGCGTGGTCTCCGCCAGCACCGTCCGGAGCAGCTCGGGGCCCGCGTCCGGGCGGGCAATCACGCTTTGCATGCGCTGCAGAATCGCCGTGCGCAGAGGCTCGAGTTCGCCCCAGGAGATCCGTGTGATTCGCGCCTCGCTCCACGCCTCAGCCAGGCCGCCGTCGATATACCAGTGTTGGTGTGGCAGTGGGTCGGCTGCAAGGCGAGCCGAGAGCTTGTCCAAAATCGCCTGCATGTTGCTTGCGGGATCGACTTGGGGAAAAAACACTCCGTGCGGGCGCAGCTTGCGAAAAAGTGGATAGCCGGCTGCCCTCAACCCCGGCCCTAAAACTGCCACGCAGAGGCGCGGCGTGGATGGCGCCGTTTCGGGGACATCTTTTCGCCACGCTTCGGCGTAGCTTGAGGCAGCGGCATGATAACCATCGATTTGATGGGTAGCCCATAGGTCGGCGGTCATCTGCTCGCTCGCTTCCTGGGGCCGGCTCACCCACGCGAAAGCAGCGATTTCTTTGGAGAGCGACAATTGCGCAAAAGGGCCCAGGATCTGATTTCGCTTCTCCGCCGGCAGGGATTCCAGCCAGGAGAATTGGCTTTCCAGCGTCCTTCGCTCCGCCGGGAAGCGCCAGTCATACCGGATAACTTCGCGCAGCACAATGACAGCAAGCGCCAACGGCAACTGCCGAAGCAGGATCAGATGCTGCCGGGCAAACTCTCCTGCTTGCGGCGGGTAAGTGGAAAAGCCGGCTGCCGAGAGCTCTGCAGGCTGCATGGCTAGAGCACCTCGGCTAAGGGCCTGCCCTGCGCCAGCGGCGTTCCAAAGCCCAGCAACGCCCCGAGGGTGGGGACCAGATCAAGCGACTCTACGGGACGATCGATAAACGTCCCCTGCCGGACCCTGGGGCCAAGCACCATCATCCAGGTGGTACGGGAAAGGGTGTCTCCCGTCCGATGATGCTGGAAGCCGTTTCCTCCTGCGGTAAAGTCGGAGTCGCGGCCGAAATCCGGAAGAATAAACATGGTCGTCTTGCCGGCATATTCCGGGTTATCCTGCACTGCCTTCCAAATGTCGGCACACAGACGATCGGAACGGCGAATTCCGTCAATATAGAGGGAGTACGCGCCGGAGTGCGCCACATCGATATCGTGCAGGGTAATCCAGAGAAGGCTCGGCGCCAGCTGTTTCATGAGCTGCCGCAGAACATAAACGGAAAGCTCGTCCGGACTGCTCAGGGTAAGCGCGTGCTGCTTGAAATCGCCCATCGACAAACGGAGAATATCCTCCAACTGGCGGAACTCGATCTCATTTCCGGCAAGCTCGGGAGTATAGAACGGCTCCTCGTAGTTATCGCGCAGCAGGTGGCTGTAGTCGTCGCTGCTGTTCACCGGCATCGCCGCCTTCAGCAGCCGCTTGGGAAGAATGACGCCCGCGCCGAGCCCGGCTCCATAGCCGCGATTGCCGCTCTCCCCGATCCGGTTGAAGCCATTACTGGGCGCAACCACCCAGGCATCGGCGGCGGGCCGGTTTAACCCCTTGCGGAAATACTCAAAAATCGTCGGATTGTCGGGCGGAACGGCTGCGTAGTTGTTGAACGTCTCATAGACTCCTGTAGCCAGGCTGGCGGTTGCGACATAGTGGCCGAGGATTCCATGGTTCTGCACCCGCGCAAAGAAAGCGGATTGGGGCAACAAAGTTCCCAACATATTTGGGATGTTCTCTCTGCCCTCGGGAGCAAAGGTCTCCTCATCCCGGGCACCGCCGCCGAAGGTGGCGACGATTACTTTTTGCCCGGCCGGCAAGCCCGCTGCGCGAAGGGGGGAAAAGCCGCAGAACGCGCTAGCCGCTCCCAAGCCGGCTGCGGACCGCAAGAACTCGCGCCGGTTCCACACCATTGCATCCGCGGCCTCACGCGGATTGCGCTGGATGATCGGATTCATCCCCGCATTCCTCATTTCATGCTCACCAGCAGAGTGGTAATCTGCTTCATTCTCGCATCCAGGTCCTGGTTTTCCTGCTGGCTGTATTTCTGCTGCAGCGCAATCTCGCTGTTTGCCTCCTCTTTTCGTCCGGCGTGCGAATAGGCGAGGGCCAGCCGGTAATGGGCTTGCGAATAATCCGGCTTGCTGCGGATGGCCGCTTCCAGCTCAGGAATGCTTTGCTGCCATTCTTTCTGCGTCTGCAGCAGAACGGCCATCTCATAACGCGCTTCGGGCAGGCTTGGATTGGCCTGAATCGCCGCCTGCAAAAGGCGGCGCGCCTGCTCCAACTGGCCAGGATCCGAAGGGCGATGCAGGATGTTGGTCGCCGCGTATGTTCCCAGCATTGCATTCTGCGGATGCTTTTCGGCGAAGCCGAGCACTGCCTGGCACCTGGGATCGGTCCCCTCGGTTAACACCATGCAGGTGCGTCCCAACAGCTCGGCGTAGGTTGTGTTCTCAGCGTCGGTATCGAGCAGCGCGGCAAAGACGGGGATGGCTTGGTCGTAGTTCCCGTTCCCGTAATAAGCCACGCCCAGCCCGAAACGCATGCGGCGGCTATCGGGAAACTCTTTCACCCCGGCTTCGAATTCCTTGACCGCCGGTTCGAATGTCCAATGCCGCAGAAAATCCACTCCAAGGACATACACATTGGCTTCTGTAGGAGCAAGTTTTACGGCGTTGACATAGTGCTGGGCCGAATCCTTATAGTGGCCGAGCTTCTCCTCGACATCACCGTAGAGCGACTGCGCTTCCGCGGAGGTCTCCACCCCCGGCATACGAGAGAGCCAGGAATCGGCTTTCGCGGTATCGCCGGTTTCATAAAATGCCAACGCGCCGTTGTACAGCAGATCCGGATTTGCGCCATCCTTCGCAAGGGCAGCGGAAAAGGCGGCGCTCGCCTTGCGCGGCTCTTGCAAAAGCATCCAGGTCTGTCCCAATGCTTCCTGGGTCTGCGCATTGCCGGGATCGAGCTGCGCCGCCGTCTGTAGCTCCCGCGCCGCATCGGAGTTGCGGCCGAGCTTCAAATACGCTGCTCCCAGGTTGGCGTGAGCAACATCCGCTATCGGCTGCTCCTGTGCGGCGGCCTTCAGCAACGGCAAAGCGCTGTCCAGTTGGTTCTGAGAGGCGTAGGCCAGGCCCAACGACTCGTTGATCTCGTAGTTGTGCGGATGACGCAGATGAAGCTCTTTCAGGAGCGATTCCGCGCGCGCGAAATCGCCACCGTTCAACGCGGCCGTTGCCTTCTCGAACTGGGTTTCATCGGAAGCCGAAATAGGCGCGGCGCCGGAGGCGGGTGCCTGGGCAAAGGAGATGGTTACGCCTAACGAGAAAAGGCAACCGATCAAAAAGACTTGTGCGCAGCGTCGAACCAACGATTTCTTGCCGGAAGACACCACCCGGAAAACCCCCAGTGGGCAGATCGCGATCCACCCACCGATCCAAGTATAGCTTTTGGCGCATAGCTCTTGGCTTTGGCCCAAAGAGCTGCCCTGGGGTCAAGGCAGCTCTTACCCTCTAGAAGACATACTTCGCCGCAAATTGGATAAAGCGCGCGTCCGGAGTGAAGTTCTGGAAGCTACGCGGTCCCGTGATATTCCCGCCATTCGAGTTGTTATTAGCGGTGCTTGGCTGTCCATACGCCGGGGTATTCAACACGTTGAAAATATCGGCTCGGAATTGCACGAATGTTTCCCGCCAGATAGGGAAGTTCTTGAAGATGGACATGTTGATGCGCTCATAGCCGGGACCGTAGATGCTGTTGCGCTTGCCGCCCAGCAGAGTCAGGATGTCCGCCGTGTTTGTCACATACGCCGGGTAGGTGTAGCCAGGCTGCGGTGTGGTGTAACTTCCATTGTTGGGGCCGGGGCTGATCGTTGCGCCGACCGGGGGATTGGCAAAAGCACAGGGGTTATACCAATTGACCTTGTTTTTCACTTTCTGTGCGCAGGTCACGCTGGGATTAGAAGCTGGCGGCGTGCCGCCTGCTTTGAAAGGATTGGCGACGGTGAGGGCGTACGCGCTAGCACCGGAGGGACCCGTGGTGTTGGTCCCGACGGTGAACGGCTGGCCTGTTTCAGCGGTGAAGGTCAGGTTCGCCGACCACCCGCCAACGACCTCGTTCAAAATATCGGATTGGAACTTATGGGGCCTACCCGTGCCCCACGGCAAATCATAGTAACCGTTGAAGGTTACGCGGTGGCGCGTATCGAAGGGGGAGTTGGAATAATCCGCTTCGATCGGGAGTATATTGAGGGCGCCCCTGAAACCCGAATCACCGGTGCTGCCCAGCGGAGTCGGAGCGTCGTCCAGAGCGTGCGAATACGTGTAGGTTGCCAGGAAATTCAACCCGTTCGACATCCGTTTCTCGAGTTTTGTCTGCAGTGAGTTATAGCTGCTCTTTCCGGCGTAGTTGCTATAGGCAGTACCACCGAAGTCAGGGAACGGTCGCACCGTCTGCGAGCTGTTGGCCGGGTTCTGCAGCGCGGCCGGGCCATTGGGGTCGGGGAAGACGATGAGATGCCGGGAAACATTGCCGACATACATAACGCTCGCGGTCATGTTGGACCCGATCGCACGCTCGACTGCAAGGTTGAAGTCCAAGGTATAGGGCGTTTTGGCCAAGTGATCGGAGCCACGCAGAGCCGGGGTGGAGATAAAGTTCTGCAGGCCGGCGTTGAGCGCATTGGTGAAGCCATTCTCCAGCGACACACCAGCGGTCTGGCTGATGCTCTGGCAATTTCCATATCCG
>Ga0302326_10012769_pt1 | contig 17863 bp, 9 predicted proteins | sample Palsa_T0_3_FD_202264 | JGI IMG/M metagenome (GOLD analysis project Ga0302326, IMG submission 202264) | Peat permafrost microbial communities from Stordalen Mire near Abisko, Sweden - Palsa_T0_3 | ecosystem: Environmental > Terrestrial > Soil > Palsa > Peat permafrost | place: Sweden: Abisko... | reverse complement strand
CGCGTAGTAGGCCACCAGTGTGCCGAAGAGCGCCATCGATAAACCCACGCCGCCAATGATAGCGTACTTCCAGGCGGCCTCCAGCGAGGTGACCTTCCCATAGAAGGTCACAAGGAAGATGGAGGCCAGGGTAGTGACTTCCATCGCCGCCCACATCACGCCCAGATTGTTGGCCACCGCCATGAACAGCATGGAGAACACAAACAGCGGCGTCAGCGTGTAGTACATGCGAAGCCGCGCGGTCTGCTCCGTGCCGCTCAGGTCGTCGCCCAGCGCTCCGCTCCGCTGGTCGTCGCGCAGGTAGCCGATCGAGTATGCTGAGCAAACCAGGGCCACCGACGCGGTGAGAAGAATGACTAGCGCGCTGAGCGCATCCGCATAGAAGAAGCCGTTCCACAGCGAGACCGTGCCCTGGGCCAGCACCCGCGCGGCCAGCGCCAAGGCAACCAGAAAGACCGCGACGAACCCACCCAGGTTCACCGCTTCCATTGCCGCGCGCCGGCGAACCAGGAACGACGCGACGGTGGTGGCAAAGGGCACGAGCAATAGAGCGGCCAGCAGCATCCTATCCTTTCAGCCTGCGCAGCCGGCTTACATCCACCGACTCGAAGGTCTCGCGGATGCGGTACACCAGAATGCCCAGCACCATGGCCGCCACCAGCACATCGAAGAAAACACCCAATTCCACGATCAGCGGCATCCCATAGGTGAGCGAAATCGCCGCGAGAAACAGCCCGTTTTCCAGTGACAGCAGAGCCAGCACCTGCGTAAGCGCCTTGCGCCGGTTCAGCAGGTTAAAGAAACCGATCAGGAACAGAGAGATGGCCACGGCCAGCGCGTTGTGGCCCAGACCGGGCTCGTCCGGCCGATAAAACGACGCCGCGACAACATAGCCCACCAGCGTCAGCCCGCCCGCAATCACCACTGAGAGCGGCACATTCACAATCGGTTCAATCTGCTCATTAATCTTCATGCGCCTCACCAGTCGTTGAAAAAGGATCGGCACCAGAATCACCTTGACCACGAGGGTCAGCGCGGCGGCAACATAGAGATGAGGCGCGTGGTTAAACCACGCGATGGTGGCGGCAATCATGGCGAGGAATAGCGATTGGGCCGCGAAGATGCGGATGTGGACCACGATCCAGCGCTGGGTCACCATCGCGATCTGCAGCACCAGCACCAGCGCTGCCATCAAGGTGACTATTCGATCGCCGAGTTGAAGATTGAGAAAAGGCGCCATAAGCATCAGAAGAGAAATGTTGAAACCAGCGCCAGCGACCCCAGGGTAAAGGCAACAGCCAGCAGTTCCGGTACCCTGAAGAGCCGCATTTTCGCGTTGACGGTCTCCAACAGAACGATTGCGCAACTTAACAGAAACAGCTTCGCCAGCAGCCAGCCGATCCCCTGCAACGCGCCGAAACCAAACCATGTAGGCTGCAAGCCAATCGGCCAGAAGCAGTTGATCAACAGCGTCATCAAGACGAGTTGCTTGATGGACGCTGCCCATTCAATGAGGGCCAGGTATGGACCGGAATATTCGAGGATCATTGCTTCGTGGATCATGGTGAGTTCCAGGTGAGTGTCGGGATTGTCCACTGGGATCCGGCCCGTCTCCGCGATCAGCACCAACGCCAGCGCGGCGAATGCAAACATCTGCGCAGGAGCGAGAAAACGCCAGTTTTGTCCAATGGCGGCTCCGGCGATTTCAGTGAGGCCAGTGGAGCCGGCGCCGATGGCGACCGTGAAGATGGCCAGCATCATGGCCGGTTCGGCTAAGGCCGAAATGGTCATTTCGCGGCTGCTCCCTAGACCGCCAAATGAACTGCCGCTATCGAGTCCGCTGAGCGCCAGGAAGAAGCGGCCCAGTCCAAGCAGGTAGATCACTGCCAGCACGCCACCGAACAAACCGAGCGGCGCCTCGGCGGCAACCATGGGAATCATGAGTCCCGCCAAAAGAGTGCTGAAGAAAACTACCCAGGGCGTTGCCACGAAGATCCAGGATGCGGTCTCTGGAATCACCATGCCTTTGCCAAACAGTTTGCTCAGATCCCGGTATGGCTGAAGGATGCCTGGGCCGCGCCGCGTTTGCAGCCGCGCCTTCAGCGTTCGAATGACTCCCGTCACCAGAGGCGCCAAAGCCAGTAGCAGAAAAAGTTGCGCCGCGTTCTCCATCAGCCGGGTCATGATCAGCTCGGTCATCCGCGCACTCCAAACAACAGAAGCAGAATCAGCGTAATGAAAATATACGCGAGGTAAAGGTTGATGCTGCCCGCCTGAATGCCCTTCATGCGGTTCGCCGCCGCCATAATCCGCTCCCACAGCGGTCCGTAGAAATGCTTTTCAAAAGTGGGCTCGATCTCGCTTTCGAAGCGGATCGCGCTGGGGTAGTGGGGAGACACTTCATACTCCGCCTGGATTTCGCGGCGCGGGCGATAGAGAGCGGAGAAGATCATACGCAACGGCTTTGAAAATGCGGTGGCGGTGTATTCGTTGTCGGCGGTCAAGCCCGGCAGGCCGCAATCCCACGCCGGCCGAATCACGCTGCGACGTTTCCATCGCATGGCCAGCGGAAGCGCAAATGCCGCTCCGGCAAAGAAAAAGAGCAGCGCAATCCCGGCTGTCGATATGGTGCCGCCATGTGCAATTCCCGGCGAAAGCGCCCAGCCGCGTGCCATTACCAGCGCCGAACTTGCGCTAACGCCCAGAGCCTGCTGGGTGATGGGGTCGAAGACCCGCACAAACCAGGTTGCGCCCAGTCCCAGCACAACGCATCCCACCGCCAATACCGTCATCCCTGCGCGCATCGGCAACGAGGCCTCGCGCGCTTCCGCCGCCTCCTCGCCGCGCGGCAGCGCCAGAAACGGAATCGCGAATGCTTTGACGAAACAAGCCGCCGCCAGGGCCGCTGTAAGCGCCAGCAAAGAGCCGGCGATGGGGAACATCAGTCGCGTCAGGCTTTGCGTGGTGCCGAAGCCGGCCAGCAGCGCCTGGTAGGTGAGCCACTCGCTCACGAATCCGTTCAACGGAGGCAGTCCCGAGATGGCTACCGCGCCCACCAGAAAGCACAAGGCCGTCACCGGCATGCGCCGGATCAGCCCGCCCATCTTCTCCATGTTGCGCGTGTGCGTGGCCTGCACCACCGAACCCGCGCCAAGGAACAGCAGCCCCTTGAACATGGCGTGGTTGAACGTGTGATACAGGCCTGCGATCAGAGCCAGCGCAGCCAGATTCGGCTGTCCCAGAGAACGAAACATCAGCGCCGCACCGAAGCCCATGAGGATAATCCCGATGTTCTCGATGCTGTGCCATGCAAGCAGGCGCTTGAGGTCGTGCTCCATCAGCGCATAGAGCACCCCGAGCAGCGCCGACGCCACGCCCAGCCCCAGCACCAGCGTTCCCATCCAAATGGGAGGCGCCCCGTAGAAATCGAAGAAGACGCGCGTCATGCCGTAGATGCCCGTCTTGATCACGATGCCCGACATCAGTGCCGAAACGTTGCTGGGCGCTACCGGGTGGGCTTCAGGAAGCCAGATGTGAAGGGGAACCAGACCGGCCTTTACGCCGAAGCCAAAAAGGAAAAGCAGAAAAACCGTCCCTTGCTGGAGCGGCGGCATGCGCGAAGCCAGCAGATGGAAGCTGGAGAAATCCAGGCTGCCGGCGGCGGATGCGAGCACCAGGAACGCGATCAGCAGCAGGCCGGAGCCGGCGTGCGACATGATCAGAAAAAGCATCCCGGCTTTGCGCGTCTTTTCCTTTTCGTGCTCAAAGGCGATCAGGAAGAACGACGAGAGCGCCATCACTTCCCAAGCCACCAGGAAGAAGAACGCATTCGACGCGGAGAAGACCAGCGCCAGGCTCAGCAGCAGCAGGTTGAAGAAGAACCCGAAGGCGCCCAGGTTGCGGCGCCCTTCCATCTCCCTCAGGTATCCGAAAGAGTACAACGAAACTGCGGCAGCCAGCACCGCCAGCGTGACGTTGAAATAGGCCGACATCGGGTCCAGGCGAACAGCCCAGATGAACTCGGGGTTGCCGAAGGGAAGCCCGATCGCGGTCGGACTGCCACTGAAGATGGAGGCCGCCGAACCGGACAGATCGAGGAGCGAACCCGCCAGCGCCGCCCCGCAGGCAACTCGGCGCGCGGCTGCCGGTTCGCGCCACAGGGCCAGACTTGCCACGGCGCCCGCCAGCCACACGACAATTCCGCTTAAGAACAAATCGGCGACCACCGGAAAGACGCCTCGCGCTCCACTTCCACGAGCATCTGGATGGCGAGGCGTGCGGGATGGGAGGGAGCCCGGAAGATGCCGGCCTCGTGTGTCCGCAGCGTCTCATGCATTCTATGAGCATCTTCCAAATTCAGAATATACGCAATAGTTGAAGTCGAAGGATTTGCCCGCGTGCCCACCGCGCAGCCAGGCCAATCAACCGGAAGGACAAGCCTCACGGCGGCTCACCTTGTTGGCGAGTTCGGTGTAGAGGATGACGATGCGAGGCCAATCGGTCTTCGATGGCGTGCGGGCGCGGGTGCGGGAGGCCTGGATCTCCATAAGGGCGGCCAGGCCGTGGACTTCGGGTTCCTGCGGAGTGAGTTCGGCGAGTATGCGGCCGAGCCTGAACTGTTCGAACTCTTCGGCCGGATCCCGCATGAGGTAGCCGTGGCAAGGTGTGCGGAACGGTCTGGTTCCGCAATAGGCAGGGCTACGTGAGCTTTGCAATTCCACTCAGGCGACTTACAATTCAAGGAAATCTGACCTGAATAAAGATCCCAGCTTAGGCAAGGAGTATCTCGAATGATATTGAATCGCAGGGACTTTATCGGTGCAATGATCGCATCCTCTTCTTTGGGAACCCTGGGAGCATCGCTCGCAACAGGCGAGGCGCCTTCAGCATCCGGACAGGGCGAATGGCTGAGGGGCGGCATGATCGATGCCGGTGGCACGCACGAGCCGCACATGTTTATCGTGCGCCGCGGAGGGCAGCGCACCGATGCGCTCGAGATCGCCGAGTACCAGCAGAGCGAAGAGCTCATCAAGCAGCTTCATGGCCAGGGAATCGAAGTCTTTCATACCAGCCTCTACAAAGGCTTTGGCATGGCCGCTGAAATGGAGGGGATGCAGCGCACACGCGATGCAGTCGCCGTTGCCCACCGCTACGGCATGAAGGTGGATACCTATGTTCAGTGGGGCTCCCTCATGTATGAGACCTTCTTCGCCGAGGAGCCGCGCGCCGAGCACTGGATTCAGCGCGATATCGCGGGGTTGCCGATCCTACTGACCTATGGCTACCAGCAATCCTTCCGTTACATGCCCTGTTTTGCCAACCAGGATTATCTGGAATATCTAAAGAAAGTCATAAGATATGCAATCGTGGAGGTGAAAACCGACTTCATTCATCTGGATAACTTCAACCTCGTTGCCGAGCCGGATTCCTGCCATTGTTCCTGGTGCGTAAACGGCTTCAGGAAATTCTTGAGAACCAAGTACACTCCAGTGCAACTGCGGCAGCGGTTTGGCTTTGAAAATATCTCCTTCGTCAATCCTCCGCAATGGAACAGGAACAACCCCCCGGAGAAGATGGAAGTCATCTATGACCCAGCATTTCAGGAATGGGTCGACTTCCGCTGCCAGTTGATGGCAGATGCGCTGCAACAGATTTCAGAATATGCCAAGTCTCTCAATTCAGAAGTCGCGATGGAGATCAATCCCGGCGGATTGAGTGGCGAAAACGACACCTGGATGGCGGGCGTCGACCACTCCAGGCTCTTGAAATTCACTGAAGCCTTTTGGAGCGAAGAGGCCAACCTGCCCGCCTATCATCCCGATGGCCGGCTGGTTTCAAAGATTCGCAGTTTCAAGCTGGCGCGCGCTTATAACAATGTTCTCTTGGTCAGCGATCTTGCAAATAACCCTGCGGCATTGGCGGAATCGCTGGCCTTCAACCAGACCATAGGATGCGTGGGGCTCGACTCTCAGACGCCGGTAACTCTGAACTACATCGAGTTTTACCGCAAGAACCGCGACTTATATCTGGAGAGCGAGGATGTGGCGCCAGTGGCTGTATTCCGTTCCTATGCGTCCTTGACTTATCACCAGGCTCACGCGCAATTGAGCGCGGTCCTCGTGGAGCAAGCACTGATTCAGTCACGCATTCCGTTTGCTCTCGTGTTCGATGAGCATCTTCGCAACCTGGCCGATTACAAGGTTCTTATCCTCCCCAATACCGAATGCCTTTCGGATGAGCAACTTTCTCTTATCCGTCGCTATGTCGACGGAGGCGGAGGGTTGGTGGTTACCGAGCAGGCTGGGCTCTACGACGAGTGGAGGCGGGTGCGCACGCAGCCGGGCCTAAGCGGGCTGGTGCAGGGCCAGCTCTCCGCAACGGGGTACCAGGAAAAAGTCGACTCCCGGTTGAACGGCACTGCGGCCGGAACGCGTAAACAGGCCGGCCGGGGAAGAGTAGCGTATCTTCCCTCACTCGAATTCGACGGAGCGTTGCCGCCGCCCGAGCCGTATTTTACGATCACAAATCGCTTTTGGAAACGCCCGAAGAACTGGAATGACATCGTCGATGCTGTCAACTGGGCGGCAGGAGATCCGCTTCCTTTCGCTGTCGATGGCCCTGAATTCCTGATCGCAAACTATACATTCCAGCCTCGAAAGCGGCGTTACTTCATCCATTTGGTCAATTACAACGCGGCCATGGTTCCATCCATCGCGGATATCCGGGTCAGAGTTACGTCGGCGCGAAATGAGAAGACGACTCGAGTAACGCTATATGCCCCGGATTCAAACAATGCGCAGCCGCTTGACTTTGGAAGCGATGGTTCCAGCGCCACATTTATCGTGCCGGAAGTGAGAACGTACGCACTAATTGCTGTTCAGATGAAACTCCTCTGAGACACTTTGCAGGATTTATTAGAGCGAAGCCCTGGGACAACCGCAGGCAGCGCGTTTAAGAAACCCGCTTTATGACAGGGCATGACTTCCAGTCATGCCGAAAAGGCAGCAGCAGAAAGGGGTTTTAACCCCTGAGAAAATACGACCGAAACTCGGCTTCGACTGATGAAATGAGGCCTTAGCGAGCAACTGGGCGCAACGAAGCAAAGCGCATCACAATTGCAGCCGGATCTTCCATCGCGTCAGGATTGCCGAGAGCCCGATGATTCCGGCAGTGAAGATAACAGCCTGGCAGACGCCTGCCCACCCGTAATTCCATCTCGCGAAAAGAACCTCCCTGCCAAAGATTGCTGCGCATAGAGGAGGAAGCAGGTACGTCAGGAGAGTATTGGAGCCGGCAGGCTTGGCAACAATAGCCCAGCGCACACGCTTTTGCACATCGCAGATCCAATACAAAACAAGGAATGCGCAAATGCTCGCGCCTGAGCATTCAAGGCACCAGGTGGGCGTTGCGCGTACCTTTGAAATTCCAAGCGGAGTCAATAACCACCCGGAAACAAACAGGACGGCCGCAAGACTAACTGCCGCAATCGTCTTTTTCCTGCGGCTGACTGCAAACGCGTCTGTTAGAAATAACATTGAAGTCAGCAGGCCGGCCATCACGATGGATTGACCGGCGCCCGATTTGAATGGCCAGATGTAAGACGGAGTTGTGTAAGTAAATGTGATCCAGTGAGCCGAGGATACAATATTCAATGCAGTTAATACGATGAACCATGCCACCTGCGCCCACCGCCAGCGCCGGGTTGGAATATAGAGAATGCAGACGCTCAGATAGGTCCAACCGATGATTCCCAGAATCTCCCAATAGGAAGTATCAATCCAGGCCGCGTGCCCGTCAGGAGTTAGTCGCCTGAAGATGGTCATCATGGCCACCAGCAAAACCAGGCCCGCAATCCTTAAAACTCTGAACTGGCTTTTGTAATGAACAGACCTCGGGTAGCTGACCCAGAAAAGGATAGCTCCCAGCAGCGCCAGCAGTGTCCAGGTATTCGCGTCGATGCCCGTCGTCCTTGCGTCAACTTTGTCTCTATTTGCCAGAATCAACCCCAGCACCATCAGCCCCAGTGACCGCATCGCAACATGCGCCCACAATCCCAGCACTGAATCTCCTTTTGAGAGCCTGTGCTCAATCGCCATCGGCAATGACATGCCGACGATGAAAAGAAAGAAGGGGAAGACCATATCCACATACGTCATGCCATTTATGTTTGACGGCATATGGCGTGTCCACCAGGGCAGACCATTCATCTCTCCGAGCTGGTTCACAAAGATCATGACCAGCATCGTCAAGCCTCTAAAAATGTCGATGGATGCAACTCTGGCCGGTCTTGATATGGCGATCATGCATTCGCTACGCGTGCCGGATCACGCTCCGATGCCCCTTCTTCTGGAGCGGGGAGCGGCCTGCACGAATCTCTCTTGATCAACTCTGTCGGAATCGTTACGCTCTGCGGAGGCAGGGTCGGGTCGGCGATGCGGTTGAGAATCATCTCCGCCATCTGCTTCCCTATCTGCTCGGGGAACGCCCTCAGCGCGGTCAATCTCGGGAATAGCGATGCACCTAAAATCTCGCTGCAGCCGGTAACGCTGATGTCATCGGGAATGTTCAACCCGCTGTCTCGCGCCCCTTTATAAACACCCTGTGCAGTTTGGTCGCTTCCAGCAATGATGGCGGTGAAGGGCTCATTGCGAGTCAGTAGAGACTTAACGCCAAGATACCCGCTCTCAGTATCGTCCTCGGTGTCAATGCTGCTCAGTTGCGGTACAAGGCCGGCCTCGGTCATCACCCGGCGGTAGCCTTCGAAACACCGCGCAAACCATGGCAGGCGCGTATTGCCGACGAAGCAGATTCGGCGGTGGCCCAGGCCAATTAAATATTGCGCCATATCCTGCCCGCCTTGAATGTCATCGTAATAGACAACATCGCTCTTCACCTCGCGCGGCGCGCCGATAATATTATTCCCAAGCACCACATGCGTTATGCCTTTATGATTCAGCAACTCCAGCAGATTGGGAGAGTTTGTCCCCGCCAGTATCAGTGCCCTCACCACATCCCGGCGCTGCACCGTATTAGGCAGATGCAATTCCTTCCACGGAACCTGCGGTAAATAATTGAACGACAGAAACACCATGTCCCATCCGCGCGCGGCGCAATATGCCTCCGCGCCCAGCAGAATTCTGTAGTGGAATGTGTGCATCACTGTACGGTTGCTCAAAAGAAAAGCCAGCGCCTTGGTTTTGTTCCGCTGTGAAAGATCGGCGCCAAGCTTCGCCGCCGCATCCAGAACAACCTTTTGAAGCTCGGGATCGACTCGGTTGTTTCCGTTGAGCACCCGGGATGCCGTTGCAACACTTACACCAGCCGCGGAGGCTATTTCACGAAGCCCTAACTTGCTCTTTTTTGGGTGGGTTTTCCTCATGTGTATCTGTGTCAGGACCTCCTCGCCATCGGAATCAATTCAATCACGGAAATCCCTTCGAGTCCTCCGTGGATATGCGTTCTGTACGAAATATCTGAGTGCGGTTTTGCTTCGTTTCACAGTCTACAGCAAATTTGCAGACAATCGAAGATATTTTTTCGGCTGAAGGAACAACGCCTCCGCAGAGAGCGGTTCGATCTTGACCTATCCAATTCTAAGCAGGATGCTTTCGGCCTCTCTTCACCCAGAAGTGAGGATCATCATGCCGGAAGCAGCTTGCAAATGCGTCAGGCTCGAAATCCTCATTGATGCCACCAAAGCGCGAAGTGTCCTGAACCATGCTGCCTGGCCTTACGCGCCATCTGGGAGCGGTGTTTTCCGCCCATCAATCTCACGCTCACCAAAACACAGTCGAACGGTAAGAACTGAATGCGAGCGACTGTGAGCGCCAGAATCGGTCCTGAAAAAACCGTCTCCCGTCCTCCCCTTGGGCAAAATTTGCCTGCAAAACTCTCAATTTCCGTGGTGGAGAGTCAGCGGATCCGAGAACAAATTGGCGTGCGAGAAAATAATATAAATACTTATTATTCAATCGATTACACAAAGCGGGAAAATTTGCCCACTCAGAACAGAAATTTTGCTTGACAGTGGGAAAGCAGTCAGATATTGTTCCATTAAATTTTGGAAGGCCCGTGTCTTCGTAATGAAATCAAAAGCGAGGAAAGACAGAATGAAGAAGAATTTGGTAGCGATCCTTTGTATCGTCCTGCTCCTGAGCGGAGCGGCAGCCGTAGCCCAGACCATCACCGGTTCTGTGCGTGGGACAGTGACCGACCCTAGTGGCGCAGTCGTTGCTGGAGCAAAGGTGGTCGTCACAAACGTAGACACTGGCGTGGCCAACCACGCGGTCAGCGGTCCGAGCGGCGTTTATGATTTCCAGTTTTTGAATCTTGGAAATTACACCGTTACGGTATCCGCGTCTGGTTTTGAAACTTCGTCGATTGGGCCGTTCCGGCTGCAGATCGATCAGATCGCTCAAATTGATGCCAAGCTGCAACTCGGAGCAGCTGCCACTACAATCAACGTCGCAGCAAGCGTCGGCGCGATTCTGAACACGGAAAATGCCACGCTGGGAACCAGCATCAGCGCACATGCCCTGGAGACCATGCCATTGCCTGGGCAGAATGTCCTGTACGCCACCATGTTTGTGCCTGGCGCGCTCAATCCTACTGTTGCGTCCATGGCCACTGCGTATCGCAATACAAGCTGGGATGATGTCCCGTCTTTCAACGGAAATCGTCAGCAGGGGAATAACTTTGTTCTGGACGGCATCGAAATCAATGAGACGACAGAGAATCTGAGCGGTTATAACCCAGCCCCACAGTCATTGCAGGAAATACGCACCATCACCGGAAACTCCGACGCTGAGTTCGGAAACGTAGATGGCGCCGAAGTACTGATGGTCACCAAGGCGGGAACCAACCAGTTCCATGGCAGCGTCTACGATTATTTCGAAAACCAGGATTTCCAGGCCGACTCCTATGGCAACCACTACAACAACATCCCACAAGCGGACTTCACCCAACAACTGTTTGGCGCAGCCGTGGGCGGGCCGATCATGAGGAACAAGCTGTTTTTCTTCGGCGACTATGAAGGATTGCGATTTTCCAGTCCGGGTACTGGGCTAGCCAGCGTTCCCTCTGCGCTTGAGCGCACCGGCAACTTCAGCGAAGTGGATGCCATTGAAGGGAATCCTATTTTCAACACAACGGGCGGGACGAACACCGAATTTCAGTATGACACCGGAGGAGTCCTCGACCAGATCCCCGCTATCCTGAATCCGGTGGCCAATTATCTCTTTGCCCACCCGGAATTCTTGCCGGTAACCAATCATGCACCGAATCCCGGCAGCGTGACGTTAAACAACTATACGGCCCCAGTCACTTACTACAAAGTCAACAATCAGGGCGATGGCCGCTTGGATTATACCCTCAGCAGCCATGACACGTTGATGATCAAGGGCACTTACGGAAATGCCGACGATTACCAATCAAATGCTGTCATCCCGGTCCAATTCCCCTTAACCGACAACTACCCCTTCGCTATGGGTGTGGTCGACTGGGTTCACACGTTTTCACCATCGCTTGTGAATGAATTCCGTCCCGGATATTCCCGCATTATCCAGGACACGGAGACATCGGATCCAAGCGGCGGTTTCGGGACGAATGGCGATACCCTGATGGATATTGGACATACAGGCAACCAGCCGCTCCCTGGATTTGCGTATATTCTTCAATATTATTCGGACAACAACAGCTTTGGCACTCAAGGTAGCGCCGGTACCAAGACCATCGACAACAACTTCGACTATGGGGATGACGTTACCTGGGTGCATGGAAAACATGTCAGCAGATTTGGCGCGCAATTCGTCCGCTACCAGGAGAATTACATTTCTCCCAGCAACATCGGCGGAGAGAACGGCACGTTTGCCTATTTCGAAGATTACACCGCAAACTATAACGGCGGGGGTTCAGGCCCCTGTTGCGGCGGCAATGCAGTTTATTCCAACGGGGACAGCTTTGCCGACTTCGAACTCGACAGTGCCGAAGTCGCTACTGTCGCTGGCGTCACCGGTCCGTTTGGAGCGCGGCAGTGGCGTCATGCTTACTATGGCCAGGACGACTGGAAGGTGCGTCCGAACCTGACCGTGAATCTTGGGGTTCGGTATGCCTATGACCAGCCGATGTATGAGGCTCACGACAAGATGGCCAGCATCAACTTGATGACGGCTCGCTTCGCGTCCGTGCCATCGAACGGTCTTCAGTATCCCCCTTCCACCGACCCGTATGTTGAGTTAGCCGGAAAGAATGGGAATAGCCGCGCTCTCGTCAACCCGTATTATAAACAGTTCATGCCGCGTCTCGGCTTTGCATGGCAGATCCATCCCCGCCTTGTGCTTCGCGGCGGATATAGCATCACTGACGACGACGAAGGCACAGGCACCGGGTTGCGCATGACGCAGAATCCGCCCTTCCTGACATCGGTTACGAACCTCCAGCACGGGCCCCAGCCAACTTACTCAATCCCGATTAGCGTGACGAATGGCTTTCTCACGGGAACCGGCGGTACCCCTACATCAGCGCAGTACGATGTCTGGGACCCCAATTTCCGCCCGGCCTCGGTCCAGCAGTTCAACCTGACAACGCAGTATCTGCTTGCCAGCAAAACTTCTCTTCAAGTTGGCTATGTCGGCCAGATTGGCCAGCATCTAGCGGAACCCAGACTCCTGAACCAGTACACCGCTCCGGTTCCGGCGACATGTACGGCCTCCGATACCACCGGATGCGTGGACGTAGTTGCTCCGTATTATGCAGTGGTGGGGGGAAACAGCCAGATCGTCGACACGGTTTCAGAGGGCAACGAAAACTATAATGCCCTGCAGGCAACTCTTCATCAGCAGGAAACGAACGGCCTGGAATACACGGTGAACTACACCTGGGCGAAGGCAATGACGGATAGCTCCGGAGGGTATTTTAACGTCGATGGCATTGGCGCCGCGGGTGGTTTTCCCTTCCCGCAGGACTCGTATAACCCACACGCGGACTACGGCCCTGCGAGCTTTGACGTCCGGCATAATATCAGTGGAACGGCTGTTTACCAGCTTCCCTTCGGCCAACAAAAACGGTATGGCTCGCATTGGAACCGGGCGACGGATGAGCTGCTCGGAGGATGGGAACTGTCTGCGAATGCGATGTACCACACCGGTTTCCCCGCCACGATGATTCAAACCGGCGCTAACACTGGCCTGAACGCCGCGTCGGATAACAGCAACTATAACTATGCGGGCCGGCTCAACCAATACCGTCCGATGAAAATTGTGGGCCGGAGTGCGAAGAACTGGTGGGGTACGGACCCGTCAGCGACACCATGTCATTCGGGTGTAGACAACGGCGTTTGCGCCTACGGCAAACCGGCGTCGGGCACATTTGGAGACGCCCATAACGGCACAGAAGTTAACCCGGGATATCAAAATGTCGATCTGTCGCTTTTCAAAGGGTTCCGGACCGCTGGAAAGCAGTATATGAAGTTCCGTGTCGATGCCTACAATGTTTTCAATTTGGATAGCTGGGCAGCTCCCAATTCGCGGGCAGGCAGCGGCCAATATGGAAAAATTGTCGGCTCATCGTCCAATCCACGGCAGTTCCAGATATCGGGGGTCTACACTTTTTGACCACACGCTTTATTAACCGCCTAGTTTTTCAACTGTAAACCGTTCCGGCGGGCTGTCTTTCCAGGCAACCCGCCGGAATTGCGTAGGGCCAGTCATTCATGCAGTCACGTTTCTTCTCTTGATTTAATGGGCAGTTTTGGGCTTCGGCCGTTCTTGGAATGAGAACAACGGAAGAAGCGTTTGACCTCCGAGTCGCGCAAGATAGATCGGCCGAGCTGCCTCAAGGCGGCAAGCGGCGCTCCAGTTCTAGCGGCACTGGATACGACGACCATGATTCGCACCGTTCCAGGAGAGATTCCTTTCACGCCGCATTGATAGGGAGCGGAAATCGCCCGCACAGAACCCTTCCCTTGTCTGCTGGCGAGTTTCGGCCGGTTGGTCGGCTAGCGTCCTCCACGCAGGTCGAGCAGCGGGAGGACACCCGGTGTACACTCAAGCCATTCCGTGATGTAGTTTTGGTCAACGCAAGATTTTGCTCGATGGCGGAACGACGCAATCGACATCCTCGATTGGTTCGCGCTGACTTCATGGCCCTTCAAGGAGAATCCTTGTGCCTTTGACACCAAGACAGGCTGTTGACTCCACAGCCGGCTTCGAGCCAATCTGCCTGGCCGACTTTGAGCCGCTGGCAAAGGCGAAGATGTCTGCGATGTGCTGGGAGTTTGTGACAGCCGGTTCCGGCGATGAGTACACGGTGCGATGGAACATGGACGCCTACCAGCGTATTCGGCTCAAGCCACGCGTTCTGGTGGATGTTTCCCATCTGGACGCGAGTGTGAGCTTGTTTGGGCAGGTACATCCGTTCCCTATTCTGCTGGCGCCCACGTCGGCCCAGACGCTTGCTCACCCTGAGGGAGAGTTGGCCACGGCTCGCGGCGCGGGCGCTGCCGGCGCAACCCTGATTCTGAGCTCGTTTTCTAGTACCAGCCTTGAAGATGTGGCAGCCGTGGCAACGAGCCCACTATGGTTTCAGTTCTATGCGCTCACGGACCGCGGCGTCACTCGTGAGTTGGTGCAGCGCGCCGAGGCTGGCGGATACAGCGCGCTCTGCCTCACCATTGATACGCCGATAGCCGGTCCGCGAAATCGCGAAACACGTGCCAATGTGAAGCTGCCGCCATTGCCCAATCTGAAGGGTTTCAAGGGAGTGAATCGTGAGGGCGGTTTTCGTCCCGGCACACTCGATGTTTACAGCAGCATTATGGATCCGCGGTTGACCTGGAAAGATCTGGAGTGGCTGTGCTCCATTGTCAAAGTCCCATTGCTGGTGAAGGGCGTGCTCAACCCTGACGATGCGGACCGCGCAGTCAAGGCGGGAGCCGCGGGAATCGTAGTCTCCAACCACGGCGGACGCCTTCTGGATACTGTTCCGGCGACCATTGACGCTCTGCCCCTGGTGGCAGACCAGGTAGCCGGGCGGGTTCCCATTCTTGTGGATGGGGGTGTTCGGCGAGGAACCGACGTGCTGAAGGCTCTGGCGCTCGGCGCCAACGCGGTGCTCATCGGGCGGCCTTATGTGTATGGCCTTGCTGCGGCCGGGGAAGCGGGGGTTACGAAGGTCGTCAACATTCTGCAGCGCGAACTCCTGATGGCGATGGCGCTGACAGGCAGGACGGATATTGCCGGCATCGATCGCTCGGTCATCTGGCCCTGAGCCCGAAATTCCTGGGGACACTTCCGAATGCTTCCTGAGAGTGGCAAGCGCATGGGCATAGCGCTAGAATTGGCGTTCGGCCTTGTGACCGGTTGAATCGGAGGGATGCATCGATGAACAGCGGCGGCAGGAGAATATTTTGCGGAATCGTCTTCATAGCTTTGTGCCTGGGAACTCTGGAGGTTGCAGGCGCCACCGGGCAGACATCCTTCTCCGCTGAAGGATTGCGCTGCGAGTATCTTTCCAACCCATCGGGCATCGACGTCCAGAAGCCGCGACTCGGTTGGATGCTCAGTCCAGCAGAGAATGTTCGCGGTCAGAGCGCTTATCGCGTACTGGTCGCGAGCAGCCCCGCGATCCTGAGCAAGAATCAAGGCGATCTGTGGGATTCGGGCCGAGTGGTCTCCGAACAATCTACGTGGGTTGAATATGCGGGCAAGAATCTGGTTTCAGGACAACGAGCCTATTGGAAGGTGCGAGTCTGGAGCGACACCGGCAAAGCGTCGCCCTGGAGCGATCCAGCCTCGTGGTCCATGGGCCTTCTTCAAGCGTCGGATTGGCACGCGAGATGGATCGGTGAGGCGCGTCCCTCCGCAACAGCGGAAGGCACGCCGCTTCCATTTCCGTGGCTGCGCAAGACCTTTACCCTGACGCAGAAACCAGGCAGAGCGGTGGTCTATGTAAACCCTCTGGGCTACTACGAGCTGTACATCAATGGCCGGAAGGTGGATGACCACGTACTAAGCCCGGCGGTGAGCGACTACTCCAAGCGCAACCTCTATGTGACCCATGAAGTGGCTGAATATCTGGTTCCTGGAAAGAACGTGATCGCGCTTTGGCTCGGCCGGGGCTGGTATGTAAGGGGGAATCCTGGAGTGATTCACGACGGTCCCCTGGCGCGAGCGCAGCTTGAGATTTCAATGGCCGACGGGAGTGCGACCGAGGTTGTAACCGACGACTCATGGAAGGTTCGCGAAAGCCCTATCACTCCGCTCGGGCGCGGGACGCCATTTGGGGACTACGGCGGAGAACGCTATGACGCGCGGTTGGATATGTCCAACTGGAACGCCACTAATCTGGACGATTCGGGGTGGCAGGGGGCGACTATTTTCGATCCGCCGCAAGTGTTGACCTCGGCGCAACTGGTAGAGCCGAACAAATTGATGGAGACGATCAAGGCTGTCCGGGTTGAGGCCTACCCTGAGGGCGGCTGGGTTATCGACATGGGCAAGGACTTTACCGGTTGGCTCGAGCTCAAATTGCCCCCGATCGCAAAGGGGACAACTGTGAAGCTGGAGTACTCCGACCAACTGGAGCGCGACAAGCCGGCCCCGAGCGTGCCCGCTGCATGGGGGCCCATTGCAGCGCCGTTTTCCAACGCCGCTCGCGCAACCGGCGCCAGGCCAGCCGCCGGTGCAGGCACTCGTCCCCCGAGGCAAGGAGGAAATCAAACCGGCCTTCCCAATATGGCCAATCAGCGTGATGAAGTGGTGGGCAACGGAGAAGCACTCACCTTTCGCTCGCGTTTCAACTATCACGGATTCCGATATGTGCGCGTGACGGGGATGGAGACTGCTCCGGCCGCATCCGACGCGATCGGCTATCTCATTCGCACCTCCTACGACCGCGCCGGGGAGTTCAGTTCGTCCAACGAGCTTCTCAACCAGATCTACCAAATGGTCACACGAACGTATGAAGACCTCACTCTCGGCGGATACGTGGTTGACTGCCCAACGCGCGAGAGGCTTGGATACGGCGGCGACGCGGGAACTTCGCTGGAAACCGGAATGCTCAACTTCTCCTCCGGAGGCTTGTACAACCGCTGGCTCAGCAACTGGCGCGACTCTCAGGAGCCGTCAACCGGTTCTCTGCCGCATACCGCTCCGAATTATCAGGACCGGGGCGGCGGCGGCCCCATGTGGGGTGGATTCGTGGTGACATTGCCCTGGCAGATGTACCTGCAATACGGCGACAAAGGGGTGCTGGAAACCAATTACCGGATGATTCAGAAGTGGCTCGGCTATCTGAATTCGGAGACCACGGGCGACCTTCTGCTGGACCATAAGAGCCACGCAATGTCTGCGCCGATGCAGATGTGGAATTTTCTTGGCGATTGGCTGACGCCGAAGGGTAGCTTCATGGGAGTCAGCGCCGATCCCCGGCCGGCCCAGCTCATCAACAGCATTCATTACGTCTACCAGCTTGAACTGGCCTCAAAAATCGCCAGCGCTCTGGGGAAGGAAAGTGACGCATCCGGTTACAGCGCACGGGCTGCCGCAGTTTCCAATGCCATCCACCAGCGTTTCTATAACCCAGGCGACTACGACTACTTGAATGGCGACTCGGTGCTGCAGGCCTTCCCCCTGCTCACGGGCATTGTTCCGCCAGAGTTGCGAAAAGACGTGATGGCGAGCCTGGAGAATACGATTCGGGTCAAGAATGAAGGCCATCTCGACACCGGCATGGATGGAACCTACTTCCTGATGAAGTACCTCACCGAGTCAGACCGCAGCGACCTTGTCTACCTGATGACCAACACCCGGGAGTATCCAGGCTGGGGTTACATGCTGGCGAATGGCGCCACGACGAGCTGGGAGGG
>Ga0302326_10012767_pt1 | contig 17864 bp, 12 predicted proteins | sample Palsa_T0_3_FD_202264 | JGI IMG/M metagenome (GOLD analysis project Ga0302326, IMG submission 202264) | Peat permafrost microbial communities from Stordalen Mire near Abisko, Sweden - Palsa_T0_3 | ecosystem: Environmental > Terrestrial > Soil > Palsa > Peat permafrost | place: Sweden: Abisko... | reverse complement strand
GGGCATGGCGGTGCTGGCCGATCTCGCCGCAGCGCCGGCGACCGCCCGACACATCGCGACCAAGCTCGCGCGTCACTTCATTGCCGATGAGCCCCCGGCGGCGGCGATCGAGCGCATCGCCGGCGCCTTCGAGCGCAGCGGCGGCGATCTGCCGGCCGTGTATGCCGCCATGATCGAGTCACCCGAGGCGTGGGACGGGGCCAGCGCGAAGTTCAAGACTCCGCAGGATTATCTGTTTTCCCTCGGACGGGGCCTGGCGCTGCCGCCGGAAAGCGAACCGCGCCTGCTCGGCGCATTTGAACTGCTCGGCCAGCGCACCTATGCACCGGGGTCACCCGCCGGCTGGCCCGATCGCAGCTCGGACTGGGACGGCGCCTCAGAGCTGCTCAAGCGCATCGAACTGTCCGATGCGGTCGCGCAGAAGCTCGCGGACCGGCGCGACGCCATGCAGCTTGCGCCGCAGTTGCTCGGCGGCACGTTCAGCGCGGCAACACGCGAGAGCATTGCGCGCGCCGCAAGTCCCGCGCAAGCGCTGACGCTGCTGCTGACCGCGCCCGAGTTCCTGCGGCGCTGAAGCCCCAAACCACGGAGCCCCCATGCCCTCGCATCACCGGTCTTCTTCGCCCGACGTGCCCGGCTCGCAGCCGCAGCGACTGTTGCGGCGCCGGCGCTTCCTGCAGCTCGGACTGGCTGCCGGAGGCAGCGCCTTCGCCGTGCGCTATGCCTTTGCCGCCCGTGCCGTCACCGATGCGCGCTTCGTGTTCATCAACATGCGCGGCGCACTCGATGGCCTGTCGGCGGTGCCCCCCTACGCCGATCCGGACTACGCCCGCCTGCGTGAGCAACTGGCCCTTGACGCCCCCGGTACGGCCGATGGCTCGCTGCCATTGGATGGACACTTCGGTCTCAATCCCGGCCTGTCGTTCGTGCGCGAAGCGTTTGACGCCCGCGAGGCACTGATAGTGCACGCGGTAGCAACCCCATACCGCGAACGCTCGCACTTCGATGGTCAGGACGTGCTCGAGAGCGGGTTGACGCGACCACATGCCACGCAGATCGGATGGCTCAATCGCGCTGTGGCCGGGCTGCCGGCAGGCGCAGGCCACGGCGCGGAACTCGGTGTTGCACTGGGTCAAAATGTGCCATTAGTGCTGCGCGGGCCGGCACCCATTGCCTCCTGGTCGCCCTCGAAGCTGCCGGCTGTCGATGACGATACGATGCAGCGGATCGCCGACCGCTACGCCAGCGATCCGCTGCTCTCGCAGCGGCTCGGTGATGCGCTTGCGGCCGATCACATCGCCGCTGAGTCGGCGGCCGCGGGCGAGGAGCCCGCATCCACCGCGTCCACGGCAGCAGCCAACATGAGCGCTGGCGCGGCGGCCGGGGCGGCCGGCGCTGCCGCGAACCCTGCCGGCGCCGCCCGATATCTGGAAACCGTGCGCGCCGCGGCAGGCTTCCTCCAGCGTGAAGACGGGCCCGCGGTGGCGGTCTTTGATACCACCGGTTGGGACACGCATTTCAACGAAGGCGGGGCGCAGGGCCAATTGACGCAGCGCCTCAGGGCATTCGACGGTGCGCTGCGGGCGTTCAAGGAGTCCCTGGGTTCCACCTGGTCGCGCACCGTGGTCTTGATTGCCACCGAATTCGGTCGCACCGCGGCCGCCAACGGCACACGCGGTACCGACCACGGTACCGGTACGGTGGCGTTCCTGCTCGGCGGCGCTGTTCACGGCGGCCGCGTGGTGTGCGACTGGCCCGGCCTGTCCGCGCGTGTCCTGTACGAAGGCCGCGACCTCAGGGCGACAACCGACCTGCGTTCCGTGACCAAGAGCGTGCTGCGCGATCATCTGCACATCAGCCCGCGCAGGCTCGATGCAGAGGTCTTTCCCGCAGACAATCTGCCCTATATCGAGGATCTGATCCGCGTCTAGCCAGCGCTTGAGGGCGATACCTGATTCACCGACAATCGGCGCATGCGGGGTGTCAGCGCCATCGAATCCTCGCCCGCCGCACGACCATTGCAGGCCTTGTCGGCCGCCGCGCTGGCCGAAAGATTTGCCCTGGCGCTGAAGCGCGCTGACGGTGTCTCCGGCGCGCATTGCATTCATGAACTGTGCATGCGCGGGGAATTGCCCACGCGCATCGAAGCTGCCCTGCAGCGGCTATGGCAGGCGGCCGCGAGTTCGATTCCGGACTGGCTGCCGATGCGCTACATCCACTTTTTGCCGCTGCTGTACAGCACCGCGGCCCGCTTCCGGGGTGACAGTCGTGGTCGCAGCAATGTCTATCTGGTGCTGCTGGATTACGGGGATCGCGGCGGCGATCCCTATGGCATCTACGTCGGCATGAGCGGCTACTCTCCGGCGCAGCGCTTCGATCAACACAAGGCCGGCATTCGCTCGGCCGGCGCCGTTTTGAAGCGCGGCCTGGAAGTGCTGACCGGTCCGACGCTGCATCTGCAGCAGATCGCGCGCGCTGAGGCCGCGCGCATCGAGACGCAGCTGGCGATCGCTCTGGGCGAGGCCGGACTATTCGTGCAGGGTGGCCACTGAACGTCCGGCGCAAGCGCCGCGCACTGCGCGCCGCCCTCAGGCAGCGCCGCCGTGCTCGTCAGGCCCGGCCCACCGGGCCGGTGAAGTCGGGCTTTCCAAGCTTGACGCCGTTATGACGCAGAATGTCATAGGCGGTGGCGCTGTGGAAATAGACGTTCGGAAACACGAAGGTCAGCAGATAGTTCCAGCCGTTGGCGAACGAGAGTGTGGCCGTCGGGAACTTGAGCTCGATGGGCCGCTCCTCGGCACCCTGGAAGCGACTGGATTCAATGCCCTTCAGGAAGCTCGCGGTCTTTTCAACTCGCCCCTTGAGCTCGGCGAACGAGCCTTCCGTATCGGCGAATTTTGGCGGCTCCACGGCGGCGAGCCGCGCCGAGGCGCCCTTGGCCTGATCCGAGAGGATCTGGATCTGCCGGCTGAAGGCAAACATGTCCGGATAGAGTCTTGCGGACAACAACGCGCCCGGATCGATCTTTTCCTTCTCGCAATGTGCGCTGGCCTTGTCGAGATAGGCGGACGCATTACCCAGTGCCAGCAGCAAGCTCGGGACGGTGGCGTCATAAATGGATAGGGCCATCTGAATTTCCTTCGGCGCCTGGCGGCGCACTTGCAGCGGTCACTTTTCGGTGACAGCAAGCATACTCGCGTATGGGCGGGCGCGCCCAGCGCCGGCACGCGTCGCGCCCGGCTCACTGCGGCGGCAGGTCCTCGGCCGGTACCCAGTTGCCGTGCACGCCGCAGCGCAGCCGAAACGGCAGCTGTATGCGCGCCAGCGGCCCACGCTCCAGGTGCTCGGCTTCCACCACGAATACTTCGGACAGTTGGCTCGCGTGACGGTCGACCACGAACACCAGGTAGCCTTCATGGCCCGGTATGCGCGAAGGAATGTGCACGTGCTCCTGGACGGTCGAATGCGCATCCATGGCGAGGTTGCTGATCTGCCCGGTTTTGACCGCCAGCCGTGAGATGATATTGAAGCCCGCTCCCACCGGCCCGACCACGAGCGGCGGTCCTACCGCCGGGTCGAAGCGCTGGTAATAGCCGATCTCGTACTCGCGCATGTGATCGCGGTTGGCCACGCGCGGCATGTCGCCCGGCGGCCCGATCGCTCGCTCCTCGATATGCTCGCCAGGGCGGCCCAGATCGAAGGTCCATCGCACCAGCTGGCTCTTGATATCCGCCGGCGACATGTGGATGTTCGAGGCCTCACGGATAAATGGAAACGGGTTCATATTGGAGAGCCCGAAATCCAGGTGCACGCGCTGGCCTTCGGTGAAGGCATTCAGGAAATGATAGCCCGAGCCGCCGGGCCGCTTGAACCAGCGCAGTTCCCGCACCGAGCCGTTGCGCGGCATGATACCGACGTAGCACTCGCGCTCGGGTTCATAGATCCAGTGCGCGCCGCCGGACTTCAGCCGCTGCAGATTTGCCGTGGTCGGAAACAGCGGAAAGATCGCGTGCTGCTTGGTCACAGCGAAGTCGTGCATCATCGAGACGTACGGCGCCTCGAACCATTCCTCGCGGACCAGGCGGCCGTTGCGGTCGGCCACGCAGTAGGCCACATCGCGGGTCGCAAGGCCGGCGGCTTCGTAGCCGAAGAAGTACAGCTCGCCGGTATCCACGTCCGCGCGCGTGTGCGCGGTCATGGTCTGGCTGCGCAGTACGCCGTCGTAATCCCAGGCACCGCGCGTCTCGAGCGTGTGCGGATCGAGCTCCATCGCGCGGCTGTCCTCCTTGAGCGCGAGCAGGCGGCCGCCGTGCCAGATCGGCGTGGTGTTGTTCACCCCGCGCTCGAGGCCGCGCACACTCGGATCGTCGGTGTAGGGATTGCGGTAGCGGCCGAACAGCGATCGGCGTGCGGCGCGTTCGGCCTTGAAGCGCGGGGTTTGTATGTAGCGCTGGCGCAGATCGACGTGTCCGTGCTCGAAGCGCAACAGGCTCACCATGCCGTCACCGCTCAAAAAAGTGTCGTCGCCGAGCAGCGGCGGATATTGCGGATCCGGCACGCTGCGATACCAGGAGCCCTCGATCTCCTCCGGCACCACGCCCTCGATCACCAGATCGTAGATGTCGCATTCGATGCGCGAGGGCGCATTGAACCCGGCAAAGTCCATGGAAGCCGGAAACCGGCTGCTCATGGCGGATCCCATTTGACCGCACGACCGGTCACCGGATGCGGATAGTGAAACGGCACCACGCTGGCCTCGGGCCAGATGCGCGGCGGCTCGTGCGTGAGCAGGTCCGGGCCCAGCGGATCCTGCGGGAACGTCACGCTGTAGAGCGGCACCGCGTATCCGGGCGGCGTGTGCGCCCAGCCCTTCTCAAAGCTGCAATTATAGAGAGGATTATAGTGTAATGCCTTGATTTTCCACACTCCGTCTTCCTGTACATAGCGGTTTTCGTAGATGCCGCCCTCCCAGAACTGAGGCACCTGATCGCGCGCGCTCTGGTGCGATCCGCCCTGCATGAAGCAGCGGAAGCGGCCGCGTGCCGAAGCCCGGTCGGGCGCGACGTCAATGACATCCTGCAAGGTCAAGTGCTCGAGCAGCTGGCCTTGCGCCGGACCGTTGCGGCCTTCCGCGAATTTGTTGCGAAACACGCCGCCATAGAGCCGGCGCGCGCCGGCCTTGCCGCGGAAGATGCCGCCGAGAAAGCGCGTCTCGCTGTCCTCGGCGAACAGCTCCACGACCTCGTCGTACAGGCACTTGTCGATGTAGTAGCCATAGGTGTGCTGCAGCGTGCGGATGGCGAGCACGTCCTGCAGCACGCCCAGATCATGGCGCAGCGCGGCGAGCTCGCGCTGCACTTGCGCCAGCTGTTCGTCGTCGGCCACGATCGCCGGACCTTCAGCGCGCCGCGCGGCCCGTGACCGGGTGCGGATAGTGGAACGGCAGCACCTGCATGTCCGGCCACAGCACGGGCTTGGGACTGATGAGCTCGTCCGGCCCGAGCGGATCCTGCGGGTAGGTGGTCGAGTAGAACGGCACATATTCAGGTCGCGTGTGCGCCCAGCCGGTCTCGAAGTCGGCGTGCCATTGCGGCCGGTAATCGAGCACCAGAATCTTCCAGACACCGTCCTCCTTGGTGTAGGTGTTCTCATAAAGGCCGCCTTCCCACCATTGGCGGGTCGGGCCGCTGAGCTCGTGGCGCCCGGCCTGCATGAAACAGCGGAAGCGGCCGTAGGCCGTGCGACGGTCGGCAGCCACGTCGATGACGTCCTGCATCTGCGGATGATCGAGCAGAAAGCCGTAAACCGGTCCGTTCTTGCCGCCGGTGAAGGTCGCGCGGAAACGGTCGCAGTACAGGCGATGCGCGCCGGCCTTGCCCTTGAAGATCCCGCCCATGAAACGCACTTCGCCGCGCTCGGCGAACAGGTCGACGGTCTCATCGTAGAGACATTTGTCGATGTAATAGCCGTAGGCGTGATGCAGCCGCCGGATCGCGTGTACATCTTCGAGCACGCCGACCTGTTGCGTGAGCTGCTCAATGCGCCGTTCGAGAGCCTGAATCTGTTCGCCGGACATGCGATCACCTGCGGTTAGCGGCCACGGGCTATTGTCGCCTCAGAACTCGCGCTCCTGACTCGACCACAATGGAACGAAAAGTAGACATTGCGCGCAATCCCGCGCGCCGCGCTCGATGCGATGATGACGCCCTTATCGACTGCGGAGCGGGCGATGAACGAGTCATCGGACAGCGGCGCCGTGCGGCTTGAGGCAGTGCGCGCGCGCGGCTATGCCCGCATCGCGACCGAGGAGGCGTTCGCGCCCGCAGCCGTGCTCGAGCGCTATCGCGTCCTGCTGGCGCGGCGCGCGATCGACGACCCGGGGTTCGAGAGCCTATGGGGATTCTACCTGGGCAGCCGCAGCCCACGCGCCACGCAGATCATCGCCAGGCTGCAGGATCTGGGGGCGCAGCGGCTGGCCGATATGGATGCCACCGGTATCGACCGGCAAATCATCTCGCTGACCTCCCCGGGTGTGCAGGTGTTCGATGCCGCGACCGCCACGGCCATCGCCCGCGATTGCAATGACGAGCTGGCCGAGGCGGTGCGGCGTGAGCCGCAGCGCTACAGCGGCCTGACCGCGGTCGCGCCGCAGGATCCGCGCGCGGCCGCGGCGGAAATCGAGCGCGGCATGCGCCGGCTGGGCCTGAAGGGTGTGATCATCAACTCGCACACGCAGGGCGAGTACCTGGATGACCCGAAGTTCTCCGAACTGCTGGCGGCCGCCGAGGCCGAGAACGCGCCGATTTATCTGCACCCCAACACCCCGTCCAACGGGTTGATCGCACCTTTGCTGGAGCGCGGTCTGGACGGCGCCATTTACGGCTTTGCCGTGGAAACCGGCATGCACATGCTGCGCATCATCGTCAGCGGAGTATTCGATCGCTTCCCGCGGCTCAGAATCGTGCTGGGTCATCTCGGCGAGGCACTGCCGTTCTGGCTGTTTCGGCTCGACTACATGCACCGCGCCACGGTGGCCTCGCAGCGCTACGCACACATGCGGCCGCTGCAGCGTCGCATCAGCGACTACCTGCGCGAGAATGTCTACGTGACGACCAGCGGCATGGCCTGGGCGCCGGCAATCCGCTTCTGCCAGCAGGTGCTTGGCAGCGAACGCGTGTTGTACGCCATGGACTATCCGTACCAGTTCGTGGCCGAGGAAGTCACCGCGACCGATCAGGTGCCGCCCACTGATCTGGAGCGCAGGCAGCTGTTCCAGCTCAACGCCGAACACGTGTTCGCGCTTTAGAGCCAAGCGCGCGAGCGCACCACGCTCCTGCCGTAGGCCTTGAGCCCCGAGGCCAGAATCAGCGCCGCCGCCGGCGCTAGCACGGCCACCGTGGTGGCGAGCGAATAGCGCAACAGCGCCTCGGATCCAAAGACATATTGCGTGAACAGCGCCACGATGGTGGAGCCCAGGCCGAAACCGATGATATTGAACACGAACAGGAACAGCGCCGTGATCTGACCGCGCATCTCCCCCGGCGTGACGGTCTGCAAAGCCGCATTCTGCGGGCCGATGCCGAAGGCGATGCAAAAGCCGGCCAGAGCGATCATGAGGTTGGACAGGAACGCGGTAGGCATCAGCGGGAAGGCGATCTCGAACGGCGTATAGGCCAGCAATGCCGCGATGGTCACGCGCATGTTGGCATCGTCGTAGCCGCGCCGGCTCAGCCACTCCGCAGCCATGCCACCGGGGATCAGTCCGAGCGGCCAGAAGATGACGATGATGAGCCCCTGCGTCCAGCCGATCTGCGCGATGCTCCAATGATAGGTGCGGATGAAAAACGACGGCGTCCAGCTCTGGATGCCGAAGGCGAGGATCGTGGTCAGCGCCAGGCCCGCGAACAACGGCCCGTAGGTGGCGCGATTCTGCCAGGCGAAACGCACCACATCGCGCACCGGCACCGCGCTCGCGCGCTTGCCCGGCAGCGCGGCCGGCCCGGTCATGCGCCCGCGCCGGATCGGCTCGATGATGGTGGAAAACAGTGCCGCGACGATCAGTCCCGGGATGCCGACGATGAAAAATGTGCACTGCCAGGGACGCAGTGTGCCCACCAACGGCAGTGTCACGGGCGGCAACTGGGCGACCAGGTGCACCACCGTGCCGCCGATCAGCAGCGATGCGCCCAGTCCGAACACGAAGCCGAAGTTCAGAAAGCCGATCGCTCGCGGCAGCTTGGCCGGCGGAAACAGGTCGGCCAACATCGAGAAGGTCGCCGGCCCGTTGCAGGCCTCGCCGACACCGACTCCGACCCGGCATAGAAACAGCTGCCAGAAATTCTGCGCCACGCCGCACAGCGCGGTCATGACGCTGAAGATCGCAATGCCTACGCCGACGATCGCGCGCCGGCTGCGGCTGTCGGCCAGGCGCGCAATCGGCAGCCCCAGGATGACGTAGAAGCAGGCGAATGCAAATCCCATGACCAGGCTGATCTGCAGATCCGACAGATGCAGGTCGCGCTTGATGGGCTCCACCAGCAGGTTGAGAATGCCGCGGTCGAGGAAGTTGACCGTCAGCGCCGCGGCAAAGATCGCCACCGCGTACCATGCCTGGCGCGGCCGCGGCCACGGCGCGCTTGCCGGCGCGATCTCTGGAGTGGACACTGCCATCAGGGGACTCCTCGGCGCGCTGGCGTCATGGGCTGTTGGCGAGCGCAGTGGCTTCCTGCTTGCGCGCGCGGCGCCCGTCCTCGAGCCGCATGCGCTCGGGGTCAGGTGCCCTCTGCGGCAGCGCCGCGAGTATGGCGTCGAACTCGGCGCGCAGTTCCGCGGCGAATTCGGCGTGCGGAAAGATCCAGGCTTCGTTGCGCAGCACACCGCCCAGGACAGCCTGGGCGACATCGCGCGGGGTCATGCCGACCGACAGCAACTTATCGAGCCGCTTCATGTCCTCCGGACCGACCGGGTAGCCGGTGTGCCCGAGATGTTTGGGCCGACTCAATACCGCTTCGTGGATGTTGCTGCGCACGAACCCGGGGCAAAGCACTGAGACGCCGATGCCGTGCGGCGCGAGATCCATACGCAAGGACTGCGTCAGACCGACGACGGCATACTTGGAAGCCGAATACAGTCCCATGCCCGGCCCGACCAGCAGTCCGGCCATGGATGCGGTGTTGACGATGTGGCTGCCCTCGCCCTGCGCCTTCAGGTGCGGCAGAAAACTCTGTACGCCGTTGATCACGCCGTTGACATTGACCCCCATGATCCAGTCCCAATCGTCATAGGTGGCGGCGTCCATGGGTCCAAAGATGCTCACGCCGGCGTTGTTGCACAGCAGATGAACCTTGCCGTGCAACTCCACGGTCTCCTCGGCCGCCCGGGCGAAGGCGGCGCGGTCCGAGACGTCGAGCTGCACGCCGTGGGCGACGGCGCCGCCAGCTCGCAGCGTCGCGAGCGCATGCTCGAGATGATCGCGGCGGACGTCGGCGATGACCAGCTTCATGCCAGTATCGCCGAATACCTGCGCCAGGCCCAGGCCGATGCCGCTGCCGCCGCCGGTAATGAATGCCACCTTGCCCGCCAGCTGCTGCATCGGCATCCCAAGCCTTCAGGGCCTGCGTGAGCGCTTGCCGGCGGAGCGGCTGCGAGCGCCACGCGATGCAGTGCCACGCGATGCAGTGCCACGCGAGGCAGCGCCTCGCTGCATACCGGCCTTGGCCAGTCGCGGTTTCGAGCTCTTGCGCTTGCTGTTCTGGCTGCGCGCCTTGGCGCGCGGCGCCGCGCGCTTGGCGCCGGTGCGCTGGGCGCTGGCGTGCTGTTCGGTGGCGCGCGCGAGCAGTCGCCGGTCGCGCTCCTGCGCAAACAGCGGATTGCGCAGCACCACGGCTTCGGCGGCGACGCGCGCCGCCGGCGGCGCCGCCTCGACCGGCACCGAGGCCAGAATGGCCTCGAAGCGCTCGCGCAGACCCGGCTCGTACTCCGGATGCGTCAAGATATAAAGGTCATTTCGCAGGATGCCCTGCAGCACGCGTTGGCCGACTTCCATCGGATCCATGCCGGCGGGCAGAATCTTGGTCTTCATGAACTCCTCGCGCGCCGCGCGCTCGCCGGCGCGCGCGGTATAGCCGGTGTGCGCGTAGTGGCTTGGGCGGGTGCGCTCGATCTCATGAATATTGGTATGCACGAGCCCGGGACAGAAGGCCGATACGCCAATGCCGTGCGGAGCAAGCTCGGGACGCAGCGACTCCATGAGACAGACCGCGGCATACTTGCTGGAGTTGTAGATGCCGGCTGTGCCGGCGGCGAACAGCCCGCCCATGGAGGCGGTCGTGACCACGTGGCCGCCTTCGCCGTGAGAACGGATGCGCGGCACGAATTCATGGATGCCGTTGAAGACCCCGCCGAGATTGACACCCATCGCCCAATCCCAATCGTCGTAGCTGGCCTCGAGCAGCGAGCCGATGATGCCGACCCCGGCATTGTTGCAGAGCACGTGAATCTTGCCGAACAGCTGCTCGGTCTCCACGGCGGCATGCGCCATCGCCTTGCGGTCAGCCACATCCACGCGTATGGCGTGCACGCCGGCATTGGCGCCGCGGAACAAACGCAGCGCCGAGTCGAGGTGATCCTGGCGCACGTCGGCGATGACGATGCGCATGCCGGCGGCGGAGAACACCCGCGCCATGCCCAGCCCCATGCCGCTGGCCCCACCGGTGATGAAGGCGACCTTGCCGGCGACGTCTTTCATACGCTGGATCGTCTCACGCCTGAGCGCGCAGCGCCCAGCGCCGCCGGCCAACGGCCGACGGCGCTTGCCTGGCAGCCCGCGGCTGCGATCGCCTCAGAATTTTCTCCTGAAGGTGATGCCCCACTCGCGAGGCTCGCCCGGCTGTGCCGACATCTGGCCCTCGCCGAAGGCACGCAGATCGAGGAAGCTCTGATAGTAGTAGCGGTTGCCGAGATTGGTCGCGAACGCCGCCACCGACCAGACATGCATCTCCGATTCCCACGTCAGGCGCGCATTCAGCAGCGTCATGGCCGGGGTCACGGCGACACCGGTGCCGTCCGGATTGTAGTTGTTGTAGTTGTTGTTGTAGTACGCCGAGTGGTAACTGGCATCCATCCGCGGCGTCAACGATCCGACCGGCCCCAGCGGGATCACATACTGCGCGCCCAGGCTGCTGGTGACCTTGGACATGCCGACGTTGAGGTCGTTGTATCCCGGGTTGCCGGAGATGCAGTTGTAGTCGGCCGCCGTGCCTTCGGGAATCGCCGCCGCGCCAAGGTCCTGGCAACCCTGATTGTTGCCGAGATTCTTCCACTTGAAGTCGGTCAAACCCGCCGTGTAGCTGATCGTCAAGCCGTTGATCGGCGTCGCGTCCAGCTCGAACTCACCGCCGGTGATGTCTGCGGAACCGACGTTTTCGGGCGCAGTGAACGGCGCGCCGCTGGCATCGAGACGCTCGGAGGTGACGATGACGTCGCGATACAGGCCATAGTAGGCCGCGAGATTGGCCCGCAGACGGTGATCGAACCACTCACTCTTCACACCGATTTCAAACTCGGTGAGCTTCTCCGGCTTGTACGAGGTGATCTGCAGATTGTTGAACGGACGGGGGTTGAAGCCGCCGCCGCGAAAGCCGGTCGTGGCCGAGGCATAGGTCATCAGATCCGGGGTCCACAGATAATCGAGCGCCGCCTTCCAGTCCACATGATCGTAGCTCGTGCGTCCCTCTACCCCGCGCAGATCGAGTATCGGATTGGGAATATCAATCAGCGGGTTGTAGTGGTTGAAGGTGTAGTCCTTGTCTTCCTCCGTATAGCGAATCCCGGCCGTGCCGTGCAATTCGTCTGTGAACGCGTAGGTGCCCTGCAGGAAGCCAGCCCTGTCGGTGGTATAGGCAGGATCATTCTGATTGAAGCCGAGAACCGGCTGGCCGTTGAACGGCGGTCCGGGTGTGAAGAAGCCGGTCCCGTTCGTCAGACCCGGTATCACCGTACCCGCGAAGTCGAAGTTCAGGTCGATGTGGCCGCGGTTGAGGCTGTAGCCGTAAAAGTAGAATGCGCCTGCCGCCCAGTTGAACTTGTTGTCGAAGGCGTTGCCGGTGAGCTGAAACTCCTGGGTAAACTGGCGGTGATCGAGCAGGTTGTAGGCCCAGGCCAGCGCCATCGGCGAGTTGTCCTGATCGTCGGAGAAGTTGCCCCACCAACCCTGCGCCGCAGTGATGGATTTGAGTTGCACCTGCGGCGTGATCTCCCACGTCAGTACGTTGCTGGTGCTCCACTCGTGAACCGTGTTGACCGCCGGATAGGAGGTGCCGGTAAACGGATCGTAGAACGTGGAGTAAGTGTTGTAGGTGCCACCGGTCTGGAAACGCTGATCGTATGGAATGCCGTACTTCGGGATCAGCGTGTTGGTGTTGAAGGCCGCCATGGCCGGGGAAATGGCCGGGTCGGCGACCACCATGACTTCCGCCGCCGCCTCGGAGTTATCATCGATCACCGAGGTCTCGAAATTGTCCTCGACCACGTCGCTGGGCACCCAGCGCAACTGCGCGCGCGCGCCAATGACATTGACGCCGCCTTCAGTGCCGAGCGTGCAGTTGCCATTGCCCAGCTGCTGCACGGGCAGGCTGCCCGAGGTGCTCGGGTGCGCACAGGCATAGTCAATGCGATCGACATAGCCGTCGCGGTCCTTCGACAGGCCGCTGACCCGCAGCATCAGCACGTCCTTGATGAGCGCGACGTCGAAGCCCGCGCGCACTTCGCGCCGGCTGTAGTCGCCAACGGTGACCTCGGCGAAGCCGCTATTGTCTCCAGTCGGCTGCTGCGACACGATGCGGATCGCGCCACCGATCGAGTTCTTGCCGAACAGCGTGCCCTGCGGTCCGTTCAGGACCTCGACTCGATTCACATCCAGCAGATCGAACATCGAGCCGAAGGTGTTGGCGAAATAGACGTCATCGACGTAGATGCCGACGCCTGGCTCCGCCGATGCGAAATTGAAATCGCCCTGGCCGATGCCGCGGATGGAAGCCGACATGGTCTTGCCATAGGCAGCATTGGCCTGGAACAGCGTCAGATTGGGTGCCGCCTTGGCGACGTCGGCAAGATCGGCGACGCCGCGCGCGGTCAGTGCGTCACCCGACAACGCCGTGATCTCGAGCGGCGTCTCCTGCTGCTTCTCACTGCGAAACTCGGCCGTGACGACGACCTCCTCGAGCGTTGAGGAAGTAGCCGTGCCGGAGGGTGCCGTCTGCGCCGTTTGCGCCTGCTGCGCCTGCACCGCAGCGGCGCCAAGCGAGAGTGTCAGGAAGACGGCATAGGCAACGCCGCGCGGCCGTTGCGAGGCCGCGCCGCGCGAATGCGAAGAACTATGGTCGGCTGACGTATACATCGTGATCCCCCAGACAAGCATTAGTAGAATTGGTTGAAACCGCGTCCGTGCGTAGCGCCGCCATGACCCCCCAATCCGCGATCGTCTGTTGCTGTTCCGCTACGCTTTTTCGCAAGTCTCTTGTCGGTGTATCTCGCCCAATTGTGGCCGCCGCAACTCGCCTGCGACAGAACGAAATATCCACCTACAGCGCAATCCTCGCGACTGCCATGCTGACGGCTCGCGGGGCAACCCGCGTGCTGCCGCGTTGGCTTGACGCGACGGCGGTGATCGCATGTACTGCGGTGATCGGCGCGCCTCTGAGAGTGAGACGATGATCGAGCTATACACTGCGGAAACGCCGAACGGCTGGAAAGCCTCGATCGCGCTCGAGGAACTCGAGCTGCCCTATCAGGTGCGGCCGATCGCTTTGTCGAAGAACGAACAGAAGCAGGCCTGGTATCTCAAACTCAATCCCAACGGGCGCATCCCGACGATCGTCGATCACGACAACAGTGACTTCGCCGTGTTCGAATCCGGCGCCATCCTGATTTACCTGGCCGAGAAGACCGGCCGACTCATGCCCAAAGATCCCAAAGGGCGCTCGCGCGTGATTCAGTGGACGATGTTTCAGATGGGGGGCATCGGCCCGATGATGGGTCAGGCCAATGTGTTCTTCCGCTATGCGCCGGAGAAAATCCCGTACGCCATCGAGCGCTATCAGCGCGAGGTGCGGCGCCTGTTCGAAGTGCTGAACGCGCAGCTCGCTGAACACGAATTTCTGGCCGGGGAATACTCGATCGCTGATATTGCCAATTGGAGCTGGGTGCACAGCTACAGCTGGTCGGGTGTCAGCATCGATGGCCTCGATCATCTCAAGCGCTGGATCGACACCGTGGCTGCACGGCCCGCCGTGCAACGCGGCCGTGCCGTGCCGCCGCCGGCGGATCTGGGCGCGCAGGACGAGAAGACCTTGCAGGGCGGACGCAAGATCCTGGTCTGAGCTTGCCTCCGGGAGGCGTCCATATAAGTTGCATGGTTCGATTCCTGTTTGGGCGGACCCCAGTGGTCCGTTCACCAAACAAACAGACCGCGCAGGGTCCGCCCGGAGTCGATCGCAGCTCATCAATGCCGGATCAGGGCGGATCGAGGCAGCACCGGCCGTGACAGCGGCTTTGCGTTGGCGCGGGCGGTGCGAGTTTAGCGCTCAGTGCATGGTGGAAGCGTCGTAGGTACTTCACGACAGAAGCCGCTACTAGAAGTAGTTGAAATATTCGATCCTAAGCGGTCGCTTGTGGGTAACGTTTCTGGGCGAGGAACTGATGCCCTCCCGAGAGCTCCCAGATTGAAGAAGTAAGGCAATAAACCCTATGTCGAAGCCGGGCAGCTGCACCGATAGCGACAGCAGCTATTGCCCGATACCTTCGTATTGCGCGTGGTTTCAAGACCATACGACGTGTCGCGCACGTAGTTTCGCGCCATTGCTCCGCTGACGCGACAGTGCGGTAGCGCCCCGACGGCGCCAACCGTTGGGCGTTCAATGCAACGTAATAGGTAATCGGAGAATTACATGTATATGGGTAGCACTCTTGGGGCCCTTCTCGTCGTACTTTTCATTGTTTACCTCGTGCGCAGGACATAATCGCCCAGATATCAATCGGCCACCGACAACCTCGATGTGTTCTAATCGATGTGTTCTAATGCGCCACGAGCGCGCAGAAATGCTCTTGTCGAAGTCTAACGCCGCACGACATTCACCCTCCTCCAGCGCGGCGACGGTACAAACTTCAGGAATCCTGCCAGGTCCGGCAGCTGCTCGACCTCGGAAGGCATGACAGCGTACCCGGCGAAGTCCGGACCGATAGCCACTTGTCGGGACAGCGCGATTTGCTCGGCGTTGTAGCGAAGAAACCATACCGCCCGCCCTCCGTACCCTCTTGCCAATTGGTAGCGGATTCCCATTCGGACGCGAATCTGAGACCGGCGAGATAGAGTGTCGTGGCCAATCGGTGGTTCTAAATGTCGCCGGTCAGTTCCTACCTTAATAGACTACGTCAACACCGCGCTGGGCCTGACCCAGGCCGCCTGCATCCGCAGAAGCTTGACGAGCAACGCGCGCAACACCCGCCAATGGTGCGGTGAAGCCCGGGGTCACCGATGCGCTAACACCATTTAACAATATCCGCCGAATCGTCGAGTTTGATGGGCGATCCGATCGCCGCCAATGTCCGCGCGATTGGCCCGCGACAGGGTATATTATCTTGTGATTACTACTTGTATCGCTATCGTGGCAATTGGCAGCGTCTTACTTCAAGGACGAAGATAATGACCTCAGGCTCAATGTGGCTGATCGCGGTGGCATTGCTGTTCGGACCAATGGCAGCTGAAGCGCAGGTGCAGCCGGTGCTGCAGCGCGGATATGACGCGAACGTCAGCGGCGCGACACTCACCGAGACCACACTCAACTCATCCAATGTTGGGGTCAACACGTTCGGACTCCTGTTCGAACTTGCCGTCGATGAAAAAGTCTATGCGCAACCCCTGTACGTGCCCAATGTTGCCATTCCAGGCTTAGGTTCGCACAACGTCCTCTACGTCGCGACGATGAACGACACGCTGTACGCGTTCGACGCCGATGTAGGCGGCGCACCTTTGTGGTCGGTGAATCTCGCCAGCTTGGTTGGCGCAACGGCACCGATATGGGCGAACGTCGCAATTCCTCCTGCTACTCCTGTTGGCCACCTCGGCATCTTGAGCACGCCGGTCATCGATCCTTCCACGGATATCATGTACGTCGTCGCTTGCACGCTGGAAGGCTCTGCGATGGCATACCGGCTGCATGCAATCGACATCACCACTGGCTCGGAGCCATACGGCCCCGGTGTGCTGATTACCGGCGGATATGGCGGCATCACATTCGAAACGCCCTACGTGGTGCAAAAAGCGTCGCTGGTGCTTGCAGACAACCAGGTCGTCTTCGGCTTCTCTGCGATGTCGCAAGAATACCCCCTCAACTACGCCGGCTGGGTGCTGGCCTACAACAAGCAGACACTGCAGCAGAGCGGCGCCTTCGCCTCCGTCACCACCGGCAATTTGCAGGGTGGGGTCTGGCAGTCCGGGCGTCCGGCCGCCGTCGACAGCTCGGGCGACGTCTACGTATTCACGGGCAATACCTCTAAGGGCGGCTGGAACGGTTCGATCGACTTCAGCGAAAGCGCGCTAAAACTCGATCCTTCCAATGGACTGGCGTTAGTCGACTGGTTCACCGCCGGCAACTGGCAATACCTCGACGACAACGACCTCGACCTATCCGGTTCCGGGCCGCTGCTGATCCCGGGCACGAGCCTGCTCACCGGCGGCGGCAAGTCGGGTGATCTTTACGTGCTCGATTCGACCAACCTCGGCCACTGGACCGCCACCGACAGCCAGGTCGTGCAAAGCGAAAATATCACCGCGGGCGGGGAGATCCGTGGCGGCCCCGTGTACTGGGAGGGGTCAGCCACCACCGGGGGTCCCTTGATGTATGACTGGGGCTCGGGCGATGTGCTCAAGGCCTTCTCATTTAACGGCAACACGTTCTCGACCAGCCCCATCGCGCAGGGCGCCTACACCGCGGTACAGCCCGGGGGATTTCTCTCGCTGTCCGCCAACGGCAACGTACCCGGCAGCGCGCTGCTCTGGGCCAATACTCCGGTAAACTCCGCCGCAACTCCGCCGCTCCCCCCCATTCTGCACGCTTTCAATGCCGAAGATATCACGCAGGAATTGTGGAACTCCACCATGAACACAGCGCGCGATGGGGGTGGAAGCTTTTCGCATGGCGTGCCGCCGATGGTCGCAAATGGCAAGGCCTATATGGCAACGGGGTCCAATCAAGTAGCGGTCTATGGAATCCTGCCCTACACGATCTCACCGACCTCGCTGGCATTCGGCAACGTGCAGACGAACAAGGCCAGCGCAGCGCGGTCGGTGACGGTGACGAACGTCAGTAATGCAGCAGTGCCCATCACCAGCATCAGTTTCAGCGGCAGCAACCCCAGCGCCTACTCGCAGACCACGACCTGCGGGACGTCCATCCCCGTCGGGTCGGCCTGCACCATCAGCGTGGTGTTCATGTCCGCCGTGGCCGGCTCGTTGCCTGAGACGCTGAATGTCAACGGAGGCAGTGGCGCGGGCACGCAGCCGGTGACGCTCACCGGCACTGCGGTTGCACCGACCTACACTGTCTCACCCACATCGCTGGCGTTTGGCAACGTGCAGACGAAAACGACGAGTGCGCCGCAGACGGTGACGGTGACGAACGGCGGCAGCGCGGCACTACCCATTACCGACATCACGCTCACCGGCGCGAGTGCCAGCTTGTTCTCGCAGACGAATACTTGCGGTACCTCCGTCCCCGCCGGCTCGAAATGCACGATCAGTGTGGTGTTCACTCCCACCTCAGCCGGATCGAAGGCTGCAACGCTGAATGTCGTCGGCGGCAATCGCA
>Ga0302326_10012764_pt1 | contig 17866 bp, 10 predicted proteins | sample Palsa_T0_3_FD_202264 | JGI IMG/M metagenome (GOLD analysis project Ga0302326, IMG submission 202264) | Peat permafrost microbial communities from Stordalen Mire near Abisko, Sweden - Palsa_T0_3 | ecosystem: Environmental > Terrestrial > Soil > Palsa > Peat permafrost | place: Sweden: Abisko... | reverse complement strand
ATGGACATATACAGTTCCGAGGCCTATAACTTTCTCGGACTAGGGCGTTTAGGGCACTGTTGCAATCCTGGCTTGAACGCGAGCGGCCCTCCGCCGGAGGCGTCTATTGCGATCGCGGCCAGCGGCGGGTTTGATCCCAAGGACATGGCTGGATTCCTGGCTGAATACCCCTATTTGACATCCGACTATCGCGTCCTCAAAGTAGCTGGGACGTCACCCCCCAACAGTGGTCTTGAGGTGACGATGGATCTGGAGTGGGCTACCGCGACGTCGAATAGTTTTGGCCTAGGCGCGACTTCAAGGATATGGGTCTACGAGGGCGTCAACGGAAATACCGCCACCTTTATCGACATGTTCCAATCCATGGTCAACCAGGGGTATGCGCGAGTTATGACGATCAGTTGGGGATGCGCTGAGAAATTGTGCTGGGACCCGGCTTCGATGGATACCGCACATGGCATCTTCAACCAAATGGTAGGCCAGGGTTGGACATTGGTGGCGTCGTCCGGCGACGGCGGCGCGACCGCGGCTCTGGAATCGGACGCTAATGGTAAACATAGCTGCAGCGCCACTAACACCGTTCAATATCCGGCTTCGGACCCGGACGTTGTAGCAGCGGGCGGGACTCAATTAACGCTAAATACCGATTCCAGTTACTTATCGGAAATTGGGTGGACGGGAAGTTTGGCACCCGGTAGTTGCGCGCGAAATGCCGGGGGAAGCGGAGGGGGTAACAGTGTCTATTTCGCATCACCGGCTTACCAATCCAAGATTCCCAATAACGTTGGTGCTCGAAGCATTCCGGATATGGCCCTCAACGCGTTCTCTGGACAGGCAGTTTATTACCAAGGGTCTTTGAGCGGGGATGGCGGCGGTACTAGCATCGTGGCTCCGGAGTTGGCCGGCTTCTTTGCGCAGGAGAATGCATATCTTCTTTACCTCGGCAACATCTGCGGCAACAACGGGGCGAGTGCATGCGCCCCGGTGGGCAACCCGAATTACTACTATTACGATAATCCTTATCAAGATCAGCATCCGTTCTATGACATTACGGAGGGTTGCAATAGCAACGATGTAACCGAGAGTTACCACTTGCTATATTTTTGCGCGGGCCCAGGTTACGACCGGGTCACAGGTTGGGGCTCGATCAACGCCTTGCATTTGGCCTGGTCAATCAACTCGGCGCTCTACGGTTTCGGAGTTCCGCCGACTGTAAGTGTTACGGGACCGGCGGTGAATCACTGGTATAACTCTACCCAGACCGTAAGCTGGACGGTTAGCGATGCCGGCGGCGGATCGCGCGTGGGAGCGCCTCCGAAGACTTCAATCGCGGGCTCCACCGCGGATTGGGACGCGACAATACTGACCGGCGTGATTCCGTCCACACCTGGCCCTGAGAATTGGTTTAATTTGGGCCCCCAGATTCCCAATTCGACGGGCGGCTCTTTGCAACTGGCCGCACAGGGCTGCCACACTTTGCATGTCGCCGCGTGGCTGAATACGGGAGAGACGAATGGGACCGACCAAACGTACGGCCCAATCTGTTATGACTCGATTGCGCCGGTGACTACGGTATCGTTGCTGCCAAGTTCGACGAATGCCTGGCACACGTCGACGGTCCAGGTTGTGCTGATTGGTAATGACGCCGGCGGGCATTCCGGTACGGGTTCCGGCGTGAACATCACCTACTATTCGATTGATAACGCGGCATGTGCTCCCGGATCGGTGGGCGGCTGCGCGGGCTTTCCGATGGTGTGTCCAACGTTCGGATGTCCCAAGGTGAATATTTCTACCGAGGGAGTCCATCACTTGTATGTCTTTAGCCAAGACCTGGCCGGCAACAACGAAGTCCGGCAGGACGTTGTGGTGAATATCGATGAGACGGCTCCGCACACCACCGCCGCCTTAGCCAGCTTGAATGGCGGACAGGCGGTCCAAGTCACTCTGACCGCGACCGACAACCTGAGCGGCGTTGCGACCACGGTCTACCAACTCGACGACGGGCCGGTGAAGACTTATGGCGGACCTTTCGTTGTAATTGCGCCTGGAACGCACACGGTTTCTCTCCATAGCATCGATTTTGCGGGTAATGTGGAGGCTACGCAGTCCGACAGCTTTACCATCACAGCTCCGTTGGCAGTCTCGACGTTGCTAATTACCAAGTCGCATACGGGCACTTTCAGCCAGGGGCAAACCGGAGCAACCTATACCATCACGGTTGCCAATGTCGGAGCCTCTGTGAGCAACGGCACGGTAGCCGTGAACGATACGATACCGGCTGGTTTGACTATGACAGCCATGTCCGGCAACGGATGGACATGTAGCGGGACGTCTTGCCACCGGAGCGATCCGCTTGCGATTAAAGCCAGCTACCCGGTGATTACGGTGACTGTCAACGTGGCCCCGAACGCACCGTCTAGCGTGACGAACGTGGCCACCGTGTCGGCAAACGGCGCCGCCAATGTTGCCTATGATGTGACGATCGTTCAAGCTGGTCTTAGTCACACTCTGTGACGGCGGACGAAGCTCCGATGCCTCGCAACCAGGACCGCAGATCGCTGGAGCACGTGTAATCGTTCTCATCCAGTTTGTAGCGGGAAACGGATCGTAAACGTCGTCCCGACATTCAAAGTGCTGCTCGCCGCTATCGTGCCGCCCTCGGCTTCGACGATCGCCTTGCATATAGCGAGGCCCAGGCCTGTATGACCTTCAACTCTGGAGCGCGACCTGTCGACGCGGTAAAAGCGGTCAAAGATGTAAGGAAGGTCCTCCGCCGGGATGCCGGGACCCGTATCGGTGACCGCTAGAAGTACAAATGCAGATTCGCACGTCGTTGAGACACAGACTTCGCCATCGGGTCGATTGTAATCGATCGCGTTCGTCAGCAGATTGGTGATGACCTGGGACACGCGATCCGCGCTGCTGAATGAGAATGCGGGAGCGAATTCGCCGCGAAGTTGGACATGCTGCTTCTCGGCAAGGGGTTTGAGCCGCTCAATGACTGCTTGCGCGGCTTTCACGAGGTCCACTTCAGTTCGCTGAGTTTCCGTGTCGCCGCTGTCGAACCGGGCGAGCCCGAGGAGCGACTCCGTAAGACGCCTCATTTGCTGCGCGGTATCGAGGCATCCTTCGACCGTCTCGCGATACTCCTCTTCAGTCCGCCTCCGTGTCAGCGCAGTCTGCGTCTCCGAGATCATGATGGCAAGAGGCGTGCGCAGTTCATGCGCCGCATCGGCGGTAAACTGGCGTTGGCGCTCAAATGCCGACTCCAGACGCGCAAAGGTTGAATTCAATATAGATGCGAGACGTCCCAGTTCATTCCTGTTATTGGGAACTCGAATGCGTTCCGAGAGATTGCCGCTGGCGATTCGGCTCGCTGCCATGCTGATGTTTTCGATCGGTCGAATGGCGCGCCCCGTCAGCCACCAGCCGGCTCCCAGCGCGAGTGCAAGGACTGCTGCACCGGTACCGAATAGCTTAAGGGCAAAACTGCGCATGGCGGCAACGTCGACCGTGGTAGAGCGCCCGGCAAGGACGCAATCACCCAGGCCGGAACAATGAAACGCCTCGCGGCAACCATCGCGTGTTCGCCAGTGCGTCAACGTATCGTGCTGGAGGGCAGGAGGTAAAGGCACATCGCGGGGAGTACCGGGAGAGCGGCTCAGCACGTCGTTGTCCCTGTACCAGGTCATATAGTAGAAGGCCTCTGGCCCCTCCCCGAACAATGACGCCGTCGCAGCAGGAAGCGGCAGATCGACCGGTTTTACAGGTGACGAAGGAAACACCGGAACGGCCTGGCCACCGAAACTTCCTTTGGAAGGTGGGGCGGATGGTCGGATTGCGCCCGAAGCCGGACCGCCGCCGGTTGGGCGGCTCGGCGGCGGACCCTCGGGGCCTGGTCGATCGTGCGGAGGACCATCCCGACGTCTGCCGTCCGGTGGGCGGCGATCCGGTGGTGGCCCATCGGGCGGTGGCCCATCGGGAAGAGGACCGGGTGGCGGCGGGCCTGGGTGAGACCGCCTTACTCCCTCACCCGGTTTGAACTCGTCCGAACGCGCCTGACCCGCAGGTGATTGGATCGACAGGATTCTTTTTGGAGATGCCGAGCTGGCGTTGAAGTTGCTACGGTCTTGCCGAGATGGTAGCGAGACCGGCCCGCGCGAAAACGGCGCGTTTCTGAGGGCCGTGTTCAGAGCCTCGATCCGCACCGTCAGATCGTTGTCCACACGGGTGAGTTGCGCACCGCGCTCCATCTGGTAGATGGTGGTCCCAAAACCGCCGAGCACGCAAACGAGCAGTCCGGCGAGCCATAACTGCAGATGCCAGCGCATCGATTCCGGCAGCCATTGGGCGAAGACGCCGGTCAGCCGACCCCGCCGTAGGTTGGGACTTTCAGTTTGCTTATTCAATACAGTAGCCCTGCCCGCGCCGCGTCGTAATCAGTTGCGTTCCCAGCTTTCGGCGGATGGAGAACACATGAACATCCATGACGTTCGAAAGAGTATCGTCGTTTTCATCGAGCACGTGTTCGTACAGTTCGGTTCGCGAGACGACCCGGCCGCGATTCAGCACGAGGTATTCGAGAATTGCGTATTCGCGCGCGGTCAGTGTTACCACCTGCCCCCCGCGAAGTGCGGTGCGGGACCGTGTGTCTACCAAAACCTCGCCCACTTCGATGGAAGGCCGTGCCTGCCGTGCCGAGCGGCGGATGAGGGCGCGGAGACGGGCAAGGAGTTCGGGGTGATCAAAGGGTTTCACCAGATAATCGTCGGCCCCGAGATCGAGCCCTCGCACCCGATCCGGTCCGGCGTCGCGCGCGGTCAGCATGAGAACCGGCGTCTGTTTCGCCAGCCGCACGCGCTCCAGCACCTGCCAGCCGTCGAGGACGGGCAGCATGATATCGAGCACAATGCAGTCGTATTCGGTATTTTCAGCTTTGAAGAGTCCGTCTTCGCCTGTGTTGGCCGTATCGACGGCGTAACCCTCTTCGCGCAGCGCTTTGGCTAGGCTGCGCAGCAAGCGGGGTTCATCCTCCACCACCAGGAGTCTCATCGCCGGAAAAGTCTCGCTCTCGCCGGAAAGGGACTCCCGGCGAAAGGTCTTTGAACCCATATCGGTCCCAGCATAGTCAACTCACGATTAAGGTCGCGTTAAGAGGGGAGCAAAGAAGGCAACAAATCCTTTTTGCTTAATCCTACCTTAATCGACGAAACCCTATTCTGACTGTCGAGGGCCCACGAACACAATGACCAAACGACCGCAGGTGACTCCGAATCGCCGCCAGGCACTGACTCTCTTGGGTGCTGCCGGCGCCTGCTTCATTCCCGCCTGGAATGAGAAAATCGAAGCCGCAACCACCACTTGTTCGCTTACAACTCCCGACGTCACAGAAGGCCCGTACTGGGTGGACGAGCAACTCTTCCGCTCCGACATTCGGACCGATCCCACTACCGGCGCAGTTCAGGCCGGTGTTCTCCTCACGCTCGCGATCACCGTAATCAATTCGAACGCAAGCTGCGCTCCCCTGGTGGGCGCATATCTTGATATCTGGCAGTGCGGCGCAACGGGTATTTATTCCGATGAAGCAACCTACAATCCCGGAGGCGGCACCGGGAACGTTACGACGACAGGCCAGAAGTTTCTGCGCGGCTATCAGATCACGGACAGCAACGGGCAGGTATCGTTTACGACGATCTATCCGGGCTGGTACACCAGCCGTTCCATCCACATTCACGTGCGCATCAGGACCTACAACGGAACCGTCGCTCTGACCAACTACACCACACAAATCTTCTTCGACGACACAATCAACAATACCGTTCTCACAAACGCGGCATATGCGCGAACGTCGGCGCGCGACACAACCAACGCCACCGACAATGTGTACACCACCGCGGGAAGCAACAACACTTCCATGCTGGCAACGGTCGCCCAGACAAGCACTGGCTATGCCGCGACTCTGACTATCGATATGGCCGCGCTGACGGCGACCTCTTCGGCCCCTGTGATCACGTCCGGCGGAATTCTAAACGCGGCGAGCGGCGTAGCCGGTATTGCGCCTGGTGCCTGGATCAGCATTTTTGGGACGAACCTTTCGCCTTCCACCTATACCCTGAGTTCCTCGGATCTCGTCAGCGGCTATCTTCCGACGACGCTGCAGGGCGTCACAGTGATGATCGACGGTAAGCTTGCCTACCCGGATTACCTGAGTCCAACTCAGCTCAATGTGTTGATGCCCGCCGACAGCAATACGGGCACAGTCTCGGTCGTGGTTGTGAACGCCAACGGTACGTCAGCCGCTGTTAGTGTGACTCTGCAGGCGATCTTGCCGGGATTGTTCGTGCAGAACAACTATGCCCTGGCGGTGAGGCCTTCCGACAGCACCATCATTAACGGTACCGGCGCTGCCGCGTCCGGGTACACCACATCTGCTTCCGCCAAGGTCGGCGATGTTCTGGAGATTTTCGGCAACGGGTTCGGTCCCACCAATCCGTCGCCGACGGCAGGCCTCGTTTTTTCCGGGGCTTACCCCACAACGAACACTGTGACGGTGTCGATCGGGGGAATCGCGGCCACCGTACTCTGGTCGGGGTTAATCGCCGCCGGGCTCTATCAAATCAACATCACGGTACCCACTGGTGTCAAAGTCGGCAGCAATGTCGTCATCGCCACTGTGGGCGGCTATAGCTCGCCATCGACAGCGCTAATGAACATCGGCGCCTGACTTCTGCCTGTATGACGCGCTCCGACCCTGCCACCGAAAGGACAAGACATTGAAAATCTCGCGCCCGATTCTGAGGTTCACGCGCCGGGACCTGCTGTTTCGCGCTGGTGCTGGCTTGTTGGCCCTTCCGTTGCTCTCGCGCCGATCCGAATTTTCCGCCAAAGCCCAGTCGGTCGTGGGATGCGCGGTGGGGGGAACTTGCGCCACCACTTCGGCCAATGGCGAAAATATCCCGAGCTGGACAACTGCAACCTATGGCGGAACAGCGGCGGCGAGCAGCGGCCAGATTGTGTACGTCCCGGAAGGGATGGTCTTCATCGCGGCGGGCTCCTACGTTATGGGCGCCGCAAGTTCCCCTACCTATACGGTGAATGCCGACGGATCGGTCACGAGCAGTAATGGGGATAACCGGCACGCGGTAACGCTGAGCGATTTCTGCATCGGCAAGTATCAGATCACGAACGCGCAGTATAAGGCGTTCTGCGATGAGATGGGTAGCAGCTATCAACCCGCGTATTGGAGCAACAGCGCCTTCAACGCCGTAACGAAGGCCAACCACCCTGTCTTGTACGTCGGCTACAACAATGCCGTCGCGTATTGTGCGTGGGTAGCCAAGAAAACCGGCTGGACGGTGACCCTCCCCAGCGAAGCGCAGTGGGAGCGAGCGGCTCGCGGCAAGACCACCACCGGAAGCGAATACGTCTATCCGTGGGGAAATTCCACGACGGCCACCGACTACAAGACGAATCTCACATTCAATGGAACACTGGCCGAGGCCAACGGCTCATCACAGACGGTCAACGGAACCGTCTATCCAAACTGGCCGTTTGTCATTACGACCGCCAACGGAGCGCTCAACGTCAGCAACTTCAAAGCGATCGCTCATGACTACGACGACACGACGACGCCGGACATTGACGAATCCAGCGCTGCCGTTCAGGCCATCTGGAACGTAATTGCGGCATCGGGAGGTTACACAACTCCTGTCGGAAGCTATCCCGTCAGCCCCGGCGGATGCTACGACATAGCCGGTAATGCGTTTGAGTGGACGCGCGACTACTTCACCAACAGCTACTACATCACGCTGGCGAAAACCGTTACCGATCCGGTGGTGGATAGCACGTCGGTTCTCTCTGCATCCGATTTGTTGAGCGGCTCCGACGGCGCGATCAATATCGCGACCGGCCAGGCGACGATCATCGTCAGGGGCGGCTCCTGGTATGCGAACGAGAGTTCCTGCCTCACCCATCACCGCACGGAAACGCGGGCCCCCGGCTCGGGAGGCTACAACTCTGTCGGCTTCCGGATCGTTGCCGCGCCTGTAGCGGCGGTGTCGTCCGCCCCCACTATCTCCGCTGCCGGCATTCTGAACGGCGCCAGCGGGGCAGCGGGCGTCAGCGCGGGGGCGTGGATCAGCATCTACGGCACTAACTTCGCATCCACAACGCGAACCATGGCAAGTTCGGACGAGGTAAACGGATATGTGCCCACGACGCTCGGCGGTGTCAGCGTACAGATCGACGGTAAGCCCGCCTTCATGTATTTCGTCAGCCCGAGCCAGCTCAATGTGATCGCGCCAGACGATATGAACACCGGATCCGTGCAGGTTACGGTCACAAATTCTGCCGGAACCTCGCCAGCTGTAACGGTCGCGCTCCAAGCCGTGTTGCCGGGCCTGTTTCTATCTGGAAACTATGCGCTGGCGGTGCGGCCAAGCGATGGGGTCATCATCAACGGCGCCGGCGCAGCCGCTGCCGCGAAGCCAGGCGACGTTCTGGAACTGTTCGGTACCGGACTGGGAAGGACCTCGCCCGCCGTGCCCTCGGGCCTTGTTTTCTCAGGCGCGTACCAAAACGCTAATACGGTCACAGTCACGATCGGCGGAATTTCGGCCCCCGTCTCATGGGCGGGGCTGATCGGGACGGGTCTTTATCAGTTGAATGTGACGGTGCCCACCAGCTTCGCGAGCGGTTCTTACCCGGTGATCGTCACCGTCGCGGGTGTCAGCAGTCCCGCCGGCGCACTGCTGAATATCAAGAGCACCTAGGATGCAGAGCGCGCGGACTGGGTTCATGGGGTTTGCCTTGCTCGTGGCGCACGTGCCGGTCGCCGCACGAGCAGCCGCTGCTCCGGCCTGCACCTATACAACGACTAATAGCGCAGTGACGGGTGAGAATCCTCGGTCTCTCGCCATGGCCGATCTAAACGAAGACGGAATCCTGGACCTCGTGACCGGCAACCTGGACGGCAGTTCTCTGAGCGTCCTTCTGGGCCGCGGAGACGGAACCTTCCGCGCGGCGGTCAGCTATGCGATTGGGCTCAATCCTTATCAGGTAATCACGGGCGATTTCAACGGCGATGGCAAGCTCGACCTGGCGGCGGCGGATTTTGGCGGCACGGAGGTAAGCGTTCTCCTGGGCAATGGGGATGGCACCTTTGGCGCAACGGTTACTTATGCGACGGGTACAAAACCCCGCGGTCTCCTGGCGGCTGATCTGAATGGCGACGGATACCTCGACCTTGCCGTCGCCAACTCGACGGCAACCAGCACCAGCATCTTACTCGGCAAGGGCGACGGCACATTTCAGAGCAAGGCGGATATTTCGTCCGGCGGAACGCCGCACGGAATCGTCGTCTCCGATTTCAACCGCGACGGCAAGCTTGACTTAGCTATCGCCAACAACTCCCCTAACGGAACCGTGACCATTCTGCTCGGCGACGGCACAGGGGGATTCACAAAGGCGGCTACGGTAAGCGTTGGCTCCAGCCCGTACGGGATTGCCACCGCGGATTTCAATGGCGATGGGCGTCCCGATCTGGTCACTGCCAACTTCGGAGATTCCACGCTAAGCGTTGTGTTTGGGAGGGGTGACGGCACCTTTCAGGCAGCGGTCAGTTATCCGACCGCTGGGCCCCCGGTCGCGGTGCGCGTCGCCGATCTGAACGGGGACGGCTTCACCGATCTTTTGGCATCGGACTCCAGCGTGTCGACTTTGGAAATCTTCCTGGGGAACGGCGATGGGACTTTCGGAAAACCGGCTGCCCTTACGGGACTGGCGGGGGTCTACGATGTCGCGGTCGGCGATCTCGATTCCGATGGCACACCGGACCTTGCGGCAGCGACGAGCGGCGCGAATGCCGTGACCGTTCTGCGCGGAAGTTGCGTAGCCTCCGTCAGTGGCGTAGCTAACGCCGCCAGTGGGGTTGCAGGAGCAGTGCCCGGAGGATGGGTATCCATTTACGGGGCGAATCTCGCTTCGACAACCTATACCGCGCAGTCATCGGACCTCACCGGAAACTTCCTTCCGACGACGCTGAAAGGAGTCAGCGTTCAGCTGGGTGGGCGCGCGGCGTTCGTTTATTTTGTCAGTCCGAACCAGCTCAATGTGGTGGTTCCGGACGACTCCAACACCGGCGCGGTATCGGTGACCCTATCGACATCAGCCGGGATAGCGGCGAGCGTTTCAACGCTGCTTCTCTCCGCGCAACCGGGAATCTTCGCTTCCTCGACGTATGCGCTTGCGGTCCGCTATCGCGACGGAGCGATCCTGAGCGGCGCCAGTTCCGCCACGGTCGGTCCGGGAGACATCGTCGAGCTTTACGTCACCGGCTTAGGGGCCACGTCGCCCGCCGTAGCCAGCGGACTGGTTTTTTCGGGATCTTATCCGACGCAAGCGGCGCCCAGCGTGACGATCGGCGGTGTTTCGGCGCCGCTGTCCTACAGCGGGCTCGTCGGGGCCGGACTTTACCAACTCAATGTGACCGTGCCCGCCGGCATAACTACCGGAATTTCAGCGATCATTGTTTCGGCAGGCGGTCAGAGCAGCCCGCCTGCCCTGTTGCGGACACAGAGCAATTAAGCAATGCGAGGACACCTTATGAACAGACGCAAGATGCTGCAATCCGGACTTGGGTGGCTCGTAGCCAACCGCGCAAGAGCTTTTGAAGACAAGACGCCGGAAGGCATGGTGCACATCCCGGCCGGTGAATTCGTCATGGGCTCGCCTTCCGCCGAAGGTGGCGGCCCAGCAGGGCGGGGCGGACCCGGCAGGGGTTCCCGCACTGACAATCGGCACGTCGTGAAGCTGAGCGACTTTTATATAGGCAAATACCTTGTCACCAATGCCGAGTACAAGCTCTTCTGCGACGCGGCGGGTTCACGATACCGACCTAGTGGCAACAGGCGTGACGGCGGCGGCTCTTATTGGGATAATCCTCAATTCGACTGGAGCGAGAAGGCCAATCATCCCGTTTTGTTCGTCGGCTATGACCAGGCGATGGCTTATTGCAAATGGCTGTCGGTGAAGATCACCTGGACCGTCACCTTGCCCAGCGAGGCGCAGTGGGAGCGTGCGGCACGCGGACAAACAAAGACCGGAGAAGAATTTGAGTATCCGTGGGGCAACGCGACCGGCCCCGATGATTATAAAGACCGGCTGAACTACAACGTCTTATGTGCCGTGAAAAGTGGGATCAGCCGCGACATCGCAGGTAATACCTATCCATTCTGGCCGTTTGTCGTGGAGAAGCGGCAGGGATCCTCGATCGCGAGCAATTTCAAAGGGGTTGTCTACGGCGAAGAGGATGATCGGACCGCAGACATTCGGGAATCGAGCGATGAGGTAAAGACCGTGTGGAGCAAGATCATGAGCAAGGGCGGGTATACGACGCCTGTCGGCGCCTATCCGCCAGGACCGTCAGGCTGCTTTGACATGGCGGGGAATGCATTTGAGTGGACACGGGATTTCTCGACGGTTTCGTCGTATCTACGCTTAGCTGAGAAGACCGTCGATCCCTGCATGGACGACGTGGCGGCGCTGACCGCAGAGGATCTGCGATCGGGCTCCGATGGGATGCACGGCGGTCCTGGAGCAGGCGACGATGGCAGGCCTACGAAAGTTATTCGCGGGGGCTCCTGGTATGCCAATGAAAGTTCCTGCAAAGCGGCAAGACGGAGCGAGACGCGTACACCGGGTGGCGGCGGGTATCACTCGGTGGGTTTTCGGGTAGTGGCGACCTCAGAGCGGAGAGCCGACTAATAGGAGCGCTCGATCGACCTCCCGCGAGAAGGCCTGCCATAGCAGAAGGACTTGATCAGCCTTGCCGAAAACTTGTGTGCTTACGCTGGCCAAGTAAGTTGATCCTTCTCCGGCCTTGCGCGCGTTTGCCGAAAGGACACATTCAGAAGATTCTCATGTTGCTGCTGGACGGAATCGGGCATGATCAGTAACGGAGGTCGTGGTCCGCTTCGACCCGGCCTATCATCCGGTACCGAATGTAAATGAGCCTCCTTCGCCGGAGCCTTATCCCTGCGACTCTTTGACGTTGTTCAGATGACCCTTAAGGCCCTGCACCGATGCCGCAGCCCTCTTGTGGATCAGCGCTCAAGAGCGATTCTGTTGGTCGCGACATCGACGACCGAGATATCGTTTGACGGTCCATTGGCCGAATACAGTGTCTTGCCGTCCGGCGAAAGCGCGATCCCCCAAGGCCTTGCTCCGACTTCAACGGATCCCACGACCTTGTTTGTAGCTGTGTCGATCGTAAAGACCTGATGTCCGCGACCGGTAGTGACAAACAGCTTTGTCGCGTCCGGTGAGAGCAGAACCGCCATCGGCTTGATTACGCCGGGCTTGCCCAGTGGAATCGACGCGATCATCTTCCGCTTCACCGCATCCACGACAACCACGGTTCCGTCATTTTCCGCATTGATATAAGCCCTTGAACCATCGGGCATGAAAGCAACCGACCGGGGGCGGTGTCCTACTTTGAAAGTCGTAAGAATCTTTCCGGCCACCGGATCTAAGACTGCAATAGTGCCGGCCTCCTCCGAAGTAACGCAGACAAGTTTTCCGTCTGGAGTAACCTTAACACCCTCGGGCTGTTCACCGACCTTGCCGACTTGATGACCACGCCTGAAGCTATGTCTACAACGCTAACGGCGGCATCATCTTCATTGGAGATGAATAACTGCGTTCCATCCTTGCTAATGTCGAAATTCTCCGGATCGGAACCGCCTTTGATTATCCGGACCACTTTGCGTTGGGCAACATCGAAAACTCCTATTCCATTCGCGCTCTTGTCCGGCGGGGAAGCGTGCTCTCGTGCGCGACCCGGAACAACCATCCGGGGAGATTTTCGCGGGGTTTAGCTCGATTGAGATGCTGGAACAGCGAAAAGAAAGCCTCCTGGACGACCTCTTCACCGTCCGCGTATGCGAAGCCGAAAGTCCCTAAGTAATGCAGCATGGGATTTCGAAGGCGGTCGAATAGGCCAATCACTTCCTTTTCCACGAAGTCTCGTTCCACATAAGGCTTCGCCTCAGGCAAACCCGCGACTTGCGCAACTTTCGAAAATTCCCCAGTTCGGTCGAGACCGTCGAATAGAGGTGACATACCAGTTCTTCAATGGAAAAGCTCGTTCACCTATATATTCCAGTTCCGATGATTCTGTTCAGTGTTTTTTAACCCGCCAGTCCTCGAGTCGTAAAGAAAATTTGCAAATAGCATGAACAAAGTGGCCGCAAATGGAATTTATGGGTATGAGCTCTTATGGATTTCGCTGTGCGCTTGAACTTGCCCTGGCCGGTTCGATGCTGCTTTTGGCTGAACCTTTGCTTCGGGCGCAGCAGCCGTCGGGCGAAATCCGGATCCAGGTCACAGATCCTTCGGGCTCTCCGATGCAGGTAGCGGGGAAGCTACGGAATCTGGCCGGGGGCAAAGAGCGGACTTTCCAGACGGATGATCGGGGCGCGTACGATCTCCCCAATCTGCCGCTTGGAAGCTATCAGCTAGAGCTCTCCAAGGCCGGTTTTGCCACCCAATCCGTCCAGATCGACATCCAGTCCAGCACACCTGTCGCACGCGCTTTCTCGATGACGCTCAGCACTCAGGCTTCGAAGATCAATGTAGTTGCGACCACGCCGCTTGCCGGTACGGATCTAACGATCGATCAGATTGCAGGCCCGGTTCAAGCCGCGACCGCCGCGGATATCGCGAGCAGCGGAGGGCTGGACCTGGCGGACTTTATGAACCGGCGGCTGAATGGAGTCTTCCTCAACGAAATGCAGGGGAATCCGTTTCAGCCCGATGTGAATTTTCGTGGCTACACCGCTTCTCCGTTGCTAGGCACGCCCGAAGGCATCTCCGTTTATCTGGACGGCGTGCGCCAGAATCAACCCTTCGGCGATGTCGTGAGCTGGGATCTGATTCCGAAGAACGCGATCTCGGAAGTTGAGCTGGTGCCCGGATCGAACCCGTTGTTCGGGTTGAACACGCTCGGGGGCGCCTTGTCCGCGAAGACGAAGAACGGTGCCGACAATCCGGGCATTGAGGGCAGCTTCATCTACGGCAGCAGCAACCGAAAACAGGGTCAGGCCAGCTATGGCGGCGGAAAGCCAATCGGGTTCAACTGGTTCGCGGCGGGGAACTACTTCCACGAATCGGGATGGCGTTTCGATTCGCCTTCGACGGTCCGGCAAGCCTTCGTCCGTCTTGGCTGGCGCTCTGCGAAGACAGATATTGGAGTCACTTACTCCTACGCCGACAACACTCTGATCGGAAACGGATTGCAGGATTACCGTCTTCTCAATCGCAGTTATTCAAGCGTTTATTCTATCCCCGACAGCACGGTCAACCGCGCTCCGTCCGTCAATCTCATCGTCCGCCACACCTTCACCAGTAACTTGACGTTCACCGGCAACGGCTGGTACCGGCACATCCGCACGAATGGGATCAACGCCAACCTGAATACCGATTCGTTCGATGAATCGGTCTACCAGCCGAGTGCGAAGGAACTGGCGACTCTCACTGCCGCGGGCTATACAGGCGTGCCGGCAAGCGGCGCGACGGCGGCAAATACGCCGTTTCCGAAGTGGCGCTGCATCGCCGAAGCCTTGATCAACGGCGACGCCGACGACCGATGCAATGGCATAGACATTTTTTCGACGGAAATTCAGAACGACTATGGGTTTTCCGGGCAGATGACGTGGATTACTAAAACCCCTCCCGGCCGCAATCAGTTCACCGCCGGAGCGGCTTTGGACCGTGGGAGCGTTCATTATGTCCAGAACACCCAATACGGCTATCTGAACCCCAACTACACGATTACAACTGTCCCGGAGTTTCAGGATGGAACAGCGAGCTCGAATCCGGTCGATTCGCGCGTTAACCTTCACGGCCGGACTCCCAACTGGAGTCTCTACTTCACGGACACACTCACTCTCGCGAGAAACGTAAATCTGACGGTGTCCGGGCGTTTCAACCGCACCACTGTGGACAACGCCGACCGAATCAACACCATTGCCGGACCCGGTTCCCTCGATGGCGATTACATCTATTCCCGATTCAATCCCGCGGTTGGGCTGACATGGAGCCCAACTGCCAGCTTGAACGCCTATGCGAGCTATACCCAGAGCAGCCGTGCTCCGACAGCGATTGAGCTCGGTTGTGCCGACCCGGCCAATCCCTGTAGTCTGCCAAATGCTTTGTCGAGCGACCCGCCGCTTCAACAAGTTCTCTCGCATACCTGGGAAATTGGCGTGCGCGGGAAACCGGAGTGGTCCTTCGTACGCAATCTGAACTGGAACGCGGGTGCGTTCCGGTCGGAAAACACTAACGACATTCTTTTCGTGTCTTCGGTGCAGCTCGGAACCGGTTATTTCCAGAACTTTGCCCGGACGCAGCGCGAGGGATTCGATGCGGACCTAAGCGGGCGAATGGGGCCTGTCACCTGGGGCCTCAACTGGACCTTTCTGCAGGCCACCTACGAGAGTCCCGCGGTTGTCGATGGTTCAGCGAACAATACCAGCGACTCCTCATTATCCGGAACTCCAGGACTTGACGGCAATATCTACATTCACCCCGGCAACCGGATTCCGTTGATTCCGAAGCAGACTGGAAAGGCATTCGCCAACTACCAGGCAACGAAGAAGCTCGCCTTCGATCTGGATGAAGTGATCGTGTCGAGTTCTTACGCACGGGGGAATGAGAACAACGCTTATAAGGCCGATGGGGTGTACTATCTTGGGCCGGGAGTTTCGCCTGGGTATGCGATTACGAACTTCCGGGCGCATTACGATCTGATGAAACACGTGCAGTTGGCGGTTCAGATCGACAATCTGTTCGACCACCATTACTACACGGCGGCGCAGCTTGCGAATACGGGACTGACTGCGCAGGGAACCTTTCTGGCCCGGCCGTTCCCGGATTATACGAAGGGTCCGCAGGCAGGGAACTATCCTTTGCAGAGCGTTACTTTCTTTACGCCTGGCGCGGCGAGAAGAGCGTGGGCTGAACTGCGGCTTCGATTTTAAGAAACTGCCGCCAAGCCGCGCCCCGGTCTCGGAGGCCCTAGTGAACCGTCGTCGCCGGCAAGATGCGAATGATCGCCATCATCCCGCTATCTTCATGGCCGAGAATGTGACAGTGATAAACAAAGTCACCGGTGATGGGTCCTCGAAAGTCCATCCGAACTTTAATGCTGGGATAGGGCCCTTTGCCCGACCAATACGGGACCTGATAGGTGTCGTAATACTGTCCATCTTCGACAGGCACACCGTTTACCTCCAACACCAGAAAATGAATCTGATGTATATGAAACTCGTGGAGCTCTTGAGCCTGGTTTTGGATCGTCCAGTCTTCCACGGAGCCCTGATTGGTGATGATGGCGGGCGGGTTGTCCGGACTAAACAGAACGGGCGTTTTCCCCGCCACCGTTATATAGAAATTGGTTGGGCTGTTGGGGTTCGACGGGTCGGAAAGCACCTCAGAGAAATAGAGGTTGCGCTCGACCGTTGGAACCAGATCTGCCAGGCCCGCAAACATTCCTGGTGAAGTCACCTGCGGACCTGCCGGCCCTAATGTTACCGGAGGTTCGGAGGCATCGGCGCTGACTTTGATATCTGCCAACGGACGGGTGGGGTCATTGTCTCCGTCCGGACCCGTATCGATGTTCAGCGTCTGGAGTATTGCGGTTTTCACTGTTAACGCCGGCCCCGTCACTGTGAATTCCACTCGTCCGGCAGGCGGGACGAGGATGTCATTGTAATTGATCGTCTTGCCAATCGAGTTTCCGTCCTGGGAACCCGTTGGTACTCCGTCCAGAGCTACCACGGCGAGCGGCTGTGCGACGCCATCGTAGACGAGTTGCAGATGGAGAATCGTATCCGCTGAAGCATTCACGAGCCGGAACAATTGCCTCTCCGAGGGTTTCATTCGAATCACCGCGGGCGTAAATGCCGGGTACGGAATCGGAATGTAATTGAGCGAAACGTCCCAGGAAGGAATGCTTCCGCCGGGAGTTGGATTGCCGGGAACCAGATTGTCCCTGACCATTAGAATCTGTTGCGGTAACTTCGCGACGGTGGAATTGACGTTCTGAATTCCTTCCACGACAATCGCGCCTGAGGCGCCACCCTGCACGGCCGGCTCGGAAATTCCATGGATGTGGGGGTGATACCAATACAAACCCGGCGGTTCGTCGACGGGGAAGTGCACGTGGTAGGTAAAGGACTCTCCAGAATTGATCGTTGTCTTAATCACTTCATCCTGACCGCAGGTTGGCGGTACATTCGTTCCGTGGTAGTGAATGTTCACCGATGTGGCTGTCATGAACGAAGCACCGCAGAACGGCGGTGAAATCTCCATGTCAGGCATGGAAGGCATGGACGAAGGCACCATATTCTTGAGATTGACGATAAGCTGGTCGCCCGGGTTCACATGAAGCGTGGGAGACTGGGCGCCGTCTGCCGCGTTGACAAAGCAATATAAGGCGTTACCCGACGGGTCGACACTCGTCTGGTAATTCAAGTTCACGGCCAAAATTCCGTTCTTGCTGTAAAGGTCCTCGGGCTGGCTCACTACGCTCCCTACGGCGAACCGAGGACATGGGGCACCGGACAACTGCGAAGCGAAAAGTGAAATTATGGTGCCAAAGTAAATAATCGGTTTCATATCGAAGCGTATTTTTGGGACAGAGCGCACTCAATCATACATACTGAACTTTCCCAAGGACAAGAAGGTGCTAAACATGTGTTTCGAATACGTACCACTACTGTCGTCGATAGTAGTTCGCCGCTGTGCAAATGCTTGGAACGCATTGGTCAGAAATTAAAGTCCATATACTTTTTTGGCCGATTTCCTT
>Ga0302326_10012761_pt1 | contig 17869 bp, 17 predicted proteins | sample Palsa_T0_3_FD_202264 | JGI IMG/M metagenome (GOLD analysis project Ga0302326, IMG submission 202264) | Peat permafrost microbial communities from Stordalen Mire near Abisko, Sweden - Palsa_T0_3 | ecosystem: Environmental > Terrestrial > Soil > Palsa > Peat permafrost | place: Sweden: Abisko... | reverse complement strand
GCGTTCTGCTCCGGGGTTGACCTTTCCGAGATCTCCAACGCCAACCCCGACCTCACGCCGTTGCAACGCAAGCAGCAGCTGCACGACGAGATCCACCGGGTCGCGATCGCGCTCGAAGATCTGGACAAACCCGTCATCGCGTCCATCAACGGGGTTGCGGTCGGTGCCGGACTCGACATGGCGTTGATGTGCGACATGCGCATCATGTCGACCACGGCGCGGGTCTCCGAAGGCTATGTGAAGGTGGGCCTCACCCCGGGCGACGGCGGGGCGTATTACCTGCCCCGCATCGTTGGCACGGCCAAGGCGCTGGAACTCCTGCTGACCGGCGATTTCATCGACCCGCAGGAGGCGCTGCGAATCGGGCTGGTCAACAGAATCGCGGCACCCGAGAAGCTGGCGGAGGAGACCGAGCGACTGGCCCGGACGATCGCCGACCACGCACCGATCACTGTACGGATGATCAAACGTGCCACCTACCAGTCCGCCAACACCGACCTGCGCACCGCGCTCGACCTTGTCTCCTCGCACTTCGCGGTGGTCGCCGCGACCGAGGATGCAGCCGAGGCGCTCGCAGCGATGAAGGACAAGCGACCCCCGCACTACCGCGGGCGATAGGGGTTTGTGCTGTGAATGAGCCCTCGGCCGTTGAGGTTTTCGATGCGTGGATCAACCTGCCCTACCTGCCCGGCGAGGTGACACCAGACCCGTCGGTGGTGGCCCGGTTCAAACGTGGAAACAGCGCGTACGAGGGCGGCGAGACCATGGCCGACGTGGTGGCCGAAATGGACCGGCTCGGCATCGCCGGCGGCGTGCTGTCCAAGGCGCCGCGCGACATCACCCCACCCTTCGTGCACGGCACCAAATCCGGTGAGGCGGTGCTGCGCGAGACCTGTGAACGTCTGGCCGGCTATCAGCGGGAGTATCCCGGGCGGTTCGTCACGTCGGTGGGAATCGACCCGCGGCTTGGCTACGAGGCGTCGCGTCATGTGCGGATTGCCGTCCGCGAGTATGGCATCGAGTGCATCCGGATCATCCCGATGTTCACCGGTATCGCGATCGACGACAAGCTCGCCTACCCGCTCTATACCGCGGCGTGCGACGAGGGTGCCGTCGTATCGATCAATGTCGGGGTGCCCGGACCGATGAAGCCGGCGAAGCTGCAGCGCACGATCCTCGTCGACGAGGTGGCACTTGCGTTTCCCGAGTTGACGATCGTGATGAGTCACCTGGGCGACCCGTGGATCTCGGAGACCATCGCCATGCTGATCAAACATCCGAATGTCTATGCGATGACCGCGGGGTGGGCGCCGAAGTACGTTCCCGAGGAGGTCCTGCGATTCGCGCAGAAGCGCAATCCCCGCAAATTGATGTGGGCGTCCGACTATCCGATTCTTCCGTTTGACCGGACGCTAACCGAAGCCACCGCACTCGCGCTGACCGGGGACGCACGCACCGGGTACCTCGGAGCGAACGCGAGGGCCGTTTTCGGTTCCCCCAACAGCTGCCCCGAAAAGAAGTCATAAGGATGCGGTTACACGAGGGCCGAGTCGTCGTCATCACCGGTGCGGCAGGCGGAATCGGGCGGGAGCATGCACTCGAGTTCGCGCGTCAGGGTGCCAGGGTCGTGGTGAACGACGTCGGACCCGCCCAGCAGGTCGTCGACGAAATCGTCTCTGCCGGTGGTGAAGCGGTCGCCAACAACGACGACATCTCCGACTGGGACGGTGCCGGACGGTTGATCGATACGGCGCTCGAGACCTTCGGCGACCTGCACGTGCTGGTCAACAACGCCGGCATCCTGCGGGACAAGATGTTCGTGAACATGGACATCGACATGTGGGACGCGGTGATCCGGGTTCACCTGCGCGGCACTTTTGCGCCGACCAAACACGCGGTCGCCTACTGGCGGTCGAGGCACAAATCCGGTGACCCGGTGTCCCACCCGCGAATCGTCAACACCTCGTCACCGTCCGGCCTGTACGGAAACCCGGGCCAATCCAATTACGGCGCCGCCAAAGCCGCGATCGCCGCGTTCACCGTGATCCTCGCCGACGAACTGAGCCGGATCGGCATCACGGTAAACGCCATTGCACCCAGCGCGCTGACCCAGATGACGCAGGGTCTGGAAACCTACGTCGCGCGGCTGAAGGAACAGCAGGAGCGCACCGGCTTCGACGCCGGATCCCCGGCCAACATCTCGCCGCTGGTGGCGTGGCTGGCCTCCGCGGAGGCGGCCGACATCACCGGCCGAGTCTTCAACGTCAAGGGCGGAACGATCTCCGTCGCCGAGACCTGGGTGGCCGGGCCGGGCGTGGAACAGGAAGCCCGCTGGGCTGCAGACGAACTCGGTGCCGTCATCCCCGACCTGGTGGCCAAGGCGCGACCCAACTCCGACGGGTCCGGGAAACCCCGTGTCTGACGGCATCACCGTCGAACGGGACGGCGCCACCGGCGTCGTCTGGCTGGATCGGCCCGAGCGCGGCAACGCCTTCACCGCGGCCATGCAGACCGAGCTGCACCGGCGGCTCCAAAGCCTCGATGACGATGAAGCGGTCCGCGCCATCGTCGTCACCGGCCGCGGACGGCACTTCTCCACCGGCGCCGACATGGGGCCCGGCGGGGCCAACTTCGCGTTCGACGACGCGCGCCACCTGGCGGCGCGCACCGAAATGGCGGCCCGGCCGCGACCGTGGCAGCTGCGCACGCCGATCATCGGTGCGCTCAACGGGTCGGCCGTCGGCATCGGACTCACCTTTCCAGTGCAGTGGGACATCCGGATTGTCAACGAAACGGCGAAGTACGGTTTCGTGTTCACCCGGCGTGGTCTGATTCCCGAGCAGAACTCGCTGTGGCTGCTGCCCAGGCTGGTCGGGTTCGGGCGAGCGGTGGAGCTGCTGCTGACGGGGCGGATTTTCTCCGGCGCCGACGCCGCCGCCTTTGGTCTGGCCACCGAAGCGTTGCCCGGCGAACAGGTGCTGCGGCGCGCACTGGAGATCGCCGCCGACATCGCGGCCAGCACGGCCCCCGCCGCGGTCGGGGTGACCAAGCGGCTCGCCTACGAGCTGCTGAGCGAGACCGACCGGGAGTCGGCGTTCTATCGGGAATGGGAGACGTTCCGCTGGTTCGGTCACCAGGACGACGCCGCCGAGGGCGTGGCGTCCTTCCTCGAGCGCCGATCGCCGGAATTCAGCCTCTCCAAGCACATCCCGTTACCGCAGACAGACCGTGGCTGGAGCACCGATGGCTGACAACGTGCGCTACGAGGTCGACGAGCGGGGCGCAGCCCTGCTCACGTTGAGCCGACCGGACCGACGGAACATGTGGACCGCGCAGATGGAGACCGAGTTCTACGACTGCCTCGACCGGGCGGCCGGCGACACACGGGTCCGGGCGATCGTGGTAACGGGGGCGGGCTCCTCGTTCGTGCCGGGTCTGGATCCCGCCGTGCTCGTCGACCTCACCTCGGGTTCTGCTTACGCGGCCAACCGCCGCCCGCAGACCCATGCCACCACGATTCCCAAGCCCGTGATTGGTGCGATCAACGGGTCCTGTGCCGGAATCGGTCTGGCCCAGGCGCTGATGTTCGATTACCGGTTCGCGGTTCGTGGCGCGAAGTTCAGCACGGTGTTCGCCAAGCGCGGACTGCCCGCCGAAGATGCCACCGCGTGGATTCTCACCAGGCTGGTCGGGCCCGCGCACGCGTTTGAGTTGTTGGCGTCGGGACGGGTGTTCCTCGCCGAGGAAGCTGCGGAACTGGGCGTTGTGCAACGCCTTTCGGATGCCGATCGGGTCGTCGAGGACGCGCTGGGTTTTGCACACGGGTTGGCGGCGAACGTGTCGCCGGTCGCGATGGCGATGATCAAATCGCAGGTGTGGCGGGACTGCGAGACGACGCTCGAGGCCGCCCGGATACGCGCGCAGTACCTGCTCAAGCTGGCGAAGGAGCAACCGGACTTCGCCGAAGGTACGGCAAGCCTGACCGAGAAGCGTCGGCCCGACTTTGCGCCTTACTCGACTTTGCATTTCTGATGGACCTCGACCTCGGCGGGGACTACTCCGAGTTCCAGGACGAAGTGCGCACCTGGCTGTCCGAGCATTTGGTCGGCGAGTTCCGCGACCACCGCGGGGTCGGCAGCCCCACTGATGACACCGCGTGGGACATCCGCGTCGAATGGGAACGTGAACTCTCCAAGGGTAATTGGCTGGGGCTGACATGGCCGGTGGAGTACGGCGGTCGTGGCCTCAGGTTGGCGCAGGAGATCGTCTTCGAATACGAGTATGCACGCGCGGCCGCCCCGGCACGCGTGAACACTCAGGCTCTTGAACTGGTCGGCCCGACGCTGTTGGCCTTCGGATCCGAAAAGCAGAAGCGCCGCTTCCTGCCCAGAATCCTCGCGGTCCAGGAGATGTGGGGCCAGGGGTTTTCCGAGCCCGGTGCGGGTTCGGACCTTGCGTCGGTGCGGACCAGGGCGGTGCACGACGGCGAACAATGGCGGATCGACGGCCAGAAGGTGTGGACGACGTTCGGCGACCGGGCGGACTGGCTTTACGTGTTGTGTCGGACCGATCCCGATGCCGCATTGCGGCACCGTGGTCTGACCTTGTTGTTGGTCCCGGTCGCGCAGCCCGGTGTCGAGGTCAGGCCGATCGAGAACATCACCCGGTCCACGGAATTCAGTGAGTGCTTCTTCAACGACGCGCGGACCGGCGACGACATGGTGGTCGGTGGTGTCGGCAACGGCTGGCGGGTGGTGATGACCACCCTGGGGCTGGAACGTGGCAGCGCACTGATGCCCATGCAGTTGTCGGCCGAACGGGAAGTGGCCGAGCTGATCGAAACCGCCAGGGCCAGTGGAGTCCTGGCCGAACCCCGAACCCGCCAGCGGTTGGTCGACGCGATGATCGGAGTGCACATCATGCGGTCGACGAATCTTCGGGTGGTGACCGATCTCTTGCACCCGCGCGATACCGCCGGCTCTCAGGCGACGACTGCCGCGGCAACCACCAGCAAGCTCTTCGCGTCGACCCAGCATCAATCGCTCGGCGAACTCGCCGTCGAAATACTTGGCGCTGGTGCGGTATTCGACAGCGACGGCGACGCCGCCGGGAAGGCCCGAAAGCTGTTCCTGCTCAGTCGCGCCGAGACCATCTATGGCGGCACGTCGGAGATCCAACGCAACATCATCGCCGAACGCGTGCTCGGCCTTCCCCGCTAGGAGACAACGATGGCCTTGATCACGACCGACGAGCAGGAGGCCCTGCGCGACGTGATGCGGTCGTTCCTGGCGAAGTATTCCACCGAATCCGATGTCCGCGCAGTCATGGGCGGCGCCGCCGGCTATGACACGACGGCCTGGCGGATGGCCGCCGACCAGATCGGCGTCCAGGCCTTGGTGATTCCAGAGGAGATGGGCGGGGCCGGATACGGATTCGACGAGCTGGCGATCGTGATGGAGGAGACCGGCAGAAGCTTGTTCCCCGCGCCGGTGCTGTCGACGACCGTGCTGGCCACCAGTGCGCTGGTGGCGATCGGCGGCCCGCTCGCGCAGGAGTACCTACCGAGGATCGCGACCGGGGATCTGATCGCGACCGTGGCGGTGTCAGAGGCGCTGCTGCACTGGGACCCGGCGGACATCACCACCAAGGCCGAAAAGTCCGGGGGCAACTGGCGATTGTCCGGATCCAAGCCTTACGTGCTGGACGGCGGTCAGGCCGGGCTCATCATCGTCGCCGCGCGGACTGGCAATGGTGTCTCGTTGTTCGCCGTCGAGTCCGGCGCCGACGGCATGGCGGTTAACGCGCTGGAGTCGATGGACCAGACCCGCCGGCTTGCGCGGGTGACCTTCGACGGCACCCCCGCCGTGCTGCTCGGTGATGACGGATTGGGTTGGCAGACACTGCGCGTCGTGTACGACCGGGCGTTGGCGGCGCTGGCCTGTGAGCAGGTCGGAGGCGCGCAGGCGGCGTTGGACATGACCGTGAACTACGTCAACATGCGCGAGCAGTTCGGGCGGCCCATCGGGTCGTTTCAGGCGATCAAGCACCGGTGCGCCGACCTGCTGGTCGAAGTGGAATCAGCCCGGTCGGCGGCCGCCTACGCGAGCACGGCGGTGGCCGCTGGAGCCGACGACGCCTCGGTGGCCGCGTCGATCGCCAAGGTGTACTGCTCGCAGGCGTTCTATCACGTTGCTGCGGAGTGCATTCAGATGCACGGCGGCATCGGCTTCACCTGGGAGCACCCGGCTCACCTGTACTTCAAGCGGGCGAAGAGTTCCGAGGCGCTGTTCGGCTGGCCGGCCCATCACCGGGACCGCATCGCCGCACTGATCGGGCTGGTTTAGGCGTCAACGTCGGCCGGCTGACGTCTCACTGGGCTGATAGCGGCCGTGCGCCCTCGCGGACCGTCGACATCATCGAGTCGATGAGTCGGCGCTGGGCGGCTGCCGACAGTGGTCTTAGTTCCGGCGAGGCGATGGTCCGGAGGAAGACCACTCCCACGAGAGCGTCGGCGGCCCACCTGCAGTCGATCCCGTCGGCGAGCTCGCCGCGGGCGATGGCACGCTCCAACACGTCGGCAAGTTGATGCCCCGCGCTGGACATCACCTTGTGCTGGAATGCGGCAAAAAGCTGAGGATGGCTCGATGCGTCCGCGATGAGGCGCATCTGGATGGCAATCGTCGTCGGATCGAGCAGGTTCACTATTCCGCGAACCAGGGTGGATAACTCGTCGAGAAGACCACCGGCAGGATCGGTGCTGGGCCACTCGGAGATGCTTGCCAGCGTCTCGAGAATGAGGCTGTCCTTGTCGGGCCATCGCAATAGCAGGCTGGGCCGCGAAACCCCCGAACGTCGTGCGACACTTCGCACGCTGAATGCCTCGAAGCCCTTTTCGGCGAGTTCCTGGGTGGCCGCCTCCAGCACACGACCTTCGACGGAAGGATCGCGTTGTCGTCCCCGCTGGCCGGAGTCCGTCCTGTCGGTGTGCACGAGTGGCAGGTTACTGACAGCGTGTTCTGCCACGTTCGTTAGCCGTCGAACAATGTCAACGCGTTGTCGCGCATGAAGTGCTTGCGCCGTTCGTCGCCGAGATCGGCGACCCGCAGGAACTGCTCGGCCGGTTCACGCATCCCTTCGGCGTGGGGCCAGTCCGATCCGGCCACGAGTGCCTCGGTGCCGCCGAGTTGATCGACCAGCGCGACGGTGTTGTCCTCGGGGTAGGGCACCACCTTCACGTGGTTTTTGAAGATGGTGCTGGGACGTTCTGTCAGCTGTCCGCCCAGCCAGGGGCCGAGTCGGGCCATGCCACGACTCTTGTCCATGTGTGCCAGGAAGTGCGGTATCCATGAGGCGCCGAATTCGCTGACCAGGACCCGGATGTCGGGGAAGCGGCCGAATAGGTTGTCGAAGATCAACGCGGACAACGTGTCGGTGATGGGTCGCTCGCCATAGGTGTTCTGCCACTGCCACGCCGAGAACTGGAACGGGGGTCCGACCTTCCAGCCCCACTGCGAGGCGACCTTGGCTTGATAATGGAACTCGGTGATGTGATAACAGACAACGGCTTTCGCCTCGTTGATCCGTGACCAGAAGGGGTCGAAGTACGGGTCTCCGGGGCTACGGCCGTACGCGGGGCCGGCGGGCAGCACGATGAATTTGGCGCCCGCGTTCAGGACCCGTTCCAGCTCCGCCACCGACCGGTCGAGGTCGCGTAGCGACAGCATCGCCGGGGCGTAGATGGTGTCCTTGTAGCCGAAGCCCCAGTCTTCGGCGATCCACTTGTTGAAAGATTCCAGGTTGTCGTAGAGCGGCTCGACACCATCGACGAACTCCTCGGCGAACAGCGCCCAGCCGCCGGGGTACATGATCGACTTCTCGATCTGTTGCTCCCTGAGTTGGATCAGCCGCGCGTCCTTGTCCAGGTATTCCTTCTGCATCGGCTCGAAGAACCGTTCGGCATCGGTGGCGTCGCCGGACGCGCGTTGCTTCAACATTTCGACCAGAGAGCCTGGTACGTACGCCTTGTCGATGTCGGTCTCGAATGCGGTGACAAGCCGGTCATTAGCGAGCAGCACCTTGGTGCCGCTGGGCGCGACGATCGGCCGGATGGCGGTGTCGATCTTGGCCTTCGGCATGAAGCGGGTGAAGCAGTCTTCGGCCTCATATGAGTGCTGGTCGAGGTCGTTGATCAGGTACGGCAAGGTCCCGACGGTGTCTTGGATGAGTGCCATGGTGCGTGGGCCTTTCTTGGCAAGCTGTCCAGCGCGTGCTTTTAATATTCCAGTGTGGTCTAAATTGAGGTTAACGTGCCCACAGCGCGAAGCGCAAGAGGCGTGGGGGACCGGGTTGAGGGCTCCTTTTAGAAGCCGAGTTTGCGTCCGATGAGATCGCGCATGATCTCGTTGGTGCCGCCGTAGATGCGCTGGATTCGGGCGTCGCGCCACAGCCTGGCGATCTCGTACTCGTTGATATATCCGTACCCGCCGTGCAGCTGAAGGCAGCGGTCCATGATCTGCCATTGCTGCTCGGTGGCCCATAGCTTGGCGCCGGCCGCCTCTTCGGCGGTCAACTCGCCGGCGTTGACGGCGCTGATACAGCGGTCGACGTAGACCTGCATGACGTCGAGGACGACAGTCATATCGGCGATGGCATGACGGTTGACCTGGAACGTGCCGATCGGCTGACCGAAGGCCTTGCGGTCCCGTGCGTACGCCGTGGTGAGTTCCACCGCACGCCGGGCCTGGCCAACTGCGTGAATGGCGATGCCGAGGCGTTCGGCGGGCAGGTTGCGCATCAGATGGTAGAACCCGCGGTTCTCATCGCCGATCAGGTTGGTTGCCGGAACCCGGACATCGTCGTAGGACAGTTCGGCGGTATCCGCGGAGCGCACGCCGATCTTGTCGAGCTTGCGGCCCTTGGTGAATCCGGGCGTGCCCGCCTCGACCGCGATCAGGCTGATGCCCTTGTGGCCGGCGGTGGGATCGGTCTTGACGGCCGTGACGACCAGGTCGGCCAGGATCCCGCTACTGATGAACGTCTTCGCGCCGTTGATGACGTAATCGTCTCCGTCGCGCACCGCCGTGGTCTTGATCCCGGCCAGATCCGATCCCGCTCCGGGTTCCGACATCGCCACCGCCGCGATGATCTCGCCGGAGACGAATCCGGGCAGCCACCTCTTCTGTTGCTCTTCGGTGGTCATGTGCACCAGATAGGAAGCCATGATGTCGTTCTGCAGCCCGAATCCAACGCCCGCGCTGCCCGAGGCGTAGTACTCCTCGGTCATGATGGCGTTGAACCGAAAGTCCGTCAGGCCCTGGCCACCGAATTCCTCGGGCGCTTCCCAGCCGAGCAGGCCGATGGCACCTGCTTTGAGCCACACCGAGCGGTCGGTGATTCCGGCGTGCTCCCACGCCTCGGTATGCGGCGCGCAGTCCTTATCGAAGAACGCCCGGGCGGTGGCGCGAAAGTCGTCATGCTCCGGCTCGAATATCTCGCGCTTCACGTGCGAACTCCCTTGGTCGATGTTTCCCCACCGCTGTTCCCCGACTCGTACAGCGTATAGTCCCATTGGACATGACCCCGATTCGGGTTCGAGTGTCAAGGGGTGACCGAGCACTTGGAGGACGAGATGGCGGGACCGCCGCGTGGCTGAATCCTCGTGGACCATTGAAGACATCCAGGACACGCCTCGTTCCGACGGGGGAGTGCTGCTGTGCGGCGCGTGCCGGGCATCGGCCAAATGCCGATTGGGTGTGCGGCGCGAGTCAGTCGATGACAGCGGTGTCGCGAATTTCGACGTGGTGTGCCCGCGCGACCAGGAAGGCGGGCCGAACGTGGCCCACGGCGGGTGGACCGCCGCGGTGATGGATGAGGTGCTAGGCCATCTTCCGCCGATGAACAATCAGATGTCCGTCACGGCGACGCTGACGGTCAACTTCCGCAAACCCGTCCCGGTAGAACGACCTCTCGCGGCGCGCGCATGGATCGACAAGATCGAGGGTTCCAAGTGGTTCATCTCCGGCGAACTCGTGTTGCTGCCCGGCCGCAGCGTCCTTGCGACCGCCAGCGGAATCTGGATCGCCCGCGACCCTTCGCATTTCACCCGACACCAGCAGTGGCTCGCTGAGCAAGACGCCCAGAACGGATCCGGCGGCTAGATCAGGTCTCCGGCGAGGTCAAGGAGCACGGCCGACAGGTTCTTGCCCCATCGGTCGAGGGCGTAGCCCGACGCCGGATAGCCGTTGGTGAGGAACGCGAAGCTCAGCCCGGTCACCGGGTCGCAGAACGACTGCTGGCATGGGGCGCCGCCGTGACCGAAGGTCTCCGGGGAGCCCGTCGCCGGCATCCACCCTTGCTGCCAGGAGTCTCCGCGCAGCGTCACGAAGAGTCCCATCGAGATGGGGTGGTCGGTGCCGCCGTGTTCGATGGGGCCGTAAGCGGGTTCGCGCGCCCATACCCGGATGCCCTCGTTGACGATCTCCCGCGACCAGACGTCGGAGTGCAGCATGCCCTGGTAGTGCATCGCGACGTCGGCGGCGGTGGCCACCATGCTGTGCGAGGGCTCGCCGCGGGCAAGCACGTCGGCCGGGTCGAGGTACCACGGTCCCCAGGGGTCCAGTTCGTCGCCCGCCTCTCCGAGCAGCACCATTGGGGCCACATCGCCCTGCTGGTCGACCGGCACCGCCAGCTGTGCCGTCAAACCCAGTGGGCCACAGATGCGTTGAGCGAGAAAGTCGGGCAGCGGCAGCCCCGTGACCGTCTCCACGATTTCCCAGATGACCCAGCCGGTGGAGGTCAGCGAGAATTGGATGTGGCCACGCGTCTCGGGGTCCGGTTGCCAACGCGACATGGCCTCCAGGCGCGACTCGCGGGTCGCCATTCGCTTGGCGCCCAGCGGCGCGTAAGCCAGACCGGCCCGGTGGGTGGCCACCTCTTCGAGCGTGATCCCCGCACAGAAGCCCGGAATCCAGGTCGACACCGGCGCGCGGAGATCCACCCCGTATTCGTCGACGACCTTCCACAACGCGCCGGCGATGAACGGTCGGCTCACGGACTGCAGTCGGTAGCGCGTGCTCGGGTGCGCGTCGCCGAAGGTCTCGAAGCTGACCAGCTCGCCGCCGTGGCCGACGGCAACCTGGGCGCTCGGCAGTCGGCCTTCCGAAACCTCCAGGGCGACGCGTTCCGTCAGTGCTTTCAGCTTGGCTGGGTTCACCGGTGTCTTGGTGTGTGCAGTGGCCATCGTGTGGACTATACGTTGTACAGTCAGCCGGTCGCGGCGAGGCGCGAGCGCAGTCCTTCGATGAGGGTGTCCACGCCGAAGGTGAAGAAGTCGCGCCCCCGTAATTGTGGAAGGTGCGACAGGAGGCGCTCGAGGTTGGAGTCGACGTCGGCGGGCTGTTCGTCGTCCGCGTGCAACACCACCTGGTAGCGGCCGTACAGGTAGGTGTGCACCATCGCGTAACCGAGCACGACGTCGGTGTCGGAGAATCCCGCACTGAGCAAAATGTCCATGATGCCGAGGATGAGGCGGCGATCCGAGCTTTGCATTCTGGCGAAAAGGATCTCCGCAATGCCGGGATAGTGGCGAAGCCGCAGATCGATCTCGTCGATCACGTTGCGCAGCCTGTTTTCCCACGGCCCGCTGTCGAGTGCAGGCACCTCGACCTCCGCGAGCACGTCGCGCGCGACGAGGTCCAAGAGCTCTTGCTTGTCGGCGACGTGCCAATAGGGCGCCATGGCCGACCGTCCGAGTTCACGTGACAATCGGCGCATGGACAACCCGTCCAGACCCTCCTGACGAATGATGGTCAGCGCCGCGTCGACGATCTCCTTTTCGGTGAGCACGGGCGGCTTTCCGCGCTTGGTCACCTCGGCCGGCGGCGGCACTGCCTCTGGACGCATTCCCCGCTCCATTCGGTCGACCGGCAAAGAATATCGCGACGTGCGCCAATACCTGGGCGCTGTTAGACGCCGAGGCGCTCCAGGAATCGCTCGTGCGATAGCGCAGGACCACCGAACAGGAGACTGCCCGACAGCGCCCGCCGCAGCAGGGCGGCGGTTTCTGGCGACGGCCCAACGAGTTCCGCCGCCGCCGTCGCCGCCCGTACTGCGGCTGCGCTACACCCGACGTGCGCGGCGGCAGCCGCGGGTGCTGCTTCCGCCGAACCCGCGGCATCTTCGGCGAGGGCCCGCCGCCAAAGTCCCGCCGCAGCGACGTGATCGAGGGCGACCTCGGCTACCCGCGTGTGAAACTCGGCGGTCCCGGAGGACTCGGGGGTATGGCCGACGAGCATGCTCATGGCCTTTTCGATCAGCCCCACCTGCTCCGCGGCCAGCGCGGTGGTGGCCAGATCGATGGCTCGCATCATCAGTCGACCGCCCGCGCCTTCGGCGCCCAGCAGGACTGCCGGCGTATCGGTGAGCGCGACCTGCGACAGCGGTCTGGTGGAGTCGACGACCTCGAGCGGCGTCACCGTCACTCCCGGCGCGGATTTGGTGACGGCGAACAGCGACGGTCCGGCGGTCGATCGAGCGATAACGAAGATAACGTCGGCGGATTCCGCCGCCGGCACGAACTGTTTGACGCCGGTCAACTGCCATTCGTCGGGAGTCTCGATGGCGCGGGTTCGGACCAACGCGGGGTCCCACGAGCCGGTTTGTTCGGCGGCGGCCAGTGTTGCCGAAATCGTACCTGCGGCAATCTGATCCGCATACTCGATCGCCTTGCCGTTATCGCGGCTCACGGCGCGCAGCGTTTGCCACGCAAGACCAATCGTCCCGTAAAAGGGCGAGTCGCTCAGAGAATTGCCGTAGCCGCGCAGGGCCGAACCCAGGCCCGACTCGCCGTCAGATCGGACCAGGTCCAGCCAGGCTGATGGGGGCGGGTACTCCAGTTGCCGGGTTTGGGCGGCGATGTAGGCCGGTGCGTCCTCGCGGACGCTCGCGAAACCGGCAGCCGCCGCGCGGTCGAAGCGGGCGGGATCGATTGCGTCGGACAGGAACTGTTCGCGCAGCGGATTCCCGGTGTCGGCAAGCAACTTTGGGCCCAGCACGGTGGCAACGAAGCGCGCGGCGGACGACAGCACGCGCGCGTGCAGTGTCCGCGCGCGGGCCAGTGCCGGCGGCGAGTCAGCCGAGTTCGCGGCCGCCGCTGCGGCGTCGACGTCAACCAGCAGCACGGCGAGATCACGCCTCAGTGCGCGGTCATCCCATGTCCAGGTGGACCGCATCAGTGCGGACAGACTGTCGGGTGTGAGCAGTCCCGCGAACCGATCGGTGGAGTCTTCGTGTGCTGGTACGGATGCAGTATGCGTGGTCACGCCAGTCACCTTCACCGTTGATTGGTCCGCCGCACGGGTCGCGCGGCGCTGTACAGCCATCAACGTTACAGTGTAATGTTGATGCCAATCTCCGATCACCGCGCCCGACATTCCGCTCTTGCGCCCTCGGGGAGTAAGGAGTGACGACGATGACCCAAGCGACCGAACGCTCAGCAGTCGAGCAGTCGGACTCTGAGAAGTCGAAGATCTGGGCTCACTCGGGAGACTCGCACGCGATGGAGTCGGAGGATCTGTGGACTTCGCGATTGCCGAAGCGGCTTGCCGATCGCGCGCCGAGAACAGAGCGCGGTGAGAAGTACGAGATCGTCTACGTTGACGGCAGGCAGCTCAACCGCCAACTCAACGACTTCGCGGACGCGATGCGTCCCCCCGGATTCAAAGACCTGACCATTCGGTTGCAAGACCTCGACCAAGAGGGCGTCTGGGCCCAGTTGGCCTTTCCCTCAACGGGATTCTGGACAGTCAATATCCATGATGCCGAGTTGTCGAGGGCCTGCGCCCGCGCTTGGAACGAGTGGTCGAACGAAGAAGTGACCGGCGTGCAGGACCGGATTTTCACGCCCGCCATCGTGCCGTTGGTCGAGGTGGCCGACGCCGTCGCCGAGTTGGAGTGGGCGGCCGAGAACGGCTACCAGTCCATCTTCCTGCCGTGCACCATGCCGGCCGACCAAGAGTGGGGACTGGAAATCTGGGAGCCGCTATGGGCGGCGGCGGCGGCACACAACATCGTTCTCGCCTACCATATCGGCACCGGCGGCGAGAATGTCGTCTACCGCGGACCCGGCGGCGCGGTGGTCAACTACATGGAGACCACCTACCCGGGCATGCGGGTGGTCACCCACCTGGTGGCCAGCGGTGCACTCGACCGTTACCCCGACCTCAAGGTGCTTATCGCCGAAGGCGGCGCGGGCTGGGTGCCGGCCGTCGGTGACCGGATGGACGAGGCCTACCGCCAGCACGGAATGTTCGTGCGGCCCAGGCTCAGTCGGCTGCCCAGCGAGATCGTGCGCAAGCAGGTCTACGCCTCGTTCCAGCACGACATCAGCGCGGTGCAGATCATCGAGGACACCGGCTACAACAACGTGATGTGGGGCGACGACTATCCGCACCTCGAAGGCACCTACGGTCACACTCAGCAAACGCTGCACCAGATCTTCGACTCTGTTGATCCGCGGATCCAGGAGCGAGTGTTGCGGGGGACCTTCGAGGAGCTGTTCACGGTACCGCCGATGAGTGAAGACAAGCGCGCCTCGATCAAGCAGTCGTGACCGAAACTGGCAGCGCGCCAACGACGATCAAGGTCGGCGTCTACTTCGACCTCCGCAACCCGGCACAATGGCGCCAGGATCCGTCGCGTCTCTACGGGTTCACGCTGGAGATGTGTGAGGAGGCCGAGCGGCTCGGCGCGTCGTCGGCCTGGTTCTCCGAGCACCATCTGTTCGACGACGGCTATCTGACTTCTCCGCTGACGTTCGCCGCGGCCGCAGCAGCCCGGACGAAGCGGATTCGTCTGGGAACGGCGATACTGATCGCTCCGCTACACCATCCGGCGGAGATCGCCGAGCAGACCGTCGTCGTCGATATCTTGTCCAACGGCCGAGTCGATCTGGGGTTGGGCACCGGGTACCGCGTGCCCGAGTTTCAACTCTTCGATGCGTCGCTGAAGGCGCGCTACCGACAAACAGATGACACTGTACGTCGACTTCGGGAACTGTTCAGTCCGGACGGTGTTCAGCCACAGCCGGTACAGAAGAACCTGCCGATCTGGCTCGGCTATCAAGGACCGCAAGGCGCTCGGCGCGCCGGTCTGCTCGGTGCTCCGCTGCTGTCGGCCGACGCGGCGCTGTGGGAGCCGTATGCAGCTGGACTGAGCGAGGCCGGTCATCCACTCGACTCCGGGGTCATGGCCGGAGGTTTCCAGGGTTACGTGACCGACGACCCGGAACGCGACTGGGCGATGCTGAAAACCCATCTCGCACATCAACTCGACTCCTACCGGCACCACATGGTCGAGGGCACCGACGCGCCACCGGCCAAGCCCGTCGACGTCGACCGCCTCGTCGCCTCGGGCCGGTCCGGACCCCTCGGCGCGTTCACTTATGGAACACCCGACGTAGTCGCCGAGCGGATACGGTCCTACACCGCGGGAGCACCGGTGACCGAGATCTTCCTGTGGGCGTCGGTCGGTGGCATGTCGGAAGAGGCCGTGGCCCGCAACGTCAACACGATCTGCACCCAACTTGCGCCACTGCTTGCGCAAAACTGAAGGAAGCCAACATGATCCCCCGTGAGCCGCGCGATGCTCAAGAGGTGTGTGATGTCATCGCGATCACCCATCTCGCGGCCGCGTACGCGGAGGCCATCTCGCGCGGGCAGGTCGCCGAAGCGTGCTTGACGTACGCCGAGGACGGCGAACTGCATTCTCCGACGACGGAGCCCGCGATCGGACGCGATGCCGTCACCGCGACCATCACCGCGACGTGCGCGTCGCTCGAGTTCGTCTTCCAGACCGTGCACCAGGGACTGGTCGAAGTCGACGGCGACACTGCCCGCGCGCGGTTCCAGATCACCGAATGGGCTCGACGCGCATCGGATTCGCGCCCGCTGCAGTTCCTGGGTTTCTACGACGACGTGTGCGTGCGCACCACCGAGGGTTGGCGGTTCGCGCGGCGGTCACTCGTGCCACGCACCCTCGGCCGCCCCGAAGGGCTTACCGGACGGGTGCTGCCACTCGACGGGCTGCCGGCCTGGTGAGCGCTTAGCCGTCGGCGGCAATCAGATCGGCAGCGTGCCACGCCATCGCCATCGCGGGGCCGTTGAGATTGCCGGACACCATCGTCGGCATCACCGAGCAGTCCATCACCCGCAGCCCGTCGACACCCCGCACGCGCAGGGACGAATCGACCACGTCCTCGTCGGCAGGCCCCATCCCGCAGGTGCCCACGGCGTGATATCCGCAGTAGCCGTCGTCGAGTGCAGCGTCGATGATGGCCTCGTCGCTCACCACGCCCGAGCCCGGCCTGGTCTCGCGGACCAGGTAGTCGGCGATCGGCGATTGGTCGAACAGTCGCCGCATCATCCGGAAGATGGCGACCCCGGTCTCCCGATCGTGGGGGGTGGCGAAGAACTGAGGATCGATGTCCAGAGGGGCGTCGGGGTCCTTCGATGTGATGGTGACCGACCCCTCGCTGTCGGGCCGCAATATGTAGCCGATGCCCTGTACGCCCGGTTCACGCTCCAGCCCGATCTGCTTGCCCGCCTCGTACGGCGCGACCGAGAACGGCGACAACAGCAGCTGGAAGTCTGGCCGATCGAGCTCGGTTGACGTCTTGCCGAAGGCGATGACGTCGTATGCGGCGCCGGCGAGCGGGCCGCTCTTGGTCGCGAGGTACTTCGCACCGGTGAACGCTTGGCGAAGCGGCGTACTGAGCTGCTTGTTGTAGCCGATGTTCTTGTTGATTCGGAACTGCAGGGCGAAGCACCGGTGCTCCTGCATGCGGCGGCCGACGTTCGGACTGTCGACGATGGTGTCGATACCCAGACTGCGCAGCAGCGACTGGTCGCCAATGCCGGACAGCTGCAGAAGTTTCGGCGTCGCGAGGCTGCCGAGGGACAGGATGACCTCGCGGCTGGCGGTGAAGTCAGCGAGAGTGCCGCGCACCGTGGATGTTTCGACGCCCACCGCCTTGTCGCCCTCGAACAGAATGCGACGCGCGGTGGTATTGACCGCGACGGTCAGGTTGGGGCGTTTCGCGATCGGATGCAGGAATGCGCGAGCCGAGCTGACACGTTGGCCCTTCCAGATCGTCCGTGCCGCGGGCCCGATCCGTTCGACGTCGTTGGCGTTCATGTCGTCGGTGGCTGACCACCCCAGTTTGGTTCCGGCGGCGATCATCTCGTTGCAGAGCAGGGGGCGGTCTACGTCGACGGAGATGCCGAGCGGTCCGCCGACGCCTCGTGTCGAATCGGCGCCAAGTTGGTGGTTCTCGATGCCACGGAAGATGGGCAGCATGGTGTCCCAGCCCCAGCCGGGATTGCCGAGCTCGACGACGCCGTCCCAGTCCGTGGCACTGCCTCGGTTGTAGACCATGCCGTTGACCGAACTCGACCCGCCGAGCGTCCTGCCCCTGACCCACTCCTCGACGTTGGCCGACGGCCCGATCGGTCGCACCGGGTAGTGCCAGGTGAACTTCGGATTCCCAACGGTCTTGCCGAAGCCCTTGGGGATCTTGATCATCGGACTGTTGTCGCGGCCGCCCGACTCGATGAGCAGCACGGTGTTGCGCGGGTCCGCCGAGAGCCGGTTGGCCAGCACACAGCCGGCCGACCCGGCCCCGACGATGATGTAGTCGAAATCAGTCATGAGTGGTAAGTCCTACGGTGTGTCTAGGTGACAGGTGTGGCAACGGACTTCAGCTGCAGGTACTCGGCAAACCCGGCCTCGCCGTGCTCGACGCCGACACCGCTGATCCCGTATCCGCCGAACGGCGCGTCAGGCGACAGATAGAACGAGTTGTTGATGTTGACCG
>Ga0302326_10012759_pt1 | contig 17870 bp, 14 predicted proteins | sample Palsa_T0_3_FD_202264 | JGI IMG/M metagenome (GOLD analysis project Ga0302326, IMG submission 202264) | Peat permafrost microbial communities from Stordalen Mire near Abisko, Sweden - Palsa_T0_3 | ecosystem: Environmental > Terrestrial > Soil > Palsa > Peat permafrost | place: Sweden: Abisko... | reverse complement strand
CTCTCCACGTGGCCGTGAACAACGCCGGTGTGGTCATGATGGGCAACTCGTGGGAGATCACGCTGGAGGAGTGGCACAGAGTCCTCGATATCGATCTTTGGGGAGTGATCCACGGTATCCGTACCTTCGTCCCTCTGATTCTCGCCTCAGGCCAGGAAGGCCACGTAGTCAACATCGCGTCGATGGCGGCCGTCCTGCCCATGAGCCAGGTCGGGCCTTACACCGTGGCCAAGCACGGAGTTCTCGGGCTTTCCGACGTGCTGCGCGCCGAGTTCGAGGCGCTTGCTGCGCCGGTCGGAGTGAGCGTCGTCATGCCCGGACTGATCAGAACCGCGATGAACCCGATCGGCACAGTCGAGCCTTCCGCTGTAGCCGGAAACGTGGTCGATGCCATCCGTCGGCGCCGCAGCTACGTCTTCACCGACGACCACTTCCTAAGCGAGGTCCAGGAGCGCCTACAAGCGATCCTCTCAGCGCGATCCGACGTTTGCAGCTGAGTTCGCCAACCACCGATCCCGAACAATCACCCTATAAACTGAGGCCAAACGACGGCATGACAGACCCACCCATCTCAGGTGGATCGACCATGACGCCTGGCGCGCCTCAATGATCTTGGTGGCGTACTCCCGCGTGGCCGACGAAAGCCGTCATCGCTTTGACGAGGAACTCTCTTCAGCGCCGCCGAGGCCGCGGACCATGTCGTCGCTCCACTCAAGCAGCTGGTCACGGTCGGGCGGGAGGACCCCGAGGATGTCACCGACGGTGATCAGTGGAAGCCAAGCAGCGATGTCCTACAGGGGATCGCATTCTCCGCGCTCGGCGACGGCGTCAATCAGCGTCGGAGTTGTCCGTCGGAGCGCGTCTTCTTGGTCCCGGATCCACCGCGGAGTAAAGCCCTCGGTGACGAGCTTCCACCGCTGTCGGTGGTCGGGATCGTCCCATGTCGATCTTCATCGGAATTGGGCCCTGATCCGGGCGGATGGCGCCGGCGCTTCTGTACAGGAGCGGCTGACTGGACACCCCGCTTCACGAGGTTCTACGTCGAGACGCCCCACAGGCCGTGCCGGGGGTCGCGACCGGGGCGTTCTCTCGAAGGCCGCGGGCCCTCGGTCTGGTTGCGGCCCCAGACAACACCGTCGATGATGTCGATCTGATCTTGCACATCACGTCCTCGTCTGAGCTGGCTTGTTTGGGAGGAGACTCGACCGACGCGCCTGGTCCGGTCGGTCGGGCCGACCGAGCGCATGAGGATAAAGTGTAAAACCGTCAGCCTGGAGGTGCGGCGCCACGAGCATCAGACCCGGCGCGGAGATGTGGCGGCATGCGAACGAGGAGGACCGATGGATGGTGGCAATGGCCTTCAGACTGCGGGAGAGGACATCCCGTGGCTGCTTCGCCGTTGGGCCGACGCGAAGCCGTCGCACCTCGGGTTGATCTGGGAGCCCGCTGACGGACCGGCGCAGTCGTGGACCTTCGCCGAGCTGCACGTAGCGACGCGCCGGCTCGCGGCTGGGCTTGTTGCGCTCGGTGTCGCCCGCGGCGACCGCGTGTTGATCCACGCCGAGAATTCTCCAGAGATGCTGCTGGCTTGGCTGGCGACCGCCACCGTCGGGGCTGTCGCGGTCACCACAAATACGCGCTCAGTGCCGTCGGAGGTCGCCTGGTGCGTCGAGCACACCGGGTGCGTGGGGGCGATCACCCAGGCGCACTACGCGTCGCACATCGCCGCATGCGGAGACGCCCTGAAGTGGGTGGTCACTATCGGGGCGGGTTCGGCGCGCGATGACGCCGATCCGTTCGCCGCGTTGTACGGCGACATCGACTCGTGGCCGGGGCGCCCGATCGAACCGATGTTGCCCTTCGGGATCATGTTCACCTCCGGCACCACCGCGAGGCCTAAGGCGGTAGTGCACACGCACGCGAACGCCGTCTGGGCCAGCCGGGCAGGCCCTCGCACCATCGACCTCGGCACCGACGACTGCTACCTGATCTACCTGCCGTTGTTTCACGTCAACGCACAGAGCTGGTCGTTCTTCTCCGCCCTCGGTGTAGGGGCGACGACGGTGCTCATGGCGAAGTGGTCAACCAGCCGCTTCTGGGATGTAGTCGCCCGCAATCGCGTCACACACATCTCACTGATGCCGTTCGTCTTCGGCGCGCTCGGCGCGCCCGATCGACCCGAGACGAAGCTGCGCGTCGGCGTATTCGGACTGATCATGCCGGTCATCGAGCAGATGTTCGGCCTCGCCGTGTACGCGGCGTACGGGATGACCGAGACCGTGACGCATGCGATCTCCGGAAAGCCGTCCGAGCACCTGCCGGAACGGTCGATGGGCCACCCGTCGCCGGGATACGAGGTGGCGATCGTCGACAAGGACACCGGCGAAGTCTGCCCTGAAGGGGTGACTGGCGAGCTCTGGGTTCGCGGCGTCCGCGGTGTGCAGCTCTTCCTGGAGTACTACGCCAACCCCGAGGCGAACGAGAGGGCTTTCGAGGGCGACTGGTTCAAGACTGGTGACATGGTTGTGCGAGGCGAAGGCGGCAATATCTACTACCGCGAGCGCGACAAGGACCTGCTCAAGGTGGGTGGCGAGAACGTCTCAGCCCGCGAAGTCGAGGAAGCCATCACCGGCCTTCCCGGCGTCGCCGCCGTCGCCGTCGTGGGCAAGCACCACGAGTTCCTCAGCGAAGTCGTGGTCGCGTTCGTCATCAAGGGCCCCGGTGCCGAGAATGATGCGAGTCTAGAGGCGACGATCATCGAGACCTGCCGCGAGAGACTCGCCGACTTCAAGGTGCCCCGAGCGGTGTTCTTCGTGGATGAGTTCCCCACCGGGACGCTCGACAAGTTGTTGAAGAACCAATTGCGGGTGATGGCTGACGCGTATCCCGCGGTCTGATCCGCGCAGCTCCGATTGAACCCGGGGTCGGCCACCATAGATTGCGATCAGCGGAGACAATGTCGACGTAGGCCGGCTGCGCGCCCGTCTGGCTTGCCTCGAGGCGACCTTCGAGTCCGGTGTTCCATCATCTCCGCCGTCAGGCCCTGCTCGAGTTCGTAGTCGCGCCGCATGTGGTCGATCTCAATCTCGTTCAACCCGCACTTCTTGAGGGAAACGGCGGTTGCCGGCGACGCACGATCGAGTGATATACAGGCGGGCGGCCGCTGGCGAGCAGTAGCGGTGCCCGGTCGAGGAGAGCGAGCTGGCCGTGGCGGGGACGAGGTAGTGTGTGCCAACAGCAGAGACGCCGCGGGGTCACGTCCGTCGATCCAGCCACGACCCGTCACGACGTGTCGCCATCGCGCCGGTCGAGAGCTGCGACTGCGAGCTCAGCGGCCCGTCGCCGGTCGACCTTATCGCGCGGGGTGAGCGGCACGACGACGATGGGGAAGGTCGCGCGAGGGACCTTGTACGGGGCCAGCTGCTCACGCAACTCCTCAAGGAGCGCGGGCTCGTCCGATTCGCCGGCCCAGACGATCCCCGCCACCGGCCGCTCACCGAGGCGCTCGTCGGCCAGGCCGACGACGACGGCGTCATGCACCAGAACCGAGCGCCGCGCCACGTCCTCGACCTCGGCCGGGTACACGTTGAACCCACCGACAATGATCTTCTCCTGCGCCCGACCGGTGATGTACAGGATCCCGTCGTCCAGGCGACCGACATCACCGGTGGCGAACCACCCGTCCTCGTCGATAGGAACCGCGGCGCCACCTAGGAACTGTGCCGAGGCCTCGTCTGTGCGGACGAGGATCTCGCCCTCCCCTGCCGGCCGGTCGTCATCCATGTGGCGGATTCGCACCTCCACGCCCTCGGCCAACCGGCCGACGGAGCCCGGCCCACGCCGCCCCGCCACGACGTCGTCGTAGCGCTCTTGGGCAACTGCGCCGACCTCGGTCATCCCGTAGGCCTGCATGACCGGGACACCGAACCGCTGCTCAAACCGCTCCCGCGTGTCGATCGACAGCGGCGCCGTACCGGAGGTCACGTACTTGACCGCGCCGAGGTCAATGTCCTCCTCGGCCGTGGCGAGCATGTAGATCATCGTGGGCGTCAGCTGCAGCGTGTCCATCCGGAAGCAAGCGAGGAGAGCCCGAGCCGCCGGCACCGTGAACCTCGGGAGGATGACGGTCGGACGACCGATCCACATGCGGAACGCGAGGCGGCTGTAGCCGGCCATGTGACCGTAAGGGTTGAAGACGACTCCAGGAGGCAGGTGCGCCGGCGCAGGATCGGGCCGGTAGTCGCTCGTGCGGGCGTAGGCGGCAGCGACGCGGCGAGCGGCGGCGACGATGTCGCCGTGGGTGTGCGTGACGCCCTTCGGGCGGCCGGTGGTGCCTGAGGTGAAGATCACTACGGCCATGCCCTCCGGGTCCGGCACCGTCAAGTCGCCTGCGGGCGCCCCCTCGTCGGCGTGGCCCACGACGACACCGTCATCGCCGACGTGCACGATCGATGCACCGGCCGTCAGGTCCGGGGCGTCGACGGCGGCCACGACGACCTTCGCCTCGGCGAGCGCGAACAGTGCCGAGGCCTCCGGGCCGGGCACGAGCGTCCCGACCGCACCCACGGTCGCCCCCCGCAGCCACACGGCCAGCGAGGCAACCACCCAGCTCGGCGAGTTCGACAGGTAGCAGCCGACACGGTCCCCTGGCCCAACGTCCGCGGCGCCCAACACTGCGGCGAGCTTGGTGGCCCGATCAAGGACCTCGCCGTACGTGATAACGCCGTCGCTCTCACCATCGGCGCCGATGGTGAGCAGCAGCGGGGCGGAGGGGTTCCTGCCGGCACGACGTAGGACGATGTCCACCAAGCTGCTTGGCTGGTCGGTCACGAGCGGAGCACCTGCGACCACGGGACGTCGCGGTCGACCTCGGCTTCCTTGGGCAGCCCGAGGATGCGTTCACCGAGGATGTTGCGCTGCACCTCGGAGGTGCCGCCGGCGATGGTCTTGGACCGAACTCGAAGCAACGCCCAGGCGGTGCCCTTCAGCCACCGGTCATCCTCCGGCCACGCCTGGGACGCACAACCCTCGAGGTCGACGGCCAGGTTCTGCAATCGCTGTGTGTGCTCGCTGAAGAAGAGCTTGGAGATCGACCCTTCCGGCCCTACTGGTTGACCAGCCCGCCCGCGAGCAGCTGCGCGCTGGTTCGTGATTGTCGCGACCCGGCCATCGATGAAGGCCTGCGCCAGCCGCTGCCGAAGTGTCGGATCGGTCACGGGCGCATGCCGGGCGATGAGCGCCGCGACCGAACGCCCCGTGACCGTGCCCGGCATGGCGGCGCCACTCCCGGACACCGACCTGCGCTCGTTCATGAGCACCGACGTGGCAACCCGCCACCCCTCGCCGACCGGGCCGAGCCGCATCGAGTCGTCGATGACGACGTCGTCGAAGAAAACTTCGGAGAACTCCGCGTCCCCGGTGAGCTGGCGGACGGGCCGGATCGTGACGCCCGCGACATCCATCGGCAGCAAGAACGCGGTGATCCCACGGTGCTTCGGCACCTCGGGGTCCGTGCGGGCAAGGAGGATCCCGAACGCGGCGATGTCGCCCAAACTGGTCCAGAGCTTCTGCCCGCGTACCACCCACCCGTCCCCGTCCTGGCTCGCGCGCGTCGCCAATCCCGCGAGGTCAGAACCGGCGCCGGGCTCGGAGAACAGCTGGCACCAGATCTCCTCGTATGCGGCGATCGGCGGGAGGAACCGCTGCTGCTGCTCCTCGGTGCCCCACGTCAGGAGGGCTGGTCCCACCAGGTCAACGCCCACCGAGTTCTGGAACGGAGGCATCCGGTACCGGCCGAGGGTGCGGGAGATCGCGGCGCCCGCTTTGGCAGAAAGCCCGAGTCCGCCGTGCTCGATCGACCAGGTCGGCACGACGTACCCGCCGGCGGCGACCCGGGCCCAGACGTCGTTCGGTTCCAGCGTCCCGCGAACCGCGAGCAGGTCTTCGAGGTCACCCCGGTCCACTGCGTCGACCCATCGTGCCGGCAGCTGCGCGCGGATGTACCGATCGGCCGCGGCCACCATCGCCTCGAGATCGTCACCCACGTCTAGTTGGGAGTCTGCATCTCTCATTGCCACTTCGCCTCTCGCTTCTCCGCGAACGCCCTTGGGCCCTCGCCGCTGTCTGGATGATCCCGGTGGGACAGGAGCAGCTCCCAGCCCGCTTGCATGGCGTCACGCATCGGCAGCTCCAACGCGCCGCGGATGGCCCGCTTCGACGCCTCGATGGCCGCCGGCGACCCGGAGGCCGCCTGCTCGGCGAGCTCGGCGGCGCGTGCGCGGAGCCTCGCCGGCTCCACGACCTCGTCGACGAGACCGATTCGCAGCGCCTCGTCGGCCCCGATCCGCCCGTGGCGACCCAGGACAGTGAGCCGCAGCGCGCTCCCGAGGCCGATGCGGGCGAGCAGCGTGATCGGCTCGATGGCAGCGACCTGGCCGACGCTTACGTGGGTGTCGAGGAACGTCGCCGTCGACGACGCCACGACCACATCGGCGTCGGCGACGAAATGGAGCCCCGCCCCAGTGCAAACGCCGTTGACCGCGACCACCGTCGGCAGCCAGACGTCGCAGTTCAGCGGCGTGACGCGCAGCTGCTCGTGCACGTCAGCCTTGACCGGGTTGGGGCCACCACGCTCGGCGAAGGCCTTCAGGTCCATCCCGGTGCAGAACGCGCGATCTCCGGCACCGGTCACAAGGATCGCTCGCACCGAACGATCACCGGCCAACGACGTCCACGTCTCCAGCAGCCCGTCGTAGACCTCCTGGCTGAAGGCGTTCATGCGCTCCTCTCGGTCGATCGTGACGACGAGAACGCGTCCTCGTCGCTCGATCCTGAGACCCTCATACATGGCGTGCGGATCGACGTCGGGGGCGCGGTCGGCCCGGACGACTGAATGAGAGAGGGCCGCACCGCATCGAGGATTGATGTCGGGCCGGTACGGCGACGGCTGTCACTTCGGCGTCTCCCCGAGCAGCGGGGGCGTCCCCAACGTGAGAGCCGGTCCCCCGCACGGGCGCCACGGGATCCCGACCAGTTGCTTCCGACCCCAGACTGGATGGACGACCGGCGAGAAGAAGCCGCGCTCCGCGAGCTGAGGATCAGCGACCAGCTCGACCTCGCCGGCCACTCGCTCGGCGGCTACGCCGATCGAGCGGAGGGCCGAGGCCAGGGGCTCGGACCGATGCTGCTGCGTCACGTCCGAGATGTGCTCGTCCAACACGTCGCGCTTCGCACGTCGGTCTTCGCCCAAAGCGAAGGTGGCGTCGAGCAGAGGGTCATGAGCGAGCAGTGCAGCAAGCCGCGCGTAGTCCTTGTCGCCGTCGACAGCCAGGGCCATCCAGCCGTCCGCGGTCCTGTACACGCCGTGAGGCGCGAAGGGCGCCAGGTCATTCGCTCGGTCGGCGTCATCAGCGTCGGGGTCGAGACTGGCGGCTGCCAGGTACTCGTTGAAGTGCGCCACCACCAGGTCGGTCATCGAGAAGTCGGCGCCGACACCGGCGTTGCCCCGCGGACCGATGACCCATGCCGCGACGACCGTCGCTAGGGCGTAGGCCGAGATGAGGTCGGCCCATGCGACGTCGATCTCGGCGCTCTCACCGGCGTGGTTCCTCGTCAGGTACCCCAGCGCGCCGGACGCCTGGAGGTTGTAGGCGTACGCCCGGTAGTCGGCGTGGGGCCCGTCCTGTCCGAAGCCCGAAGAGCTCACCGCGAGGAGGTCGGGGTGCGACTTCGGGGCCACCGACGCCGCCAAGCCGAGCGCGGTCGCCCGCTTCGGCCCCAGGTTCTCGAGGATCACGTCAGAGGACGCGATGAGGTCGTCGAGACGCGGCCGGTCGGCATCGACGTCGAAGGCCACGCTTCCCTTGGAGTGGTTCACGAGCGCGAAGTACGCGGACCGTTCCGGGCCTGCCTCACCGCCGATGTACGGACCGCGCCGGCGATACATGTCGAGTCGGGGAAGGTCCTCGAGCTTGCTCACTTCCGCGCCGAGGGCCCCAAGCAGCGCGCCCGCGAGTGGCACGGCGAGCACGCGGCTGGCCTCGAGGATCCGCAAGCCGCGGAGGGACCTGCGGCGACGGCCCTCTGCCCCGTCGAGACCGCCGTCGCTCACCATGAACGGCAGGCCGACCACCGTCGCCGAGCGGCCACCGGCGAGCGGGACCGCTTCGAACGCTCCGCGGTGGATCAGCTGAGGTGACCCGAGGATCTCCGTAGGCGAGTACACGGCCGTCGCCGGGACGCCAAAGGATTGCAGCTGGGTCTCGGTGACGCGCTTGGTCTTGGACCGTGTCCAGGCGGCGACGTGGTCATCGATCTCATCGGGAGTCTCGATGCGGGTCTCCACGGTGGCGAAGCGCTCAGCCCACGCAGGCGAGCCCATGGCGGTGACTAGGCCTTGCCACTGGTGGTCCTCCATCGCCGAGATACGCACCAGACCGTCGAGGCACGGGTAGAAGCTCGCGGGCGCGCCGTAGCGCTTCGCCCCGCCAGCGGTGGCGGTGTCGAGGAGGAGACCTCCGATCTGCAGGACCGCTCCCATCGCGAGCGTGGCCTCCACGGCCGACAGGTCGAGGTGCACGGGAGCTTCCCGTCGGCCGATATCCACCGCATGGCATGCGGCGAGAGCTGCGGCCTGCCCGGTGTTGAGCAGAGACTGCTGTCCTCCTAGCTTCAGTGGCTGGCCGGATCGTTCGTCGTGCACCGAAGCGAGCATTCCGCCGGCGGCGGCGACGGTGAGCTCCGTGGCAAGGTCGTCGCGACGGGGTCCGGAAAGGCCGAAGGCGCTGATGGTGACCCATGCGGCACGGTTGTACGACTCGACGAATGGGATGTAGTCGTCGACGTCTCGCAGTGACGACAGCGCGGCGGGGGTTCCGCCGACACGATCCACCACAACGAGGTCGAACGGTTGCGAGAGCAACTCGAGAACACCGTTGTGGTCGCCGATTACGAGCTGCTTGCCCCGATCCAAGCAGGCACCAAGCAGAGAGGTAACCCCGTTCTCGGGCTTCTTGGGACGACCGCGGCGGTGGGCGCTGTCGGGGTCGACTACTGAGCAGACATCGGCGCCGAGGGCCGCGAGCAGACTGGTGGCGGAGGCACCAGCGACGTTGTCGCCCAGCTCCAAGACGCGCAGCCCGGCGAGGAAGTCGGCCGTCACGGTGCGGATGCCTCCGGGATCTGCGACGGGTCGAAGTCCGGGATGCGGGCTGGTCCGCCACCGGTGGGCGGGAGGAGCACGACGACACGGGCATCGCAGGTGACCTCACCGCGCTGGTTTCGACCTTCGACATCGATCGTCGCCGTGCCCATCCCTCGGTCGACATCGCAGACGACCCCCGAGACGAGGTGGGTGTCGCCGAGGTAGTTGAATTTCCGGACGCTGGCGGAGAGCTTCCAGATCCACGCGTCATCGCCCATCCAGTCGGTCACAAGGTGGACCATCCAGTTGGTCCGCATCACGCCGTAGTCGTAGGCGCCCGGGTGGCCCATCCGCTGTGCCCACTCGTCGTCCCAGTGGCACCGTTGGGCGGAGTCGAAGAAACCGAGCTCGTTGCGGACGTAGAACCTCGGGACCCGGCGTCGGTTCCGGAACGCGATCCGCGAGGTGCCCCCGCCGTACACACCCCAGCCGACGCCGACGTGCCACGCGACGATGTCGGTGACGCTGAGCGGGCCTTTCGCGATCGGCCCCAGCGCGTCGCCCGCGGCGACATCGGCGACCGTCCGCGGTGTCGCGCCCCGCACGATCTCCGCCTCGTAGACCGCCTCGATCTGCTCGATTTGCTCGTCGCTGTAGTGAGTACGTTCGATCTGCCGGTTCTTGCCGGCCTTCTTTGACTTCGCACGATCGGCGTGCCAGAAGTCGAGGAACCGCAACGCGTACGGAGCACCGTCGACTTCCTCCCAGGAGTGACGTCGAGAGACGAGCGCGCCAACGCCGCCGCCGAACTCGCTGGTCCGGAGGTCGGCCGAGTGGAGCGTCTCGGAGTGCCAGAGCGCGTCGCCGACCCGGATCGGCTTCGGGAAGATCCACCGCTCGCCGCACATGTATTGGCCGATCCCGGCCAGCGGGTCGCTGGCCCTGAGGATCGCCTGCTCGACCTCGGAGTGCTCGACCGGTCGGGCGATGCCCGACACGAAGGGGTAAAGTGGCGGCGCGATCGGCGAGCCCCACGACGACGCCGCAGCGTACGCGGGGTCGTTGTAGAGCCGGTTGTCGTCGCCGTAGGCACGGGCAAAGTGGCGGAACGAGTCCGTGGAGGAGACCTCGTTGTGGTTACGGGGCGAGTACCGAACGGGGATCCCGATCCGCTTGCGGACCTCGTCCAGCGTCTGCTCGTCCAGCTCCCGGGCCTTGGGCCCGGAATTGGTCGTGCTCATCAAGGCCTCCTCGCCACGAGCGCGGTCATTTCGCCGCGAGGACCGGGAACATGTCGTCGGCCAGCCGTCGGCGGTGCCAGGCGGGCCTGCCGAAGAGCACCTCGTCGAGTTTCGCTCGCTTCATCCACATGTGGGTGTCGTGCTCCCAGGTGAAACCGATGCCGGCGTGGACCCGCATGGCAAGGGCGCACACCTCCGAGCAGGCCGGTCCGACGTACGACGCGGTGATGCCAGCGGTAGTGCGCCAGCCAGCTGGCTCCCCGTCGAGGTCGGTCGCGGCCGCCTTTGTGGTCGCCCGACTGGCCTCCACGGCGACAGCCATGTTGGCGCAGTGGTGCTTCACCGCCTGGAAGGACCCGATCGGCCTGCCGAACTGAATCCGCTCCCGCGCGTACTGCGCCGTCGACTCGAGCGCCTGCTCGGCGATCCCCGCGGCATCGGAGGCAGTCGCTACCACGCCGAGCGTCAAGAGCCGGTCGAGCAACGCCTCCGCGCGCGGTCCCGGCTCCGTCAGCATCTGCTCCGCCGCGACCCGGACCCCGTCGAAAGAGACGTTGAAGAGGCGTTGGGTCAGGTCGATCGTCTGCATCCGCTCGACGCGCAGGCCCGCCGAGGTCGCATCGACGAGCATCACCGCAGTCGTGCCGTCCACGGCGCGCGCCGCGACCACCAGCACATCGGATGCCGCGGCATCGACCACGTAGCCAGCTGCCCCGTTGAGCTGGACCGCGGTCCCATCTGGAGACCAACTGACCGAGCGTTGGGCCGGCTCGTAGCTGCCCCCGACTGACGCGAACGCGACCGTTCCGAGCGACCCACCTGCGACCAGCTCAGCTAATACCGGCACCGCCACCTCGTCGTGGTCCGCGGCCAGCAGCGCACCAGTCGCCAGCACCGCGGTGGCCAGGAATGGGCTCGGCGTGAACGCACGCCCGAGCTCGTGGAGCACGACCGCGAGGTCGGCGTAGCCGCAGCCGGCGCCCCCGAGGCGCTCGGGTACGTGGATGCTGGTCCACCCCAGCTCGACCATCTGCTTCCACAGGTCCGCGTCGAAGCCGGCCTCGCTCGCCACGACCTCGCGGACGCGTTTCGAGGTCGAGGCGCGGCCGAGCAGCGCCCGCGCCGTGGAGCGGAGCTCGTGCTGCTCGGCCGATGAGAGCGTCACGATGCTCCCACCTACCGCGGCAGTCCGAGCATGCGCTCGCCGATCACGTTCCGCTGGATCTCGTTCGTACCGCCACCGATGAGCCAGCCGAACGAGTGGATGAAGTCGTTCATCCAGAACCCGGTCTCCCACCCGGCACAGGCGAGGACCCCGGCATCGATCTGGCCGGCGACGCCCCGCAGGTCGGTGATCCTCAGCATCATGCGGTGCAGCAGCTCGGAGTACAGGACCTTGATCACTGAGGACGAGCCGCTTACGTCAACGCCAAGGATAATGTCGTCGATCATCTGGTTGAGCACGTTGCGCACCACGTGGACTTCGGCCCAGCACTCGGCGAGAAGCTCGCGGACCGCCGGGTCGTCCAGGGCGACCTCGCCTCGCTCGAGGCGCCACGCCACCGCCTCTCGGATGGCGCCCTCGATCCCGTGATGGCGAAGGCGCTCGGTCATCTCGAGGATCGAGATCGCGCGCTCCGCAGCAAGCGTGCCCTGCGCCACGCCCCAGCCACCGTGCTCGGGGCCGAGCCGGTTCTCCACGGGAATGACAACGTTGTCGAAGAAGACCTCGTTGAAGTCCGCGGGGCCCCAGGCCTGCTGGATCGGCCGAACTGCGATCCCCGGCGAGTGCATGTCGACCACGAGACAGCTGATGCCCTGGTGCTTCGCCTCTGACGGATCCGTGCGAACGAGCAACATGCACCAGTCGGCCTCGCGGGCCCAGCTCGTCCACACCTTCTGTCCGTTGACGATGTAGCGGTCGCCGTCGCGCACCGCCCGGGTCTGGAGGCTCGCCAGGTCGGACCCAGCGTCGGGCTCGGAGTAGCCCTGGCACCACACCTCGCCGTCGCGGATCCCGGGGAGGAACCGATCCCTCTGCTCCCGGGTCGCGTTGTGGAACAGCGTCGGCGCGACGTTGAACACGGCCACGTGGAACAGTGCGTTGCGGGGGACGTCACCGCGGGCGAGCTCCTCCGCAATCACGACCTGCTCCTCGACCGAGAATCCGCCTCCCCACTCACGCGGCCAGTGCGGGGCGAAGAGACCGGAGCATCGGAGCTCACCGCCCCACCACCGGAGGAACTCGACGAGCTCGGCGTGATCGGCCCCGCGCTGCTGGTGGCGCCAACCGGGGGGAACATGGGCCTCGCACCAGTGGCGGACGCCGACGCGCAGTTCCGCGAGGGCGCCCCCCGGCTCGAGCATGAGATGATCTTACAACTCACCTAGAACGCTGTTCTAGCCAGGAAGGTCATCGTCCGTCCAACCGCGCGATGTCGAAAACGGCGACGCCAGTTAGCCTTGACTTGCCTAGAACATGTTTCTAGTCAAGTGTCCTGACCGCGCTGAACGTCAGGGTCTTCGACGCCGACAACCACTATTGCGAGCCGATGGATGCCTTCACGAGGCATGGCTGTCGAGAGTTTCACGCTCGGCTACTTCGTGACCGCTCCTCTGCGCTCGTGGCGTCCGAGCTGCTGGACGCACCGGATTGAGGCTAAGCCCCGACGTCCCATTCGAGCGGCAGCGAGGCGACCGCGAGGACGCCTCCATTGAAAGAAACCTCCGCGCTGGCGGGGATGCGGTACTCGGGGATGCGGGCGTGCCATTCGGCCATCGCCACGACGAGCTCGTGCCGGGCGAGATGGGAGCCCAGGCAGCGATGCGCACCTGCTCCGAATGCAATGTGGCGGTTGACGCCACGGTCGAACCGCACACATGAGGCCTCTTCGAACTCCGATTCGTCCCGATCCGCCCGCCCAGTGACAAGAAACACTCGGTCGCCACCGCGGATGACCGTTCCGCCGACATCAACGTCCCGGACCGCGCGCCGCACCGGATTGGCGACCGAGTAGAAGCGGAGGAACTCCTCGACCGCTTGCGGGATCACGGACGGAGCCTCCACCAGCTGCCGTCGCATCTCCGGATGCATCGCGAGGAACCGCAACGACCAGGCAATGTTCGACGGGAGCGTGTCGAGTCCGCCTAGGAACACCGTCGCCGCGATATTCGTGGCTGTCTCAATGTCGATCAACTCGTCGTCGATGCGTCCATTCCCGATAGCGCTGAGGAGATCGCCCTCCGGTGACTGACGCTTCGCGGCAAGAGCACCCGCGACGATCGCGCGGATCGCAGCCCACTCCGTCGGACGCTGAGGCGGCGAATGCAGAAATGTGTGAGCATGCTCACGAAACTCCTCTCGTCGTTCGGCTGGGAGTCCGAAGAACTCGACGAAGATCCGGATCGGATACTCCCGAGCAAAGTCATTAACTGCATCACAGTGACCTCGGTCCCGGAACGAGTCGATGATCTCGGCGCAAACCTCGCTCATGCGAGGCGCAAGTGGATCGACTCTCTCCGGGGTCATCTCCCTGAGAAGGATGCTCCGGTACATGCGGGTGGCAGGCGGATCGGACTCGGTGGGAAGCATCGGGCTCGGCATCGCGATCTGGGGGATGAAGGCCTGCTCGGACGAGAAGGCGTCGTCGGCGTCGCGCAACACCGCCCTCACATCTGCGTAGCGCGTGACCACCCAGTACCCGTCTACGTCGTTCGGGCTCTCGGTCCAGAACGGCGGGACCGAGCCGACACGCGCGTACACCTCGAACGGATCCTCAGGCTGTGGACCGGACAGCATTGTGAACTGTCGGACTGGCGATCGCTCCGCAGGGGTCACGTGTGGTCGACTTTGCCCGGACTAATCGGTTCTCCGCAGCCGCGGATCAACACGGGCTCCATGCGCATACGGGTGTACGGCTTCGTCATTAGCTTGACCTTGCGGAGGCCGATCTCGCGGACCCGCTGACCCTTCGCGTGCAAGTCCGACCCTTCAGCGGTGAAGTGTTCGAACATCACCCATTTCCCGGGCTCCTCAGGAACTCGGTACAGGGTGTAGGTCAAGACGTTCCCGGTCGGGAACTCTTCCTCTTCCATTGCGTCGAAGATCTCGCCCATGATCTGGACGATCTCATCGTCCTTCTCAGGGTCAGCCCAGAACGTGTAGATCCATCCAACGTCGACCGACATGGTCAGTGCGCCCCCCTGAGGCCAGCGAAGTGTTCACGTCTCTCGTTGCGCTTGCCACCGGCCGGCTCAGTGCCGGTGCCGATGGCGCCGTAGGTCTGGTTGCCGAAATCGGGCTGCATCATCGTCTGACCTTTCTCACCGTAAAGCGCCCTCGGTCGGACTGGACCGCCTAGGGAAGCAGGTCTTCGAAGTCACTCTCTCGAACCCACGTCTCACCTTCGAGCCTGTTGAGCGCGACCTGGTCGTTCGACCACCCGCGGCACGGAACCACCCGGGGTGTCCCAGGCCCGCGCTGCTCGTGAAGGTAGCGGTTTGTCCGATGCGGCCTAGTGAGACGCGTCTAACTGATGGCGCCACTCGCAAAAGACTCGAACTACAGACCAAGAGAGAGAGCGATCGCGCTCTCGGGACAGTTCTTCGCGGCCCGCTCGGCAGCGGCGATCAGTTCCTCGGAGTCGAGCTCGCGGCCGAGTACCTCGCCGTTGCCTTCCTCGTCCGCGGTGAACACGTCGGGGGACAGCACATAGCAGCGCCCGTGGCCCTCACAGAGGTTCGCATCGATGGTCACGCGCATCGTAGTCATCAGCCCACGCCGAGAAGGTTGAGCGCGTTGTGGCGCATGACCTTCTGAACGTCGTCTTGGGCGAGCCCGTCGAGGCAGCTCAAGTAGTCGCCGGGGGCCTTGTTGCCCTCGGGGTGCGGCCAATCGGACCCGAAGAGCACCTGGTCGACCCCGATGAGATCGATCAGTCCAGGAACGTCCTCCTCGGGGAAGGGGGAGACGCTGATGTGGCTCTTGAATATCTCCGACGGTCGTTCTTTGACCTCCGTTCCGAAGGCGACGATGTTGCGGTCGAGCAGCGTGCCGGCGTGGTCGAGCACGTGCAGGCAGTAGCTCACCCACGCGCAACCCAGCTCAACGGAGGCGACGCGCACGTTCGGGAACCTGCCAAAGAGGTTCCCGAGGATCAGGGACAGCACTGCATCGAGGATGCCCCTGGAGTCACGCAGGGCTGCGGCCAACGTCGCCTGGTACTGCGAGTCGGTGGGCTGCTGCCGTTCCCACAGCTGCCGGAACGCGACGTCGTAGTCGTCAGGTCCTGCTGAAGCGTGGTAGGCCACCGGCACACTGGCCTCGTCGAGCCGAGCCCAGAACGGATCCCACACCGGATCGGCCGCGGACCGCCCGTTCGCCGGCGCGGGCCTCAGCGCCACGAGGCGGGCGCCGCGGGCCAGGACGTGGTCGAGCTCTCGGGCGGCGAGCTCCGGGTCGAGGAGCGGGATGTGCGGAGCGGCGTAGATCCGGTCCCGGTAGCCGAACCCCCAATCGTCGTCCAACCAGAGGTTGAACGCGTGGAAGACCTCGTAGGCCATCTTCACATTGTGGCTCATCAGGCCTTCGACACCGACGCCAAGCGTCGGGAACAAAAGGCACCGGTCGACGCCCTGCTCGTCCATCACGGCCAGGCGGGCGTCGCGGTCGCGGTACGCAGGCGAGATCGGCTCGAGCTCGCCGTAGCGCTGCTTGTCCATCCTCGACAGCGCCCTGGCTCCGCCTGACTTGAGCTCGATCAGCCGGTCGTGAAACACGCCGGGCTTGGCGATCGGGTCGAACGTCGGGTTCGGAAGCGGTGCGATGGTCGAGCCGAACATGAGGTGGCGCCGGCGGCCTGCGGTGATCCACCGGACGAATGCCTTGACGTCGTCGCTGCCGTGGCGGGTGAACGCATCCTCCGCCTCGTAGTAATGGTTGTCTGCATCGAACATCCACGGTTTCATGGAATCCCTCTCAGCTAGTCCGTCCAGGTAGCAGCGCCGTCGACTGGCACGAGGACGCCGTTGATGAACGACGCGGCTGGCGAGAGCAGGAAGCAGATCGTCGCTGCGACCTCCTCCGGCTCACCCATCCGGCCGATCGGTCGACGAGCGATCTTCTCGGCCAGACCGGGAGGCGGATCAGCGGTCCGTTGGGTTCTGATCGCGGCCGGCGCGACGCCGTTTGACCGGGGTCGGCCACGATGACGGACCGCCAGGTGCCGCATCAGGCCAGCGATCCCAGCCTTGGCCGCCGGATACCAATCCGGCGTCGGGCCGACATAGAAGTTGCCGGCGATCGACGCGGTGAACGTCATGCTGGCCGCCGATTCGCCAGCCGTCGCCACGAACCCGTCGGCGACCGCGGCGTAGGAACCGATAGAGATGCGGGCACCGTCGGCCACGGTCATCTGCGTCGAGGCGGGAGGCCCTGCGTTGTTCACCAGGTACCGCACCTGCTCACCAAGCTTGGCGGTGTCCCGCCACGCTCGATCGACGAACTCCTGATCGGTCAGGTCGCCGACGAGGAGGTGCGGCGCCGGCCCGATCGCGTCGATCTCTTTGCCCACCGCCGACAGGCCGGCATCATCGATGTCCCAGCCGGCGACCGTAACGCCGGCCCGAGCCAACATGAGCGCAGTCGCACGTCCGATGCCGCTGCCGGCGCCGGTCACGACAGCCAACTCGCCCGGCCGGAACCCCAGGCCACCGAAGTCGAGGTCGATCACGGCCAATCTCCCCAAGCCAAGGTCTCGACCAAGGAGGCGTCCTCGAGGCGGTACAGCTCGATTGCGCCTCGCCCGCCGCCGCGGCGGTACTCGTCGAGGGTCACCGCGACCGTCGCGCCCCACAGCGTCCGGCCGTCATCTCCACCGAGCGCACACGACACGGCCCAACGGCCCGGGGTGGCGATCGTCCTCTGCACAGTCCCACCTTCGCGCACGAGGACGAACTCAGAGGTGAATGGGCTGCCGAACCAGACCGCACCGGACGGATCCATGCAGACCCCGTCGGGCTTGCGTTCCCCCAGCTCGGCGAAGGTGCGACGACCACTCAACATCCCGTCGCCAGCGACATCGAACGCGGTCAGGCGTCGTCCCAACGTCTCGGCGACGACGAGCATCGAACCATCGCTGCTGAGCGCCATGCCGTTCGGGACGGCGAGGTCCTCCGCCACCACCTGCACCTGCCCGTCGGGGGTGACCAGGAACAGCGGCACGGAGGGTTCACCGTGGACCTGACCGGTCCTCTGGCCCGGGACGTGAGCGGGGAACGCCGAGACGTAGGCGCGACCGCGTGCGTCCGTCGTCATGTCATTCAGGCCGCCCCGATAGACCGCACCGATGTCCGCGACGAGAGTGGCTCCTTCGTCGTCGACGCGAAGGATGTGTCCCTCGTGCGTGGACACCACGAGGAGTTCGCCACTGGGTGTGAAGCCCAGCCCGGAAGGCTGGCCAGCCACGTAGGCGTGGCGTCGCAGCTCA
>Ga0302326_10012758_pt1 | contig 17871 bp, 11 predicted proteins | sample Palsa_T0_3_FD_202264 | JGI IMG/M metagenome (GOLD analysis project Ga0302326, IMG submission 202264) | Peat permafrost microbial communities from Stordalen Mire near Abisko, Sweden - Palsa_T0_3 | ecosystem: Environmental > Terrestrial > Soil > Palsa > Peat permafrost | place: Sweden: Abisko... | reverse complement strand
CGGGACCGCGTTGGGCGGCTCCAGCACGCCCCCGATGCCCACTCCCCCCGACAGGTGCACCCGGGCGCCGATCTGGGCGCACGTGGCCACCGTCGCCCACGTGTCCACCATCGTCTGCTCGCCCACGTACGCACCGATGTTCACGTAGCTCGGCATGAGCACGACCCCCGGGGCCAGATACGAGCCCCAGCGGGCCGAAGCCCCGGGCACCACCCGCACGCCGGCCGCAGCCAGGCCGTGTTTGAGCGGAAGCCGGTCGGCGTACTCGAATGGCCCGACCTCGATCGTCTCGATGGCCCGGAGCCGGAACAGGAGCAGGATCGCCTTCTTCAGCCACTCATGGACCACCACGGCCCCGGAGGCCTCGACCTCGGCGACCCGCACCACGCCCCGGTCCAGCAGGTCGATGGCGGTGTCGACCGTCTCGGACGCCTCCTTGTCACCGGTGACGACGTCGGCGAGGTGCTCGTAGAGGTCCTCGACCGAGCGGGCCAGGGCGTGCAGTTCATCGGGCGACTCGGTCATAGCCAGACTGTAGTGATCGGCCCCCAGCGCCCAGGGATCCCGAACGGACACCGCCTCAGCCGGTTGCGCGCTCCCCGCCGGCCGACCACCCGGACGCGGCCAGCCGATCGGCCACCAGCCGGAGCCGACTCATCGGCTGGACGGCCGCCACCCGGACGAAGCCGCTCCCGTCGGGTCCGTAGAACTCGCCGGGGCTGACCAAGACGCCGGCCGCCCGGGCCAGCTCCTCGGTCAGGGCCCACCCGTCGGCCAGGGGGGCGGGGACGGGGACCCACAGATAGAAGCCCCCCTCGGGGAGGGTGGCCGGACACCCGGCCGAGGACAAGACCGCGGCCAGGAACTCGAGCCGCTCGAGGTAGCGGGCCCGTTGGTCCTCGACGTGGGCGTCGTCGCCCAACGCGGCCGCCCCGGCGGCCTGGACCGGGCCCGGCACCATCAGGCCGGCGTGCCGCCGCAGATCGGTCAGGTAGCCGACAAGCTCGGGGTCCCCGGCGTAGAAGCCGCATCGGACGCCGGCCAGGTTGGACCGCTTGGACAGCGAGTGGACGGCCATCACCCCGTCGAGGCCGTGCTCGAGGATGGAGCGGGGGCGGCCGGCCCAGGTGAACTCGCAGTAGCACTCGTCGGAGAGCACCGGGATCCCCCGGGCCCGACCCCACTCGGCCGTTTCGCCGAGATCGCTCAGGCCGCCGGTCGGGTTGGACGGCGAGTTGGCCCAGAGCAGGAGCGCCCGCTCGGCGTCGGCCGGGTCGACCCGGTCCAGGGCCAGCCCCGACCCATCGGATGTGGCGGGCGGCACCGCGACCGGCCGGCACCCGGCCAACAGCGCGCCCATGGCGTAGGTGGGATAGGAGACCGCGGGGTACAGGACCACGTCGTGGTCGGGGTCGCGCAGGTGGAGGTACTGGGGGACCGACGCCACGAACTCCTTGGTGCCCACACACGCGCTGATCGCCTCGGGTTCGACACCGACCCCGAAGCGCCGCTCGATCCACCCACGGGCGGCGCCGCGCAGCACCTGGCTGCCGGCCGACTCGGGGTAGCCGCGCTCGGTGTCCGAGGTGGCCATCGCCTCCAGCACGAAGGGGGCCGGCGGGTCGCACGGCGTGCCCACCGAGCAGTCGACCATCCCGCCCTCGTGGGCCTGGGCCAGCTTCTCGACGTCCCGAAGCCGGTGGTACGGGTACGGCGGCGGCTCGAAGCCTCGAGCCCGGCTCACGACGCCGCCACGAATTCGCTGAACCGGGCCCGGCCGGCGTCGTCGAGCACGACGGTGAGGGTGGCCGAGTCCTCGCCGGCCTCCTGGTCGACCACCTCGCCCTCGCGATGGACGGCGGCCAGCACGTCGCCGCGGGCATAGGGGATGACCAGCCGCACCACGCGGTCACTCAGGCGCACCCGGTCGGCCACCGCCCGCAGGAACTGATCGATCCCCTCGCCGGTGAGGGCCGAGATGCTCACCGCGTTCTCGTTCTTGGCCAACAGGCGCGCCGCCTCGGGCGCCCGGTCGGCCTTGTTCACCACCACCAGCTCGGGGATGTCGGCCGCCCCGATCTCGGCCAGCACCGAGCGCACCGCGACCATCTGGCCCTCGGGGTCCTTCGCCGCGCCGTCGACCACGTGCACGACCAGGTCGGCCAGCGCGATCGACTGCAGGGTCGAATGGAAGGCCTCGACCAGCTGGTGGGGCAGCTTGCGGACGAAGCCCACCGTGTCGGTCAACAGCACCGTCTCTCCGCCGGGCAACGAGAGTTGGCGGGTCCGCGGATCGAGCGTCGAGAACAGCCGGTTCTCGATGAGCACCCCGGCCCCGGTCAGCCGGTTGAGCAGGGTCGACTTGCCGGCGTTGGTGTACCCGACCAGGGCCAGCTCGCGATTGCGCGACCGGGACCGGGCCCGCCGCTGGGTGCCTCGGGTCTTGTCGACCTGACCGAGCTCGGTCTCCAACCGCTGCATGCGTCGCACCAGGCGCCGGCGGTCCACCTCGAGTTGGGTCTCCCCGGGACCCCGGGTGCCGATCCCACCGGCCTGCTGGCTCAGCGCGTGGCCCTTCCCCCGCAGCCGCGGCAGCCGGTAGCGCAACAGGGCCAGCTCCACCTGGGCCTTGCCCTCGGGGGTCCGGGCGTTCTGGGCGAAGATGTCGAGGATCACCGCGGTGCGATCGATGGCGGTCCGGCCGAGGATGGCCTGCAGGTTGCGCTGCTGGGCCGGCGTCAGCTCCTCGTCGAAGACCACCGTATCGGCGTCGAGGGTGCGGGAGAGCTCGGCCAGTTCGTCGGCCTTGCCGCGGCCGATGAACGTCGCCGGGTCCGGACGGTCGCGACGTTGCACGATCCGGGCCACCACATCCGCTCCGGCGGTGTCGACCAAGAGCGCCAGCTCGTCGAGACCGGCCTCGACGTCGTCCAGGTCGATGCCGGGGAGAGCGACGCCGACCAACACGATGCGCTCGCGGAAGGTCCGCTCGATCAGGCTGCCGGGGAACTGTTCGCTCACGCGAGCACGCTGCGGTCGACCACCACGTCGGCCACCCGTCGCACCGGGCCGCCGAGGAGCACCGGGTCGCCGTCCTTCTCACCGAGCGCCACCTCGAGCGTCCCGCCCGGGTTGCGCACCGACACGCTCGTTCCCACCAGGCCCCAGGCGTGCGCGGCCGCAACGGCGGCGCAGCTGCCGCTCCCGCATGCCCAGGTCTCGCCGACCCCGCGCTCCCACACCCGCATGGTGATCTCGTCTTCGCCCGGACCGACCGTGATGAACTCGACGTTGATGCCGTCGGGGAACCCGGCCGCCAGTTCTGGACCGACCGCCGCCAGGTCGATGGCGCCCGGGTCATCGCAGCGCACGACCAGATGGGGGTTGCCGGTGTCGACGCGCTGAGACGGCCGGCCGGCCGGATCGGTGGTGGCCGGCCCGACGAGGCGGACCGCCCCCAACGTGACGGTGGCCCGGGCCCGACCGCCCCCGTCGCCGCCCTGGTAATCGACGGTGGCGAGGCCGGCCCCGGTGGCCACCGCGAAGCGGGGCGGTTCGACCAGCGCGGCGTCGACGGCCGCCTGGGCCAGGCACCGCAACCCGTTGCCGCTGGTCTCGGCGAGGCCGCCGTCCGCGTTGTGCAGCTCCATGGACACCTCGGCGCCCCCGGTCCCCGGGCCGACCCGGATCAGGCCGTCGGCGCCCACCCCGCGTCGGCGGTCGCACAGGCTGCGCACCTCGGTCTCGGTCAGACGGAGCTGGTCGAAGGGGTCGAGCAGCACCAAGAAGTCGTTGCCCGCTCCCTCGTGCTTGGACAGCCGCAGCGTGTCCGTTCCATCCGACGACATCTCCCTAGTCTCGCACCCCGACCCCCGTCGCCGAGCGCTCAGGGGCCGTCGAGCGCGGCACCCAGCACCTCGACGGGGTCCTGGTCCTCCCCCACCCAGGCGATCCGCGGGTCCCGGCGGAACCAGGCCCACTGGCGGCGGGCGAAGGCCCGGGTTCGCTGGAGCGCCCGCTCGATCGCGTCGGCCAAAGGGAGGTCGCCCCGGACGTGCTCGAGCAGCTCTCGATACCCGAGGGCCTGACGGGCCGTGCGCGACAGCCCGGCCGGGCGGGCGGCCAGCGCGCGCACCTCCTCGAGCAGCCCCGCGTCCATCCAGCGGTTGAACCGCTCCTCGATCCTTCGGTCGACGAGTGCCGGTTCGAAGCGAATCCCGATCTGGACGAACCGGGTCGGCGGGTAGGCCTCCAACCCCGGACCGAACGAGGAGAACGGTCGGCCCGACCCGATGGTCACCTCGAGCGCCCGCACGATCCGTCGCCGGTTCTCCGACGTGATGCGGGAGGCGGCAAGGGGGTCGAGCTCGAGCAGGCGCCGGTAGAGGGGGGCCACGCCGTCAGGTCGGTCGGCCTCGGCCTCCAGCGTCGCCGCCACCTCGGGCCAGCGGCCGGGCAGGGCCAGGTCGTCGACCACCGCGCTGACGTAGAGCCCGGTGCCCCCGACCAGCAGCGCCCGCCGGTGACGGCGCTCGATGTCGGCTAGGGCGTCGCGGGCGGCCCGCTGGAACATCGACACCGTGAACTCCTCGGCCGGGTCGACCAGGTCGATCAGGTGATGACGCACCCTGGCCCGATGCTCGACCGTGGGCTTGGCCGTGGCGATGTCCATCTCCCGGTAGACGCTCATGGAGTCGACCGAGACGATCTCGACCCCCGGGCGGGCACAAGCCAGCGCGAAGGCGAGGTCCGACTTGCCCGACGCGGTGGTCCCGACCAAGACGACCGGCCGGCGCTCGCTCGCGGGGTCCTTGGTCGTGGGTGTCCTCAGCGGATGCTGACCGGGATGCGTGCGGCGTGGCGCGGGCCGGCCACCACCTCCACCAGCTCGGCCCGCAGGTGATGCGGGGCGGCGCCGGTGATCACGACGTCGGCCAGCGCGCCCATGGCCGGGGTGGCCTGGCCGGGCGGCGTCACGAAGTGGGCCAGCTTGCCTTGTCTCGTCCGACCGGCCAGCACCGAGGGGTCCTTGCGGCTCGGTCCCTCGACCAGCACCCGCTCGGTCCTGCCGACCCGGGCCTCGTAGCGGGCCAGGGCCGATCGCTCGACGACGACCCGGAGCCGTTCGAAGCGCTCCTTGATCACCTCGTCGGGGACGAAGTCCTCTTCCATGACGGCGGCCCGGGTCCCCAGGCGGGGCGAGAAGATGAAGGTGTACGCGCTGTCGTAGCGAGCCTCGGCCACGACGTCGAGGGTCGCCGCGAAGTCCTCGTCGGTCTCCCCGGGGAATCCCACGATGATGTCGGTGGACACGGCCAGGTCGGGCACGGCCGCTCGGACCGCCCGCAAGCGCTCGAGGTACCGCTCGGCGGTGTACCCGCGGCGCATTGCCGAGAGCACCCGGTTGCTCCCCGACTGGAGCGGGAGGTGCAGCTGCTCGCAGACGGCCGGGGTCTCGGCCATCGCCGCCATGGTCTCGGGTCGCAGGTCCTTGGGGTGCGGGGAGGTGAACCGCACGCGGTCGATCCCGTCGACCGCCCCGACCGACCGGAGGAGGTCCGCGAACAGCGGCGAGCGCCGGGTGAGGTCGCGTCCATAGGAGTTTACGTTCTGCCCGAGGAGGGTGATCTCGACCACGCCGCGGGCGGCCAGGCCCTCGACCTCGGCCACGATGTCGTCGGGCGGGCGACTCACCTCTCCCCCGCGGACCGAGGGCACGATGCAGAAGGCACAGGAGTTGTCACACCCGGTCTGGATGGTGATCCACGCCGCGTAGGGAAGCTCGCGCAGCGGCGGCGCGCCCAGGTGCATCGGCGGCGCGTCGGGGTCCGGCGCGTCGAACACCTCGGTGATGGGTCCCTCGAGCGCGCTGCGGCGCAACAGCTCGGGTGCCCGGGCCAGGTTGTGGGTGCCGAACACCACGTCGACGTGGGGGGCCCGCTGGCGGATCAGGTGCCGGTCCTTCTGGGCTAGACACCCGCCGACCGCGATCTTGAGATCGGGCCGCTGGTCGGCCAGCTCCTTGAGTCGCCCCAACTCGCCGTAGAGGCGGTTGTCGGCGTTCTCGCGGATGCAACAGGTGTTGAACACGACCAGGTCAGCGTCTTCCAGACTGTCGGTCGGTTCCATCCCGTCGGCGGCCAACAGCCCGGCCAATCGCTCCGAGTCGTGCTCGTTCATCTGGCACCCGAACGTGCGGATGGCGAACTTGGACGGCACCGACAGAGTGTAGGTCCCGACCTCAGCCGTTCTCGTCGAAGTCGAAGATCCTCGTCGAACCCGAAGATGGACGACGCGGCGCGGCGGTGCCCTGGTCACCGAGGGCCTCCACCACCTCGACCGGGAGGTCCCCGAACTCGGGCAGGCGGGCCGCCTCCCCCCTGAGCAGGCCGACCCGATCGGGGTAGAGCAGCAACACCCGTCCGGGCACCCCGGCCTCGGCCATGGCCACGGCCGCCTGCTCCCGCAGGGCACCGGCGGCGTCCCGGGTGGTCAGGCCGAGCAGCGTCGGTCCGGCGCCCGACCAGCACGACATGAGCGCACCCCCGGCCACCAGGGCATTGAGCAGCTTGGGCGCCTCGGGGAACAGAGGGCTCCGGTAGTCCTGGTGCAGGCGATCCTCGCCCGCCTCGCGCGTCAGCATCCGGTGATCGGCCAGGCCGGCCAGCAGCAGTCCGAACCGACCGAGGTTGAAGGTCGCATCGACGATGCCCACCTGATGCGGCAGGGCCTGACGGGCCCGCGCCGTCGAGAGCGGCCGGTCGGGCACGATGGCGACGACCGCCACCGCGGGATCGAGCGGCATCTCGACGGCTCGAACCGCGCCGCGGACCTTGGTCGCGACGACCAGACCGCCCACGAAGCTGGCTGCGGCGTTCTCGGGATGCCCATCCTCTTGGGCCGCAATGGCCAGCGGGTCTTTGGCCCCCGCCGCCGCCGCCGCGGCGACGGCCAACGCGGCGGACGACCCGAGACCGCGACCGATCGGGATCTGTGATCGAACGGTGATGGCCAGGCGGTCGTGGCCCACCACGTCCATCGCCACCCGTGCGGCCAGGTGGCCGGCGTCGTCGGACAGGCCCGCCCCCTCACCCTCGCTCGTGACGATCAGGCGGGACGCCGGCTCGACCTCGACCTCAACGTAGCGATCCAGCGCCAGGGCCACGGTGTCGAAGCCGGGGCCGAGATTGGCCGCGGAAGCCGGGGCCCTGGCTAGCACCCGGTCAGAATACGCGCTGAAGCAAGGTCAGCGACGGGAGAGCTTTTGCCGTGCTCACCACCACCTGGAGTTTCTCGGGTCCGGCACGCACCGTCACCGTGCCGATCCGCCATCCGGCCGGCGTCCCGGTGCGTGGGCGCCGAGCGACCTGTAGGAACTCGGTGATCCTCTGGCCCGGCCACGCCAGGACGGTCAGGTCACTGTGGGCGACGACGGGCACCGAGTGCCCCGAGGCCGTCGCCACCGCCAGCTGGGTCCCACTGGGCGCGAGGTCGTTGCTCCGCACGTCGGCCATGGCCGGACGGGCGATCGACAGCGCCTCGAGCCCGGCGTCGGTGATGACGTCGTCACCGACGTGATCCCCGACCACCACGGCCAGCACCTCGACCGGCACCCCGTCGACCGGCTGGAGCAGCGCCAACACGTCACACCCACCGGCGGCCGACGTGTATCCCGACTTCACTCCGACGACGCCGTCGACGCCGAGCAAGGGAGTAAACGTCGTCACGGTACCGCCGACCGGAAGGGTGACCGCCGGCATGGCCACGATCTGGTTGAACAGCGGGTTCGCCACGTCGACGGTGGCCACTTTCAACTGGTCGACCGGAGTGGAGACCGACTGGGTCGAGTACCCACTCGCGTCGGCGTACTGGGTGTGGGTCATGCCAAGGGCGGTCGCGGTCGAGTTCATCTTGGTCACGAACGACGCGATGCTCCCGGCGTCCCAGATGGCCAGCATGTCGGCGAAGTTGTTCGCCGAATGCACGAGCATCCCCTCGAGCATCTGATACTCGGTCAGGACCTCGCCCACCGAGACCTCGATGTTGGCCTGGTCGGTCGCGACGGCGTCGTGCCAGAGGGTGACGTCGAGCGCGGTGATGGTGATCGTCGGACCCTGTTGTCCGATCGAGAGTGGATGGTCGGTGAGCACGATGTGCGCGGTCATCAACTTGGTCACACTGGCGATCGGTTCGGCCACTTCGGGGCCCGACTGGGTGGTGATCCCAAGGGCCGGGATCGCGATCGCGGACTGCACCCCGGTCGGCCACGGCAGGGCGGGCGCGGTCCCGCCGACCAGTCGGGACGGGACCAAGGTCGAGCTGACCACGGCCAACGGCGGCCGGGCATGCAACCGCTCGGCCACGATGATCCCCGACGCGAGCAAGAGGGCCGCGATCACCGCCAGCGTCAGCACGATGACCTTCCAGGAACGAGCCCGGCGGTGCCGAGGCCCCCGGCGTCGAAACCGTCGGCCCGGCTCGGACGCGGGTTCTTGGACCGCAGGTCCGGGGAACGGTTGGGGGTTGGGCGTCGCCCATGACGCGGGTTGGGCGGGTTGGGTCGTCTCGAGAACACCCGGTGCACCCGGCGTGCCGCCCGCAGTCGCATCGGCCCCGCTCGGCGGACCGATCGCCGAGACGTACGTCGGCAACGGAGGAGGCGGTGCCGATGGTTGGGGCGACTTCGACCCCCTACGTCGAAATCGCACCCTCCTTACCTACTACGCCGAACGGTCGCCAAGTTCCTCGGGGGTCATGAGCACCGCCCGGGCCTTTGAGCCCTCGGACGGACCGACGACGCCGCGACGCTCGAGCAGGTCCATCAGGCGACCGGCCCGGGCGAAACCGACCCGCAGTTTGCGTTGGAGCATGGACGTCGAGCCGAGCTGAGAGCGAACGACCAGCTCGAGGGCGGCCTCCAAGAGCTCGTCGTCATCGTCCTCGTGGCCGCCCCGGCTGGTCGGACGACCCTCCACCTCGGAGATGGCAACGACCGGTTCGCTGACTCCCCCCTGGCGTCGCCAGTGGGCCACCACCTCTCGGACCTCTTCCTCGGAGACCCACGGCGCCTGGAGGCGTCGGGCCACGTTGGAGGACGCCGTGAGGAGGAGCATGTCGCCCTTCCCGATGAGCCGCTCCGCCCCGGCCTGGTCGAGGATGACCCGGCTGTCGGCGAGCGAAGACACGGCAAAGGCCATCCGGCTCGGGACGTTGGCCTTGATCACACCGGTGATGACGTCGACCGACGGTCGTTGGGTCGCCAAGACCAGGTGGATGCCCACCGCCCGGGCCATCTGGGCGATCCGCACGACCGACTCCTCGACGTCGCGGGCCGCCACCATCATCAGGTCGTTGAGCTCGTCGACCACCACGACGATGAACGGGAGGCGTTCGGGCTCCCCGGCCTCGTCTTCGGCGACCTCGTCCTCCTCCTCTTCGTAGGTCTCGTCCTCGTCTTCTGCCTCGTCCCGATCGCTGCCGGCCCGGTGGGCGATCTCGGTCAATCGCCGCTTCAGGTCGGCGGCCGATCCAGGTCGTGGTCCGATCGAGCCCTGGTCGAACGCGTCGTTGTACCCGGTGATGTCCCTCATGCCGTACTCGGCCAGGAGGTTGTAGCGGCGTTCCATCTCCTTGACCGCCCACGCGAGGGCATTGGCGGCCTTCTTCGGGTCGACCACGACCGGGGACAGCAGGTGGGGCAACCCGTTGTAGTGCCCGAGCTCGACGCGCTTCGGGTCGACCAGGATCAACCGGACCTGATCGGGGGACGAGCGGAACAGGATCGAGGTGATGAGCGAGTTGATGCACGATGACTTGCCGGCCCCGGTGGCGCCCGAGATGAGCACGTGGGGCATCTCGGCCAGGTTGACCATGACCGCACGACCAGCGATGTCCCGTCCGAGCGCCACCTCGAGCGGATGATGGGCGTTTCGGGCCTCGTCGGAGGTGAGGATGTCTCCGAGCGCCACCAGCTGGCGCTGCTTGTTGGGAACCTCGACACCGATGGCCGACTTGCCCGGGATCGGGGCGAGGATGCGGACGTCGGGCGAGGCCATCGCGTAGGCGATGTCTCGATGCAGGCTGGTGACCCGGGCCACCTTCACTCCGGCGCCGAGCTCGAGCTCGAATCGGGTCACCGTCGGGCCGACCGTCCGGTTGACCAACCGGGTCAGCACCCCGTGGCCGGCGAGGGCCGTGATCAGGGCCTCCCCGTCGGCATCCAGCTGCCGTTCGTCGTGGCGATGCTCGCGGGTCCGCTTCAACAAGCTGAGTGGGGGCAGACGCCACTCCCCCGCGACCGGGCTGGCCACCAACTCTTCGGCCTTGGCCCGGCGGTGCGAGCGAACGGGGTCGGGGGCCCGGTAGGGCTCCTCCACCAGCTCGGGCTCGTCTACCTCCTCGTCCTCCTCGTCCGGCGGCACCAGGGTCCGGACCGGCTGCGGCGCGACCAGGGTCAACGGCGCGACGGGGGTGGATCGGGTCGTGGCCGAGCGGGCGGTCTTGCCGAGGAATCCCATGCCCGTTCCGAGGGCCGAGAAGAAGGCCCGAAGCGACATGCCCGTTGACAACACGACCGCAACAAAGAACGCGGCGAGGAGGATCACCACCGCACCGGCAGTCCCGGCCCCGCGCGCGAAGGAATGACCGACCACCGCCCCGACGTACCCTCCCGCGTTCCGGATGGCCGGCAACGAGCTGGACGGGCCCGGCGAGCCCCCGGCCAGGTCGGCCAGGCCGCACGTGGACAACAGCCCGAGCGTCACCGCCAGTCCGGCCCGCAGCGGGTCCGCGTGGCGACGTCCGACGATCACCGCCACCGCAGTGGCGACCCCGACCGGCGGCACCAGGTACCGGATCCATCCGATCACCGCCCCCAGCCCTCGATTGATCGCGGCGCCGACCGACCCGGCGGCGTCCCCGTAGAGGGCCAGGGCCAGCAGCACGCCGATCGTCGCGAGGGCGATCGCCCAGAGGTCGGCGGAGTGGTCGGCGAAGAACGTCGTGTCCCAGATCGACTCGGTGGCCTGCTTGCGCGCCGTCGACCGCGCCGTCGAACCCCGGCCGCGACCGGTGCCGGCGCGTCGAGAGGATTTCGAGCGGGACGCGCCGCGTCGAGCGGCCGTTGAGCGCTTGGTTGTCACCGTTAGAGCACGCTACCGCCGCGCTCCGCCGGACCGGCGGATCCTGACAACCCGCCCCACCTGGCCTGACGCGAGTTTCTCGGTCTTTCTGGGGGTTTGCTGGCTATACGAACATGTGTTCGCTACACTGGACTGGATGACCCCGCCCAGCCCCTCCGACGGCTTGCGGTGGCCCCTGGCCGACGAGGACGAGGCCGGGGCCCTGTTCCCCGACGAACGACGGGCGAGCCGCCACGTCGGTACCGGTGAGTACCGAGGGCTCGAGTTCCTGCACGTGAACGCCCGCAAGATCATCAACTCGGTGCCCGGGGCCAGCCTTCCGTTCCGTTACACCATCAACCCGTACCGTGGCTGCTCGCACGCGTGCACCTACTGCTTTGCTCGTCCCACCCACGAGTACCTCGGTCTGGGCATGGGCGAGGACTTTGAGACCAAGATCGTCGTGAAGATCAACGCGGTCGAGCGCCTGAGGGCGGAGCTGGCCTCACCGCTGTGGCAGGGCGAGATGATCGCCATGGGGACCAACACCGATCCCTACCAGTCGGCCGAGGGCAAGTACCACCTGACCCAGGGAATCGTCGGTGTGCTTTCGGAGGCCGCCAACCCGTTCAGCATCCTCACCAAGTCGACCCTCGTATTGCGGGATCTGGCCCTGCTCGCGGCGGCGACCAAACGGACCAAGGTCCGGTTGGACCTGTCGATCGGCACGCTCGATCGCGACGTGTGGCGGCTCACCGAGCCCGGGACCCCACCACCGGAACGCCGGATCGACGCGGTCCGCCGGCTGAACGAGGCCGGCGTGCCCTGCGGGGTCCTGGTCGCACCGGTGCTTCCGGGACTCTCCGACGGCGACGATCAGGTGCGGGCGGTCGTGGAGGCGAGCCTCGACGCCGGCGCAGTGTCGGTCGCCGCGGTGCCGCTGCATCTGCGTCCAGGAGTCAAGGAGCACTACCTCGACTGGTTGACCACGGCCCGTCCCGACCTCCTCCCCCGGCACGAGCGGCTGTTCGCCCGGGGCGCCTATCAAGGCGAACCCGAGCGGTCCCGAATCGCGCGGCTCGCGCACTCGGTGTTGCGCGACCCTTCCGACGCAGACCGTGTCCTATCGGGGGAACGTGAATGGTACCGCCGGGTCGAATTCGATCACCAGGAAAAGTGGGATGGGTCCGCCCAAGACTCCGGGGTCCGTTCACCGGCGGGCGGGGTGCCGGTGCAACTTCGTCTCATCGGCTGACCAATCGAGTCTCACTCACCGAAACGAACGGCAAGACAGATGTCACCGACCGGAGATCGTGCCTACGGGCTCCGAGAATCGAGTATGAATACGAATGGGTCTGCATACCGGGCGGTAACTACCGCGGCCATATACTGTGGTTGAAGTTACAACCATGTAAGTCATCGCTCGAGAGTCGGGGAGGAGACTGGTGACAAACGCCCTCGTGACACCGGCGATCGAAGCCGGCGAGGAGATCTCGGGTCTGGTCCGCAAGCTGAACCGGACCGACGGCATCTCGTTTGTCCACGAGGTCCTCGAAGAGCTCGCCGAGCGCTACGGGCTTGACGACGCCGTCATCCGGATCGAAAGCCCCCTTGGCGAGGGATTCTTCCGGCTACACCGGGCCACCGTCGGCCCCGAGCTCGCGAGCAGGGTCCCGGTCGGTCCGGCGGTGTTCTTTGCCACCCCCGACGTGGTGCCCCGAGACATCGCGCAGAGCGCGCTCGGCCTGTGCGTGGTGGCCCTGCGACTCTGCGTCAGCCGCCGCTCCAGACATCTCGACCGCCTGACCGGACTGCTCAACGATCACTCGTTCAACGACGCCTTGGAGGCGTCGGCGGCACAGGCCGCCCGCCACGGGTGGACGTACACCATGGTCGTCTTCGACATCGATCGTTGGGCCGCCGAACCGAGCGCCGACGATCTCCGTCGGTTTGGCACCGCCCTCCGCTTGTCGCTACGCGGTGGCGACATCGGGTCCTACATCGGGGAGCATCGGTTTGCCGCGCTCCTCAGCAACTCGGACCTGGACGCGGTCAACCCGTTCCTGGGCCGGGTCTACGCACAGCTCCACGCGGCAGGCTGCAACCTCGGCTTGAGCCTCGGAGCGGCCGCGACGCCGACCGAGACCGTCGACCCGATCGAACTTCGTCGACTGGCAATCAGCCGCCTGCAACCGGGAGCGCCCGAGCATCTCGCCAGCAGCACCGAGCCCACCGCCTCGCGTTGGGAGCACCTGGAGCTGGAGCTCCGGATGCTGCCACCGGTCGTGCACGTGTCCAGACTCGGGCGACGCAACGGCCACGAGATCATCAGCGTCTTGACCGGCGACCGCTCGCCGACCGTCGAGGCCTCGGCCAGACGGATCGTCGAGGCACAGGGGCTGGACGTCGATTTCGAGTTCGTCGTGCTCGGGGAGGAGGAGCCGCCCCGAGAGACCCACGACGGACCCAAGCGCTCCGGCGTGGTGGCAGGACGTTCGAGGGTCATGTACAAGTCGGCGATTATGGCGAGTCCGGTCGAAGCGATCGTGCACCTGGCCCTCGGGGATCGCGGCGGCATCGGCCAATCCAGCGGGGGCGAGCTGCGGGGCAGCGCCGAGGCCACGATCCAGGCTCTGGTCGACCTGGGCATCGACGCACCGGTCGCCCTCGCGTCGGTCTGCACCCCCAAGGGCCACGCGATCGATGGACCCGTGCGGGTCGTCCTCTCCGAGCCCGGATCCAACCGACGCTACGCGGGCATCGCCCGGGGCGCCACGGGCGCCGAGGCGGCCAGTCGGGCGACCCTGTGCGCCCTCAACGGGTTCCTCGACGGGGTTCCCGAGGGACCGGCCAGTTAGCACCTCGCCCACGCATCGCAGTCGCCAAGCGGTCACCGACGCCATGATCTTGCCAGCAACGACCCACATGGGACACCTCGACACCGGAGCACGCGCCGATGGTGGCTAGCCAAACCCAGAGGTTCGACTTCGGGTCGACGTTCTTCGACGACACGACGGGGCTGTGGTTCGGCATGCACCACCCGCTCGAGCGCCCCGACCTGTGGCACGCCTATCTCGAGGGGGGCGAACGCCAGTATCAGAAGTACAAGTTGGCCAAGGTGTTCGGCCGCGAGTCGCTGGAGGACGGCGCGGCGGTGTCGATGTTCTTCGTGGGCATCGACGCCGAGGGCGACGTGGTGACCGGGTTTCGGTGCCACGGACCACTGGAGCGATCCGATCAATGCGCGGCCCTGCTCGAGATGGCCCACACCCCCCATGTCGACCGCTTGGACGCGACCATCAGCTCCTATCTCCCCTACGGCCTCCTCGAGACCAAGGGTGCGTGGAGCTCGGCCGGCGCCGGCCACCTCTCCTTCAAGTCGATCTTCCGCTCCACCGTCCACGCACTGGCCTGGTTCGGTGCCGAGTACTCCTTGGGGACGCTCTCGGATCGTTTCGCCGAAGACGTGGTCAACTCCGGCGGTCACATCCTCAGCAGCGATCCGGCGCCGTTCCCCAACGACGAGTACCGGACGCTGCTGTGCGTCTGGCGACGCTCCCGCATCGCCGAGCTCGGCGAGGCCGACGAGATGCAGCTGGTACGGCGGGAACGCCACGGTCTGAGCGGCACCGCCCCGGGGGCGCCCACGATCGACGAGAGGTTGACCGCAAGCTGGCGTCCGATCGTGCTCGACGCCCGCAGCCGGCCCGATCGGGCCATCATCGAACAACTGAAGCGCCGGAGCGCCACCACCGTGTTCGACCACGTGTCGGCGCAACGTACCGAGCTGGGGCGGCTTGTCCCCCCGGTCGATCCCGAGATCCTCGACGAGCAACCCCGCTCGACCTATTACCAGTGGCGCAAGACCCTTGTCCGGATGGTCGGGCCGCGCGGCTACGGCGCGCTGCGGGTCGACCGGAACCGGTTCAAGCTCACCCCGCTCGAGCAGGCCCGCCTCAGGCGGTTGAAGGTGGGCGTGATCGGGCTGAGCGTGGGCCACGCCATCGCCCACGCGCTGGCCATGGAGGGGTTGTGCGGCGAGCTTCGCCTGGCCGACTTCGACACGCTCGAGACCACCAACCTGAACCGCCTGCCGGCCACCGTGTTCGACATCTCGGAGAACAAGGCGGTGCTGGCGGCGCAGCGGATCTCCGAGATCGACCCCTACCTCCACGTGTCCATCTTCCCGACCGGCTTCACCAGCGAGAACGCCGAGGAGTTCATGTCGGGGCTCGACGTGGTGATCGAGGAGTGTGACTCACTCGACGTCAAGATCCTGGTGCGGGAGCTGGCCAAGGAACGCCGGATCCCGGTGATCATGGCGACCAGTGACCGCGGCCTGTTCGACGTGGAGCGGTTCGACCTCGAACCGGACCGCCTCCCGTTTCACGGCCTGCTCGGAGAGACCCGGCTGGCCGACCTGGCCGGGCTGTCGACCAAGGACAAGATCCCGTTCCTGCTGAAGGTCCTCGACTCGAACGAGATCTCCACCCGCGGCGCCGCCTCGATGGTCGAGATCGGCGAGACCCTGTCCACGTGGCCCCAGCTGAGCGGCGACGTCATCCTCGGTGCGGCCACCGCCGCAGCGGCGGTGCGGCGGATCGGCACCGGTGAGCCGTTGCCGTCGGGCCGCATCCGGGTCGACCTCGACGAGATCATCGGCGCCGCGACCACCCCGGCCCGTGCGGAGCCCCTCATCGGCGACGTGGACGAGGAGGTGGCACCGGCGCGCTCGTCGGACCCGGTCACCGCGCTCGCGTATGCGGCCAGCCGCGCCGCGTCGGGGGGGAACATGCAGCCGTGGCGGTTCGAGGGCCACGACGATCGCCTCGAGTTCTTCTCGGTCCCCGAGCAGACCGATCTCATGGACGTCGCCTTCCGGGGCAGCTACGTGGCCATCGGCGCGGCGCTTTTCAACGCGCGCTGCCGGGCCGCCGCCGACGGGCTGCTCGGACCGGCCCAGGTGTTCCCCTCCGGTGACGACGGACCGGTGGCGGTCCTCTACCTGGCCGGGGACCACGACGACGCCCTGGCCGGGCTGGCCCACCACCTCGAGGCGCGGTGCTCCAACCGCCGGGAGGGGGACGGGAGTGCGATCGAGGCCGGTGAGGCCAAGGCCCTGAGCGCCGCGTCGGCGGCCGAGGGTGGGCGCCTGCACCTGGTCACCGACCCGAACGCCCTCGAGGCCTGTGCCGGGGTCCTGGCGTCGTCTGACCGTCTCCGGTTCCTGACGCCGGCCCTCTACCGGGACATGCTGCACGAGCTCCGCTGGCCCGGGCACGACACCCTCGAGTTCGGCATCGACGTTCGGACCCTCGAGCTCGACCCGGCCGACCTGGCCAGCTTCGCCATCGTGCGCCGCCCCGAGGTGGTGGACCAGCTGGCCGCCTGGGACCTCGGTCAGGCGCTCGGCGACGCCACAAGAGCCCACGTCCGCAGCAGCGCCGCCCTGGCCGTGATCACCGTCGACGACTCGACACCGTTGGCGTACGTGGCCGGGGGCCAGGCGGTGGAACGCCTGTGGCTGGAGGCAACCAGGCTCGGGCTGGCCGTGCAGCCCATCTCCCCCGCCTTCCTGTTCGCCCTGAACGCCCCGGACCTCGCCGGCCTGGTCGGCCGGGAGAAGACGACCGAGCTGTCCGAGCTGTCCGATCGGTTCCGGGCCGCCGTCGGGCTCGAGAACACCGAGCACCTCTGCATCGTGGTCCGGCTCTTCCGGGCGCCGCCGCCGAGCGTCCGGAGCCTGCGCTACCCCCTCGAGCAGCTCTACACGAGGCATCCGGCCAAGCGGTAGCCGCCCGGGGACCCGAGGATCGGCTCGGGCGGGTGTAATCCCTGGTCGGGGGCCGATACCGGTCCGTAGCGTGATCGTCACCGGGACGTCATCATCCGCTGTTTCCACTGGCCCCCCCCATAGACTTTGATCCGATTGCGAGCCCGGCCACTTCTCGAAATGGCGGACACGAACTGGCGGCAGGCATGAAAAACGACTCCAAGGCGGCGACAGCCCAAAACGGCGTCCAAGGTGTTCTGGAGGTCACCGACCCCCAGTTCGTGATCAACGGCCTGGCCCAGCTGCTCGATGAACCCTGGCTGGTGGCCCTGGTGCCCCTGACCGCCGACGCCTCGGTCGGCCGCATCCCCTCCGAATGGATCTCCTCGGCCGCCCCCGACGGCCTCCGGGCCGAGGTGGTCAAGCTGGTCAGCGAACGCCTGGCCACCAAGGGCGCGCTCGGGTACGTGGAGAGCCGCCGAAGCGCCGGTTGGTCGGTCTGGGCCGAGCCCGTCCGCATCGGCTCGGGCCCGGTCCTCGGCGCGCTCGCCGTCTCCCGGCCGGCCGACGCCGACTGGCTCGACCGGGAGACCTCGGTCATCCGCGTCTTCGCGTCGATGTGCGCGGCCACCTGGGCCAAGGCCACCGCCGAATACCAGACCAGCCTGGACGAGCTGGTCGTCTCGGTGGCCCGCCGGCTGATGCCGACCACGGCGGCCACCTACCAAGAGACGATGGATTGGTCGCTCAAGACCGTGGCCGAGTTCGTCGACGCCGACGTGGCCTTCCTGCGCAAGAACGACCACATGGCCGGCCTCAGCCTGCTGGTGGCCGACTATCCCAAGCGCGACGTCATCCCCGACCCCGACCCGCTCGGCGCGTTCCCCTTCGACGGCGACCCCATGATGGCGTCGGCCAAGGACCTCAAGGAGCCCCTCATCATCCGGGAGTCCGACGCCCACGACGACTACAACGAGG
>Ga0302326_10012757_pt1 | contig 17872 bp, 12 predicted proteins | sample Palsa_T0_3_FD_202264 | JGI IMG/M metagenome (GOLD analysis project Ga0302326, IMG submission 202264) | Peat permafrost microbial communities from Stordalen Mire near Abisko, Sweden - Palsa_T0_3 | ecosystem: Environmental > Terrestrial > Soil > Palsa > Peat permafrost | place: Sweden: Abisko... | reverse complement strand
GCAAAATGGACGATGAAACCCGCATGGTGCGTGGATGTTCTGAGCTTTCCACAGGCAAATGGCCGTGTTTAGCAACGTGGTGCCAAAAATGTCAGGCAAATACTAGATATTGTGGTTTCTTGTTGACACGCACCACAGGGAGGGCTATTTTTTCATCTACGGCCTTCATCAGACTGTAACAAGCACCGACGTGACGAGCCGTCGGCAGGCCGCAATGACAGGACAATTCGCGGTTTTTTAAAACCCCCGATTTTTCGATTTTGACTTGCGAAACTCCAAGACCTCACCCTGGCCACATTTAGCCGCTTGAGGCAAGATTTTCAGACATTTTCTGGCCATCGAGAGGAATCCAATGAACGAGACCCACCTGCAGACTTCAACCAGCGTCCAACAGACGCCCTATACCCAAGAGGGGTTGACTTTTACCCGCCGTTTTTCGACCGAGGGAGCGTCGCCATACGACGACGTCCAATGGGAAAAGCGAACGGCGTCGATTACCGACACCAAAGGCAACTCGATCTTCGAGCAGAAAGACGTTGAGGTGCCGGTTGACTGGTCGATGACGGCCACCAACATTGTGGCCTCGAAGTACCTGCACGGGCAGATGGGGACGCCGGAGCGCGAGACGGGCGTGCGGCAACTGGTGGGGCGCGTGGCGGAGACGATTCGCGACTGGGGCATGGCCGGCGGCTATTTTGCCAGCGCGCTGGATGCGAACATCTTCCACGACGAGCTGGCGCACATGCTGCTGACGCAGAAGGTGGCCTTCAATTCACCGGTATGGTTCAACGTGGGCTGCGACCGCCTGGAGCCGGATTCCGACGGCCTGAACTGGCACTGGGACCCGGCGACGGGCGGCTCGAAGTATTCCGCGACGGGTTACCGGAATCCGCAGTGCTCGGCATGCTTCATCAACGCGGTTGACGACTCGCTGGAGTCGATTCTGACGCTGGCCAAGACCGAGGGCATGCTGTTCAAGTGGGGCTCGGGTACGGGAACGAATCTGTCAACGATTCGTGGATCGAAGGAACTGCTTTCGGGCGGCGGCGAGGCATCGGGGCCGCTGAGCTTCATGCGCGGGTTTGACGCTTTCGCAGGCGTGATCAAGTCGGGTGGCAAGACGCGGCGCGCGGCCAAGATGGTGATCTTGAATGTGGACCACCCGGACATTATGGACTTCATCGACTGCAAGGCCAAGGAAGAAGCCAAGGCCTTCACGCTGATCAAGGCCGGCTATGACGGATCGGGACCCGACTCAGAAGCATACTCGTCTATCTTCTTTCAGAACGCGAATAATTCGGTGCGTGTAAGCGATGAGTTCATGCGCGCCTATGAGAACGATGGCGAGTTCACCACGTATTCAGTGAAGGGCCACGAGCCGGTGCAGACCTTTAAGGCGCGCGACATCATGAAGAAGATTGCCGAGGCGACGTGGCTTTGCGGCGATCCGGGCATGCAGTTCGACACCACCATCAACAAGTGGCACACCAGCAAGAACACGGCTCGGATCAATGCTTCGAATCCGTGCTCGGAGTATATGTTCCTGGATAACTCGGCGTGCAACCTGGCTAGCTTTAACCTGATGAAGTACGTGAACTCGGCTGGAGTATTCGACATCGCTGCTTATCGCCACTCTATTTCTGTGGTGATTACGGCGATGGAGATTCTGGTGGATAACTCGGGCTATCCGACGGAATCGATTTCGCGTAACTCGCATGACTATCGGCCGCTGGGGCTTGGCTATGCGAATCTGGGCGCGCTGCTGATGGCGTTTGGTCTGCCGTATGACTCGGCTGCTGGACGCGACCTTGCTGCAAGCCTCACGGCCATCATGTGCGGCCAGGCTTATCTGCAGTCCGCGGTGATTGCGGCCAACTGCCCGCCGCTGGCTTCGGCCACTCCGTTGACTGCATCGGTGGAGCGCCAGGGTGGCGCGTGCCCAGGGTTCTATGTAAACCGCGAACCGTTTCTCGATGTGATTCGCATGCATCGCGCGGAGGTCAACAACATTGGCACGTCGCGCACCGCGGTGGCAGAGCCCTTCAATGTACCGCAGCTCGATGCGTTGATTGATGCGAGCCGCGAGAGCTGGGACACGGCGCTGATTTTTGGTGAGCGTTATGGTTATCGCAATTCGCAGGTGACGGTGCTGGCACCCACGGGCACGATCGGCTTCATGATGGATTGCGATACGACGGGCATCGAGCCTGACTTGGCGCTGGTGAAGTACAAGAAGCTGGTTGGCGGCGGCATGATCAAGATCGTCAACAATACGGTACCGGCGGCGCTGTTCAAGCTCGGTTATGACAATGACGAAGTGAACGCGATTGTCAGTTACATTGACGCGACCGGCACCATCGAAGGCGCTCCGGGAATTCTGCCCGAGCATCTGGCGGTGTTTGATTGCAGCTTCAAGCCGGCGAAAGGCACGCGCTCGATTCAATACATGGGACACATCAAGATGATGGCCGCCACGCAGCCGTTTTTGTCTGGCGCGATCTCGAAGACGGTGAACCTGCCGCATGAGGCGAGCGTCGAAGATGTGGCTGAGGCTTACGCCGAAAGCTGGCGTCAGGGCATCAAGGCTGTGGCCATTTATCGCGATGGATCAAAGGGCACGCAGCCGCTGAACACCAGCATGGACGAAAAGAAGAGGGAGCCGTCAGCGCTGGATGCGGCAGCTACGCGCGTGCTTGCGCATTTGGGAGCGGGCCATGCTGCTGCTGAAGCGGATATGAAGGCGCTCGAAGCAAAAATCGGCGAGAAGCTGGAGGTGACGGCCAAGCAGGTGATCGCCGCGGGAGCCGCATTCCAGAATGCGTTGGACGAAATTGCGAAGGCAGCCGCGGTACCGACACTTAAGGCTTCACCCACGATGAACGCTGCACACGCGCTGCCCAAAGATCCGGCGCAGGATCCTCACGGTCCGCCGCGTGCTGTTCGCCATCGTTTGCCGGAGGAGCGCGCTTCGATTACGCACAAATTCGCTGTTGGAGGCCACGAGGGATACATTACTGTTGGTCTTTATCCCACCGGACAGCCGGGCGAGATCTTCATCAAGATGGCGAAGGAAGGGTCAACTGTTTCGGGATTGATGGATGCATTTGCGACTTCAATCTCGCTCGCGTTGCAACACGGCGTGCCGCTGAAGGTGCTGTGCGAGAAGTTTGCGCACACGCGCTTCGAGCCGTCGGGCTGGACGGGCAACGAAGCGATCGGCTACGCAAAGAGCCTGATGGATTACATCTTCCGCTGGCTGAATCTGCGCTTCCTTTCGGGCACACAGTTGTCGCTGTTTGCCGGGTTTGGTTCGCAGGCGCCGCAACTGCCGGCGTCGCCGAGTTTGATTCCAGATGCCGACGCGGAAGAAGAATCGCATGGCTCGCAGAGTCCGCTGGCAAAATTGGCCGAGGAAGTGGCCAAGCAGTTGCACCAGATGAATAACCAGACCGGTGGTCCGGTTGCGGGTGGTGGAATTGCGCCGGAGGTACAGCCATGGCAGGCTCCCGCGGCAAGCCCGACGCACGGGCCTGAGCTTGCGGACCGCGGGCTCTATCATGCAGCTGACGCGATGCGTGAGATGTATGAGATGGGCGACGCGCCAAGCTGCTCAACCTGCGGAGCCATCATGGTGCGCAATGGAAGCTGCTATCGCTGCATGAGTTGCGGATCGACCAGCGGGTGCTCTTAGCGTTCCCTTTTTCGCGGTGCGCATCTGCAAAACGTTGTAGCACAAATCGAGACCATTGCATGGCAACTGCAGAAGAGGTTGCTGTGCGGTGGTCTCGACTGTTTTAGGCGGAAGCGAATTTCAACGGTGCAGGTTCCGCGATTGTCATTCTGAGTGCGAGCCCGTCCGTGATAGAAGATTACATGCGCAAGCTTCCCTTTTTCGCTCTCTTCTTCGCGGCTGCCGTCACGCTCGCGCAAAACACCAAGACGCTGTCGCAGGCTCCGCCGTTGCAAGGCCCGCCGCCAACCATTCGCGTGAAGATTGCCGGCATGAAGCACATTGACGGCTTTCTGCCGTTGCACTGGGATGCACAAGCGGGAAAACTTTATATCGAGATTCCGCATCTCGACGCCGATGGTAGAAGCACGGATCTGCTTTACACCAACTCGCTGCCCTATGGCACGGGCTCGAACGATCTGGGTCTGGACCGCGGACAGCTTTCCCCTGGACGCCTTGTGCGCTTCGAGCGCAGCGGGCCCAAGGTGCTGCTGGTACAGCGCAACGTGGCATTCCGTAGTTCCAGCATTGACGCGGATGAGAAGCTTGCAGTGACGCAGTCCTTTCCAGAGTCTGTGCTATGGGGATTTACCGTTGCTGCCGAGTCGCCCGATGGAGGAGTGCTGGTTGATGGCACTGACTTCTTTCTGCATGATGCGCACGGCGTCTCCGATACGCTCACCAATCTCAAGCAGGGCAAATATAAGGTTGACCCTTCTCGTTCCGTAATCGCGCTGGATGACACGAAAGCCTTTCCGAAAAACACTGAGGTCGAGGCAGAGCTCACCTTCACTACCGACGCTCCCCCGCATGGAGAATTTGTCAACAACGTGACGCCCGATCCGCACTCGATGACTATCCGCGAGCGGACTTCATTTATTGAGTTACCGTCGCCGGGGTTCATGCCGCGCCGTTTCAATCCGCGCGCAGGTTATTTTCCAACCAGCTATCGCGACTACACCGCGCCGCTGGGCGAGCCGCTCGATCAGCTTTTCATTCTCCGTCATCGCCTGATCAAGAAGGACCCCCGCTGCATGACCGCCTGTGAAGCGGTTGCGCCGATCCAATACTACGTCGATCGCGGCGCTCCTGAGCCTATTCGTTCGGCGCTAGTTGAAGGCGCACGCTGGTGGGATCAGGCCTTTCAGGCGGCCGGCTGGGCTAAAGATACTTTTCGCGTTGACGTGCTGCCTGCCGGCGCGGACCCCATGGATATTCGCTACAACATCATTCAGTGGGTGCACAGATACACGCGCGGCTGGAGCTATGGGGATGCGGTTGCCGACCCGCGCACCGGCGAGATTATCAAGGGCAATGTGACGCTTGGTTCTTTGCGCGGCCGTCAGGATTACATGATTGCCGAAGCGTTGCTGGCTCCATACGAAGATTCGAGCGTCGCGAAATTGTCCGGCGATGATTCATCGGATCCCATGTTGCAAATGGTGCTGGCGCGCATTCGACAGCTTGCCGCGCATGAGACGGGACACACTCTAGGCCTGGCTCACAACTTTGCTGCGTCGACCGTGTTGCAAGGCGATAGCGTGATGGATTATCCGCATCCCTACATTACGCTCAATGCTGATGGGCGCATCGATGCGTCGCATGCATACGCCGTGAACATCGGTGGCTGGGATAAGGTGGCCATCGACTATGGCTATAGGCAGTTCGCGCCCGATACAACACCGAGAGCGGAATTGGCTGCGCTGGATAAAATTCTCAGCGATGCAGATGGCGCGGGTCAGGTGTATATCACCGATGAAGATGCACGGCCATTTGGCTCCGCGCATCCGCTCGCGCATCTTTGGGATAACGGTCACGATCCTGCCGCCGAACTTGAACGCGTTCTGACTGTGCGTGCGGCTGCGCTGAAGAATTTTGGTGAAGATGCGATCAGGCCCGGGACTCCGATGGCTCAACTGGAGCAGACTCTTGTGCCGCTCTATCTTTATCATCGCTATCAGACAGAAGCTGCCATCAAGGAGATTGGTGGTCTGGACTATCGCTATAACGAGCGCGGCGATGGCCTCCCGAATCCTTCCATCGTCGACCCCGCAGAGCAGCGCAAGGCCCTGACCGCAGTTTTGAAGACGCTGTCGCCGGAGACGCTGACGCTGCCTGAATCGATTCTGCGGATACTGCCGCCCGTTCCTCCCGGATACCCACGCACGCACGAATCTTTCCCATCGCATACCGGGCTTACTTTCGATCCTGTTGCTGCCGCCGAGTCTGCCGCCGACCTGACGCTTGGGGTTCTCCTCGATCCTGCGCGCGCCAGCCGCTTGATTGAATACCACATGCGCGTGTCTGGCTCTCCTTCGCTGCGCGGTGTCCTTGAGGCTGTTTCAGCAGCTGTTGCGGAGCGGCCTGAAGGCGGACACAGCATGTCTTCTGAAGTTGAGCGTGCTGTAGAATTTCGTGCGCTTGAAGCGATGCTGGCACTGGCGGTCAATCCACAAGCATCGAGTCAGGCCCGCGCCATTGTCCGCTCGCATGTTGCGGACGTACTCAAGCAGTTTTCCTCCGCGCCTGCGCCTGAGGATACGGCTGAAGCCATTCATCGCAAGGCACTGATCGATCGCATCAACGAGTTCGAGCATGACCCGGTAAAATTTGTTCCCGGTGCGCCGGTCGCAGCTCCGCCGGGTATGCCCATTGGGGACGATGACGACTTCTAGAGACGCATTTGAGTTGGCTCATCTCGCGCCGGAGTAGACTTTCAGCATGATGTTCACCAAGCGCCTTCGCGAAGGAGTTCGTCGAGGCGAAATTACGTGCAGTGTGCGCATATGGATCAGTCCCCGCGTGAAAGTGGGTGGACGCTATCGCATGGAGGAAGGAGAGATCGAGGTGGATTCGATCGAGAAGATTGGCTTCCCGGACATTACTCCGGAACTGGCGCGCGCGTCTGGTTTTCTTGGGGTTCTGGATCTGCTCAAAATCGCAAAGCACGGTAGAGGCGAGAACATTTATTTAGTGCGCTTCCACTATGTGCCGCCCAAAACATCGAGGGTAGCCGTCAAGCGAGCGTCACGCGGAGTCCCGAGGCGCGAGGAACGGTGATGGTGAGCTGGCCTTGCTGGATAGTCAGATGCTCGGCATTTGGTGAGATATGCGCTTCGCGGCTATCGAGTGCTGGAGCGTGCAGAGTCTCGCTGATTGCGTGGCCGGCGTGTTCGCTTCCAAAATTCAGCGTCAGTTCGAGATCTTTGTAGGAGTCCTTGTTGAGGACGATGACGGATGTGTGCCCGTCAGCGAGCTTCGCTGCATACGCAGTCGCGTCGACACCTGCCGCCTGAAGTTGCGATGAAAAGTCTGCCCGAATGAGAGTGCCGCCGCTAAACGATCCTGCAAACTTGAGCCCATAGGCAACGGGCTCCATCGCGTAATCCGAGCCGAAGGTGGCGATCGGCGTATAGAACGGATGCGGATGCGTAGCGATCTGATTTGGCGTCTCGCCGTTCTCTTTGAGCATCACGTCGCCAGGCAGGAAACCGCCCACGGAGTTGGCTACCGACTTGCCCGTGCCGCCGTGCAGATTGATTCCGGAATAGTTGTTGCTGGCCAGCAGCAGGGAATAATCCGCAGCCCAGAGAGCGGCGGCAAAAACGTCAGACACGCCGGGCTTGCCGCCGCGATAACAAGTGTTGCCCTCGGTCATGCGAACGCGCGCGCTCATCTTGTCGGCCGCGGCAGTGGCGACATCGGCCGTTTTCTGAACTCTGGCCATGGTCGCGGGCTTCAGCAGATTGGCAATGTTGACTTCAGGATTCGTGGCCGGCCCGCCGAAGTAGTAGTGATGCGTGAGCGTGGTGATATGGGGCGGATTCGCGATCGACGGCCACGCGTCGGCAATTTGTGTGAGCCATGAGACGTTCCCTGCCACATCCGGCATTCCAAACTTCGCATATGGGACACGCGCCGTTATGGTACGGGCAAGCACGAGCCATTCTTCCAGATAGGTCTTCGGCGACCACGTTTTTGGATCCCGCAAATGGCGATCGAACAGGTCCACTTCGTTGCCAATCTGAAAATACTGCAGGCTATTGCCAAGAGTTTTCGCCGCAAACTCCGCTTCTTCCGCAGCGCGCTCGGGAGTATTCGTTCCCATCCCGATTCCATAGAGGCAAGTCCATCCGGTCGCCTTCAAAAAGCCTGCCAGATTGCGCACTGCTTCGGGAGTGACCGCATAGTATTGCGCTTTTGGCTCGCCTTCAACTTCTCGAATGTGCGGATGCTCCGGCTCCGGGGAGTTTGACGCCGGCTTCCAATAAGCAAACTCACTGGTGTTGCCGCCGAGGCGCAAAACGCCCGCTGACGTCAGAGCCTTGAATTCGCGTATCAATCCGATGTTGCCGGCCGAGAAGAAAGAAGGGTCCACCAGTTGCTGCACTTCGTACGACAGCCCGACAAAGTCGGCAGGCATGTGTGGCCCTTTGGCTTCGGATGAAATGGTGAGCCTGGCGTGGGCTGCCACGCGGTTCTGTGCGCGAAGGCGCGCGGCGGCAAGAGATAGGGCGGCTGTCGAGAGGAATCTGCGTCGGCTAATCATGGTTATCGAAGTTGACGGGGAGGGAATCGAAGTAGTCTCCTTCCGTGCCTTGGTTAAGTATAGTTCTCGCATGGCGCGAAAAGACAGGCGGAGTTATCGAAATGTAGAGCTCGCGAGGCTTCTTGTTGCGGCTCATCTTCTGCTGCGCAGTTCGGCCGGAATTCGAGGGCCAACTGCGATGGGCCGTTGCGCCCGCGTGTGCGTTGTCTTATGCAGAAGGTCTGCGAATCAGATGGGGAGCCGCCAGTGTTACAAATTCTCGACATGCAACGATCTTTGTGCTCTTCCAGAATGCCGGGAAGTGTTTTCGATTTTCCGTGATTAGATAGTCGGCGCGCGCAGCGTCGGCACACTCGACAAACATGTTATCGTCCGGATCGCTCGTTACATCGAGAGTTCGAGACGGTACGATCATATGGCTCCGATTCTTGATGAGTTGGAGCAGTTGCAGGCGAAGCCCTCTTCGGATGCGCAGTTCGGGACGGGAAAGTACTTCAGCGTACTCTTCAAGAATTGATTTTGAGAGATACCAGCGAGCCGGCTTGGTGATCGCGAGCAGAAACGTTGTGCGTTGCAGCCCTTCAGCATTCAACGCAGCCGAAACCACAACGTTGGTGTCGATGACCAGGCGGACAGGCAACATCAGCGATTCTTCTTGGCTGCCCTTGCCGCCTTCACGATCTCATCAATCCGGCGGGAAGAGAGTGCATTCGTGCGGCTTTTTGTCGCTTCTTCCCCGATGATCTTCAGGACTTCGGGCTCTGGCGCCGCCAGTTTCACATAATCCTGAAGACTCAGAAGCACTGCAGTAGGTGTGCCGCGCTTTTCGATCACCAGGGAACGGCGCTCGACATCAACCCGGCGTAATAGCCGCCCGAAGTTGGAGCGGGCATGAAGGGCAGAAACCACCAGGGGGTCGCGCTTCCTGACTGCTGACGTTGGCATGAACTGTACCTTTCGGCTGTTTGAACTGTACAGATGATCAGTGGAGACGTCAAGGCGCAGCGCCAATTCAGCAATGAACGAGGGTGCTCCGGAAATCCCAGCCGGGTCGGGACCTACTTGATCTCCAACTGATCGAGCTCGAATTGGAACTTGCCTGGCTCTTGCGCATGTACAAAGCCGAGGCCGCTCAGATCGCTGCCGTCGGTATCGAAGGTTGAGAAAGGGAACGCGTACTTCTTCCACTCTGGACCGGCGACGAAAGTGGTCATGGCGGGAATCCCGCTGCTGCCGTTGCGGCTTTCGGTGAGGACAATCAGCGTGTAGGTCTTGCCGTCGCCTTTGGCCCAGAAGCTGATGCCGGCCTTGCTGGACAAATTTGCCGGCTGCATGGGCGCTGCGCCAGGAAAGAAAAGAGCTCCTGCAAATAAGAATTGCGCACCCGGCGCGGCAACTACTTCGCCGTTGACCTGCATGGCTCCTTTGGTGCCATCGGCTCCCGGTTCAACCACGGTGAGATTCGAGCTGGACTTACCACCATTCATCGAGTCGCCGGCGGGAATCCACATGCCGTAATTTGCCGCAACCTTGCCGTCATCGAAGTTGCTCACCAATCCGGATTCAGAGCCGGCGGGGGCGGACGGTAACGGAGGACGGCCGGTCTCGCTGTTCAGGCCCGTAACCGCGAGGCGCACGGTACTGGTTTTGTCAGAACTTGGGCCGACCATCAATTCGAAATCGCCCGGCTCGACTACGCGGTGCATATCGATGTTGAGTATTGAGAGCGTCTCTGGAGTTATCGTGAATTCGACCGTCTTCGTCTCGCCGGGCTTGAGTGTGATGCGTTGGAAACCTTTGAGCTGCATTACCGGCTGGGTCACGTCGGCAATCTTCTGATGGATGTAAAGCTGAGGGACTTCGTCGCCTTCGCGCTGGCCTTTATTCGTTACGTCGACACTTACCTTGGCCGTGCCTCCGATACGAATCTGCTTCGGCTCCACGCGCAGGTTGTCAAAGCTGAAGGTGGTGTAGCTCAGTCCGTAGCCGAATGCGAACAGCGGCTGGCGCGTGCTGAATTCGTAGCTCCTGATGTCGGATGGCTTGTGATTGTAGAAGTCAGGCAGGGCGCCGACGGTGTGAGGAAAGGTGATGGGGAGTTTTCCGCCAGGATTGACGTCGCCGAAGATTACCTGCGCCGCTGCGACACCGCCCTCTTCGCCCAGATAGAAGCCTTCAAGAATGGCGGGCACTTTTTCGGCAATGTAATTGATGGAGAGCGGGCGGCCGTTGAGCAGCAGCACCACGGTCGGCGTTCCCGTTTCGACTACGGCCTTCACCAGATCGTTTTGCGCGCCAAGCAGATCGAGCGAGTCGCGGTCGCCGCGATGCTCTTCTGACCACGCCTCACGGTTTGTGCTTTCGTTTTCGCCGACAACGAGAATGGCGACATTGGCCTTGCGCGCGGTGGCCACGGCCTCTTGAATGGAGGCGGCTTGCGACTTGGCGTCGACGAGTTCCACGTTGTCTGCCGACCAGCCCTTGTAGCCTTCGGGCGCGGTGGTGATGTTGCAGCCCTTTGCGTAAAGCACATTGGCCTTGTTGCCCACGCGTGCCTTGATGCCATCGAGAATACTGACGCCCTGGCCGGGATCGCGGCTGTATCCGCCGAGGTGAACGTCCGCGGCGTTGGGGCCGATGACGGCAATGTTTTTCAGCTTGCCGAGATCGAGCGGCAGCAGATTCTTGTCGTTCTTGAGCAGCACGATGACTTTACTGGCCGCTTCAATGGCCAGCTTGCGATGCTCGTCGCTATTGACGGTGCGTTCGGTGTAATCGGGATCGACGTAAGGATTGTCGAAGAGGCCCAACCGGAACTTCGCGGACAAAATGCCGGCAACGGCGCGGTCCACTTCACTCTGCGGCACCAGGCCCTGCTTCACCTGATCAATCAGCGTGTGATAGGGCCCGTTGGGTTCGAGCGAGAGGTCGAAGTCAATGCCGGCTGCAAGCGTCTGGCGCGCGGCGTCGGCGTTGTTGTAGGCCACATGGTGCGTGTTCACCAGCATCTGAATGCCGTCGCCATCTGATGTGATGAATCCCCTGAAGCCCCATTCGCCGCGCAGCACTTTATCCAGCAGCCAGTGATTGACGTGCGAAGGCACGCCGTCGATTTCGTTGTAGGAAGCCATCACGCTGCCCACGCGGGCTTCCTCGACCGCGGCCTGGAAGGGAACCAGGAAGTTCTCGCGGATGATGCGCTCAGAGTAGTTACCGGGCGCGGTGTTGGTGCCGCCCTCGGGCATGCCGTGGACGGCAAAATGCTTGGCGGTTGCCATTACGTGATGGCGGCCGATCAGAAAGTCGTCGCCTTGCAGGCCTTCAATCGCTGCCACGCCCATACGCGAGACAAGGTAGGGGTCTTCGCCGTAGGTTTCTTCGGTGCGGCCCCAGCGCGGATCGCGGGCAATGTCGAGCACCGGCGAAAATACTTGCCCCAATCCGCGCGAACCCGCCTCGTCGCCTACCGCCGTGAAGACGCGCTTCACCAGGGCGGGATCAAATGTGGCGGCCAGACCGAGCGCCTGCGGATAGCTGGTGCTGCCGAACTCCATGACGCCGTGCAGACCCTCGCTCAAAAACATTTCCGGAATGCCCAGCCGCGTTTTTTCGAGCTGATAGCGCTGGATGCCGTTGCGGAGAATGGCAAACTGGCGCGCGGGGATTTTTTGTTCCTCGGCCCACTCGTTCGCAAGTACCTTGCGCGCCTGCTCGGCGGTGAAGGTGCCTGTGGGATCGATCACATTGACGCGGGTCTCCCAGCCGTCGGCGATCTGGTCAATCTTCTCTTCCAGCGTCATGCGCGCCAGCAGGTCGGCCACACGGTCTTCAATGGGCAGGGTCGCATCTTTATAGCGGGGCGCGGATGAAGGGTCTGGCTTCTGCTGGGCAACTGCTGTAAATGTGAAAACTGACAGGCCCATTAGCAGGACCAACAATAGAAGCGACAGATTGCTGCGCATTGAGTTTTTCATCTTGATGAAGTCGCACCTTGAGAGCAGTATGCTCAAACTGATTTGGATGGTCAGCAGCCAATTCTACTCAGAGTACGCAGAGTCCGCCAGAATTGTTCAATCAGGCTTGAATCCCGCTGCGCCCTGGTTCCGATCCAGTATTTTTTGGCTACGCCCTTCCCGTAAGCGGCGTGGGAAGATAGAAGCAAAGCCGATTGATGCATTCCCGATCGAGAGGCGGATTTCTCCAGGAACCTGGCGATGCGTCGCGTTGCTCTCATCTACAACCCGGCTTCCGGACAAGGCTCGTCGCGCCGAAGGCTCGCCATTGAGCAGGCGGTCGCGGTGCTGCGTGAAGCGGGCGTTGAAGCGGAGACGATGGAGACCCATGCTCCAGGGAGCGCCGGGACTCTGGCGGAAGAAGCAACGCGCCGCGGCTGCGACACGATTATTGCGTGTGGCGGCGATGGCACGGTGCATGAAGTGCTGCAATCGCTGGTTGGAACTGACATCGCACTTGGCGTCATTCCGCTTGGCACCGCTAATGCGCTTGCAGCGAATCTTGGCCTGCAAACTTCCCCGGTTAAAGCCATGCGCAGGCTGCTTACAGCTGTATCGGTTCGCGTGCCGGTTGGGCGCATTTCATTTCAAGACGGCAGCGGCGAAACGCACGCGCGCTACTTTACCGTCGCCGCCGGCGTGGGAGCCGATGCTCTATTTCTGTCCCGTCTGGATGCGGGCTTGAAGCGCCGGTTTGGATACTTTCTTTACTTTGTCCAAGGTTTTCGAGTCTGGGCCACTCACTCGTTTCCGCTTTTCGAGGCAGCTTTCGAGGAGAGCAAGAGCAGCCTGCCGCGGACGGTGGAAATTTCGCAACTGCTGGCCATACGAATTCGCGATTTTGGAGGGGTACTGAACAAGTTTGCCCCTGGCGCTACGCTGCATAAGGATGGCCTGCGGCTGGTGGCATTCAAAACGCGCAGCCGGTATCAGTATTTCCGCTTTCTGCTGGCTGTGATGTTTGGCCGCCAGACGTTTACGCGGCAGATCGAGTTGCTCGATGCGGTTTCGGTGGAGTGCCGTCTTCGAAGCGGTTCACGGTCCGCGGTCTTTGCCGAAGCGGATGGAGAGCTATTGGGCCATCTGCCGGTAAGGATCGACATTGTGCCGGAGGCTGTTTATTTATTGATTCCGCCCAATGCGCGGCCGTGAGAGGCGCTGCAAGGATTGTGGGTCGATCCGTCTGCTCCTCCGACGAAGACTTGTCTTGCGAAATCAGGTGGGGGCGGCTCGTGACGGTCAGCGCGCGGAATTGACGCCGGATGCCGGTACAGGCGTAACCGACTCTAACTGGCTCAGATCGCTCTGAATCGTCTGCCAGCGAGTCGGGTCCTGCGTGGCTTGGATGGGTGCAGAAGGCCCGGCATAGAATTTTAGAATGTTATCGCGCAGCTTGGCCGTTGTTCGGTCGAACTTGTGCGCTGACAAGCGGTCGAGAAGGTTTGCGTAGGTCTCATCCGTAAGCGAGTATTCGCCCGGTGCAGTCCGATTGCCATCGTCCAGGTCGTCGTTGGGGAGCGCCAGGTTTCCTGCTTTCACTTCTTCGAGCAGTTTTTGATAATGGTCGGTGGTTGTATTGATGCTTTTGATATAGAGATCTTCAGTTTGCGGCGTCGGGTTGTTGAAGCCCAGCCCCTTGAACGGGCCGACTGCGGGCACAAAGCGAAGCAGTGCTGCCAGAAAGCGCGTGCCCAGCCCCGGCTTTTGATAGGTCTTTCCCCACTCCCTCTCATAGTCTGACCTGGACAGCCGGTACAGGAACTTTTCCTTCGCGAAGTCCGGCGTTTCGCGTATCAATTCCTTCTTGTGCATCTTGAGCGCCACCTGCGTCATCTTCGGAATCACCTTGGCGACTGCAAAGCGGTAGGACCCAACCGCCAGGTCCTGGTGCGTCAGAACATCGCTCAAGTCCAGTCCGTAAACTATCGGAAACACCCGTTCCAGCAAGGGTTCCGACACCTCAAATCCGATGAAGTCGTGGTATTGCTCCGGCGCATAGCGGTTCTTGGCAATCTGCAAGGTATCGAACCCAAATTCCGTCTTCAAATGCGCCGATTCATCTTGCGCATAGCGGACGGAATTGCCGTATTTTGCCCGAAGTTTTGGATAGTCGATTGCGACCGCCTCGTTGACGGCCGGATGCCCGTCAATGTCCGCAACATAGTGCGACAGGGCGCCGAGCGCGAAGGCATACTCGTTTGCATCCTGGCTTTCACGGATCAGCGCGAGCACGAAATCTCCGCTGCGAACGTAATGGGTCAGGTTGCTGAAATCTTTGCTGCCGAAAGGGTAGTAGCCCAAGTCCTGAATGACCGAACCACCATACGCGAAGGCGTGCGCTTCTTTAATTTGATCATCCGTCAGACCGGGAAAGCGCTGGACCAGGAGCGGCTTGATCTGCGATAACCAGGCCAGGTCCACGATTTCTTCGTGCGTCAAAACGGAGTAACTGAAGCCATTACCGCTTGCTATCAAGAACAGCAGGATAAGGGCCGTCGCGCGACTAAAGGCAGACCGCTTGCTTTTTTGGATGGACGTGAGTGCGGACGGGATTCGCAAAACTCACATCACTCCGGTAAACAGCAGGATGACAACAACGATAAGGGCGAGGCCGATGCCGCCGGTTGGATAATAGCCCCAGCGCCGGCTATGCGGCCACGTGGGTACGGCGGCGATGAGCGCCAGAATCAACAGCACAATCAAAGCTGCGACAAGCATTTTTTTTACCTCTTCAATTCACGCGGGGCCTTGTGCACCTTGCGAAGGGCGCGTTCGATTGAGTCTCTCAGACCCAAAACCAGCCCGTCTGCTCAATTGGATACGTGCCGCTGCGGGTAGGTTGTCCGACATGCGTTGGGCGCCAAGCCAGACTTCGAATTTGCATCGCCGGCCCTTTGGCTGCGATGATTCGCGGGGAAGATTCTGCGGAGGCTTGGCGGCATGAAAGCGACTTCAATTCTTATTCTGTGTGCGGCTTTTTCATTGACTGCAACCGCTTTTGCGCAACAGTCTGGATGGCCCGCAGCTGCTGGCCACGTGACCTTGAACGTGTGGCCCGGAGCTGCGCCAGGCGCGCCGGCAAATCCCCCGGCGGAGGCGGACACCACCACTGCGAAAGACAACCTGATCGCCGGACGGCCCCTGATACGGCTGGGCAACGTCTCGGTGCCGACACTGACGCTTTACAAGCCGGCGGCCAACAACACGGGGGCGGCGGTGGTGGTTTTTCCAGGAGGTGGCTACAACATTCTGGCTATCGACCTTGAAGGGACAGAGGTCTGCGACTGGCTCAACGCTGCCGGAGTCACCTGCGTGCTGCTCAAGTATCGCGTGCCGGGAACTGGTCCTTACCCCAAGTCTGCCGCTGCACTTCAGGATGCGCAGCGCGCGATGGGGTTGGTGAGGCAACACGCGAAGGAATGGGGCATCGATCCGGCGCGCGTGGGCGTGCTTGGATTTTCGGCAGGCGGGCATCTGGCCGCGGCCATCAGCACGCACTACGACAAGCGTCTTTACGATCCGGTTGACGAGGCCGACAAGCTGAGCTGCCGGCCGGATTTTGCGGTGGTCGTTTATCCGGGCTACCTGGCTCTGGCTGACAAGAATTTCGCGCCTAATCCCGATATCAACCCTACTGCCGACACGCCGCCGGCTTTCATCGTGCAGGCCGAGGATGACCCGGTACACGTGGAGAACGCACTGGTCTATTTTCAGCAACTGAAAAATGCGAAGGTGCCGGCGGAGCTGCATATCTATGCGAAGGGCGGGCACGGATATGGCTTGAGGCGCACCGCTCTTCCCGTGACCACGTGGCCGCAAGCTGCGGAGACTTGGCTGCACACGATTGGCGTGCTTCCCGCGCATTCCGAATGATGGACGGGTACAATCACCTACATGCTGCTTGCTGTTCTCACGATCTCCGACCGATGCTCGCAGGGCCTGCTTGAAGACACGGCAGGGCCGGCGGTGGTTGCGCTGCTGCAAGAGCAGTGGGAGGACGCCGAAATCCGGACTGGCCTGCTGGCGGACGATGAGGACGCCATTGCTGTCACGCTCGAAGGGTTGAGCATGGAAGGCGCGGCGCTGATTCTGACTGTCGGCGGGACGGGCTTCGGCCCACGCGACCGAACCCCTGAGGCGACACGCGGCGTGATCGATCGCGAGGCGCCAGGGCTGGCGGAGGCTATGCGTTTTCTGGGTGCCGAGCACAACCCCTATGCGCGGCTTTCGCGCGGTGTAGCAGGGCTGAAAGGGTCAACGCTGATCGTCAATCTTCCTGGGAGCCGACGAGGTGCGGAGGAGAGCCTGAGCTCCATTATGGCGTTGGTTCGGCATGGGTTGGATATTGCCGCGGGCGGGGAAACTCATCCAGAGGCTGGGTGACTCCGAATTTGTCTTCGATGCGCATCTCAGAGCCGTGGGAAACGCTTTCCGCGGGAGCGATTTGGCCGACGCCTGGGACTCTCCGCCAGAGCATATGAATTTACTTGATTTCATCGTAAACTTATGTATTTATTAGATATATTGAGCTCATAGATCGTAAAGTTTGCCTGAGAAACATCAAGAATGCGTATAATCTGGCGTAGCCGTGGATAGCCCCAGAAACAGTTCTTCGAACAAGCGCCCCAGCGCCGTGAGCATTCGCGATGTGGCGAGGCGCGCCGGCGTGTCGATTGCCACGGTTTCGCGGGCGGTTAACCGCATTCCGACGGTGGACCCGGTGCTGGCGGAGAAGGTGTGGCGGGCGATTGAAGAAGTGGGTTACCTGCCCAACACACAGGCGCGAGCGCTGGTTTCCGGACGCAGCCGGATGCTGGGGCTGATTGTTTCAGAGATTACCAATCCGTTTTTCCCGGAGCTAGTGCAGGAGTTTGAAAATCTGGCCGTCGCGCAAGGGTACGAGGTCCTGATCGGCTCGACAAACTACGAACCGCAGCGGACGGAGTCGCTCATCCGCCGCATGTTGCAGCGCAATGTGGATGGCGTGGCGGTGATGACGTTCGGCATTGAAGAGGAGCTGGTGCAAAAGCTGGTGGAGCGCGAGTTTCCGCTGGTGTTTGTGGATGCCGGACCGGACTTGCCCAATATTCGCGTTCTCAAAGTGAACTACGGCGAAGGCATTCGTCAGGCCGTACAGCATCTCGCTGCGTTGGGCCATCGCAGTATCGCCTTTATTGCTGGGCCGTTGCGTTTGCGCTCGGCGGCGGCACGGCGCGATGCGTTTCTGAAGTCGATGGCCGAGTTGGGACTCATCGTGCCCACGGAACAGATTGTCGAGGGCAATCACACCATGGAAGGCGGCATTGCAGCGATGGAGAAGCTGATTGGCCTGCCCGCGCTGCCCACCGCTGTGCTGTGCTCGAATGACATGACGGCGATTGGTGCGCTGCATGCGCTCTATCGGACTACGCACGAGGTGCCGCGGGATGTGTCTGTAGTGGGGTTCGACGACATTCATCTGGCCCAGTTCATGCTGCCGCCGCTGACAACGGTGCAGATGTCTTGTATGGATCTGGCGGCTGCCGCGGTGGAGGCCTTGCGTGCGGGGATTGAAAAAGACAGCCCCAACGCGGCGAAGAC
>Ga0302326_10012756_pt1 | contig 17874 bp, 14 predicted proteins | sample Palsa_T0_3_FD_202264 | JGI IMG/M metagenome (GOLD analysis project Ga0302326, IMG submission 202264) | Peat permafrost microbial communities from Stordalen Mire near Abisko, Sweden - Palsa_T0_3 | ecosystem: Environmental > Terrestrial > Soil > Palsa > Peat permafrost | place: Sweden: Abisko... | reverse complement strand
CGAACTCGCCGAATCCGCCGGCATCCACGTGGACATTCGCGCGTTGACGATCAACGATTTGCTCGAAGCGGACGAAATTTTCCTCACCAATAGCATCATGCGCGTCATGCCCGTCTGCCGAGTCGAGCGGAAGGCGGTTGCAAATGAAAAGCCGGGGGAGATTACCAAGAAATTGATGGAAGCGTATCGCAAGCTGGCGGCCGCGCGGTGACTGCCCCCTGCAAGCTGAGCCGGGCCGTCCTCGGCCCGGAAGGACGTCGAACATCTTGCCCCCTCACGAACTGGCGGATCGATACTGAACCTTAACCTCCGTCCCCGCAGACAGGCTCGGCGGAGTCGATACCAGCGATTTTAGATCCCCAAACCCAAGTTCCTTGAGCATCTGATCTGTCCGAATCCTTCCGGCAGCAATACGCCGCTGTTTCATCGGCCAGATGGATCGATACGGAATGAGGAAAGCCGCTCGCCAGGTCCACCGATATCCGTTTGCCTTGGAGTCGAAAATATGGAAACCGGCGTTTACTAACTGATCGCGGTGGTCGAGACGCTCTTGGGAAAGGAACTCGACGACGTCGGTTGGCAATTTGGGGGTTCGGCCACGCGCTTCTCGAACCACCCGGGTTCGGTGAATTTCATACAGCTTCGGCAGATTCGACAGACCGGGGAGATGAAGAATGCTTCGATGGGGATTCTCTGGAAGCGAACTTGAAGGACGGTTTGTGGTAGTGATCGATGTACGGTCCGCGTAATGCTGGCCGAACGCACATACCGTACGGTAAGGATTGGATTTCTTTGAAGCGTCGCGAACCGCATGAGTAATCGCCAAATCGCCGGTTTCGGGCCTCATCCAGACTGATGAGTACCGCTCCAAGTTTGCCGTCGATGAAACATCGCTTCGTCCTTTGCAGTGGCCGACGGCTGTGAAACCGAGAGCGGCGAAGCTTTGGGCAGTGGAACTAAAGTGCTTCAAGAGATTGGCCTGTAGTTCGCTCAGATCCAGCGCTTCCCAATCCAATTCCGACGTAATTCGGTGGGATCGCAACTGAAACGGAACTATAAAAACCGCATTGAGCCAATTCCGCGAAGGTCGGAACAGCAGCAGACCCAGAACAATCGCCGGCAGCATGCTCAGCACCAGCATCCCCAAGATCACCCAGACATCCGGCATGCGTTTCTCCCTGTCTCTTTCGCCGTTGGATTCAGCGGTTAAAGTATCTTCCCGAAGCCACCCGGAAAATCAAAATGATTTTAAGTTCGATCATCGAATCGCTAGAGACTATCGCCCCGCTCACCAGCGCCGAATCGTGGGACAACGTCGGCCTGCTGGTCGGCGATGCCGCGCAGGATATCTCGCGGATTTTGCTGACGATTGATTACACAGCGGAAGTCGCCGAGGAGGCGAAGAAATCCGATTGCGGTTTGATCATCGCCTACCACCCGCCGATTTTTCAGCCGTTGAAGCGCGTTCTCTCCGGCAGTCTGATCTTCGATGCGATCCGCCACGGCGTGGCGATTTATTCGCCGCACACGGCGCTCGATGCGGCCGAAGGCGGTACCAACGACATGCTGGCCGATGCGCTAGGACTGACGGATCGCGCGCCACTGCGGCTCTCGCCCGGCAAATCGACCCATTACAAACTCGTGTTCTTCGTCCCCGCCGCACAAGCGGATGCGGTGGCGCAAGCGGTGTTCGCCGCCGGGGCGGGTTGGATCGGAGATTATCATTCATGCAGTTTCCAGTGCGAAGGGGTCGGAACATTTTATGGACAGCCTGGAACGCACCCGGCCGTTGGACAATCCGGAAAACTCGAGCGCGTCGAGGAAATTCGTTTTGAAACGCTGATACCGATTGGCAAAGCCGATGTCGTCATCGCCGCCTTGCGGGCGAGTCATCCGTACGAAGAGCCGGCGTTTGATCTGAACGTGCTCGCCGCGGAATCGCATGGACAGGGCCGCATCGGCACGATGCCGCCAACCCCGCGAAACGCCGTCATCGAGCGGATCAAGCGGGAACTGAATCTTCAGCACCTTTTGGTCGCCGGCCCAACCGAGGGATCAATTCACAAAGCGGCCGCGTGTGCAGGATCGTGTGGCGATCTGCTTGACGATGCCATCCGCGCCGGGGCGGAACTGTATCTCACTGGCGAGATGCGCCATCACGACGCCCTCAAAGCCGCGGCGGCGGGGATGACGGTGGTGTGCACGCTGCATTCCAACAGCGAACGCGCCGTGCTGGCGCGACTAAAAAAGCGATTGGAAGAAACTGCGGGGATGCCGGAAGTTATCATCAGCAAAATGGATCGAGACCCATTTTCCGTGCGATAGGATCGGGAGATGAGATTGCATCCGATGCGCGATAATCCGCCGACCCGCCTTTTTCCCCTCCCCTGGTACTCCGGGGGAGGGAGAGGGTGGAGGTCTTTGCGTTTGCTAGCGTCGTCAAAAATTCGGACCCCCACCCCGACCCTCCCCCGGAGTACCAGGGGAGGGGGAATTATTTTGGCCACTACTTTCGCCATTCTTCTTTTTTCTGGAATTACCCACGGCCAAACAACGCTGCCTGCGGATCAATCCACCCCTCGAGGGGTCATGAAACTTCTCGAATCCGCCGCCGCGCGCGGAGATGAGCAATCCCTTTTGCATCTGATTCAAACCCAAAGCTCCACGGAGGAAAAATATCTCCGCGCCTATGCCGAGAACGTCGCGGCCCAGCGATCGCTTCGCAAAGCGATTGCCACGAAATTCCCGGACCAAGCCCACAATGACGAGCAATCCCTCGACCAGCAGTTGTCGGCCGTCGATTCGTCAATCGATGCCATGACCGAAACCATCAACGGCGACACCGCCACCCTCGGCCCGGCCGAGGCGCCAGACAATCTCCGCACGCCGTTCGTCCGGGTGGATGGGCGATGGATGTTGCCGTTCGATTCGTTCTTCGCCGGCGCGACAGATTTGGATCACTCAGCCGACACTCTGCGGATGATGTCGTCCGTTCTCAACGGCATCGCCGCCGATGTGTCATCGGGAAAATTGAAAACGATGGATGAAATCCGCGAAGCCGGCCAGACGCGCATGATCGAAGCAGCCGTTCGCGCGCAGGCTTCAACGCAGCCTCTCGCCACATTTCCCGAAACTCGGCCCTAATCTAGGCAACAAAATAAATGCAACCGCCGAGGCGCCGAGTCCGCCGAGACAGACGCCGAGAAAATGCATAATGGCCATACATTGTGGCAAAATCGAATTTGTATGCCTCGGCGTCTGTCTCGGCGCCTCGGCGGTTGCATTTGCATTTCGGAATACCGAGAGCTGCCCGCCAACTCAATTCGTCGGCAGCAAAACACTGTCACCCGCATTCAGCGGCGAAGCATTCACGTGATTGGCCTGATTGGTGTATATGTTGTCCTGGCCGATTCCGTCGAATGGATCATGCAGAAAATCCACATGCCAATCGGCGAAGAGCACGTTCTGGCCGTCTTTTTCATGATTGGTGCTGTTGGCGTTTTCGATTTGGCGTTCGCTGGATGAGCTGGTCGCCCCGGTAGCATCGCTGTTGGGCGGATGTACGCCGGGATTGCGGTCGGCCGCTAGGGCAAATTGCGCCGGCAGATGATTGGTCAGCCGATATCCCGCATTCGCCGCCGACGACGATGGATACGGATCGGCAAAACTGTATCCCAAATTCAACTGCCAATTGCTGAAATTGCTCTGGTTCTGCGGATTGGCCGAATCAGGGATGTAGGTCATCACATCGTCATACGGGCAGATCATCAGCATGGTCGGCAGATGCTCGGATCGCATGAGCAACCAAACCGCCGCCGTCACATCATTGGCCGTGGGTCCGCCGGGCTGGAAGGGATTAGTCGCGGTGATTCCGGTGCCCTGGGTGATCGGGGCATCGGCAACGTAGATCGTCCGGGGGAAATTCCCCTGATTGTCGTTGGCGTACATCAGCTCCGCCTGGCCGATTTGCCGAAGATTTGAGGCACACTGGGTGATATACGCCTGGTGCCGAACGTGTTCCGCCGCCGGCAGCAATATCCCCATGAGAATCGCCATAATCCCGACGACGACGAGCAATTCGATAAGCGTAAATCCTTTTCGCATGCCGCCTTCCCGCAGCATCTTAATAACGCGCTAATGAGCCAACAAGCATCGAATCCGCAATAGTTTAGCGGCGTGGGCTTGCCCCGCGCTGGGCGTTCGCTACGAAAATCATCGGCACGACAATCACATCTCCCCCAGACCGCCACAATTTGCAGGTGCTTGCGACCCAGGAATTTTAATTCCATCCCCGCAAAAGAGTTTAACACTGTAGAATCACCCTGCTATGCCCGTAAAAACAGATTGGCGCAAATTACACGGCGAGTCGTTCGAGAAACAGCATGTGCTGGTAACCGGCGGCGCTGGATTCATCGGCTCGCACCTCTCCACCGTCCTGAATTCCCTCGGCGCTTCGGTCACTGTCCTGGACGATCTCTCTGGCGGCGGCGATCCGAGCGCGCTCCCATCGGGAGTTAAATTCGTCAAGGGATCCATCCTCGACCAAGCGCTCGTCAAAGAATGCACCGATGGACGAGCATTCGTATTCCATCAGGCCGCATTAGGATCGGTCCCGCGAAGCGTGGAATTGCCCCGGCTCTATCACGATGTCAATTCGCTGGGCACGCTGAACGTGCTGGAGGCCGCGCGCGCGGCGAAAGTCCGCCGCGTGATGTTCGCCGCCAGCAGTAGTGCCTACGGCGACAGCCCGACATTGCCGAAAATCGAAACCATGCCGGTCGCCCCGCGCAGTCCGTATGCCGCAACCAAAGTGGCATGCGAAGGCATGATGGCCGCCTATGCCGCCAGTTACGGAATGGACACGGCCCCCCTGCGATACTTCAACATCTTCGGCCCGCGCCAAAGTGCCGACAACGCCTACGCCGCCGTCATCGCCGCATTCGCCAAGGCCATGCTCAATGGCCATCGTCCCAAGATTCACGGCGACGGCGAACAATCCCGCGATTTCACCTTCGTCGACAACGCCGTCCACGCCAATCTGCTTGCCGCCCGTCGCAAAGACCCCATCGGCGGAACCGTCATCAACATCGCCTGCGGGATTCGCATCACGGTCAACGAACTGGCAAAGCAAATGGCCCACTGGCTCGGTCGTGAAGATCTCAAGCCCGATCATGGCCCGGACCGCGCTGGAGATGTGAAACATTCCCTTGCCGATCTGACACGAGCCCGGCAAATCCTCGGCTACGAACCCGTCGTCGATTTCAACCGCGGATTGGAAGCGACGATGGAATGGTATCGAGCGAAGATGACGGCCTAAGACGCTCCGCATAGAATCGCGGAGGCATGGATTACTTCAACTATCGTGACGGCGAGCTTTATTGCGAAGATGTCCCGGCGGAGAAAATCTCGCGGGATGTCGGCACGCCCACCTACATCTATTCCAAAGCGACCCTCATCCGTCACTATCGGCAAATCGCCGATGCGTTCGCCCCGCTGAACGCGACGGTTTGCTACTCCATCAAAAGCTGCGGGAACATCAACATTTGCCGGCTTCTCGTGAACGAGGGATGCGGGATGGATGTCACCAGCGGGGGCGAGTTATTCCGCGCGATGAGGTCGGGATGCGAGCCGAGCAAGATCATCTACGCAGGCGTCGGCAAAACCGATCAGGAAATCGCCGATGCGATCAACGTCGGCATCGCGGCTTTCAACCTGGAATCGGAAGCGGAGATCGAGAACATCGATCGGCTCGCCAAGTCGCTTGGTAAAACCGCCATCGGGGCGCTGCGGGTGAATCCGGATGTCGATCCGCACACGCATGTCAAAACCACGACGGGAAAAAAGGAGACAAAGTTCGGCGTCGATATCGACCGGGCGGCGCGCGTCTTCGATCAATATCGAAATCTCAAATCCCTCCGCCTCGCCGGCGTGCACATGCACATCGGTTCGCCGGTGTACGAGATTCAGCCGTATGTGGAAGCGGTACAGAAAATGACCCGGCTGATCGACGATCTCACCCTTGCCGGACATCACATCGAATGGTTCGACCTCGGCGGCGGATTCGGCGTGAATTACGAACGGCCGGATCAGGCATTCCCCGTCACCGAGCACGCCAAGGCATTGATTCCATTGCTGGACAACAAGCCGTACAAGATCGCCGTCGAGCCCGGCCGATACATCGCGGGAAATGCTGGCATTCTGCTGACGCGCGTTTTGTATCGCAAAACTGGAGGAAGCAAGAATTTCGTTATCGTCGATGCGGGAATGAATGATCTGATTCGGCCCACACTTTACGGCAGCTACCACTACATCTGGCCGACCAAGCCGGATGCGGTCAACATTCCCACACAACGCAATAAAGATTCAGCCCCCAAGGAAGGCGAAATCGTCGAAGTCGTCGGCCCCATCTGCGAGAGCGGCGATTTCCTCGCCCACGCCCGGCCGTTGCCAAAGACAAAGCGCGGCGATCTATTAGCCGTTTTCACCGCCGGGGCGTATGGATTTGCCATGAGCAGCAATTACAACAACCGCCCGCGCGCGGCGGAAGTGTTGGTGGATGGCAAGGATTTCCATGTGATTCGCAAACGGGAAACCTACGAGGATTTAATTGCCGGAGAATGATTGGCATTTCCCCCTCGCCCGGTACTCCGGGAGAGGGCAGGGGTGAGGGCCGAATGCAAAAATCGGACAGTATTTGCGAACGAAAAGAACCCTCACCCTAACCCTCTCCCTGAGTACAGGGCGAGGGGAAAATCAGATTAATCGCTCACAACCTGATCGATCGCCCCGTCGGCTTCCTTGCCGTTGGGAAAGATACCCAATTCTTCCAGCGCCAGCAGAGCCGCCTTTTGCTCGGCCATCTTTTTATTGGGTCCCCACGCGCTGGAGAACCGTCGGCCGTCGATGGCGACGCAAACCTCAAAACATTTGCTGTGATCCGGCCCCTTCTCATCCAGCAATTCATACATCGGCGCCGCCCCCATCAATTTCTGGGCGTGCTGTTGCAACACCGCTTTGTAATTCTGCTGATGGGTGTTGGATGCGATGGAATCGATCTTGGGCGTCATCGTCCGCAGAACGTATTGCTTGACGACATCGAACCCTCCATCGAGATAGATGGCAGCCACGATGGATTCATACACCGCCGCCGCCAGCGAGCTGGGCATGGCCTCGCGGCTGCTGATGCCTTTGCCGATGATCAACAGGTCAATCAATCCGGTTTCGATGGAAACTTCCGCACAGGTTCGGCGCGAGACGACGGCGGATTTGATCTTGGTCAAATCGCCTTCGAGATATTCGGGGAACCGTAAGTAGAGGGCTTCACAAATGATCAGGTCCAGAACGGCGTCGCCGAGGAATTCCATGCGTTCGTTGCTTTTGAGCCGATGGTCGGCCACCGAGGCATGGGTGAGGGATTCCTTGAGCAAGTCAGGATTGGCAAAAGTGTACTGAAGAAGTTTCTCAGCACGCTGGCGCGTTTCGGTATTCACGCAATAACACTCACCAAAAAGCTACCAAACCGGCGGACAACCCAGAGATGCTGGGCCGGACGTGGCGGGCGAGCCAATTCGACCCTCCGACCGCTTTATCAGAAGGTAAACATCCGAGACGAAAGTGTCAATCAAAACTTGGCCACGGAATTGAAATATGCGATCTGGTTTATTTAATAATATTCCTCGTTTTATACTTGACATTAACCAAACATGCGGGCAATATACTGCGGCTGATTTCAGGAACCGGGTCGATGAAAATATGGGTGTTGGGGATGTTACAGAATGTTACACAATGTTACGTTTACCCCCCCCTCCCCCCCGGTTTAGCGTCGCCGGCCTCGGCGACGGAACTCGGCGGGCGCGTTCCATTTCCGGCAAGTTTTTGTAACAGATGGAACACAATGGAACACAATGGAACATTTACCCCCCCCACCCCCTCTGCGTGGGAGAGCCGATTCGCCTCGCGCTGCACCGGGCGGAGGACCGCCCGGCTCAATGACGTGATCGTATGCACCTAACAAGACGACTTAACGGCTCGCCTTGCGGTTCATGGCATCCCCATTAGGATGCGTGCGGCGAAGTATTTGTGAACAACTGGGAAATGACAAATTCGTTGGCCGTCGTGATTCTTGCGGGGTTCCTCGCTCTGACATCTCTCGCGCTTGCCGATGCGCCAACGACGGACCAATCACCGACAAGTCTGTTCGATCCCGCCAAGGACATTTCCGTCAACGAAGTCCATGCGGGAATGCATGGATACGGCTTGTCGGTCTTCAGTGGAACGAAAATCGAAAAGTTCGATCTGGACGTGATCGATGTCGTCCACAATTTCAATCCGAAATACGATGCCATCCTCGTCCGCTGCAAGGGCGATTTTCTGGAACACACCGGGGCGATCGAGGGCATGAGCGGCTCGCCGATTTTCATTGATGATGGATCGGGAAACGCGCGACTCGCCGGCGCGTTTGCATATGGCTGGCCGCTCTCGAAGGACCCCATCGGCGGCGTGCAGCCGATCGAATACATGCTCAAGCTCCCATCGAGCCGGCCTTCCGATGATGGTCAACCCCAGGCATTGGGCCCGGTGCAAGGGCGTTGGTCGCTTCTGGATGTTTGGAAGAAACAGAAGGAAGCCCAATCCGTCGACACACCCGAATATACCGGCATCGGTGAAATCAGCGGGCCGATCCGCATGGAGCCGCTCGCCTCGCCACTAATCGTCGGTGGATTCAGCGCGCAGGCATTCGCCCGGCTCACTCGCACATTCGCCGGCACCGGTCTGATTCCCTTGCAAAGCGGCGGCTCCAGTTCGCAACCCGATGACACCAATCCCCCGCATCTCGAACCCGGTTCCGTCCTGGCCGTCCCCCTTCTCACCGGCGACGCCGACATGACCGCCATCGGCACCTGCACCACCGTCGTCGGCGATCGCATGTTCGGATTTGGCCATCCGTTTTTCGGACAGGGCCACATCAATTTGCCCATGGGCGCGGGACATGTTTCCACCGTCATCGCCAATCTCGAAAGCAGTTTCAAACTCGGGTTCATCTCCACGCCGACGGGCGCGCTGATGACCGACCAAACCGTTGGCGTCGCCGGAAGGATCGGCGCGCAGGCCCCGATGATCCCCGTCGAGGTTCACGTCATCTATGATGACAAATCCGTCGATGAGACGTATCACTTTCAAGCCGCCCTGCATACGCAACTGACGCCGCTGATCGTGGCATCGGCGGTGGATGCATCCGTCACCGGCGAGCACGCCCTGCCGGATGTAAGCACATTCAATTACGATCTCACCCTGGATTTCGCCAATGGGCAGACGATTCATGCGGTCAACACCTCCGTCAATTCCGGTGACGGCGATCTGCTGAATGATCTGAGCGTTCCCGTGACTCAGGCGACGCAAAATCCCTTCAAGCCCGTGGCACTCACGGCGGTGCATGCAACGGTTCATGTTTCCGATACAGCCGATATTGCGACGATTCTCTCGGTGATGGTGCCCCGATCCAAATACGAGCCGGGCGAAACGGTCAAGGCGTACATCGCCTATCAGCCGTTCCGCGCCACCGAAGCCACGCTGCCAGTGGATTTGGATTTGCCGCGGAATATTCCCAATGGAACTTACTATCTGACGGTGATGGACTGGTCGACGTACATGGAGGCGGAGCAGATCAACGATGCGTTCAAATTCACCGCCAGCAACGTGGATGAAATGTTCGATGTGCTGAAATTCTCCGCGTCCATCCGGCACAACGCGGTGTATTTGCAGTTGTATCGTCAGGGCGACGGGGTTGCGGTTGGCAGGACTGCCATGCCGCGCTTGCCGTCCAGCGAGCGGCAGGTATTGATGGACGCCGGCCGGAGCGATATTCAGCCATACATGACCACGACATTGAAGGTGGTTCCGACGGATCTGGTGATGCAGGGGTCGGCGATTTTCCCGATCACGATCGAGCGCAAGGGCCAGGTGGAGGTAGCGCCGCCCAACGCGCCCGCCCCGCCGGCCAACGCGCCGGCGGCGCCAATGCCCACGAAGTCCGCCGCCAAGAGCGATGAGCCGCCCCAGGAGCCGGGGAAATGAGAATCCCAAATTGTGAGGTTGCTAAAGTGACGAAGCGAATTGTTGCGACAGTGCTGTTCCTGGCGGCGGTCATTCCCGCGTGGGCGGTCTCCACCTCCCATTGGGTCCACGGCAACGAAGAGGATTTCAAAGGCGGCACGCTGCACAACGTCGTGGTCACCAACCTCGGCGACGTGAAACTCTCGCGCGCGGTGCAAACCATCCAACAGCAGGACCCGGATGTGACGACCGTCAACGCCCTGGCCGAAGCACCGGATGGAACCATCTACGCCGGCACGGGCCCCAAAGGCGTGCTGCTTTCGGTCAAGGGCACCAATGTCAGCACCGTCGCCACATTGGAAGACACCGTCAATATTCTCTCCCTCTGCATCGACGACAAAGGCGGCCTGCTGCTTGGCACCGGCGGGGATAAGGGACAAGTGCTGCGAATCGACAAGCCCGGCGACAAACCCGTCTCCATCTTTTCCGCGCCGGAGGTCCAATACATCTGGGCGCTGGTTCGCACGGACGATGGCAATCTATACGCCGCCACCGGACCCAATGGCCAGGTGTTTGAGATCAAACCCGATGGTTCCAGCAGCGAGATTTACAAAAGCTCGGATGACAACATCACCGCGATGATCGGGGATGGAAAAGATTTGCTGTATCTGGGCACCGATCCCAATGGCCTGGTGATTCGGCTGAATCGCAAGACCAAGGAATCGTTCATCGTTTACAACGCCGGCGAGGCGGAAGTGACCGCGCTGGCGATGGATCAGAAGGGGAATCTTTACGCCGGTACCGGCGAAGTCGAAGAGCGGCAACAGGGCCAGCAGCCACCGCCGGAGACACAGCCCAAGGCCGGCCGGCCGGAAGAACCCGCCAATGCCGCGCCAATCCCGCCATCGCAGCCGCCCGCCCCGCCCACGCCGCCGTCGCCGCCCAGCCCCAATCCCGGTGAGCCCAAGCCGATCCCCAATAGTCATTCTGAGAATTTCGATCCCTATCGCCCGGTTTATCTGGATGCTGTCAACACCGAGCCAACCGATGATGAGCCTTCGCCGGAGCCGGAACCAGGTCAGCCCGGCGCGCCCAGCGCACCCGTGATTCCCGGTCTCTCGCCTCCGAGCAATCAGCAAGGCGCCAGCGCTCCGCCGAATCCTGCCGAGCAAAAGCCCGAAGGCAATGCCATCTACAAAATCGACAAGGACGGATTCGTCACCGAAATCTTCCGTGAGGATGTCGTCATCTACAGCATGATCGTGCAGAACGACGCGCTGATCGTCGGCACCGGCGGCGATGGAAATATCTACCAGGTTTCTCCCGACGCCGAGGAAACCGAAGTGTTGGCCAAAGTGGATGTGAAGCAGATCATGTGTTTGCTCCCGGCGCACGACGGCCGAATCATCATGGGCACCGCCAACACCGGCGGCATCTCGGCGATGACCGCCGGGTACGCCACGGATGGCACTTATATCAGCCAGGTGCTGGATGCCACGCAGGTCAGCCGATTCGGCAAAATCCAACTTCACGGCTTGTTGCCGGATGGCACCACATTGAAAGTCTCCACGCGCAGCGGAAATCTGAAAGATGCCGATGCGCCCGGATGGTCGGACTGGTCGGCGGATGTGAGCGCCCAGGAATTTTTGCCCGTCACCGCTCCATCGGCGCGGTTCCTGCAATATCGTCTGACATTTGGAACAACCGATCCGACGCAAACGCCGGTGGTGGATCATGTGGATGTGGCGTATCAGTTGCCGAACCTGCCTCCGGTGATCAAATCCATTCGCATTGGCGCGGAGCCTGAATCGGATGCATCCTCCGACAATCAGGGCGGCGGCGCTCCACCCGGCGCGCCGCAGGGACCGCCGCATGCACAAGCGGAGTCCGCTCCCAAGTCCGCCGGCAGCGGAACGCAAACCATCACCTGGGACGCTTCCGATCCCAACAACGACACGCTGGTTTACACCCTCTATTTCCGCAAGGAGCATAGTGGGGAATGGATTCTGCTCAAGGATAAGCTCAAGGACGCCACCTACGATTGGGATACCAAGACGGTCGCGGATGGAAGATATCAGGTAAAGGTCGTCGCCTCCGATGCCTTGAGCAATCAGCCCGGCGAAGGCAAAACCGCCAGCCGAATCAGCAGTTATTATGTTGTGAACAACACGCCGCCGGTGATCGGCGACATCACCACCACCATCGCCGGCAAGGATGTGTCGGTGCAATTGGTCGCGCAGGATCAAACCGGGATTATCACCAACGTGGAATACGCGCTGGATTCCAGCGAGGATTGGCAGACCGTGCTGCCGGTCGATAGTATCTACGACGATCGGCGGGCGACGGTGAAGTTCACCATCACGGGCTTATCCAGCGGACCGCATCAGATTGCGATTCGCGCCACCGACAGTGAAGGAAACCAGAGCATCGTTGCCGTCTCGGCGCGAGTGCAATAGAAGAATAGCGCCAATTAGAGGAGCAACGACAACATGCATTACCCCCACAAGATCAGCAAAGTGAAACGCGCCCGCAAAATCGGATTCCGCGCTCGGATGCGGACGAAAAAAGGCCGGCAGATGATCAGCCGAAAACGCCGCGTCGGCCGGCGCGTGCAGGTGGTTTGAATCGGCTTATGAATCGTTTAGTGCGTCGCCATCTCCGCGACGAGTTCGCGCAACTGGTTGGCGTCGATGGGCTTTTTCAATATGCGGTCCACACCCGCGCTGCGGGCACGTTCGTCCACGTACCAGTCATCGTCGGCGGTGATCATGAGAATCGGCGTCGTTTCGCCGCGCTCGCGCAACACTTTTGCCAGCGTCATGCCGTTGATGTTTGGCACGTGCAGATCGGTGATGATCAGATTTGGATGGGATGATTCGAGGATGGTCAGCGCTTCTTCGCCGGTCATCGCCGAAAAAACGGAATCGCATCCCCACATACGCAACATGCGCACCATGAGTCGCAGAAGATCGGCGTCATCCTCAACCAAAAGAATTTGCATCGAAGACCCAAAAACGCGCGCAAAACATCAGCGGCGCGCCGCCGTCAATTCCCTTTCTACCCGCTCCGCCCTCAACCTGACAACTGTGAAACCAGCTTCTGACTTCCTAAAACGCTCGGAAATGTCGGCATATTGGCGATATCCGTTACAGACCGACAATGCTGAACCCGCTGTCCGCATGGACGTTTTCGCCGGTCACGCCGCTGGAGAGATCGCTGAGGAGATAGACAGCCGTCTTGCCGACCTCATCGCCGTCGATGTTTCGATGCAACGGCGCCTTGCGCTCGACGTGGGCAAACATTTCGTCAATCCCGCCGACTGCCATCGCCGAGAGCGTACGCACAGGGCCGGCGGAAATGGTGTTCACCCGAATTTTGCGCGGTCCCAGATCGAATGCCAAATAGCGCGCGGTCGATTCCAGCGCCGATTTGGCAACGCCCATTACATTGTATCCCGGCACGACTTTTTCGCCGCCGAGATACGTCAGAGCGATGATCGACCCGCCGTTGGGCATCAGTCCCGCCGCCGCGCGCGACAGGGCGATCAGGCTGTAGGCGCTGATGTCCAGCGCCTGGGCAAATGCGGCGCGCGTCGTGGATGTGAATACTCCAGGATCTTTTTGCAGAAACGCCCGATCGGCAAATGCGAGCGAATGCACCAGAAAGTCGATGGTCCCAAACTGTTTGGCGGCGGCGGCGAAGAATTGCTCGATCTGATCGTCCTTGGACACGTCGATCGGATGCAGCCACCCATCCGCGAACCCGAATTCCTCCATCGCTTTGCGGACGCGCCGCTGGGATTTCTCGGGATTGTCCATGGGCAAAAATCCGAAACCGCATTTCGCCCCATTTTTGACCGCGTGGTTGGCGATATGGGCGGCAATACTGCGGTCGTTGGCGATATTCAGGATTAATCCGGTTTTTCCGGTCAATAGGTCCATGCGATGCACTCCTAGCCGGAACAGCCTTGTCCGGGTTTTGCCTAGCTTAGATGTCGCTGGCCGCTGGTCAACCGATTCGTGTTTTTTTGGGACCGAAACATGCTAAAATAGGAGCGTGCTCACCTTGCTAGTATTACAAGGTCCAGACAAGGGCCGGCGGTTTGAGCTTCCCGATGCACCCGTTCTGATCGGCCGTGAAAGCCGCCAGCTCCCGATTACCGACAACACGGTCTCTCGTCGGCACGCCCAACTTATGCCCGCTGATGGCAATTGGGTATTGCACGACATGGGCAGTTCCAACGGCAGCTACGTCAACGGCGCGCGCGTCAATCAGCGATACATCCTGAAACTCGGCGACCAAATTCGCATCGGCCGCACGCTCATGGTCTTTGGCTCCCAACCCGGCGTAAGTCGCGCCAGCGGTGGAAATGTCTGGCTCTCCGGCGCGGAGCAAGGCATGGACAGTTCCATCATGCACACCATGGCGTCGAGCGAGGATTCGATGGTGCTGGCTGTCCCGGAGCCCGCCGCCGCTGCGATGACCAATCTGAAAATTCTCTATCAGCTTGGCGCATCGCTGGGCAGCAGTTTCGGCGTGGATCAGGTGATGGAAGTCGTCATGGACCTGGTCTTCGAACACGTCAAAGCCGATCGCGGCATCGCCATGCTGCTGGATGAAACCACCAACGAACTGGTGCCCAAGGTTGTGCGATCACGCGAGGATGAGGAAGAAAAAGATTCCACCAGCGATCCATCCGATGAGACTGCCGGCAAGGAGCCACCGAAAATTCACGCCTCGCGCACCATTGTCAATCACGTGCTCAATAGCGGCGAAGGCGTGCTCTCCAGCAACGCGATGGCCGACCAGCGATTCTCCAAGGGCAAGAGCGTACACAACATGGGCATCCGCAGCGCCCTGTGCGTGCCGATCAAGGCCGGCAAACTCGTTGGCAAAAGTCCCGAGGAAGTGCTGGGCGTGATTTACATCGACAGCTCGGTGAAGAATTACACGTATTCACCAGACCAATTGCGGCTTTTGACCAACATCGGACTTCAGGCGGGCATGGCGGTTTCCAACGCCAAGCTCTATCAGACCGGTCTCAATGCCGAGCGCATGGCCGCCGTTGGCGAAACCACCGCCGCTCTGTCGCACTCAATCAAAAATATCCTGCAAGCGCTGCGCGGCGGAGCGGATGTGGTGGAGATGGGCCTGCGAAATTCCAACATCGCCCAGGCCGGCAAAGGCTGGCGCGTCGTGGATCGGAATCTGGAAAAAATCTACAACCTGACGATGAACCTGCTGGCCTACAGCAAACCGCGCGAGCCGAAGGTCGAGCAGATCAATCCGCGTGTGTTGATCAACGAATGCCTGGAACTTTTCGCCAGCGGCGCCAACGAAAAAGGCGTGATGGCCGTTGCGGACATCGATCCGGATCATCCCGCCATTCCCGCGGACCCGGACGGATTGCATCAGGTGCTGATGAATCTTCTGAGCAACGCCTTGGATGCCGTCGAGCCCAAAGGCGGATTGATCAATGTCGTTTGTCATTACGACAGCGAGAATCGGCAAAGCATTATCGAGGTGATCGACAACGGCGCCGGCATTCCGCCGAGCATGATGAACCACATGTTCGAGTTGTTCCACTCCACCAAAGGCAACCGCGGCACCGGCTTGGGATTAGCCGTCGCCAAAAAAATCGTCGAGGAACACGAAGGCTCGATCAGCGTAAAAAGCCGCGAAGGCGAAGGCTCGACGTTCACGATCCGATTGCCGGTGTACGCGGAGAAACTCTCCGATCCCTCGCACACGCACGGCCCGGCGAGATGAAGCCACTCAGTTGGGGTGACTTCATGCGGCCTGTTTTCCATTGCGCTTCGCTGTGTTTCCGCGGGAATTGACTTTGCGAACTCGAGATTCCGTCGTCACTGAGGAAGAACGAACCAGTCGAGCGAATTGAATCGGATGCGCGTAGATTTGGTCCAAGAGGCGGCGCGCAATTGGCGCTGGCTGACGAACACCGCGTTCCCACGAACGCACAAGGACGTCCGAAACTCCGACCAGCCTCGCAAAAACAGTCTGGCTGACGTTCAATATTTCCCGCACTTTTCTCACTTTGCGAGCATCGTAATTCGAGGGTTCAGCGACTTCGATGGTTCGAATCGTCAGACGATCATTACCGGTTGGCGACTCGTCCGACAACATAATCGAGCGAAGTTCGCTCATCGCGTCCGCCATCTGCTCTTTAAATGCCGCGCTTCGCTGAGATTTACTCATGGCGTCCATCCTTTGCCAAAATATTCGTCAAGATATCGTTCGAATTCTGCTAACAACTGCCGATACGCGTTCCTTTCCTGGTGGCTGAGGTTCGACTTTTCATTTTTTGGGAACACAGCACATAAATAGATTAAGCCGAATTTCGGAAAATACGCATAACAAACTCGCACTCCGCCGCTCTTGCCGCCGTATGAACGTTCGCCTGAAAATCTAATCTTCCTCAATCCGCCGGTCCCACTCATTACCGGTGGCCCCAATGGGTTTTCCAACATGATGATTTCCAGCGCTCGTAGGTCGGCATCGGTCATTCGCAATCGCTTCCAGTTGACGCGGAACGCCGTCAACTGAATGAAGCTCAGCCGCATGAATGCATTCTATGATACGGTGTATCGCAGTGCAAGTGCTGCGCGTTTAATCCCCCGCGAATTCCTTGGGTTCTTCGAGAATCCTCAGAAAAACCGTCGGCTTTTGGATCGCGCTCAGTTGATCGATTGCCGCCACTGCGTCGCGCAGCGCGCCTTGCGGGGCTTGGTGTGTGGTGATGACGACTGGAACGTGCTGGCCGTCGCTGGCTTCGTGTTGCAAAATCGCTGACAGACTGATTCGTTTCTCGCCGAGGATTTTGGTGACCTGTGCCAAGACGCCCGGCTCGTCGCGGGCCATCAGGCGGAGATAATGTCGGCTGATCAGTTCGCGCGGCGGGAGAATCGACGCGGGTGGAAGATCGGCAAAGTGAACCATCTTGGCGAATGCAGTTGGAATGACGCCCAGCGCGACGTTCGCCAAGTCCGCCACCACAGCGCTGGCGGTCGGCATTTGGCCGGCGCCCCGGCCGTAAAAAAGTGCGTGGCCCAAGGCGTTGCCGTAAACACTGACGGCATTGAAACTGCCGCTCACCTCGGCCAGCACATCATCGCGCCGCACTAAAATCGGATGAACGCCGAGAAAAATTTTCGAGCCGAGCCGCTGCGCGACGGCCAGCAATTTGATGACGTAACCCAATTCACCGGCGAATTTGATGTCGGCCGCGTGGAGTTTGTCGATTCCTTCAGTCTGAATATCGCCTTCGTTGATGCGGACATTGAAGGCGAGAGCCGCGAGGATCGCCAGCTTCTGTGCCGCATCACGCCCGGAGACATCCATGGTCGGATCAGCCTCGGCGAAACCTTCTTTCTGTGCCTCGGCCAGTGCGTGGGCGTAAGTCCAGCCGTTACGCGTCATCTTGGTGAGAATGAAATTGCAGGTGCCATTGACGATGCCGACCAGCGCATCGATGCGATTGGCGACCAATCCGTTCACCAGCGCGCCGATGATAGGAATTCCGCCGGCGCAACTGGCCTCGAAGGCGATGCAGGTATTGTGCTGGCGCGCGAGTGCAAACAATTCGCTGCCGCGACTAGCGAGAAGGCTTTTGTTGGCGGTGACGACGGGCTTGCCGAGTTTCAGCGCGCGTTCGACCAGTTGGCCGGCACGTTCGACGCCGCCGATGAGTTCAATCACGATATCCGTTTGTGGATCGTCAATCGCCCGCTCGGCATCGGTGTGAACGGCGAGATTCACACCTTGGCGAATTTTGGCCGGATCGCGCACCACGACATGCCGCAA
>Ga0302326_10012755_pt1 | contig 17875 bp, 13 predicted proteins | sample Palsa_T0_3_FD_202264 | JGI IMG/M metagenome (GOLD analysis project Ga0302326, IMG submission 202264) | Peat permafrost microbial communities from Stordalen Mire near Abisko, Sweden - Palsa_T0_3 | ecosystem: Environmental > Terrestrial > Soil > Palsa > Peat permafrost | place: Sweden: Abisko... | reverse complement strand
GGAGCGGGAGAAGGGCATCACGATCCTGGCCAAGAACACCGCGGTGCGGCACGGCGGGATCACGATCAACATCATCGACACGCCCGGGCACGCTGACTTCGGCGGCGAGGTCGAGCGCGGCCTGTCCATGGTGGACGGCGTGATCCTGCTCGTCGACGCGAGCGAGGGGCCGCTGCCGCAGACCCGGTTCGTGCTGCGCAAGACGCTCGAGGGCAAGCTGCCGGTGATCGTCGTGATCAACAAGGTGGACCGGCCGGACGCCAGGATCGCCGAGGTCGTCGACGCCTGCTACGAGCTGTTCCTGGACCTGGACGCGACGGAGGACCAGATCGAGTTCCCGATCGTCTACGCGTCAGCGCGGGCCGGCCGGGCCTCGCTGAACCGGCCGGCGGACGGCACGCTGCCCGACTCCGAGGACCTGGAGCCGCTGTTCGAGGTGCTCCGCGAGACGGTTCCGGCGCCGACCTACGACCCGGCGGCGCCGCTGCGCGCCTGGGTGACCAACCTGGACGCGTCCTCCTACCTGGGCCGGATCGCGCTGTGCCGGATGTTCAGCGGCGAGATCCGCAAGGGCCAGCAGGCTGGCTGGTGCCGCCGGGATGGCTCGGTCGAGCGGGTGAAGATCACCGAGCTGTTCCTCACCGAGGCGCTCGACCGGGTGCCGACGCAGACTGCCGGGCCGGGCGACATCATCGCCGTGGCCGGCATCGCCGACATCATGATCGGCGAGACGCTGGCCGATCCCGAGGACCCGCGGCCGCTGCCGCTCATCACCGTGGACGAGCCCGCCATCTCCATGACGGTCGGCATCAACACCTCGCCGCTGGTCGGACGGGACAAGGGGTCGAAGGTCACGGCCCGGATGGTGAAGGACCGCCTCGACCGTGAGCTGGTCGGCAACGTGTCGCTGAACGTGGAGCCGACCGAGCGCCCGGATACCTGGGAAGTCCAGGGCCGCGGCGAGCTCGCGCTGGCCGTGCTGGTCGAGCAGATGAAGCGGGAGGGCTACGAGCTCACCGTCGGCCGCCCGCAGGTCGTCACCCGGCTGATCGACGGCAAGGTCTACGAGCCGGTGGAGCGGCTGACCGTCGACTGCCCCGAGGAGTACCTCGGCACGGTCACCTCGCTGCTGGCCGTTCGCAAGGGCCGGATGGAGAGCATGTCGAATCACGGCACTGGCTGGGTCCGGCTGGACTTCACCGTGCCGGCCCGCGGGCTGATCGGCTTCCGCACTCAGTTCCTGACCGAGACCCGCGGCACCGGCATCGCGCACCACGTCTTCGAGGGCTTCGAGCCGTGGTCCGGCGACATGCGTGCCCGGCCGACCGGCTCGCTGGTCGCCGACCGGACGGGCGCCGCGACGGCCTACGCGATGTTCGCGCTGCAGGAGCGCGGCAGTCTCTTCGTCGAGCCCGGCACCGAGGTGTACGAGGGCATGATCGTCGGCGAGAACTCGCGGTCCGATGACATGGACGTGAACATCGCCAAGGAGAAGAAGCTCTCCAACGTGCGCGAGTCCGCTCGTGAGGAAACCGAGCGGCTGGTCCCGCCGCGGCTGCTGAGCCTGGAGCAGGCCCTGGAGTTCTGCGCCGACGACGAGTGCGTCGAGGTGACACCGAGCGCGGTGCGCATGCGCAAGACAGTCCTCGATGCCAAGGAACGAGGCCGCCAGCGCGGGCGGCGTTCCCGGGTGGAGTAGCCGTTATCAGGGAGACCTGAGCACCTGACCCGGAGGTACCACCAGGTGGCACAGCTGGGTCAGCTACTCCACCCCTGGCCCGGAAGGCGCCCGCTATGTGTCCGTGTGCCTTCCGGCGTTCTCGCCGGACACAGTCCACCGCGATGACCCAGCTCCCTGATCATGGGCGGCTCTACTTCACCTGCAGGTAGATGATGCTGCCGACGCCGAACAGAACGCAGTAGATCGCGAACGGCGTCAGCGTCCTGGTGCGGAAGTAGTTCACCAGGAAACGCACGGACACATAGGCGCCGACGCCGGACAGGATGCTGCCCACGAGGATCGGGCCGTAGATGCCCTTGCCGTAGTGGATGAGGTCGGGAGCCTTGAACACGCCCGCGGCCAGGATCACGGGCGTCGCGAGCAGGAAGGCGAACCGGGCAGCGTCCTCACGGGACAGGCCGCGGAACATGCCGGCGACGATCGTGACGCCGTCGCGGCTGATACCCGCTAGCAGGGCGAGGATCTGCGAGGAGCCGATGAGCAGCGCCTCCAGGTAATCCCGTTGAGCCAGGCGCGCATCGGACTCGCGCGCCAGCTCGATTTCATCCATCCTGGCGGCCCGCTGCCCGGACGCGTGGGTGGACGTCGTCCGGGTGTGCTCGCCCTCCCGTGCGGTCCGCTGTTCCTCAAGCTCGGCGTCGGCCTGCAGGGACCGCTTCGTACGGAAGCGCTCGCCCGCGTACAGGATGAGCCCGTTGATGATCAGGAAGATCGCGGCCCGGACCGGCTTGCCGAACAGCACCCGGAACTCGTGATCGAAGAGCAGGCCGGCGAGACCGACCGGGATCGTCGCCACGATGAGCATCCAGGCCAGCTTCTGGTCGGTCGTGGTGATGTCCCGGTCCCTGATCGAGCTGAAGAAGCCGGCGATGATCCGCACCCAGTCGCGCCAGAAGTAGATGAAGATGCCGATGGCGGTGGCCACATGCAGGCCGACGATAAATGCCAGGTACGGCGATTCCGGCGCGGCGACGTTGAGGTCAGCAGCCCAGCTGCCCCCGATGAGGGCGGGGATCAGGACGTTGTGCCCGAGACTGGAAACCGGGAACAACTCGGTGACGCCCTGAATGAACCCGACCACAATGGCCTCGGGGTACGTCATGTGGGACATGAACAGCCTCTCGTGACGCCGGTGCTCCCAGCGCAAGATTTGGATTCGCCCAGACAGACTAGCGATGCTGAAATGCCGCGGGGGCGGCACTCCCCGGAGTGTTACGCATCAGCCGCCGGAGCGCAGCAGCGCTGCCCGGCGCCGCGCGTCACCCGCGGCGAGAGCGATCCTGCGAGGCAGAACCCGGCGCCCGCAGGGCAGAACCACGGGCCCGCAGGGCAGAACCACGGGGCCCGCACGCCAGAACTGCCGGAGTCAGCGGACCGGCAGACCTGCTAGCTCTGCTTGCCTGCCGCCTTCGGGCTGCTGGCCTCGCGCGGCCGCCGGAAGATCTTGCTGCCGAGCCAGACCAGCGGGTCGTACTTCTCGCCGGCCACCCGCTCCTTGAGCGGGATCAGCGCGTTGTCGGTGATCTTGATGTTCTCCGGGCAGACCTCAGTGCAGCACTTGGTGATGTTGCAGTAGCCGAGGCCGAGTTCCTCCTGGGCGAGGTCGCGCCGGTCGGCGGTATCGGCCGGGTGCATCTCCAGCTCGGTAACCCGCATCAGGAAGCGCGGCCCGGCGAAGGCGTTCTCGTTCTCGGCGTGGTCGCGGATCACGTGGCAGGTGTTCTGGCACAGGAAGCACTCGATGCACTTGCGGAACTCCTGCGACCGCTGCACGTCGGTCTGCTGCATGCGGAACTCGCCGAGGCCCACCGACGGGTCAGGCGTGAACGACGGGACCTCACGTGCCTTGGCGTAGTTGAACGAGACGTCGGTGACCAGGTCCCTGATGACCGGGAAGGTGCGCAGCGGCGTGATCGTCAGCACCTCCTCCTCGGTGAACGTGGACATCCGCGTCATGCAGGCGAGCCGCGGGCGGCCGTTGATCTCCATCGAGCACGAGCCGCACTTGCCGGCCTTGCAGTTCCACCGGATGGCGAGGTCGCCGGCCTGGGTCGCCTGCAGGCGGTGGAGCACGTCGAGGACGACCTCGCCCTCGTTGACCTCGACCGAGTAGTCGGCCAGGTCGCCCTGACCGTGGTCGCCGCGCCACACCCGCAGCGCTGCCGTGTAACTCATCAGTGGCTCTCCTCGCTCGCTGCGGACGCGGCAACGCCGGCCTCCGGCGGCATTGCCGCCATCTCGTCCTCGCTCAGGTACTTCTTCAGCTCGCTGCGATCGAACAGCGCGATCAGGTCATCGCGCATCTTCGGCGTGGGCTGGCGGGTGATGGTGATCTCGTCGCCCTCGAGCGCGCAGACCAGGTTGATCTTCCGCCAGTCCGGCCGCATGCCCGGATAGTCGTCGCGGGTATGGCCGCCGCGGCTCTCCTGGCGCTCCAGCGCAGCCGTCGCCACGCACTTGGCCATCAGCATGATGTTGCGCATGTCGAGCGCCAGGTGCCAGCCGGGGTTGTAGGCGCTGCCGCCCTGCGCGGACACCGTCTGGGCCCGGCCGTCGAGCGTCTCCAGCTCGGCCAGTGCCTTCTTGATCTCGGTCTCGGTCCTGATGATGCCGACCAGGCTGCTCATGGTGTCCTGGACCTCGGCGTGCACCGTGTACGGGTTCTCGCCGTCCGTCCGCGCGAGCGGGGCGAGTGCCTCCGCCCGGGCGGCCTCGATCTCGCCCTCGTCGGCGACCGGCAGCTTCGGGCCCAGCCGCCCGATGTACTCGGCCGCCCCGAGCCCGGACCGGCGGCCGAACACCAGGAGGTCGGACAGCGAGTTGCCGCCGAGCCGGTTCGAGCCGTGCATGCCGCCGGAGACCTCGCCGGCCGCGAACAGGCCGGGCACGCAGGACTCGCCGGTGTCCGGGTCGACCTCGACGCCGCCCATCACGTAGTGCTGGGCCGGGCCGACCTCCATCGGCTCCTTTGTGATGTCGACATCGGCCAGTTCCTTGAACTGGTGGTACATCGAGGGGAGCCGCCTGAGGATCTCCTCGGCGGGCAGCCGCGACGCAATGTCCAGGAACACGCCGCCGTGCGGTGACCCGCGCCCGGCCTTGACCTCGGCGTTGTTCGCCCGCGCCACCTCATCGCGCGGCAGCAGCTCCGGCGGCCGCCGGTTGTTGTCCGGGTCGGAGTACCAGCGGTCGGCCTCTTCCTCGGTCTCGGCATACTGGGCGCGGAACACGTCCGGAACGTAGCCGAACATGTAGCGCTTGCCCTCGGAGTTGCGCAGCACGCCGCCGTCACCGCGGACAGACTCGGTGACCAGCAGGCCGCGGACCGAGATCGGCCACACCATGTGCGTCGGGTGGAACTGGACGAACTCCATGTTGAGCAGCTTGGCCCCGGCCAGCAGCGCGAGCGCGTGCCCGTCGCCGGTGTACTCCCAGGAGTTGGAGCTGACCTTGAAGGTCTTCCCGATGCCGCCGGTGGCCAGGATGACCGCCGGCGCCTCGAAGACCACGAACCGGCCGGTCTCGCGGATGTAGCCGAACGCGCCGGCCATCCGGCCCTCGCCGTCCTTGATCAGCCGCGTGATCGTGGTCTCGGCGTAGACCCTGATCATGGCCTCCGGGTCGCCGTGCGAGACGGCGTCCTCCTGCTGCAGCGCGACGACCTTCTGCTGCAGGGTCCGGATCATCTCCAGGCCGGTCCGGTCGCCGACATGGGCGAGGCGCGGGTACTCGTGACCGCCGAAGTTCCGCTGGCTGATCTTGCCGTCCTTGGTGCGGTCGAACAGCGCGCCCCAGGCCTCGAGCTCGTACACCCGGTCCGGGGCTTCCTTGGCGTGCAGCTCGGCCATCCGGGGGTTGTTCAGGAACTTGCCGCCGCGCATGGTGTCGCGGAAATGCACCATCCAGTTGTCGTTCGGGTTCACGTTGCCCATGGCGGCGGCGCAGCCGCCCTCCGCCATGACCGTGTGCGCCTTGCCGAACAGCGACTTGGAGATGATGGCAGTCCGCTTGCCGGCCAGCCGCGCCTCGATCGCCGCCCGCAGGCCCGAGCCGCCGGCCCCGATCACGACGACGTCGTAGGGGATCCGCTCGATGTCACTGTGCTGGCCGTCGCTGTGCTGGACGGCGGGGGGCGCGATGTCAGTCATGGTGCTGCCTGCCTCAGTTGTAGAACCGGAAATCGCTGAACACGTGCGCCGCGACCAGCCAGATGTACAGGTCGGTCAGCATCAGCGTGCCGAGCGAAATCCACGCCAACTGCATGTGCCGCTTGTTCAGCTTCGAGATCTGCGTCCAGAGCCAGTACCGGACCGGATGCGAGGAGAAGTGCTTCAGCCGGCCGCCGATGATGTGCCGGCAGGAATGGCAGGACAGCGCGTACGCCCATATGAAGATCACGTTGACCAGCATGATCAGAGTGCCGATGCCGAACCCGAAGTTGCCGTTAGGACCGCGGAACGCCTGGGCCACGTCGTACGTCAGCAGTATCCCAATCAGGACTGCCATGTAGAGGAAGTAGCGGTGCAGGTTCTGCATGATGAGCGGGAACCTGGTCTCGCCGGTGTACTTCTCATGCGGCTCGCGGACCGCGCAGGCGGCAGGTGCCCGCCAGAACGCCCGGTAGTAGGCGCGCCGGTAGTAGTAGCAGCTCAGCCGGAACCCGAGCACGAACGGCAGTGACACCAGCGCGTACGGGATGACCGGCGGCAGGCTTCCGAACCACTGGCCGAGGGTCGATGATCCGGGCACGCACTCGCCGCTAATGCACGGTGAGTAGAACGGCGTCAGGTAGTGATACTGCGGAACGTAGTACCACTTGCCGATGAACACGTGCACCGTGGCATAGCAGACCCAGATGGTCAGCAGCGTGGCCACAACGGCGGGGTATTCCCACCAGCGGTCGGTGCGCAGGGTCTTCTGGCTGATCTGCGCCCTGGTCTTGGTGGCCGGCGCATCCGAGATTTGCGTCATTCGTCGACGTCTCCGCCCTGGAACTCACTGGGATCGCTCCGGGTCCGCTGGGCAGATTCCGGGAGCCGCCGGGTGAAGGGCGAACGGCCGGGACGCAGCGGGCTCGCGTCGCGTGGAAACCCTATTCCACTGAATACCACTCTGCGGCCCCAGGGCGAGCTTCCGATCGTGTGACACTCACTACATACGGCCGTTTCCGGCCCCCGGATGCGGCCCGCTGCCGACCAGCGCCTGAACCTCGGCGAGCGGCACGCCATACCGGATATGGCCGCGGAAGCCGGTCGTCGTCACCGCCTTGAACAGCGAGTTAAGGATGGCTTCCTCGGTCGCCTCGATCGCGGCCTGGAACAGCACATCAAGATCATTTGCGGGAACGAGGCCGCCAGCGCCCGCCGCCTCGCGTCCGGCCGCGGCCTGACCTGCCGCCGCCGTGCTGACGGCGAGCGCATAGTCGCCGCTGTGCCCCGAGAAGTCGGAGCCGGTGCGCGCCATTCCGGCAAACGCGCGGCTCGCCAGCCGCTCAAGCTGCCTGGAATCAAGCGGGGCGTCCGTTGCCAGCACGATGACGCAGGAGTTGCCCGGCGGCGCCGCGCTGCGGGCGGCCGGCACCGGCGTGCCGAGAACGGTGAGCTCGCCGCTGAAGTTGGCCTGCACCAGGACGCCGAGCGTGACCGGGCCGACGGCCAGGTCCGCGATCCTGGACGAGGTTCCGATGCCGGCCTTGAAGCCAAGCGCGCCGGTCCCGGTTCCCGCCCCGACGCAGCCCTCGGCGACCGGACCGGCCGCGGCCGTGTCCAGCGCGGTCCGGACGTGCCCGGCGGTCACCGGCCGCGCCCAGATATCGGACAGGTAGCCGTCGTTGGTCTCGGCCACGACCGGATTCAGCGTGCCCGGCGGCTCGCCCCTGCTCTGGCTGGCACTGCCCTGGCTGGCACTGCCCTGGCTGGCACTGCCCTGGCCGGCGAGCCGCTCGTACAGATAGCTCAGCAGTGCGTCGGCGACCCGGAACACTGACAGCGTGGCCGTGAGCAGCACCGGCGTCTCGATCGTGCCGAGCTCGGCGATCTGGGTGCTGCCGGTCATTTTCCCGAAGCCGTTGAAGACGGCCAGGCCCGCAGGCAGCGTTCCCGCTCTTAGAAGGTTGTCGTGCACGATGGCGGTGACGCCGGTCCTGATGCCGGCGCCCTGCGCCACGGTGGCGTGCCCGACCCGGATGCCGGGCACGTCGGTGATGGCATTCGCCGGGCCGGGCGGCAGGCGGCCCGGCGCCAGCCCGAGGTCGCGGGCCCTGGCCCGCCCGCCAGGGCTGCTGCCGGGCACGCGCGTTACCGGCCGCTGGCGGTCAGCGGCAGGATGACAGTGGGACTCGGCACGGTGATCGTCAGCAGGTGACCGGGGATGCCGGTCGCCGGGTCGATGCGCAGCGCCATGACCTGATGGGACTTCTCGTTGGCGACGTACAGCTGGTCACCGTCGAGTGCGATGTGCCGCGGCCAGTCGCCGACGGGCACCTCGGTGATGTAGCGCGGCAGCTCGCTGCCGAGCGCGAAGACCGAGACGGTGTTCGGCCCGCGGTTGCCGACGTACAGATAGCGGCCGTCGCTGACGACCTCGGAGGGCTGGTTGGCGTCCCCGGCTTTGCTGGCCCGGACGGCTCCGAGGAACTGCCAGTCCGCGTCGTAGGCGAGCAGTTCTCCGCTGAGCTCCGCGGTCAGGTAGAAGCGGTCGCCGACGGGCAGGACGTGCCGGGGCCCGGAGCCGGCGGGCGTGGTGATCACGTCGTCCAGCGCGAGCTTGCCGGCGTCGCTGAGGGTGTAGCGGTAGATCGCGTCGCCGCCGAGGTCGATGACCACCAGGCCGCCGCCGATCGCGCGGATCATGTGCGGGTGCGCGGACGCCTGGCGGGGCTGGTCACCGTGTGCCTGGTGACGGACCAGGTCGGTACGCGGGCCGATGCCGCCCTCCTTGGTCAGCTGGTGCACGCTGATGCTGCCGCCGCTGTAGTTGGCGGTGAGGAGGAACCGGCCCGAGCTGTCCACGGTGAGATGAGCGGGCTCGGCGCCGCCGGTCTCGCCCTGCCCGAGGTCTCCGGCGGGCACTCCGTCGCGCAGCGACCAGGCGCGCACGTGCCCGTCGTCGGTCTCGGCTACCGCGTACAGCACCGGCAGATCCGGGTGCAGCGCGATCCAGGACGGCGAGTCGGCCGGGACAGTCGCGCTGGCCTGCCCGTCGTCCACCACGGTGATGCCGCGGCCTGCGCCTTTGTCTCCGGAGTAGCCGCCGATCAGGAACTTGGTCATGCGGTCTCAGTACCCAGTCCGGCCGCGATACCCAGCGACGTCCGCAGAAAGTCAACCTGGAGCAGCAGCAAGTTCTCGGCCACCTCCTCCTGGGACGCCATGTGGGTCACCCCTGACAGCGGCAGCACGCTGTGCGGCTTGCCTGCCGCCAGCAGGGCCGAGGACAGCCGCAGAGTGTGGGCGACGGCGACGTTGTCGTCGGCCAGGCCGTGGATGAGAAGCAGCGGCCTGGTCAGCTTCGGCGCGTCCGCGAGCAGCGAGCTGCGGGCGTAGGTCTCCGGGCTGTCAGCAGGGATGCCGAGATAGCGCTCGGTGTAGCAGGTGTCGTACAGCCGCCAGTCGGTGGGCGGAGCCCCCGCCACGGCAGCGTGAAAGACATCAGGGCGCCGCAGCACGGCGAGCGCGGCCAGATAGCCGCCGAAGGACCAGCCGCGGATGCCGACCCGGCTCAGGTCCAGGTCGCCGTACTGCTCGGCGGCTGACTGGAGCGCCTCGACCTGATCGTCGAGCACGGGCCCGGCCAGGTCACCGGCGACCGCGCGGTCCCACTCAGGGCCGCGGCCGGGGGTGCCCCGGCCGTCCGCGATGACGACCGCGAAGCCCTGCTCGGCGAACCACTGCGGGCTCAGGTAGGCCGCTGCGGCTGCCAGGACCCGCTTGCCGTGCGGGCCGCCATAGGGGTCGCACAGCACCGGCAGCTTGCCCGAGCCCGGCTGGTGCCAGGACGGCAGCAGGACCGCCGTGCGGCACCGGCTGGGTCCCGACGACCAGGTCAGCAGCGGCTTCGGGACGGGCAGGCTCGGCGTCTCCGCGTGCGAGGCGATGGCGGCCACCTGCTGCCAGGTCCCGTCCGGGCCGGCCCGCAGCACGCCGACGGCTACCGCCGGGTCTGCCAGGGTGCGGCTGACCAGCAGCAGGGTCCCGCCCGCGAGCTGGCCGTCGTAGACGCCCTCCGCCGGGCTGACCTGGTCGATCCCGTCCTTTCCGGCGGTCCACAGCGTCGCCGAGGCCGGGTCGTCGGCGCAGGCGGCGAACAGGACGGTGTCGCCGTCGACGCCGAGGACAGCGCGGACATTCAGCGACGCGGGGGTGAGATCGGCGGCGGAGCCGGCCGCGTGCTCGGCGGCGGTCCCGGCGACCAGGCGCTTGGCGCCGCCCGAGTCCGCCGTCCAGATGATGCGGCCGTCCGTCGTGGCGGCCGGCACCCCGGTCACGATGTCGACCCAGGACGGATCGGAGTCGGCGCGGACCACGGCGGTGTCCCCGGTGGCGGCGTCGACCGCGAGGATGCGCATGTCCCTCTGGTCACGGCTGGCCACGACGAGGAGTGGCTGCCCGCCGTCCGCGCCGTCCCACGCGGCATTGACCAGGTACGGGAACGCCGCCGAGTCCCACCGGGCCTGCGTCCGGCCGCCGCTCAGGGCGGCGACGTAGACGGAGACCACAGCGTTGGGCGTGCCCGCGGCCGGGTACCTGATGGCCCGCGGCTCGCGGTCCGGGTTCGCCGGGTCGGCGATGTGCCAGAACTGGACCGCTGTCTCGTCGACGCGAGCGGTCAGGATCGCCGAGCCGTCCGGGGCCCACCAGTAGCCGCGGCTGCGGTCCATTTCCTCCGCCGCCACGAACTCGGCCAGGCCGAAGCTGATGCCGTCGGCGCCGTCCGGGTCGGCGAGCGCCCGGTCCCCGCCCGTCGCGATGTCGTGGACGCGCAGCGCGCCGTCGCTGACATAGGCGACGACCCGGCCGGCCGGGTCGGGGCGCGGGTCAGCGGCCGGTGTCCTGGTGGCCAGCGCGCGGACGCCGCTGCCGCCGGGCCGCAGGTCGGCCACGTACACGGTGCCCGCCAGGGCAAAGGCTGCCAGCGTGCAGTCGGCGCTGGTACCGAATGCGACGATGCCGGCGGCCCGTTCCCGCACTCGCTCCCGCCTTGCCTTCTCGACCGGGTCGTCCTGCGCGCCGGCCGCGCCGATCTCGGCCGGGTCGGCGATCAGCCGCTCGGTCCCGGTGGCGACGTCGAGCGCCCACAGGCAGGTCACCGGCTCAGTGCCGGCCTTCGAGCGGAGGAAGACGACGGTCTGGCCGTCGGGGGAGAGCCGGAAGGAACGGGGAGCGCCGAGCGTGAACCCGATGGTCCGCGCGGCCTGGCGGGGAAAGGAATCAGTCACTCTGCAGATCCTGCCAGTTGGCCGGCGGAGGCTGGTCGCTAGGCTCACGGATATGACCAAAACGGACGGCAGGCGCCTGCTTCTCGTCCATGCGCACCCCGACGACGAGTCCATCGGGACCGGCGCCACGATGGCGAAGTACGCCGCCGAGGGTGCAGGCGTGACACTCGTCACCTGCACGCTGGGCGAGCTCGGCGAGGTCATACCGCCTGAGCTCGCGCATCTGGCCTTCGACGCCGAGGGCGGCCTCGGCCAGTACCGGATCGGCGAGCTCGATAAGGCCTGCGCCGCGCTGGGCGTCACCGATCACCGGTATCTCGGCGGCCCCGGCCGGTGGCGGGACTCGGGCATGATGGGCACGCCGTCGAACGACTGGCCGGGCTGCTTCTGGCAGGCCGACGTCGAGGAGGCGGCCCGCGATCTGCTGGCCATCGTGGCGGAGGTGCGCCCGCAGGTCATGGTCAGCTACGACGCGAACGGCTTCTACGGGCATCCCGATCACATCCAGGCGCACCGGGTGGCCTGGCGCGCGTTCGAGCTGGCCGGGGGGGCGGTCAGCAAGTTCTACGCCACGGCGATCCCCCGGTCGGCGCTGGCCGAGGCGATGGCGCTGCTGCAGGACGGCCAGGGCGGCGGCGGCCGGGAGATCGGCGGCACGGACTTCAGCAGGGTCGAGTCCCTGGACGACCTGCCGTTTGGCACCGACGACGAGAACGTGACCACGGCGATCGACGCGAGCGGCTACCTGGACGCCAAGCTCGCGGCCATGCGCGCGCACGCGACCCAGATCGCGGTGGACAGCCCCTTCTTCGCGCTGTCGGACATGGTGGGGCAGCGGGCGCTCGGCACCGAGTACTACACCCTGCTGGCCGGTCCCGCCTGGACCGGGTCGCTGCCGGCGGACCGGGAGCCGGATCTATTCGCCGGCCTCCGCTAGCCTTCGGAGGGTGAGCAGTACGCGGGGCAGCACCGCTGGCGGCCAGCCGCCGCAGCCGCGGCCGCGGCCGGGAGCCGGAGAGAGCACCGCGATCACCGTGGCCGCGTACGCGGCACTGTTCCTGCTCGGACTGATGCAGGGCCTGATCGGCACTTTTCAGTACAGCCGGGGCCCGGTTCCGCTGGCCGCGGTCCTGTTCGACCTCGCCATCCTGGCCACCTGCCTGCTGGGCTCATGGGGCATGCGCAGGGCGCTCGGCGGCTTCCTGCCCGCGCTCGGCTGGTTCATCGTGACGCTGCTGCTGAGCAGCGGCTCCTCGGGTGGCAGCGTATTCATCACCGACAGCACGGCCGGTAAATGGTTCCTGTTTGGCGGTGCTGTCTGCGCGGTCGCCGGTGCCGTCGCCTCGTACGCGCTCTGGTCACGGGGAAGCCGGGACCGCCGGGCTGGCGGGTCAGGCTCGGCTCGGGCCCCGGTTACGGCGCGGCCCCGTCGGCCCGGTCAGGCCGGCGGCTCCAGCCGGGCGGGTGGCTCCTCCAGCCGGGCGGGCGGCCAGGGACCGGACAGCCGGTCCGTCCGCGCGGCCCGCCGCCCAGCCCCGTAAGGTCTTAGCCGCAAAACGGGTATTTCGCCCCCCAGGCCAAGTCCTAAGGCGGCCCGCCGCCGGAAATAGGGAGTGCTCCCGATCCGCTCCCGCATGCCTTACCGCGAATCTCGATGACGTGGACCTGAGCAGGTCCTGACATCGAGGAGGACAACGTGCATCCGTATCTGGAGCAGGCAATCGCGGCAGAGCGAGCGGCCGACCTGATGCGCGCGGCGCAGCGGAGCCGGGTTCGGAGGGCCGCCCGTGCGGCGGGCCGCGCAGCAGCGGCCAGGACAGGCGGCCGCAGTGCCGGTGCGGCCTGGCCCGGCCCCGTCGGAATGGATCCGTGCGCGGTTACTACCGCCAGGGCGGTAGTAACCGCACACGGACACGCAGGCAAGGGCTGCTAGGGCGCGGTGTACTCCCAGCCCGGCTGCCAGTCGAAGTCGCGAGCCGCAAGCTCGTGGAGCGAGATCCCGCGCAGGAGCAGGTCGAGGCCCCAGCGGGTCGCCACGTGACCGATCACCACGACCCGCTGCCCGGACCAGCGGGACGGCAGGTCGGCCGCGAAGCTGGCGACCCGCGCCGCGGCCTGGCGCCAGCTCTCACCGTCCGGATACGGCACGCTGACGTGCTCGCCGCGATGGGCGTGCAGGCCGGCCGCCGGGCTGCCGTTCAGCTGGCCGTAGTCGCACTCCCGCAGCCGCCAGTCAAGCAGGACCGGGATGCCGGTGCTGCCGAAGGCGATGGCCGCGGTCTGCACGGCCCGGTCCAGGTCCGAGCTGAACACGGCCGCGATGCCGTCGCTGCGGCGCCGGCCGCCGAGGGCGGCCGCCTGCTCCCGGCCGGCCACGGACAGGCGCCCCGGCAGCCAGCCGGTGGCGATGCCGTTCTCGTTATCCTCGGTCGTGGAGTGCGTCTCGAAAACTATCTGAACGGCCACGCCTCCATGGTCCCGAACCGGGGCTCAGCGGACCAGTGCCTCCACCTGGTCGATCGCCCAGTCCAGGTCGTCCTCGCTGATGACCAGCGGCGGCGCGAGCCGGATGGTCGACCCGTGCGTGTCCTTGGCCAGCACGCCGCGCTCGGCGAGCTGCTCGCAGGCATCCCGGCCGCCCAGCTCGGTGAACTCGATGCCGGCCCACAGCCCGCGGCCGCGCACGTCCGCGACCTTGCTCTGCGGCAGCGCGTTCAGCCGGTCGTGCAGATGCGTGCCGAGCTTGGCCGAGCGTTCCTGGAACTCGCCGGTGGACAGCATCGCGATGACCTCCCGCGCCACGGCGCAGGCCAGCGGGTTCCCGCCGAACGTCGAGCCGTGCTGGCCGGGCCTGAAAACGCCGAGCACGTCGCGGGATGACACCACGGCCGACACCGGCACGATGCCGCCGCCCAGTGCCTTGCCCAGGATGTACATGTCGGGGATGACGTCCTCGTGCTCGCAGGCGAATGTCGTGCCGGTCCGGCCGAGGCCCGACTGGATCTCGTCTGCGATGAACAGCGCGCCGTGCTCGGTGCACAGGTCACGGACGCCGCCCAGGAAACCCGGCGGCGGGACCAGCACGCCGGCCTCGCCCTGGATGGGCTCGGCCAGGACGGCGACCACGTTCTCGTCCATTGCCGCGGCCAGGGCAGGCAGGTCACCGTAGGGGACGATCCGGAAGCCCGGCGTGTACGGGCCGAAGCCGTCGCGCGCGTCCGGGTCAGTGGAGAAGCTCACGATCGTGGTGGTGCGGCCGTGGAAGTTGCCGTCGAAGACCACGATGACGGCCTCGCCGTCGGGGACGCCCTTCACCTGGTAGCCCCACTTGCGGGCGGTCTTGATGGCCGTCTCGACCGCCTCGGCGCCGGTGTTCATCGGCAGCACCATCTCCATGCCCGCCAGCGCGGCCAGCTCGGCGCAGAACGGCCCGAACTGGTCGTGCTCGAACGCGCGGCTCACCAGCGTCACGCGGTCCAGCTGGCGATGAGCGGCCGCGACCAGCCGCGGGTGCCGGTGGCCGAAGTTGATGGCCGAGTAGGCGGCCAGCATGTCCAGGTAGCGCCTGCCGTCGACGTCGGTGACCCAGGCGCCCTCAGCGCCCTCGATCACCACCGGCAGCGGATGGTAGTTGTGAGCGCTGTGAGCTGCTGCCTGCGCGCGCAGCTGGGCTGCTGCCTCGGTGCCTGCCATGTACGATGCCTCCTGCGCTTCGCCGACTATCTCGGGATTGCCAGCTACCTGAGTTCCAGAGTGCAGCATTTAGGGCCGCCGCCTGCCTTGAGCAGCTCCGACAGGTCCACCCCGACGGGACTGAAGCCGGCCGCCGCCAGCTGGCCTGCCAGCCCGGTCGCCTGGACCGGGAGCACGACGTGGCGGCCGTCGCTGATGGCGTTCAGGCCGAGGACCTCGGCGTCCTCGTCCTTGACCTCGATCAGCTCGGCGAAGTGCGACGCCAGCGTGGCGCGGCCGGCGTCGTCGAACGCGGCCGGGTAGTAGGCGGCGGTGTCGGCGTCCAGCACGACCATCGCGGTGTCGAGGTGGTAGAACCGCGGATCCACCAGGCGCAGGCTCAGCACGGGCAGGCCGAACAGCTCGGTCAGCTCGCTCGCCACCGCCTGGTCGCTGCGGAAGCCGTGGCCGGCCAGGATGGCCCGGCCGGCGAAGACGATGTCGCCTTCCCCCTCGTTGAGAATCCGCGACTCGCGGATGTGGCCGTAGCCGCGGGCCCGGAACCAGTTCAGGTAGGCGGCCGCTTCCGGCTGGCGCTGCTGATAGCGGAACTGAGCGCCCAGCACCTTGCCGCCGATGACGGTGGCGCCGTTGGCGGCGAAGACCATATCCGGCAGGCCGGGCTCGGGGGTGATCGTGTGCACGGTGTGGCCGAGGCTGCCGAACACCTCGGCCAGCTGCTGCCACTGCCGCATGGCCAGGGCCGCATCGACCGGCCGGTCCGGATGCATCCACGGGTTGATGGCGTACTCGACCGCGAAATGCTCAGGCGGGCACATCAGGTACGTCCGGGCGTGGGTGCTGTGGCGCGTGGTCTCCGTCATGGTCAGGCGCTCCCGTTCGGCGGATGATCTGGGCGGATGATCTCGGTCGTCACCGGATGATCTAGGTCAGTCAAGCGTAGGAGCCTGCCGCCTCCAGATGCGCTGGTGGCTGATGCGCGCTAGTGCTGATCTGTTGCGTAATCCGGCCTTGGCCTGGCGATCCGTTGCGCGAGCCCGCAGGAACAGCATCACTGACCAAAGCGGGTCAAATCTCCGGATCCGCTCGCGCCCTGGTCCCCGGCCCGCTCCGGCCCCGGCAGTCAGCCCCCGGCTGCTGGCGTCAGCGTCCAGGTCTGGCCGTCCGGAGTGTCGGCAACCGCCACGCCGAGCTCAGCCAGCTCCGCCCGCAGCCGGTCTGAGCTCGCGAAGTCCTTCTGCTCCCTGGCAGCGGCCCGCTCTGCCAGTATCTCCTGCGCGCCGGCCGGGAGTGCGGGGGCCCGGCGCGGCTGTCCGACCAGGCTGACGAGGTCGAGGGCGAGCACCCGGTCGGCGGCGGCGAACGTCTCGAACTTCGACCCTGCCGGTATCCCGGAGTCGCGGGCGAGTTCCCGCAGCGCCCGCAGGGCCGCCGGGGTATCCAGGTCGTCGTCCAGTGCGCCGGTGATCCGCGCCCAGTAATCCGCGCACATCGGCTTGCTCGGCTCATTCGCCCAGTCAGCGACCTGCTCCCGCCACCGCCGGACCGTGCCGTCCGCCGCGGTCAGCGTCTCCCAGGTCAGGTTCATCTGCTGCCGGTACCGGTGGTCCAGGAAGGCGAGCCGAACGGCAAGCGGGTCGAGCCCGCGCCCGGTCACGTCGGATAGCAGCACCACGTTCCCGGTGGACTTGGCCATCTTGCGGCCCTCGAACAGCACGTGCTCGCCGTGCACCCAGTGCCGGACCACGTCGTGCCCCGCGATCGAGTTGGACTGCGCCCGCTCGTCCTCGTGGTGCGGGAACCGCAGGTCGATGCCCCCGGTGTGGATGTCGATGACGTCGCCGAGGAACTTCAGGGACATCGCCGAGCACTCGGTGTGCCAGCCGGGGAACCCGGTGCCCCAGGGCGCCTGCCAGGTCAGCTCGCGACCGGCCGGCGCGCCCTTCCACAGCGCCCAGTCCGCGTGGAACCGCTTGCTCTCATCGACGCTGCCCTCGGACCGGTGGCCAGGGCGCAGCTCATCCAGGCGGTTGCCGGACAGCGCGCCGTAATCGGGGACGCTGCGGGCATCGAAGTACACCGAGCCGCTGTCAGTCGGGTACGCGTGGCCGGTATCGATGAGGGTGCTGATCATCTCGATCATCAGGTCGATCGAGTCGGAGGCACGCGGGGCGTAATCGGGCGGCGCGATGTTGAGCGCTGCGCTGTCGGCGCGGAACGCGTCCTCGTAAAACCGCGCCACTTCCAGCGCAGACCGGCCCTCAGCCCTTGCCTGCGCGAGGATCTTGTCCTCGCCCTCAGGATCGGCCTCGCCGTCGTCGGCCAGGTGCCCGACGTCGGTGATGTTCTGGCAGACGATCACCGACAGGTGGTGCCGCTCGGCGTTCCGCCTGATCAGGTCGGGCAGCAGGAAGGTGCGCAGGTTGCCGACGTGAGCGAACCGGTACACCGTGGGCCCGCAGGCATACATCCGCAGCTCGCCGGGCCGGGCCGGGATGATGTCGGCGACGCTGCGCAGCCGGGTGTCATAGAGCCTGAGCACGACTGTCAGCCTAGTGGGCGCCGGAGGCCGGGCTAGCGGTCCCGCCGCTGCTGCTCGACGCGGCCGGCGTGCCGCTCGAGCGTGCGGGTCGCCGTCTGCAGGAACTCGGCCAGCAGCCTCAGCTGGTCGTCGGTGTACCGCTCGAACTCGGCCATCTCCTCGGCCAGTGGCTCGTAGACGTCGGCGGCGAGCTGCGCGGCCCTGTCGGTCATCTGGACCAGGACCCGCCGCCGGTCGGAAGCGTCGGCCAGCCGCCGCACCAGCCCGGCCCGCTCCAGCCGGTCGAGCATCGCCGTGACGGCGCCGCTGGTCAGGCCGGTCTGGGTCGCGAGCTCGCCCGCGGTCTGCTGGCCGAGCCGGTCCAGCACCTCCAGGCAGCGCATGGCCGTCCTGTTGACGCCGAAGTAGCCAGCAACCGCGTCCTCGAACCGGTCGTAGGCGTTCTGCTGCAGGCGGGCCGCCT
>Ga0302326_10012753_pt1 | contig 17876 bp, 16 predicted proteins | sample Palsa_T0_3_FD_202264 | JGI IMG/M metagenome (GOLD analysis project Ga0302326, IMG submission 202264) | Peat permafrost microbial communities from Stordalen Mire near Abisko, Sweden - Palsa_T0_3 | ecosystem: Environmental > Terrestrial > Soil > Palsa > Peat permafrost | place: Sweden: Abisko... | reverse complement strand
ACGCTTTCTTCAGTCTTCATGGCTGAGCCACCTTCAAAAGATCGGGCAATTCCTTTTCAGCTTCGCCTGTCGCCCTGGCTAATGCGACTCGCGCCAATTCAAACGAGTAGAGGCTGGATACATAATCGCTTTCGGCGCTGGCAACCTGTTCCTGCGCTTGCACCACTTCGACGGTGGTTGCGACGCCCAAACCGAAGCGGTCGCGCGCCTCGCGCAGGGTCTCGCTCGCATATCCGCGATTCTGCTGCGCCAATCGGACCTGGCCCACGGCGGTTTCGAGCTCGATCAGGGCTGTCCGCACTTCCTGCTCCACTTGCCCTTGCTGGTCGGCCAGTTCCGCTTTGCGCTGCGCCAGCGTAGTTTCAGCCTGCTCGATGTCGGCTTTCACGCGTCCTCCTAGCCAGATTGGCACATTCACCGAACCCGTCACCGCGAACACGCCATGCGTGGAGGCCGGATTGGGACCGGATACGCCAAAGTCGCCGCTGATCGACGCGGAGGGAAGGCGCTCGGCGTGAGCCGCCGACACCACGCGCTCCGCTGCTTGAACCTGCGCTTCGGCCGCTTTCATATCCGGCCGGTTCGCGAAGGCATGCTGAATCTCGGCGGCGGAATCCGGGACCGTCAGTGGCGGAAAGCCGAGCGCCTCGCTCAAGATCACCTGGCGATCGAGCGGCAGACCGATCAGGCGAGCCAGCCCGATCTTCTGCTTGCGCACATCCGCTTCGAGCGCGTTCAATCTCTGCCGCTGCGTCTCCAACTCCACCAGCGTCCGCACGACGTCGATTCTGGAATTTGTGCCCGCGGTTTTTCGCACCTCGGCCTGCTGATTGACGGCGCGCGCGTTTTCCACCTGCGCGCGCTGCGAATCGACGCGCGCGGCGGTGGCGAGCATCTGCAGATAGGTCCCAGCGACCGCCAGCACCACCAATTCCCGGGCATCCTTCGCCGACAGGATGGCCGCGCGTTCGCTCTCTTTGGAGGCCTGCCAGTTCCGCCGCAGCACCGGATCCCAGACCGTGGCGCCGAAATTGCCCTGTAACTGGGAGTAGCTGAACGGGCCCACCACGGAGGGGATGGAGAAGTTGAGTCCGGGAGGCAGGTTGAACTTGAAACCGTAGGCGGCCAGGTTGATTTGGGTGTCGGTTTCAGACGCGCTCACCGAGATGTTCGGTAGCAGATAGCTCAACTGCTGGGCGCGTTGTGCGCCGGCTGCTCGCGCTGAGTAATTCGCGGTCAGGGCCCCCAGATTTGTCTCCAGGCCGCGGCGGACGGCGTCTCCCAATGTCAGCGCGATGGTGCCCGCAGGCACATTTTCGCCGGGAACGCTGCCCTGGAAGCCCCCTCCGATCTGGGTGGAGCTGTTGATGGTTTCCGCGCCCCCCGAAGTGGCCGACTGTTGGACGGTGACCGCTCCCGGCGCTCCTTCGCGGCCCGATGGCGGAAGCGTAATCGGACGGCTGGAGCCCGCCTGTCCGGTCGTTCCGGGAATCTGCGGCCAGGCCACGACGCAAGCCAGCCAGGCTAACGGGACGATCCTTACGATCACATCCCTGAATTTAGCATGAATACATACGCGAATGTATATAATGGAGCCGATGACCAATCCGGTCGCGCCAGCCCGCCTCAACAAGCATCAGCAGCGAACCGACGCGACTCGCAAGGCGCTGCTCGAATCGGCGCGGCGGATCTTCGCGCGAGACGGCTTCGAAGCGGCGCGGATCGAGGAGATCGCCGTCTCCACCGGCCACACCCGCGGCGCGTTTTACGCCCACTTTGAGAGCAAAGAGGAGCTGTTCTTTGCGCTGCTCGAGCAGGAATCGTCCCAGCGGGTGCAGGAGATGCGGCGCATCGTCGAACGCGCGGCCACCCCGCAAGGACACTTGGACGCGCTACGTGAGTTCTATGTCGGACGCGCTTGGGATCCGCATTGGGCCATGCTGATGCTCGAATTCAAGCTGTTTGCCGTGCGGCATCCGCGCTTGCGAGCCAGGCTCGCCGCCACGCACCGGCGCATTCGCGCGTCCTTGAATCTTGCGTCCATCAACCAACTGATGCCCGCCAGCATCCGGGGCAGCGGGAAGGCCAAGGAATCGAGAAAAGTGGCGCTGGAAGCGCTGCTCAACGGCCTGGTATTGGAGCGCGCCTACGATCCGCGAAGAATTTCCAACGCGCGCCTGGCCGCATTGCTGCGCCGATTATTCGACGCCGTGCTGGTGTCCTAAGCTGCCGCCGGTCTGGGAGCGAGCTGATCCGCGGAAGATATCGAGCGCGGGTGCCGTATTTACTTCAAAACATGCCGGTGGTATTCTCTGGACTTGGCCAGCTCCGCGATCACGGTTCCCACACCGGCCATTCGCTACGCAGGCTGGCTGATCGCCTCCGTCGTATTCCTTGCGTTCTATTGGCGCGGCCTCGAATGCTGGTTTTTCCAGGACGATTGGGGCTGGCTCCATATTGCAATCGACCCTCGCTATAAGAGGGATGTTCTCGCCATGCTGTTTGCCCCCAAAGCACACGGCAATATTCGCCCCTGGAGCGAGAACCTTTTCTTCTTCGGCCTGTTCCGGCTCTTCGGCGTGAATGCACTGCCCTTCCGAATGGTCGTGTTCGCCACCGTTCTCGCGGATCTCTATCTTCTGAACGCGCTGGTCCTCAGGCTTACGAATTCCGCCTTGGCTGCCTTTGGCTCCCAGATTTTTTGGATCTCGAACGCCGCCATCGTGCAAAGCTTTTGCTGGACCTGCATTTACAATGAAACCCAATACCTGTTTTTTGTCCTGCTCGCTTTGCTTCTCTTCATGGAAGGCCGGTACGGGTGGCAAATCGCGGTCTTCATCCTGGGACTCGGCTCGCTGGAAACGGCCGTCATGTACCCGTGCCTGGTTTCGCTCTATACGCTTCTTTACGACCGCAAGCGGCTGCGTCTCACCTTGCCCTTGTACCTAATTTCGGCAACCTACACTTTCATCCACTTTTGGGCCGCCCCAGCCGTGAAGACCGGGCCGTACGCTCTTCAGATCGATGCCAGGATCTTCTCGACGCTAGCCCGATATATCGAGCTGGCGCTGGGGCCCGAAAGTCTCGGGCATTTTGAATGGGCTTGGCCGGCGTGGTCTATCGTGATCGCCACCGGTTTGCTCTGCGTCGGAATTTTAGCCTGCATCGCCGCGGCGCCTAAAGCCGGGTTGCTCGGCGCGGGATGGTTCGTGATCCTGCTTACCCCCGTCCTGGCTTTGCCCACGCACATCTCCGATTATCTGCTGACCGGTCCAGCCATGGGCTTGGCCATCATCCTGGGTGCTGCACTCGCCTCCCGCTGGCGCGCAGTGAGCGCCCTGACGGCCGCATTGTACTTGCTGGCGTCCGTGCCGGCGGCGTGGAAGGCCACCGGATGGGTCTACGAACGTAGCCTGAACTCGCGCTCTCTGGTGGATGGTGTTGTCGAATATGATCGCGCGCACCCCGGTAAGCAACTGTTGTTAACCGGCATGGATACCGATCAATTCTTCGCCGGTTTCGCGGATCAGCCGTTTGAGGATTATCGCATGCACAACGTTCATCTAGCTCCCGGCGCCGATCGGGCCATCGAAAATGGCGGGCGCAGAGCGCTATTGTTCCTCTTGCCGTTGCCGGAAGTCCACGATCTGCTCGCCTCCGGGCAAGCCGTGATTCTCGACGTTTCCGGCGGCCACGTGCATGAGGCGATCTTACCGGAGCACTGAGCCGCGGTTGTTATACTCACTAGGAAGCCTGCAACAGGCAGGAGGCCAAGCGAGATTGAAGGCAATTGTCACGGGTTCCGGCGGGCTGATTGGCTCCGGTTGTTCGGAATTGTTATGCCAGTCAGGCTGGCAGGTCGCCGGTATCGACAACGATATGCGGCGGCACTTCTTCGGCGCGGCCGCCTCTACCGCATCGATGGTTCGGAATCTGCTGGCAACCTACCCCGGCTACCGCCATTTCGCGTTGGACGTCCGCGACCGCGCCAGCATCCAGGACCTGATCAAGGAGGAGCGCCCCGACCTCATCATTCATACTGCGGCGCAACCCTCGCACGACCGCGCTGACGCCATCCCGTTCGAGGACTTCGAGACAAACGCTGTAGGCACGCTGAACTTGTTGGTAGCGGCGAAGGAGTACTGCCGCGATAGTCCGTTTTGCTTCACCAGCACAAATAAAGTCTACGGCGACCGGCCCAATTTAGTGCCGCTAAAGGAATTGGAGTCTCGCTTCGATTACGCCGACGGTCGACCGGGCATCGATGAAAACATGTCCATCGATCAGTGCCTGCATTCGCTGTTTGGCGCCTCCAAAGTCAGTGCGGACATTCTCTGTCAGGAGTTCGGGCGCTACTACGATATGCCGGTCGGCATCTTTCGGTGCGGCTGCTTGACTGGCCCTCAACACGCGGCCGTGGAATTGCACGGTTATCTGGCTTATATCGTCCAGTGCGCCATCGTCGGGCGCGAGTACAAGATCTTCGGCTTCAAGGGGAAACAGGTGCGTGACCAGATCCACACTCGCGATGTCGCCGCGCTGTTTCTCGAATTCTTCCGGAATCCCCGGCGGGGTGAAGTCTACAATCTCGGCGGCGGCCGGGAGAACAGTCTCTCGATCCTCGAGACCATCCAGGCGCTTAACCAGCGCGGCCTGCCCCTCCGCTACGGTTATGACGAGCGGAACCGCACCGGCGATCACATCTGCTACATCACCGATTTAGGAAAGGTTCGCGCGCATTTTCCAGGATGGACGATCGAGTACAACGTAGCGGCCATCCTGGACCAGATGATCGAGAGGCGCGCCGCACTGGTTCGGGCATGAAGCTTTCAATTGTTATCCCGGCGAAGAACGAGGAAGGGTCCATTGCCGCCACTCTCGGTGATATCACGGACACGCTTAGCGCCCAACACATCGTTTTCGAGGTCGTCGTGGTGGACGATCACAGCACCGATGCCACGGCGCGCATCGTGGAGGATATGGCCGCGCGTCAGCCTGGAATTCTGCTGGTGCGGAACCCCGATCGGACGGGCTATGGAATGGCCGTGCGCGCCGGTCTGCGGCGGTTTTCCGGTGACGCCGTGGCCATCATGATGGCGGACGGCTCCGACGACGCCGCGGACTTGGTGCGCTACTGGCAGGCACTGAATGAGGGCGCGGATTGCGCCTTCGGCTCGCGCTTCATCCGCGGAGGGCGCGTGGTGGACTATCCGACGCACAAGCTGGTCCTCAACCGCTTCGCCAATCTTTTCATCCGCGCGCTATTCGGATTGCACTACAACGACGTCACCAACGCCTTCAAGTGTTACCGCCGCGCGGTCATCGAAGGAATGCAGCCCCTTATATCGCGGCACTTTAATCTCACCGTCGAGATGCCGCTTAAAGCCATCGTGCGCGGGTATTCCTACGCGGTCCTGCCCATCGCTTGGACCAATCGGCAGACCGGTATATCCAAACTCAAGATCAAGGAGATGGGCAGCCGATACCTGTTCATCGTGCTGTACCTTTGGCTCGAGAAGCATCTTTCCCGCGGGGATTACCGGCGCGAAGCGCAGCCCCAGCCTGAACGCGCCCGACACCATCATGTATGAGCATGTATGAAACGGTCCTCGTTACTGGAGGCGCCGGTTTCATCGGTTCGCATCTGGCGATTGGACTTAAGACCAAGTTCCCCGACTCGCACGTCATCGCATTCGACAACCTGAAGCGGCGCGGCTCGGAACTGAACCTAGGCCGTCTGCGCGACGCGGGCGTACGATTCGTTCACGGGGACGTGCGCTGCGCCGAAGATCTGTCATCGCTCTCCCGAGCTCCTCAATTGGTGGTCGAGTGTTCGGCCGAGCCTTCCGCGCAAGCTGGATACGGCGAATCCCCGGAGTATCTGATCAACACAAATCTGGTCGGTTGCATCAACTGCCTGGAAATCTGCCGTCGCCATCGGGCAGACCTTCTCTTCCTTTCGAGCAGCCGCGTTTATCCGTACGTTCTTCTCAACCGCATGAAGATAATTGAAGACGCCACGCGATTCCGCCTTGCGGCCGGCGAGACCCTGCCGGGCGTTTCCGACTGGGGCATCTCGGAAGACTTTTCGCTGCGGGGAGCCCGAACGCTCTATGGCGCCTCTAAACTCGCGTCCGAATTGTTGATCGAGGAATATGCGGATGCCTATGGCGTTCGGACCATCATAAATCGCTGCGGTCTGGTTACCGGGCCCGGCCAAATGGCCAAGTTGGATCAGGGCGTCTTTGGATTGTGGATGGCGGCGCATCACTTTCAACTGCCACTCCGCTACATTGGCTTCGGCGGCCAGGGCAAGCAGGTCCGCGATTTCCTGCACGTCGAGGATCTAAAGGATCTGATTCTGCTCCAAATCGAATCCTTCGACCGGTACGCAGGTGAGATCTTCAACGCCGGAGGAGGTCCCCAGTTCAGCCTCTCGTTGCGAGAATGCACCGCCCTATGCCGCGAAATCACCGGCAACGTGATCCCTCTGGGAGAAGACCGCGAAACCCGCCGCGGCGATGTGAAGCTCTATGTGACCGACCACCGCCGCATCTCGGAGCTTAGCGGATGGCGTCCGATTCGCGACGCCCGAGCCACCCTGGGCGACATCCACGCTTGGATGTCTAAAGAAACTGCAACCCTGGAACCGCTATTCACCAACCGCTGATGGAATCCGTTCCTAGCGCCCTCTGAAATTCGCCGGCCGTTTCTCCAGGAACGCCTGCACGCCTTCCCGATGGTCCTCCGTTTGGCCGCAGCGGAGATGCGTCTCCGGTTCGCGGTCGAGCATGGTGCGGAAGTCGACCGTCGTCGCCAGATTCACGTTGGCCTTCATGTAGCGATAGCTCACCAGCGGTCCGGCGGCCAGCCGCGCCGCGAGTTCGCGAGTCTGGGCCGCGAGCGTCTCAGGCGGGACAACCAGATTCAACAGGCCCAGGCGAAGGGCCTGCGCCGCATCGAACGGCTCGGCGAAGAACAGCAGTTCCTTGGCTTTCGGCGCGCCCGCGTACTGGGTTAGCAGCCAGGTGACGCCGAAGTCGCCGCCGAATCCAACTTTGGCGTAGGCGGTTCCGAATTTCGCTTGATCCGACGCAATGCGCAAATCACAGGCCAGGCACACGCCCAACCCCGCGCCCATGGCGAATCCATTCACGCTGGCGATGGTCACCTTGGGCATTTGATAGAGCAACGCGGATAGACGCTGGGCGCGGCGAAGCCAATCGATGCGCTCTTCCAGCGGCCGCGGCGCGGCGTTCTCCTGCGACATTCCGCCAATGTCGCCGCCGGCGCTGAACGCCCGCCCGGCGCCGGTCACCACCACCACGGCAACATTGGGATCTTCCTCCCAGCGTGTGAGCGTCTCAATCGATTTCGTCAGCAGCTCCGGACTCAGGGCGTTCATGCGGTCCGGCCGATTGAAGGTCAAAGTCGCAATGCGTTCTTCAACCGATGTAAGGATTACGTCTTCGGGCATGGAACTTAGGATATCGCGTATGCGTAGGACACTATGGTAGATTTGAAGGAAAGAGGAGATTCATTATGATCAGATCCGCGCTCGGGACGCTCGGGCTCGCATGTTTGGCTAGTTGTGTCATCTGGGCTGGCGAGCCGACAGCGGCTCCTCCGACGTTTACGAAAGACGTCGCGCCTATTCTTTATAAGAATTGCGCGAGCTGCCATCGCACGGGCGAGATCGCTCCGATGTCGCTGCTCACTTACGAACAGGCGCGGCCGTGGGCTAAGTCGATTCGCGAGAAGGTCTCGCAAGGCCAGATGCCGCCCTGGCATGCGTCCAACCCCCGGGGTGTCTTCTCTAACGATCGCCGCTTGACCGACGTCGAAAAGGCTACGCTCATCCGCTGGACCGAAGCCGGCGCTCCGCAGGGCGACCCGAAGGACCTGCCGCCTCAACCGAAATTCACGGAAGGCTGGGAGATCGGCACTCCCGACGTGGTGCTGAGCATGACGAAGACCTTCAAGGTGACCGCCAGCGGCACCATCGCGTATCAGTATTTCACCATCCCGACGAATTTTACGGAAGACAAGTGGGTGCAGGCCATCGAAGTCCGGCCTGGCACGCGTAGCGTTGTTCATCACATTCTTGTGTTCGTTCGCGAGAAGGGTAAGCAGCCCGCTCCGCCGGCTTTCAAGGCGGTTATACCGAAGCTGCCGCCATCTCCGGACGGTAAAGACGACCAAAATCAACTCGGGCCGGGCACGCTCATCGCCACCACAGCTCCGGGCACGAACGCGATGATCTACGAACCGGGACAGGCCATGCGCGTTCCAGCGGGCTCACAGTTGGTCTTACAGGTGCACTACACGGCCAACGGCAAGGAAGCTACCGACCAGAGCAGCGTCGGTATGATCTTCGCCAAAGAGCCGCCGAAGCAGGAGATTCACACCAGCGCGTTCCTGAATTTTATGCTGAAGCTGCCTCCGGGCTCCGACAACCAGGCAGTGGATTCGGCCATCGAGTTCACCGACGACGTGCACATCACCGCACTTTTCCCGCATACTCACCTGCGTGGCAAGAGCTGGGAATACCGGCTGATTTCCCCCGACGGCAGCTCCGATGTTGTTCTGGCAGTTCCGAAGTACGATTTCAACTGGCAGACCTACTACGTCTTCACCACACCGCTAGCGGTGACGAAAGGATCGCGACTGGAAGCCACCGCACACTACGACAATTCGGTGAACAACCTATCGAACCCCGATCCCAAGTCGGAAGTGCACTGGGGCGACCAGACCTGGCAGGAAATGCAGTATTCCGGAATCACTTACTACGTGGATCATCCGGACGCTAAGGTAACCGCGCAGAAGTAAGTGGTTTCCGGTTGACCGGGCGCGCTGCCGTTGAGGGCGACGAACTTCTTGTGAATTCTGCGCTCATCTGTCGGGTGCTGTGTGTGTCTGCCACTCTACTTTCGTCTTCGGGGCAAACGCGGCCGAAAATCCGATGGATTGCGTCAGTGAGATCGCGATGCCCTACGTCACCGGAGAGGTGATGATAAGCATCCCGGCGACGATCAAGGTACGCATTCTAATAGGCAAGAATGGACTGCAAAGAAAATCGACTACGGCACTGCCAAGCCAATCCTGGGTTTTGCGCTCGGCAGGTATTTCAAGGACAAGACGCGCTTCGTTCCGGCATGTGCGGGCAAGACTGTAAGCTTCACAGTCCGCTACGTCGTCGAAGGCAATAGGACGGACCGCCCGGTCTCGGAAGTTCGATTTAGGCCGCCAAACGAATTCCTCATGCTGTGTCATCCCGTCGAACCTGCTTTGGATCCGGTCCGACAGTAGGCCTAAGAAGGAAGAAACTGATACTAAAGAAAAACGCCCGGCCGCGAGGACCGGGCGTCGTCGAATATACGGCGCTTCCTAGAACGGACTCTTGGCCGACTTCGGCCACAGCACGCCCTCGGACGATTTCCCTACCGGCCCCAGACCCTTGTACACGAACTTCTGCACGCGCTGCCCGCGATAGGTCTCCGTCGTGAAGATGTTGCCCTTCGAGTCGGTGGCGATGCTGTGCACGGCGTAGAACTCGCCGGGCTGGCGTCCGCCGTCGCCGAAGCTGGTCAGCACTTCGAGCGATTCGCGATCCAGAATGTGGACCTGCTCGTTCGCCCCATCGGCTAGATACAGGTACTTCTGCTGTGGGTCCTTCGAGAACGCAACGTCCCACACCGCGCCGTCGCCGAGCGTGTCCTTGAACAGGACTTTCTCCTTCACGAATGTTCCGTCCGCCTTGAATACCTGGAGGCGGTCGTTCACGCGATCGCAAACGTAAAGCAAGCCGTCGTTCGATAGGTCGGCGCAATGCACCGGGTTGCGGAATTGCTGGGCTATGGGAGCGTCGGCTGAGTACGGTCCCAGGTTGGTGTCGTCCGGCTTGTGGCCGTAAGCGCCCCAATAGCGCTTGAACTTTCCGCTATCGGCGTCGAAAACGATCACGCGCTTGTTGCCATAACCGTCGGCGACGTAAACCTCGTTCGCCTTGGGATCGACGAAAATCTTGGCGGGCAATCCGAGGTTGTCGGTATCGTTGCTGCCGTGGCTCTGTCCCGACTTGCCGATCTGCATCAGGAATTTGCCTTCCTGCGTGAACTTCATGATCATGCTGTCGTGATAGAGCGGCGGGCCACCGGGACCGCGACCCGGGGCCCTTCCGGCTTGCTCTTCGGTGGGCGCGGCGCCACGGCCGGGTACCGACGCTCCACCGCGACCCGCGTTCTGGTCGGTAGCGGCGCGACCGTTGCCGCCGATCCATACGTTACCTTTGTGGTCCACCGTGATGCCGTGGTTCGAAGCCGGCCATACATAGCCGTCCCCATCCTGGCCTCCCCAGCTTGCGAGCAGGTTGCCCGCTTCGTCGAACTCGAGCACCGGAGGCGCGGGCTGGCAGCATTCCGATTCCACTTTGCCGCGCTGCCGCTTGGCGCCGGGCGGGTTTGCAACACCGTAATCTTCCATCGCCTCGAGCGAACCCTGGCGGTGAATGATCCAGATATGATCCTTCGAATCGACCGAAACGCCGATGGTGTTCCCCATCAGCCAGTGGTTCGGCAGTGGCTTCGGCCACATGGGGTCTACTTCAAACTTGGGCGCTTGTTCGCCGTTGGCCTGAACCACGGCCCTCTTCCCCAGAAGATGGGACGCCACCGCGAGTGCCACAAGGACCGCGAGAAACATTGCTCCAATATAGAGATGCCGCTTCATGGGACTTCTCCTCCCTTTCATGGATGGTACGCTATTATACACGATTGAGGTTCACGCAACCAGATCGTCTTTGGGTTGCGCAGCCGAACATGCCACGTACGCCATGTCATCCAGATTTACCACAATTCGCATCATCTCCGCGTTGGCGGCGCTTTCCATGGCCCCCGCGTTTGGTCACGAAATCCCAAACGACGTAACCGTCCAGGCGCTTCTCAAGCCCGACGGCAACCGCCTTCATTTGCTGGTTCGCGTGCCGCTCAAAGCGATGCGCGATATCCAATTTCCTGAACGCCCGCCCGGCTACCTGGATCTCGATCGAGTGGACGCGATCCTGCCGGATGCCGCGAATCTTTGGATCGCCGGCTTCATCAAAGTTTATGAAGGCGATAGGCTCTTGCCAGAACCGAGCCTGGTCGCGACGCGGCTGTCGATCGAATCGGACCGATCGTTCGGAACCTACGAACAAGCGCTGGCGCATGTCATCGGCCCGAAGTTGCCGGCCGACACCAACGTGGTGTGGAACCAGGTCTTCCAGGATGTGCTGTTCGATTATCCGATTCAGTCAGACCGATCCTATTTTTCGATCGACTCCACCCTGGCGCGGCTGGGCCTGCGAACCATCACCGTCCTCCGATTCCTACCGCCGGGCGGCGCCGTTCGCGCGTTCGAGTTCACCGGCGACCCGGGCCTGCTTCGTCTCGATCCGCGTTGGTATCAAGCCGCGTTGAATTTCGTCCACCTGGGATTCCTGCACATCCTGGAGGGAACGGACCACCTGTTGTTTCTTTTTTGCCTGGTGATTCCGTTCCGCAGTCTGCGCGCCCTGATCCCGATCGTCACGTCATTCACGGTGGCGCACTCGATCACGCTGATTGCTTCCGCCTACAATCTCGCGCCCAGCGCGCTCTGGTTTCCGCCGCTCATCGAAACGCTGATCGCCATGTCCATCGTATACATGGCGCTCGAAAACATCGTAGGAACGGCCACCGTGCATCGGCGCTGGATCATAACGTTCGGCTTCGGCCTGGTGCACGGTTTTGGCTTTTCGTTCGCACTTCGCGAGACTCTGCAATTCGCCGGGTCGCACATGCTGGCTTCGCTATTGTCGTTCAATATCGGCGTGGAACTGGGGCAGCTTCTGGTGCTCATCCTTCTGATCCCGATGTTGGACGGACTGTTTCGCTACGCCGTGCCGGAGCGCATGGGGACGATCATCCTGTCGGCGCTGGTTGCTCACACGGCTTGGCATTGGATGATCGATCGTGGCGTCGTGCTGAGCCAGTTCCGCTTCACCTGGCCGGAGTTCAACGCGGCGTTCCTAGTCACTCTACTGCACTGGATGATGGCGATCGTGGTTCTTGCGGGCCTGCTCTGGCTGGTGCGCCTGGGCCTGCGAGCGAGGGCCGAACGGGCAGTGGAAGTGAAGCCCGCGCGCAGCGAGTGACCGGGGCGCCAGGCCCCGTAGGTTTCAAATGAAGCTCAAAGTCATCCTGCTCCTCGTATTTGGCATCATCCCATCCGCACTACTGCTAAGGGACCCGACAGACGCTCACTTCGGCTACCCATTCTATGTATCGTATGGACTGTTGTGGTGTACTCTATTCACGTACTTCTACATTCGTACCGACGCTACCCAGCGCAGAAAGCTACTTTGGATGTCGCCGCTTGTTCTATTCGCATTCGCCGTACCGGTCTTCGTCCTTTATGTGTGGATAGCGATGTGGGTGCAGTTCGATCGGGGAGGGGCACTGCCGTAGACTTCGCTGCCGCGTTTCCATCGGTGAATCGAAACAACCTCAGCCTGAGCGCGTCCATAATGGGACTGCACCGTACTCATGGCCTGCTTATTCCTGATCCTCATCCTAGCGTTCCCCCGCATCGCGCTGGCGCTGCTTTTTTTCTTCACCACCTACTTGGATCGCGTCTTTCATAATAGCTTCCTGGTTCTGATCCTGGGCTTCCTGTTCTTGCCGCTCACTACGTTGGCTTATGCGTGGATGGTCAATAGCGGCGTGCCGGTGGCCGGTGTCAATTTGGCCTATTTGATGATCGCGGCGATCCTCGACCTTAGCCTGGTGGGGGGCGGATACCACCGGCATCGGGCCAGTTGACAAGGCTCTCAGCGTGGTACACTAAACGAGTTGAATGAATCCACGATACTTTCCTATGTTATTGATTCTAAAGCCTCAGTTCAAGTAGACCAACTATCTCTTTAGTTTTCAGCAGCTTCCAAATTTAAGGGTTCCCCCGAGCCAAAAGTCGACTAGCGACAGCAAGGAAAGGAAAGAAAACTCCATGAAGGATATTCTTTTGTTCGCAGGTTTGATGGTGCTGCCGAGCAGCGTAAGTCGGCAGCAGCACGCCGCGACAGCCGTCATTCCGAGCGATCCCCGGTTACGACGCCTTGAAGAATTCTTCGCCAAACGCGATTGCCCTTTGCGAACGGCGGCCGCCGATTTCTTGATCGCCGCGGATCAAAACGCGCTGGATTGGCGTTTGCTGCCCAGCATCTCGATCATTGAATCGAGCGGAGGCAAGGATTACAGGAAGAACAACGTATTCGGATGGGACTCCTGCCGCGAAGGCTTCTCCTCGGTTCGGGCGGGAATTCATTTCGTGGCGGCGCAATTGTCCCAAGCCAAGCAATACCGAGACAAGACGTTGGAGATGAAGCTTCGAACCTATAACCCGAATCCGGATTATCCGCTCAAAGTGAAAGCCGTGATGCGCGCGCTGGCGCCCAACCCCGCGGCAAAGCTCGCTCCACAGGCAAACTGACACTAATTGGCTGCGAGGGAATGATCGAGTTAGCGCTATACGACAAGCGGCGCGCACTTTTCATCTCAGTCCGTTAGCAAATGCAGCGCAACGATCGCGAGCACGCCTCCGGCCGTCACTGTAGCTCCCGCGATCATCAGCGTCACCAAGTGCCTACGGATAGCAGCGAGCATATCCCGCGCGGTCTGTCGCAGTTCAACGTCAGCGCTCCAACTGCGCAGGAGCGCGCCGCACCCGATGACCAGTACGGTCAACGGCAGAGCGATAAGTAGTCCCCAGAGACCGATGCGTGGCCGCAGCGCGTACCACGAAACGATCAGCTCAGCCGTATGCGCAGGCTCGTATTGCAGCGGCTGCAGGTTGCGCACAAACAGCGCTGTCATGAAGAGGGCGGCCGGGAAAATGAGCAACAATTCCGCGGCGGCGATGGAACGCCTCAGCTTTTTCATGGGTACTTTATATCACCAAGTACTCGCCGTGAACAAGTGCCTAGGTGATCCGCGATCCGTCAGAGCCCCATCCGCTCCAATTTGCGGTAGAGCGTCTTTCGTTCGATGCCCAGGATCTTCGCGGCGCGGCTCTTGTTGCCGCCGGTAGCCGATAAGACGCGCCGGATCTGGTCGGATTCGATGTCCGCCAATGCGTCGCTGGAGATATCGCGAGGCTCGGTCAGCTCGATGGCTTCGCGCACGGCTGTATCGTCAATCTTTCCTTGCGGCGCCAGGATGCAGAGCCGCTCCAGCATATGTTGCAACTGGCGAACGTTGCCCGGCCAGCTATAGTTCTCCAGGACCCGCAGCCCCGATTCGGTGAGCCGCGCCTGCTGGCCGTAGCGCTCGTTATACTTCTTCAGAAAATAATGCGACAGCAGCGGCACGTCACCGCGCCGATCCACCAAAGGCGGAAGAACGACGCGAACCACGTTGAGACGATACCAGAGATCCTCGCGGAATTTTCCCGTCTCCACCATCTTCTGTAAATCGCGATTGGTGGCGGCCACCACGCGCACGTCGACCTTTTTTCCGCGCGCCGAACCCAACGGCCGGATTTCTTTTTCCTGAAGGAATCGCAACAAATTGAGTTGAAAACCAAGTTCCAGATCGCCGATTTCGTCCAAAAAGACCGTGCCGTTATTGGCGGCCTCGAAGACGCCCATTCGATCGCGGTCGGCGCCCGTGTACGCGCCCTTCAGCGCGCCGAACAGTTCGCTTTCGATCAGCGACGGCGCGATGGAGCCGCAATCCACAGGAACGAATGCCTGCTGCGCCCGATCGCTATGGTGGTGGATCATGCGCGCGATCATTTCTTTCCCCGTGCCGGTCTCGCCCTCGATCAACACGGTCGCATTGGTGGGCGCCACCAGAGATATGGTCTTGTAAATCTCCACCATTTTGGGCGAGCTGCCGATCATTTCGCTTTCCGGCAGATCGTCGATCGCGGATTCCATCTCGTTGTCCTGCGGGATCAGCGTAGCCTCGGCGCGCTTCACCGTATCCAGCATGCGGTCCAGTTCGAACGGCTTAGCGATGTAATCGAACGCGCCGCCCTGGGTCGCTTTCATGACCGTTTCCATGGTGCCGCGCGCGGTCATTAGAATCACGGCGCACTCGGGATTCTTCTCCCGAGCGGTGGCCAGCACGTCCAATCCCGTTCGTTCGTCCACATAAATATCCGAAATGACAATGGGATAAGCGTCGTTACGCAGGCATTCCATCGCCTCGCGCGTGGAGGAAACCGCGTCCACCGCGTACCCCTCCAGCTCCAGAAATGTCGTGATGGTGGTTCTTACGGAACTATCGTCTTCTACCACTAACAAACGTTGCACAGCGTCGATTCCTATTTCTAGACTGACACAGTGGGGGCCTGAGACGCACGCGAGCAGGCCGGCAGCACCACCGTAAAGCACGAGCCTTGGCCCGGCGCGCTGGTCACCTCGATTTTTCCGCCGTGATGGCGAACAATCTGATCGACGATGGATAAGCCGATTCCGGTTCCCGCTTCTCCGGATTCTTCCGCGCGCTTAGTTCGATAAAACCGCTGGAAAATCTGGCGCAATTCCTTGGAATCCATTCCGATGCCCTGATCCTGGACGGAAAGCCGCAATCGGTCGCCTTGAACCCGGCAAGCCACCGTGACTCGGGTATCCGGCTCGGAATATTTCACCGAGTTCGTCAGCAGGTTGAACACGGCGTATTCCATCAACTCGCGGTCGCCTTCCACCGCGCCCTCGAGATCTCCAATCGCAATGTGTATGTGCTTTCTCTCGGCCAGCGGGCCGGCGCGCTGCAGGCACGCTTCCACAATCTGGCGCACCGAAAAGGGTTCGCGCCGCAATTCCATCTGCCCGTCGGAAAGTCGCTCGATGTCGAGGAAGGTCTGGATCATGCGGGCCAAGCGTTTGGATTCCTGGTTGATCATGTCTGCCAGCTGTTTGCGCTTGTCTTCGTTTAAGTTGTAGCGGCCCATCAGTTCGCTCGAACCCTGGATGGCCGTGAGCGGCGTCCGCATCTCATGCGTGACGAAATGGATCGCCTGCTGGTAGCGCTGACGGTCGGTTTCGGATTGGCGAAGCTGTCGCCGCACCACGAAATGTTGATAACTGGCGGCGGTGGCGCAGGTCAGCCAAGCGGATGCAAACGGCGCGAAGTACGGGAACACGATGCCATGTTGAAAAAACACGTAGGGCGCGAGGTGCGCGGAAATTAAGAGCGCGGCGGCGCTTAGATATGCCGGCCAGCCGGACAGGAATCCGAAAATCAGACCGGCAATGGCGCCAATGAGCAGGCACAGCGCGAGTACTGCGAGATCGGAAGCGCTGGTCAGAAATTGCCCGAGTTCCAGCGTTTCAAAAAGCTGCGCGTGTACTTCGACCCCCGGCCTTTCTCCCCAGGGCGTCTTGACGCGGTCGCGAACCGCCGTCATGGACGTCACGCCCAGGAACACGATCTTACCCGCAAGCGCGTCGGCCAGTTTCGGGTTTTGCGCCAGGTCGTTCAAGGACACCTCCGGAATGGGATCCTCGGTGAAGAGCACTCGCAACAATCGATTGCCTTGGCTCGTTCGCGGCGCGGGAATCAATTCGTTTCCAATCTGAAGGTCTTCCGGGGACTCGACGATTCGCTGGCCGCGCACCAAGCGAAAGGCCTCCAAGGCCAAAGCCCAATAGCGTTTCGCTGGAGTGCGCTCCTCGAGCGCGATCTGTCGCGTAGTGCCGTCGGGCGACAGTTCGTCGGCCTTATCGTGCCCGACGCCGGCCGCGTGCTTCAGGAAGCGAGGCAGCGGATCCTGCCATTGTCCGTTGGCGAGATCCGTCGCCAAGACCAAGTTCTTCGTTGCTAACATGGCACCTTCCAGGCGTCCGTCCTCGGCCTCGTCGGTTTGGTCGGTGAGGATCAAGTCGATCACCACCGCGCGGGGATGAGCCGTCGCGAGCAGTTCCAGCGCCGTCGCGAGCATTTTTCTATATTCGCGAACTCCCCCCATCGCCGTGAGCGACGCGTCGTCGATCGCCAGAATCACCGACTGCGTGGCCGCGCGCGGTGGAGGATGAAGGCGGAACATCCAGTCGTAGGCTGCGTCGTCGATCTGGGTGGCTAAAGCGGTCCATCCGGAGACGATCGCGACCGCGAGGGCCGCGGCGAGGATGGCGGCGTATCCGAAGGTTTGTCTATTTGGCGTCAGCTTATTTAACGACGGCCTTCTCAATCTCGTCAGGCTCCTTGGGCAGCGCCGCGCTCAGAACCTTGGCGCCGTTTTCGGTCACCAGCACCACATCCTCGATCCGTACGCCGATGCCTTCCTCGGCGACGTAGATTCCCGGCTCCACCGTAACCACCATCCCGGCTTCGAGAGGCCCGTCGATATTGGGGTCGTGTACGTCGATACCCACCTGGTGGCCGATCCCGTGCACGAAGTATTTTCCGAGGCCCGCCCCGTGCAGGTCCTTGCCGTGCGCGTCCATATAATCCTTGGCGACTTTGGTGAGCGTGTCGCCGGGGCCCGCTAAGCGAGCGCCCGGTTTCAGCGCGGCGATCGCCGCTTTCTGTGCCGCCAGAACTAGTTCGTAGATCTCGCGCTGGCGGCGCGAAAAGGAGCCGCCCACGGGCAGGGTCCGCGTGATGTCGCTCGCGTAGCTGTCGCATTCCGCCGCCGCGTCGATCACCACCACTTCTCCGCGATCCATCTGCCGCTGATTGGACGAATAATGCAGCACCGTACTGTTCGGCCCGGAGCCGACGATGGTCGAATAAGCGGGGCCGTCGCATCCGTTTTCGAGAAACGTCTCCTCATAGGACGCCGCGATCTGATATTCGCGCGCGCCGGGGACGATGCGCTTCCAGGCCGCCCGATGCGCCGCGATGCTGACATCG
>Ga0302326_10012751_pt1 | contig 17876 bp, 16 predicted proteins | sample Palsa_T0_3_FD_202264 | JGI IMG/M metagenome (GOLD analysis project Ga0302326, IMG submission 202264) | Peat permafrost microbial communities from Stordalen Mire near Abisko, Sweden - Palsa_T0_3 | ecosystem: Environmental > Terrestrial > Soil > Palsa > Peat permafrost | place: Sweden: Abisko... | reverse complement strand
CTTTGCGTCTTCGCTGCTCGGAAAGGTCGCCATCGACGATTGCACGAAGTGGTGGGGACCTGACCGGCACATCGTGATCTATTTCACCAAGCGGGATCGCAGCGAGCTTTATTTCGTCACCAGCGTGCCGGAACCCGAATGGTGCACCGAGTCATGGTCGGCCAAGGGCGACCTCGGCCAGTTACGCAAGGCCTTCGAAGGCTTCCACCCTCATGTGCAGGCCGTACTGCATGCCTGCCCGGACGTGCACAAATGGGCGCTGCTGGAACGCGATCCGCTGCCGGCCTGGAGCCAGGGCGGCGTGGTGCTCCTCGGCGATGCCTGCCATCCGATGACGCCGTACATGGCGCAGGGCGCGGCGGTATCCATGGAGGACGCGGCGGTGCTAACACGGTGCCTGGAAGAAGCCGGCCGCGATGTGGATGGCGCGCTCAAACGCTACGAGCAAGCCCGCAAGGAGCGGACATCGCGCGTGCAGCTCAGTTCGCATCAAAATGAATGGCTAAAGGACAAGACCGATCCCGACTGGGTCTATGATTACGATGCCTGGTCGGTGCCGCTGCCGCAGCGGGCCTTTGCCCGGGCGTCGGGAGGCTAATGACCTTCGAAGCTGACGAGCGTCCGCACCGGGACGCCAAGATTCCTGATTTTCTCCGCGCCGCCGAGGTCGGGCAGATCGATGATGAAGCAGGCGGCCAAAACGTCGGCGCCAATCTGCTTGAGGAGCTTGACCGCCGCCTCGGCGGTGCCGCCGGTGGCGACCAGATCGTCCACCAGGATGACGCGCTCGCCCTTGAGCACCGCGTCCTCGTGCATTTCCATTTCGTCGATGCCGTATTCGAGCGAATAGCCGATGCTCACGCGCTTGAACGGCAGCTTGCCCTTTTTGCGGATCGGCACGAAGCCGGCGGAGACCTGATGGGCGATGGCGCCCCCGATGATGAAGCCGCGCGCCTCGATGCCGGCAACCTTGTCGATCTTGCTGCCGGCCCAGGGCTGCACCAGTTCGTCCACGGCGCGGCGGAAAGCCCGGGCGTTGCCCAAGAGCGTGGTGATGTCGCGAAACACGATGCCCGGCTTGGGATAGTCCGGGATGTTGCGGATCGCGGTCTTCAGATCACTCTCTAACGCGACGGTCGACATGGTCGGCAGCCCCCAGGCTTAAGCTCAACTCCGATATTCGGTCGGTGGATGCGGCTCGAGCAATTCGGGGTGATGCTTGACCTCGTGCCAGACCCGCTTCTTAGTAAAGTAGAGTAGCCCGGTCAGCACGATAAGAAAAACGAATACCTGGAAGCCCAGCCGCTTGCGCGCATCGAGCGTCGGTTCCGCCGCCCACATCAGGAAGGCGGAGACGTCGCGGCCATATTGGTCGACGGTGGCCGCGGTGCCGTCAGTGTATTCGACCTGCCCGTCGCTCAACGGCTTCGGCATGCCGATGGCATTGCCGGGAAAATATTTGTCGTATTGCGCGCCCGGCGGCAGCGTGAAGCCGGCCGGCGGCGGATCTTCGTAGCCGTTGAGGATGGCGTGGATATAGTCGGGACCGTCCTCCTGGTATTGCGTGAACGCATCGAAGATGAACCAGGGGAAGCCGCGCTCGACGCTGCGCGCCTTGGCGAGCACCGACATATCCGGCGGCAGCGCGCCGCCGAGCGCTGCGCGTGCGGCCTGATCGTTGGGGAATGGCGAGGGGAAACGATCGGCGAGCTTGCCGGGCCGCTGAAACATCTCGCCCTGGTCGTTGGGACCGTCGGTTACCTGGAAGGTCGCCGCGATCGCCGCCGCCTGCGCTTCGGTGAAAGCGGGCCCACCGGGATCGGCGAGATTGCGGAACGCCAGAAGCTTGAGGCTGTGGCAGGTCGAGCAGACCTCCTTGTAGATTTTGAATCCGCGCTGGAGCTGTGCGGGATCGTAGAGGCCGAAGGGACCTGCGAAGGACCAATGAAGCTTCGGCGGAATTTCCTGCTCCTGCGCGTGCGCGACGCACGTGCCGAGCGCCGGGAGGAAAGCCGTCAACGCGAAAACAAAAGCAATGCTGCGATGAGCGTTCATGGCCGGCCCCGAACCCCTCGAGCCCGATGGCGGCGCCGAAGCGGCGACGGCCAGGCCTTCGCGCAGCACCGATTCGGAGATCGAGTTCGGCAGGGGCTTGGTTTTCTCGAACAGCCCGAGTAGCGGCAAGATGATGAGCAGGAATATGAAGTAGTACCCGGTGAGGATGCGCGCCGCGATCACATAGCCGCCTTCCGGCGGCTGCGAACCGAGATAACCGAGCCCGATCACCACCAGGAAATAGACGATCAGGAATTGCCGGTAGAGCGGCCGATAATTCGCCGAGCGCACGCGCGAGGTATCGAGCCAGGGCAGGAAGGCGAGCAGCACGATCGAGGAGATGAGCGCGATGACGCCAAGGAGCTTGTTCGGGATCGCGCGCAGGATGGCGTAGAACGGCAGGTAATACCATTCCGGCACGATGTGGGTGGGCGTCTGGCCGGGATTGGCCGGAATGTAATTGTCGGAGTGGCCGAGATAGTTTGGGATGTAGAACACGAACCAGGCCAAGAACAGGCAGAACACGCCGATGAAGAAGGCATCCTTGGCGGTCGCGTAGGGCGTGAATGAGACGGTGTCCTTCTCGGCTTTCGGCTCGACGCCGGTCGGATTGTTTTGCCCGACCATATGCAGCGCCCAGATATGCAGCACCACCACGCCGGCGATGACGAACGGCAACAGGTAGTGCAGCGAGTAGAAACGGTTGAGCGTCGGATTGCCGACCGCGTAGCCGCCCCACAGCCAGGTCACGATCGGATCGCCGACGCCGGGGATCGCCGAGAACAAATTGGTGATGACGGTCGCCGCCCAGAAACTCATCTGTCCCCAGGGCAGCACATAACCCATGAAGCCGGTGACCACCATCAGCAGGAACAGGATGACGCCGAGGATCCACAACACCTCGCGCGGATCCTTGTACGAGCCGTAATACATTCCGCGCACGATGTGGGCATAGACGGCGACGAAGAAGAACGAGGCGCCGTTGGCATGCAGGTAGCGCAACAGCCAGCCGTAATTCACGTCGCGCATGATCGATTCGACGGAATTGAAGGCGAAGTCGACGTGCGGCGTGTAGTGCATCGCCAGCACGATGCCGGTGACGATCTGCACGCCGAGCATAAATGACAGAATGCCGCCGAACGTCCACCAATAATTCAGGTTGCGCGGCGTCGGATAGACGACGAAGGAGGAATAGACCAGGCCCGCGATCGGCAGCCGCCGCTCCATCCATTGCATGAAGGCGCTTTGCGGCTTGTAGATCGAATGTTCGCTCATGATCGAACCTTATGCGTTAGCGGGCGCGTCGGAAACGAACTGGATAGGTCGTAATGTAAAGGAAATCACGCCGCGAAGGCTCCGCTGCGGAGATTGTTGTCACCCGTCCCACCCTCTTCCGTCTTGCCGGTACTCCATCCGCGCTGCGAACCGGGGTTCCGGCGGCGAAAGTCCCGTCTCATCCGACCTGGGGGAGGTCAGAGGCGACGCAATCCGGCGGCGTTTTATTGGCACCCTTGCCGCGAGAGTGCAAGTGTTCCAACCAACGCACCCCTTAGGGTGCTTTTGCGGCCTTCTGCGGCTGAATGACACGCATGCGCATCGCCCTTTACCAGCCCGATATCCCGCAGAACACCGGAACGATTCTGCGCCTGTGCGCGTGCCTGGGTCTCGAGGCGCATATCATCGAGCCGGCCGGCTTCCCCGTGACCGACCGCGCCTTTCGCCGCGCCGGCATGGACTATCTCGACGCCCTCACAATCGTCCGCCATCGCTCATGGCACGACTTCGAGGCCTGGCGAGGTCACGAGCGCCATCGTCTCCTGCTGTTCACCACCGCCGCGCCCCTGTCCTATCTCGATTACCGCTACCGGGCGGACGACGTGCTGCTGTTCGGCCGCGAAACCGCTGGCGTGCCGGAAAAGGTGCACCAGGCGGTCGATGCGCGCCTGACGATTCCGCTGCGTCCCGGGCTGCGCTCGCTCAATGTCGCGGTCGCCGCCGCCATGGCCGCCGGCGAAGCCCTGCGGCAAACCTCCAATCGTCACCCCCGGGCTTGACCCGGGGCCCATGACGCTCGATTTGCCATGCGCTAGTCCAATATATTCGCGGAGTTTTGTTACATTGTGAACATGATGGACTTAAACCTGATCGACACGCGCAAAGCGCGCGCCCGCGCCTGGTTCGAGACGTTGCGCGAGGAGACCGTCGCCGCCTTCGAGAAGCTGGAGGACGCGCTGCCCGCGGCCGCGCCTTTTGCCGATCGCGCCGCCGGCCGCTTTGTGCGCACGCCATGGCAGCGCACCGATCATTCTGGCGGGCCGGGTGGCGGCGGCGTCATGGCGATGATGAAGGGCCGCGTGTTCGAGAAGGTCGGCGTCCACGTCTCCGCCGTCTTCGGCGAATTCGCCCCGGAGTTCCGCAAGGAGATACCCGGCGCCGCCGACGACCCGCGCTTTTTCGCCAGCGGCATTTCGCTGATCGCGCATCCGCACAATCCGCACGTGCCGGCGGTGCACATGAATACGCGCTTCGTCGTCACCACCAAATCGTGGTTCGGCGGCGGCGCCGATCTGACGCCGCTGCTCAATCGCCGGCGCACGCAAGACGACCCCGACACGATCGCCTTCCATGCGGCGATGAAGGCGGCCTGCGACGCCCATGAAGCGGTCGCGCCTTACGCCAAATTCAAGGCATGGTGCGACGAGTATTTTTTCCTCAAGCATCGCGGCGACACCCGCGGCGTCGGCGGCATTTTCTACGACTGGCTCGCTTCCGGCGACTTCGACGCCGATTTCGCCTTTACGCAGGACGTGGGCCGGGCCTTCCTGCGCATCTACCCCGAGCTGTTGCGCAGGAATTTTGCCAAGCCCTGGAGCGAAGCCGAGCGCGAGGAACAACTCGTGCGCCGCGGGCGTTACGTGGAGTTCAATCTCCTCTACGACCGCGGCACCATTTTCGGGCTGCGCACCGGCGGCAATGTCGAATCGATCCTGTCCTCGATGCCGCCGGTGGTGAAATGGCCGTAGCTCTCCCGGCGGTGGCCGGCACGTGGCCTGCCATGACGGAGCGCCGCGGGCTCGGTCACCCCTCCCTTGCCTCCAGCACCGCTTGCAGCGAGATGCGCGACCAGGCCGAAACTTTGCCGCGGAATGCCATATAGGAATCGTGCACCTTGCGCGCGCTCGCGCTCCGCTCCGCAAGCTCGCCAAGCACGTCGGACGCGGTGGAGCGCGCGGCGGCGATAAGGTGGGGCGGGAATGTGCGCAGCTGCACATTGTCGCGCGCAGTCAGCGTCGCCAGCGCTTCGATGTTGAGCCGCTCCATTTCGGCCAGCGCGAAGGACGCTTCCGCGGCGCAGGCACTGGCCACGATCGCTTTTAGTTCGGCATCGAGCGTGTCCCAGGCCTTGAGCGCGACGATGCACTCGCCAGTGCCGTTCGGCTTGTTGAAGCCGGGGCCGTAATAGAACGGTGCGAAACGGTAGAGGCCGAGCGCGATATCGGAGCCGGGCCCGACGAATTCTGCACCGTCGATCACGCCCGATTGCAGCGCGACGACGATTTCGCCCGGCGCGGTCGCCTGCGCCACGGCGCCGAGCCGGCGATAGACTTCGCCGCCGAGGCCGATCGAGCGGATTTTGAGCCCGCGCACATCGTCGCGGCTCTTGATCTCGCGACGAAACCAGCCGCCCATACTGACGCCGGTATTGCCGCCCATGAAAGGCTTGACGCCGAACGGCGCGTAAAGCTCGTCCCACAGCGCCTGGCCGCCGCCGGCATCGATCCAGGCGACGTGCTCGTTCGGCGTCAAGCCGAACGGCACGGTGGTGAAGAACGAAGCCGCCGGCGCCTTGCCCTGCCAGTAGAACGAAGCGGTGTGGCCCATTTCGGCGACGCCGGAGCCGACCGCGTCGAGCACTTCGAAGGCCGGCACGATCTCGCCCGCGGCGGAAACCGTTATTTCGAGGCGGCCGCCGGAGAGCACGCCGATACGCTCGGCGATACGTTCCGCCGACAGTCCGGGGCCGGGCAGCCGCCGCGGCCATGACGTCACCATGCGCCAGCGCCGCGGTTGCGCCAGCGCCACCGCCGGCGCCGCCATCGCGCCGATTAGCCCCGCAGTTCCGCCACGCGCCAACGCGCGGCGCGTCAGCTTGCTCATCGTCATAACCGCACTGCTTGCAGTCCCGGCAAATGCTTTACGTCATTCCGGCGACAAGCGCGATGGGACGCGGGAATCGTTGCGTCAACCGCTGCCCCAAATGTTGCCGATGTCAGCTTGCACGCCCGGCATTTTTCGGACAGAGGTTGCGCCATGAAACTCGGCTTTTTCACCATGCCGATCCATCCGCTGGACAAGGATTGGCGGACGACGCTGCGCGAGGATCGCGAGGCGTTCCTGCTCGCCGATAAGCTCGGCTTCGTCGAGGGCTATGTCGGCGAACACGCCACCGACCGCGCGGAAAACATCACCTCCTGCGCGATGTTCATCGCCAGCCTGATCGACGCCACGAAAACCATCAAGCTCGGCACCGGCACGATCAACATGCCGAACGCGCATCCGGCCGCGACCGCGTCGCATATCGCGATGCTCGATCACATGCTCAACGGCCGCTTTATCTTCGGTATCAGCCCCGGCGGTCTGCTCTCCGACGCGGAGGCGTTCGGCAATCTCGAGGCGGATCGCAACGCCATGTTCCTCGAAGCGATCAACGCGGTGTTGAGAATCTGGGCCAGTGAGCCGCCCTACAACATCGAAGGCCAATACTGGAACATCAAGATCGAGAAGCAGGCCATGCCGGAGATCGGCCAGGGCTTCATCCCGAAGCCGTTGCAGAAGCCGCATCCGCCGATCGTAGTGACCGCCGTGGCGCCGTTCTCCAAGGGCGTGACCGAAGCGGCAGCCCGCGGCTGGGATCCGATCTCGGCGAACTTCTTGATGCCGGAATGGGTCAAGAGCCACTGGCCGAAATACGTCGAGGGCTGCGAGCGGGCCGGCCGCAAGGCCGATCCGGCGAACTGGCGCGTCGCCAAAAGCATCTTCGTCGCCGACGACGACAAGACCGCGAAGGCCTACGCCACCGATGCCAGCAGCCCGTACCGCTATTACTACAGCCAGCTCTACGCCAAGCTGCGGAAGGGAGGCCGGCTCGATTTGTTCAAAAAGCGCCGCGACCAACCCGACGACGAGGTGACGCTCGATGGCATCTGCAAAGAGCTGATCATCTACGGTTCGCCGGACAAGGTCGCCGATGAGTTACTGAAATTCCGCGAACGCGTCGGCGACTTCGGCACGCTCCTCTACGCCGGCAAGGACTGGCGCGACCCGGAGCTCGGCAAGCGCTCGATGACATTGTTGGCGGAAAAGGTGCTGCCCAAGGTCAACGCCGCGATCGGAGTGTAAGCCGGCATATGCGGAACGCGATCCCGGATCGGGCTTTCGCCCGTCCGGGATGACGCCTGCGGCGTCACTTGATCGCTTGCGGATTGAGCGGCGAGCCGGTGCCGCCGGTGATGATGAGCGGCGGGCCGCAGAAGAAGAACTCATAATTGCCGTCGGCGTCGCAATCCTCCGCCAGCTCCTTGAGGTAAAACATCTCGCCCATGGTCAGCCCCATGGCCGGAATGACGACCCAGTGCCAGGGCTGATTGGCCTCGCTGGTCTCGTTCGGCCGCACCTCGACGCCCCAGGTGTCGGAGCAGATCGCCGCGATTTGCTTGTCCTGGCACCAGTAGCAACTCTCGAATCTGACGCCGGGCGCATCGCCGCCGGCATAGGCGCCCCAGTTCTTCTCCTTGAGGCAGCGCTCCATCTGGCCGGTGCGCAGGATGACGAAGTCGCCGCGCCTGATCTCGACGTTCTGATCCTTGGCGCACTTGTCGAGCTCGTCGTTGGCAATGGGCTCGCCGTCCTTGAGCCATTCCACGCCGCGGAAGCGGGCGATGTCGAGCAGCACGCCGCGGCCGACCATCTTGTTCTTGGTGTGCTCGATGCCGAGCTTGGCGAGACCGTTACTATCGACCTCGCGCGCATCGAAGCCGTTGTACATCTTGTCTTCGTAGAAGATGTGGCCGAGCGAATCCCAATGGGTCGCGCATTGCACCGGCAAGTTGATGGCGTCGTCGGCATAGCGGATGTTCGGCACCTTGTCCTGGCGCCCGGCGACCGCATCGGTACCGGTCGCCAGCATGGTGTGGATCGGATTCCAGCGTCCGCCGAACAGCCCGGTCTGCGGGCCGTTGCGGTCGAGCGGAACGCCGAGCGCGAACACCTTGCCGGCGCGGATCAGTCCCGCCGCCCTGACGATATCTTCCGGGGTGACGTGGTTGAGCGTACCGATCTGATCGTCTTTGCCCCAACGGCCCCAATTCTTGAGCTTTTCCGTTGCCTCGGCGATCGCCTTTTTGCCCACGGTGATATTCATCGGAACGCTTCCTTCCTCTGGTGTCTGAACGATTTCCCTTGGCGGTCAGAGGGCCGCCGGAGGGTATGGCGTCAGTTTGACACAAATACTTTGCTCATGCGCACAATAAAATGCATCGGCCGCGACATGAGCGATAGCGATAACAACTTGCGAGCGAACGCCCAGAGGAGGCGGACATTATGACTGACATTATGACGACAAAACGGGCATGTTCGGTACCGACGTCGGTGCTGCTTGCGGCGCTGGTTGCACCGCTTGCGCTCTCTGCCGCGCCGGCGCGGGCGCAAAACATCATCGACGAATGGGCCAGCGTGAAGGCGCCGGCAGCACCCGCGCTCAAGCCAGTGACCGTCAATCCAAAGACGACCGCATTGCTGATGCTCGACTTTATGAATCAGAATTGCGGTAAGCGGCCGCGCTGTCTTGCAAGCATTCCGGTGATGAAAAACCTGCTCGGTGAAGCGCGCGCCGCCAAGGCCGCCGTGGTTTACAGCCTCATCCACTATTCGACGACTGACGACGTCATCAAGGACGTGGCGCCGACAACTGACGAACCATGGGTGATCTCCGGTCCCGATAAGTTCCTCAACACCGACCTGGAGAAAATCTTCAAGGACCGGGGCATCGAGATCGTGATCGTCACCGGAACCGCGGCCAATAGCGCGGTGCTGTTCACCGCATCCGAAGCGGCGCTGCGCGGCATGAACGTGATCGTGCCAGTCGACGGCATGTCGGCATTCGATCCCTACGCCGAGCTGACCACGGCCTACACTCTTGCCAGTGCGCCCTTGATCTCGCTGAAGACAACATTGACCACAATCGACATGATCAAGTTCTAAGCGATACCGGTTCCGTGAGGCTTTTAAGTTTCGTCGCCGGTGGCACCGCCAGCCGGAGTGTCGCCATAAAGGACTGTTATTGTCGATAAAGTCGCCCGCCCGGTAGCCCCCCTGTTCAAGAATCGATTATCGCCAGGGCTATGATGCGCCTCAAGGATGGAGCACGTTGGAATCTGTTTGGAGGACGACCCAAATGACGCTGCGCGGTAATATTGGACTTATGCGTAAGCCCTCGTTCGCGCCACAGCCGGCGCTGCGATCGTTGCGGGCTATCGTGCTGACGGTCTTGCTGCTCGCGCTCTCGACCGGGATCGGCACTTCTCAGGCGACGTCGCCGGCCAAGTCGCAAGATCACGTCTATCTCTTGCGCGGCGCGTTCAACATATTTTCCCTGGGCATGGATGAAATGGCGGACAAGCTGCGGCGGCAGGGCGTCAACGCCACCGTCGCCAACTATGTGTCCTGGTCGTCGCTCGCGGACGAGGCGGCGGCAGAGTATAAGAGCGGTCGGGTGCGGACGATCATTTTGGTCGGCCACTCCTTCGGCGCGACAGCGGTGACGGAGATGGCCGCACGCCTGGGTCAGCTCGGCGTCCCTGTCAAACTGGCGATCGGCCTCGACCCGACCTTGCGCATGACAGCATCGGGACACGTTGACCGCTACATCAATTACTACATCGCTCATGGAATGGGCAACGCCGTCGACAGAGGCCGGCACTTCAGCGGCGTGGTGCAGAACGTCGACGTGGAGAAGAATAACGCACTCAACCATTTCAACATCGACAAGAATCGCGTGCTTCAGGAACAGGTGCTCAGAGAGATCCGCGCCGCACTGTAGGCGGCGATCGAATGAAGCCCACCCAAGTCATAGCTTTGCTGATCGCGGTGTTTCTTTCCGGTTTCGCCCTCCGTGACGCGTTCGATCCGGCTGCGGCGGAGCCGATCGCGCCGGCCGAACGCCCCGCGGCACCGACGCCAACCGAGCAGCGCGCGCGCGTCTACCTGTTCCGCGGCTTTGCCGGCATGGTGTTTGCGCGCGGGATGGATGCGCTGGCGGAACGGATCGAACAGGCCGGTTTCACCGCGAGCGTAAACGAGGCGGTGATGTGTCCGATCATCGCCAAGGAGGTGATTCGTGACTATCGCGCGAATCCCGCCCCGATCGTCGCCATCGGCCACTCCGTCGGCAGCGCGTGCGCGCTGGCGCTCGCGGAAATGCTCAATGCCGAAAACATACCGGTGAGCCTGCTGGTGACTACCGATCCCGCCCGCATCGCCCATGACGTGCCGCTCAACGTCGAGCGCTACATCAACATCTTTCAGTCGAATAGTGTTTTGGGCGGCCACGACGTCATTCCGACGAAAGGCTTTCAAGGGCACTACGCCAGCTACGATCTCGTGGAGCACACCGACCTTACGCACCTTAACATCGAGAAGTCTGAGTCGATCCACGAACAAGTGGTGGCCAAGATTCAACAGCTTGCGGCGACGCCGGCGAAAGCCGAGGGCGAGGCGGTGCCGATTCGCTATACTGTCCCCGCGGATGCCGAAATCGAACTGTGGGACAGCGGTACGCCGGTGTTCGCCCATCGTGGCGATACGCTGCAAACGCTGGCAGCGTTGTATCGTGTGCCGCTCTGGTCGCTCACTCAGATCAATCGGGCATCCGACAATGCGCCGCTGGCGCCGGGCCAGCGCGTGACCGTCCCGCGCCATCTCGTTCCGCTCGCTGCACCAAACAACGGCGCGGTCTCCAGCCAGCCGCCCCCCAAGCGTTGATTCGCGGGGGCCGCGCAGCGAGCGGGGCTTCCTAGCCGTGCGGTAGGAAGGGAACGAGCATCGGGACGCGGCGGCAGTAAGAGGCGTAGGCGTCGGCACCAAGCTCGGTCATGAGGAAGCGCTCCTCCGAGCGGGCTTTCAACCACAGGCCGAAGATGATGAGCGCTGTGCCGATCAGCGCCGTAACCCTGGCTTCCGCAGCCGCTGTCGCCAGCAGTGCCAGGATAAGCCCCGTATAGATGGGGTGGCGCACAAGCGCGTAAGGGCCGGTGTCGACGATCCGGTGGTCTTCCTTGCGTGTGATCGCGCTTGACCAGAGACGTCCGAGATATATTCGCGCCCACCATGTGAATAGAAGGCCCGCCAACATCATTCCCGCGAGCACATACGCACCGCGATAGCCGACCTCCCAGAACGGCTTCTCTGCCAGCACCCGCTTTGTCCAAGGTACAAGCAGGATGCCTCCAGCAATCATGGCAGCGCGGTACGTCCACGTTTCCAATGTCCCGACGCGCCGTTGCGTGCGGCCGGACCAGAATGACGCCGCCACCCAACTCACTAGCCATGCAATCCAGATGATCTCGAGCATTTCGCTCGGACGCACGGTCACGTACCGATGACTCCATATGCGAGCGTCTCAGATGCCGCCCGCTGTCAACGTTCGCCCGGCGCGAACCGGGCCAATAGTAACTTTAATGGGGCTTGCCGAGGACAGATGCAATCACTTCGCGCAACGCCGGCTCGATCGGATTCGGCGCATAGCCGAGTTCACGCCGCGATTTTTCGATTGAGAGCGCTTTGGACCGCAACGCGATCCACACGCCCTCGACGGTCGCCGTCGGCGGGTTGTGCGTCACATGGTCGGCGATGAATTCCATCGCGGCAGCGGCCGTTCGGGCAAATCCGGCTGGAACCGGAATGCGCAGAGCGTCACGGCCGCTGATCGCGCTCACCATACCGAGGAGCTTTCTCAGCGAGATGTCTTCACCGCCGAGAATGTACCGCTGTCCGCTCTGCCCGCGTTCCATGGCAAGCACCAAGCCCGCGGCGACATCGCGCACGTCGACGAGGTTCAAAACGAAATCAAGGTAGATTTGAATACGCCGCTTAAGAAAATATCGCAGCATCAAGGTCGGCGGCGTGAGATTCCGATGCGGTCCGATGGGCATTGTCGGATTGGCAATCACGACGGGGAATCCGGACGCTGCGGCTTGCAAGGCTCGCTGTTCCGCGAGCATCTTCGAGCGTGTGTAGGCCCCGGGCATTTCGTCGGGCGTGGTGCGGACGTGTTCTGTAACGACAGTCTCCGCGCTCGAAGGACCGAAAAGAATTGATTCGGTCGAGCAATGCAGGAAGCGTGAGACACCGCGCTCACGCGCGGCGGCGATCATGACTTCCGTGCCGCGGCAATTGACGGCATGAAAGTCGTTCTTGTTCGGCATCCACATGCCCGGCAGCGCGGCAAGGTGGTAAACCTCCTCGACATCGTCGAGCGCTTCTCGCACCGGAGCCGGATCGAGCACTGAACCTTTGACGTATTGCGTTCCTGCTAGACCGCATTCCGGCGGGCGAAGATCGAGAATGCGCACGCGGCGGCCGCTCGCGACGAGCGCGACGACCAGGTGTTGCCCAATAAAGCCGCTGCCGCCCGTCACGAGCGTGTGCGTCACGGACGCCGACCCACTCGTACCCGGCCGTCTTGCAGAATCGCCGCGAGATCAGGCCGGAAACCAAGCGCAATGAAAAGCTTGGCAAAAACGTACATCGGGCTGATCAGCATATGCAGCGGATTGTCAAGAAGAGACGGTCGTTTGCGCTCGAACAGCTGGTGTCCGACAATTTGCAAGGCCCAGCCGAGGACAAACAGTGCGACCGCAATGATCCAGACCCAGGTGACACTGACATGACCGGCAATCGCGGATGCGGCCAGAAGGAGAGGAATTGCGGCGGCGACGATGGCCAATCCGATGGCAACGTCGAATACCATCCACAGAATCAACGCCGGTATGACCAACAGCGGCGCTGCGCTGGTTTGGACACCTAACACCGTGACGGGCAGCAAGCTCAGCGGCAGCACGACGGCGACGAACAGAATTGGGTTGCCAATGATGTGCATCACACCATTGACTTGATCGCGGTGGGAGTCCGCGTACGAAGCAAGTTCGCGCCGGAAAATGTCGTTCATGCCATTCCCGTCCGCGGGAACCGCACCAAACCGATGGTCGCAGGAATTGGTGACCGCCCCTTCATTGCCTAGTCCGCCGCCCGGTGCAAACGCCAGTTAAACGTGAGATGCAGCGGACGTCAAACGGCGTTCGCACACCGCAGGACGAGCGCTAGAGCTGTCAGGCCTCGGCATCGGCGAGCTGCGGGACGGAAGCCGGAGCCTCCGCCGGCTTGTTCACCTCCAGCGCAGCGGCCACCGCCTCCTCGACGCGCTCAAGCCAGATGAATTCCATCTCCCGGCGCGCGATTTCGGGGATGTCGTCGTAATCCCGGCGGTTGCGCGCCGGCAACATGACCCGCTTGATGCCGGCTGAGTGCGCAGCGAGCACCTTCTCCTTGATGCCGCCGACCGGCAGCACCAGGCCGCGCAGGCTGATCTCCCCGGTCATCGCCGTGTCGCTGCGTATGGTCCGCTCGGTCATCAAGGAAACAAGCGCCATGAACATGGCCACGCCCGCGCTCGGCCCATCCTTCGGGGTGGCGCCGGCCGGCACGTGGACATGGATATCGCTCTTCTCGAAGCGGCTCGCATCGATGCCCAGCGCCGCGGCGCGGTTCTTGACGATCGACAGCGCGGCCTGCGCGCTCTCCTTCATTACGTCGCCGAGCTGGCCGGTGAGGATCAATCGACCGGAACCGGGGATGCGCGTCGCCTCGATGAACAGGATGTCGCCGCCGACCGGCGTCCAGGCAAGACCCGTCGCCACGCCGGGCACACTCGTGCGCATCGCCGTCTCGCTCTCGAACTTCGGCGCACCTAGGATCGGGACGAGGTCGCCGCGGGCAATGCGGATCGGCCCGCTATTGCCTTCGGCAATGCGCACCGCGGCGTTGCGCAGCGCTTGCCCGATCAGCCGTTCCAGGCTGCGCACGCCCGCTTCGCGGGTGTAGTTCTGGATGATCTCGCGCAGCGCATCGTCGTCGAGCTCGACCTGGCCGGGCTTGAGCCCGTTCGCCTCCATCTGACGCCGCACCAGATAGCGGTGGGCGATCTCGAGCTTCTCGTCGGCGGTGTAGCCGGCAATGCTGATGATCTCCATGCGGTCGCGCAGCGGCCCGGGAACGGTGTCGAGCATGTTGGCCGTGGTGATGAACACCACGCGGCTTAAGTCGAACGGCACGCCGAGATAGTTGTCGCGGAACGTGTTGTTCTGCTCGGGATCGAGAACTTCGAGCAAAGCCGCGCCGGGATCGCCCTGGATGCCGGCGCCGAGCTTGTCGATTTCATCGAGCATCATCACGCAATCGCGCGAGCCGGTCTTGCGGATCGCCTGGATGATGTTGCCAGGCAGGGCGCCGATATAGGTGCGGCGATGGCCGCGGATTTCCGCTTCATCGTGCACGCCGCCGAGACTGACGCGCACGAACTTGCGGCCCATGGCGCGCGCGATCGACTGGCCAAGCGACGTCTTGCCGACGCCGGGCGGCCCGACGAAGCAGAGGATCGGCGCCTTGCCTTGGGGGGCGAGCTTGCGCACGGCGAGATATTCGATGATCCGCCGCTTGATCTTGTCGAGGTCGTAATGGTCATCGTCGAGGATGCGCCGCGCCTGCGCGATGTCGATCGGCTTCTCGTCGGGCAAAGCCCAGGGCAGTTCGATCAGCCAATCGAGATAGGTGCGCACCATGCCGTATTCGCCGGCCGCCTCGGGCATGCGTTGCAGCCGGCGCAGCTCCTTGCGCGCCTGCTCCTCGATCTCCTTCGGCATGCCGGCATTGGTGATCGCCTTGTCGAGCTCGGCCATTTCGGCGGCCTTGCCCTCCTCGCCTTCGCCGAGCTGGCGTTGAATCGCCGCCATCTGCTCGCGCAGCAGCACCTCGCGCTGGCGCTCGTCGAGCGCGGTCTTGGTCTGCCGGCCGATTTCCTGCGACAGCCGCAACACCTCGATGCGATGCGCCAAGAGCCGCGAGACCTTGTCGATGCGTGCGGAAATGTCGATGGTCTCGAGAATTTCCTGCCGCTCTTCCGGCTTCACGTCCATGTAGGCAACGGCGAGGTCGGCCAAAGCCGCCGGCTTCTCGATCGACTGGATCGCGGCGAGGAGATCGGGCGGCGCCTGCGGCAGCAACTGGATCGCTTCCAGCGTCTGCGCCTTCAGATTGACGAACCGCGCCTCGACCTCGGCCGAGCGCGTTTCGGGTTCGGGGATTTGCAGCACGCGCGCGACCATGAACGGCCAGCCGCTGAGATATTCAACGACCTGGAAGCGTTGCTCACCCTGGCAGACCAGGTGATGCGATCCGTCCGGCGCGGTGATGTAGCGCACGATGTTGGCGAGCGTGCCCATGCGATGCATGTCGATCGGCGTCGGATCGGCGACGTCGGCGGCGCGCTGCAGGAGGATGCCGACCTGCCGCTGGTCGCGCACCGCCTGTTGCGCGGCGGCGATCGACTTCGGCCGGCCGAGCGTGATCGGCAGCACCAGACCGGGAAACAAAACGGTATTGCGCACCGGCACGACGATGAGGGCGTCGGCCGGCAGTGGCGGCAGCGTGGTGGCGCCTTTTTCAGCTTCGTTTGATGCCAGCATCTCGATCTCAGCCACGGCTTGCCCCCGCTTTTCGCAAGGTGATCACCAGGCAGCCATCGGCGACGGCGTGGCGCACCGTGGTGTAACGTCCGGCCGGAAGTCGCAACCGCCGGTAGAAGCGCCCTTGCGGCAGTTCGAGTCGATGGATGACGGCGGTGCGCAAAGCGGGCGAATAGGTGCGCATGCCGGCGATCACCAATTCGCAGTCCTCGATCACGGCTTCCACCTTCGCGGCATCGACGCCCGGCAACGCGACCAGCACCAACACTTCCAATTCAGTCTCCAAAATATCCACAGGAGGCTCCCAGGCCGGCTGGCGCGCCTGGGTGCCCGCGGGTCGGAAAAGCTCGCGGTGCATGCGTTCAGCGCGCGCGAGCATGTCGCACGCTTCCGACCACATCCAATCGCGAGCCATGTCGCGGGCCATGCGGGCATTCCCTCCAGCCAGGATGGAATATGTGTGGGCGCGATGGGCGAAATTCAACGCCAGTTCGTCATTCCGGGGCGCTGGCGTTGACCCGCGAGCCCGGAATCCATAGCCACGATCCCACGAAGTTAGCACTTCGGTGCGTCTTCCGCTCCTGTGATTATGGATTCCGGGTTCGCGCGCCGCGCATGCCTTCGGCCAGCGTCCGCACGAGCTCGGTAGCCGCCGTGACGGTCGCCGGCGTCGCTTTGCCTTTGGCGTCGAGACTCTCATGCACCGCCTCGACCAACGCCGAGCCGACCACGACGCCATCGGCGCCTTGCGCGATGGCGCGCGCCTGCTCCGCGGTGCGCACGCCGAAGCCGACGCAGACCGGCAGCTTGGTGTGGCGCTTGATGCGCGCGACGGCCGCCGCGACCTTTCCGGTGTCAGGCGCTGCGGCGCCGGTAATGCCGGTGATCGACACGTAATAGACGAAGCCCGAGGTGTTCGCGAGCACGGCTGGCAACCGCTTGTCGTCGGTTGTCGGCGTGGCGAGGCGTATGAAATTAAAGCCCGTCTTGAGCGCCGGCAGGCACAATTCTTCGTCTTCCTCGGGCGGCAGATCGACAACGATCAGTCCGTCGACGCCCGCGGTTTTGGCGTCTGCTAAAAATTTTCCGACGTCATAGACGTAGATCGGGTTGTAGTAGCCCATGAGTACGATCGGCGTGGCCTGGTCGCCGCGGCGGAATTCGCGCACCAGGCTCAGCGTCTTTTTCATGTTCTGACCGGAGGAAAGCGCGCGCAAACCCGCCGCCTGGATCGCCGGGCCGTCGGCCATCGGATCGGTGAACGGCATGCCGAGCTCGATCGCGTCGGCGCCGGCCGGCGGCAACGCTTTAAGGATAGCGAGCGAGGAATCGTAATCCGGGTCGCCGGCCATGACGAACGTCACCAGCGCCGCGCGGCTTTCCGCTTTGAGCGCAGCAAAGCGACGATCGATGCGGGTGGTCATGGCGCTTTGCTTTGCAGATGGCGCGCCACCGAATCGAGATCCTTGTCGCCGCGGCCGGAGAGATTGACCACCATCAGGTGGTCTTTCGGCTTCGTCGGCGCGAGGTCCAGCACTCTGGCGATAGCGTGCGCCGGCTCGAGCGCCGGAATGATGCCTTCGAGCTTGGACAAAAGCTGGAACGCGTTGAGCGCCTCGTCGTCGGTCGCCGAGAGAAAGGTCACGCGACCGGCATCGGCGAGCCAGGCATGCTCCGGCCCGATGCCCGGGTAATCGAGGCCGGCAGAGATCGAATGCGCCTCGTTGATCTGGCCATCCTCGTTCATGAGGAGATACGTGCGATTGCCGTGCAGCACGCCCGGCCGCCCGCCGGCGATGGACGCCGCATGCATGCCGGTGTCGAGTCCGTGGCCCGCGGCTTCGACGCCATAGATCTCGATCTGCGGCTCATCGAGGAACGGATGGAACAGGCCCATGGCGTTCGAGCCGCCGCCGATGCAGGCGATCAGCGAGTCCGGCAGCCGGCCTTCGGCTGCTAGCATCTGCTCGCGCGTCTCGCGGCCGATGATCGACTGGAAATCGCGCACCATCATCGGATAGGGGT
>Ga0302326_10012748_pt1 | contig 17879 bp, 14 predicted proteins | sample Palsa_T0_3_FD_202264 | JGI IMG/M metagenome (GOLD analysis project Ga0302326, IMG submission 202264) | Peat permafrost microbial communities from Stordalen Mire near Abisko, Sweden - Palsa_T0_3 | ecosystem: Environmental > Terrestrial > Soil > Palsa > Peat permafrost | place: Sweden: Abisko... | reverse complement strand
AATTCAATGGCAAAGGAGTCAATTCGACTAGGTTTCGAAAAGCTACGCAATATGTTGTACTCGGATCCTTCGCAGTCCATCTTACAAATTCGAATTGCGCCGGCGATATCAGCGAGTATCGCGTCCAACGTGACAGTTGTGACTTCAAGCGAGGGCGTGAAGTCTTCACCCACAGAAAGGGCATGATCTTTCACAATCGTGTTCGCTCCCCCGCCCAGAAACTCGGATGAGAGCAACGTTGCCTTTCCCGAGGCTGCTGAAACCGCGACGTTCGAAGTCTTCACTCTGGGCGCAAATCCGTTTCTCTCCACGTTGGCACACAGCCGGGCCCAGCTTTCCGGAAACGGCTCAAACGCCGACACCCGGGCACCTTGGGAGGCAGCATAGCAGGAATAAAAGCCCTGGTTCGCCCCAATATCAATGACGTAATCATCGTTGCGCAGGGGACATCCAGGAACGTCGTAATCGTGGTTGTACCAGGTTTCGCCAAACATTTGATACGACCGAACCTTGGCGGATACCACTACCTTCGTATTCCGGTCTAAGATGGTTACCAATCCGTTTTTTGCAAAAGCCCGTTTGAATGCGATGTCTAGCGGATTTCCGTAATGAACGAATCCGTCCAGAATCGGTACCAAACGGGACAACAGTGTGACTAATGGCATGGCAGGAGCATCGTTTCTGTGACAGTGAGCCACAAAGTCATCTGTGACACTGCTGAATTACCTCTTCGTAAAACAACTCCGCTTTTCTCATACAGAGGTCGTAATTAGCGTTTTCGGCCAACATTTTCTGGTTGTGGCCCGCCGCGTCGATACGCAATCGGCGATCTGAAAGACCCCGCAGGATCGCGTGAGCTAGACTTTCAGGATCGGCAACATCAAACAATATGCCGTTCACATCCGGAGTGATCCATTCGCGAACCGAGGGCAGGTCACCGCAAATAGGCAGACAACCGCACGCCATAGCCTCTAGCAAAGTGTTCGGAGTTCCATCGTGTTCCGTTGGCGAGACTGTTACAGTGGCGCGCCGGAATAATTCCGCCAAGTCGGTTTGTGATAAGTGACCCGTCAAGACGACCGATGAAGAGAGCCCAGACCGATGGATCCACTTCTCTGCCCACTGCCATCCCTTAAGATCGACTGCGACAAACTGCACGTCGGGACGAATCGCGAGCACCGTAGGAATTGCGGCGAAGAAGGTGTCATGGCGAACATACTGCCGCAGCCCGCGCGGGTTCAGTACAACAGGCCTTTCCGGGTCGACACCCAGGCGCTGAATCACACTGCCGTTCGCACGGCCTGAAAAGAACATAGCCGAGTTCAAGCCGCCGCAACCTGGGAGGCGAAGACTCGGCACGTTGCCCATGGGCACCATTGCATGGGCACGCTGGATGTCTATGTTGGTGTCCGCCAGCAATCCGTCGGCTGCTTTCAGTGTACGAGAGGTGAGAGCGCGATGAATGAACGAATTTGCGGCGTACAGCGTTAAGTCATTGCCCCAAATAGAGGTTACAAATGGATGCACGCCCAGGCCACCTCCAAGTTCGCCTTCAATCGGGATGCGCAGCGCGTGCAGAAGATCAGGATGGATCATTTTTACTAACTCTTGGGCGCGGCGCTTTAATAGAATGCATTTCACGGGACGCAGAATCTCATTGCGGAAACCAAAGGCGGTTCGCCCCAAGAGCGTCGAGGGATCAAACCGAAACTTCGTATTCGACAGGCCATGCTTTTCGGCACCGTTCTTTGCTTTGGACTTGGAGGCAGACACCAAGCCGTGGATGGTGGCGCCCTCAATTGTGCTGTCCTCGGAGAGACTGGTAGCCAGAACGTGGACCTCGTGTCCGCGCGTTGGAAAGTACCTGATCCAGTTGCGCGAAATGGAGCTGCGGACATCGGCGATGAAACAAATTTTCACAATTAGAATCTCAGTCTTGGAAAGTCGAAGCGACGCACACCGCTACACCAAATAAACCAGCCCCGTCAATCTTGCCGAACTAAACCAGAATCAACGATGTCTTTGCATTTCATCGCGTAGTCAGTTAGCGATCCGACAACTTTTCCGGGATTACCAATATAGACCGAGTTATCCGGAACGGTGCCTCTCACTATAGTGCCCGCACCGACAATGACATTGTTCCCAATCTTTGCGTTTGGCAGTACGATGCTGCGCAGTCCAATGAACACGTTGTCTCCAACGGTAATCCCCGACACGCGGGCAATGTCCGAAGTAAAAGGCTCGCCAATCGCGTTCAGTGCGGTTGTCAGGGAGTAGTCGTGAGTGAGAAAGCGAACTCCGGTCGAAATAACGACTCGTTCTCCCAAGGATATTTTGGTAATGTCGTCAAAATAAACATCCTGTGCAATGTATCGAGGTTTTCCCGTGAATTTCATGCCAAAGGCTGCCAATAATCGGATGTACCCCGCCATGTACGGCCGGATATGGATATATCCAATGGCAACGAGCGCGCCGCGGGCAACCCGGTAGGGAATGCGCCAAGCCAAACGTGTGAATCGAGAATTCCGAGCAGACATAGGACGTTTTAAAAGGCGAGAATCAGCACAAGTTAGGGGTTAAACCAAGGGCATAGGTGAGCCGCTGCGCATACCAATCGAGGGTAAACTCAGAAGCTCTTTCAAGAGCGTTGCGCGACATCTCCTCATACAAGACTGGGTCACCTGCTAAGTGATCTATCGCGCTCGCTAGTGCGAAGCTATCGCGAATGGGAACAATGAAGCCTTCACGTCCGTCACGAATCACGCTGCCCGAATGTGAAGTGGTAATCACGGGTAAACCGCATGCCAGCGCCTCGTAGCAAACCGTCGCGGACCCCTCGCAAAGGGTGGGCAAAACAAACACATCCGCCCAATCGTACATGGCTCGCATTTTATTCCGCGGGATCATCCCAACCACTTCGGCAACCTTGCTAAGGTCTTTCCGAGCTTGTTCGGAGAGGACGTGTCCACCTGCAACCCTACACACAACGCGCGGAGACTTCAACATAGCCAAAGCCTTGACTAGATAAGGAATACCCTTTATCAGACTGGCGCGGCCACAAAAAAGGACCTTTAGGTTGTCCTGATTCCTCCGACGCCGGGCAGTACCCGGCTCCCAATCGATTCCGTACGGAACGACAGAACACTTGCCGTTCATGGGCGCGTTGGTCGAAACATTTTCAGCCACGAATTGCGAACCACAGATCACTCTGTCGGCAAGCCGCCACTCCGATTCTTCCTGAGCAATGAACTCTTCCGAGATGTCGTCCCGATAGGGACATGATTCCCACCCGGGCCAGGCAGCAGCCTCCTCCCGATACAGGCGATCAAAGAGCCTCCTCGGCGCGTTGATCTGCTCAAGCGCTCCATAGACTCCCCTGTCTCTAGCCGCCTCCAACAATTCTTTCCCCATCGAACTAAAGACATATACGCCGCGTGCGTCTCCGAATCCCTCGCGAACGACTCGCCGGCAGAAATCGCTTCCCGCCCGCAAAGAAACTACGGTCTTCCCGGTATGAGAGCGAGCCGCTAGCGCTCTCAATCGATAGCTAAGCCCGAAACCTGGGAAGTGACGGATAAGAGCGTCAGGGATGCCTTCGGGTGAACGCGCCTTCAATCGCCGGATACCCGCTATCGGGGCACGGCTGAGCACGTTAGCACAGCTACCGACGATACCAATGGAAGCTATGTCCGTATAAAGTTTGGAAAGCTTATCGAGGTTCCACAGGATTCGGGGCACAGCGTAGTGCATGCGCGCACCCAGCTGGGCGACAACGAACTTCATTGCCCTTCAACTCCAATAACGGTGCAATGCGGGGTTTTCAAAACGATCCTTGCCGTCACCTAGTCATCCAGGAGGATCTCATCACTCTCGAACAGATCCTCGATAGCGGCGTGTTTATCGGTCGAATTCGTGAGCCGCGAATACAAGCAATACGCGAACAGAGGTATCAATGCGTACGGCCAGAAGACGAGCATAGTTTCGAAACCTTGCGCGAAAACATTCAGGCTAAGAGCGCAGAGCATAGTGTAGGCGATTGCCGGCAAAGGATTTCCTGGAAACTGTGCATGATCATAAAGCGTGCCCGACAAAAAGCCGAACAGGAAGAAAAACAACACGGAGAGTAGCCCGAAATTCTGGTATATCTCGGCGACAATGCTGGGTGCCGAACCGTCCGCAATTTGGATTCCCGTTACCTCTGCTATGTCAGCCCAGGTAATTCCCGGTGATTCGAAAGAGTAGGGCTTATCCGGCCACCAGATTCTTGGAATCGGGTGCAGAGTATACGTGTAAATCCATTGGAGTCCGAGATGGTATTTCTGCTTTGTATCAACAGTATCAAACACGGTTGCGGCGTAGACAAATTCGTTTCCGGTTAGCGTTGGGTTGGAGTCGTCGATATGCGCATTAGCGGTTAGCGCCTGCATTAATCCAGGCGCCTCCGGACGGTCTTCTCCCAGGTGCAGTACCGCACGGTAACCAACGACCAGGAGTACAAGCACACCCGCTACTAACCAAAACGGAACAGTTTGCGCGATGGTCGGCTGGGACCTTTTTCCGAGCGCATAACTCACTAGAATTACGGCGGTTGTCCCGAACATGTAGCCTCGACCCGAAATTAGCACCGAGTAGCCATAGAGAATGATTGCAAAAACCACTATGACTAGTTGTCGCAACCGCGAGACGGGCAGGCGGGACAACGCCATCAGCATCATTGCTTCGCCTGTCAACATCCAAAAAGGACTCAGGTGAATATAGGCAGTGACACCCTCTAAGTCAACGCCGGCCCCATGCGGTTTACTGAACGCCTGCTGAAATCCGCCGGAACCGAGGATCAGGCCGACCAGCAATATCAGCCCCACCGAAGCGCCGGCAAACCCGAAGTTCCAGAGCCGGAGCGGATCCCACTCCTGTGCTTCCGCCACCTGTTGACGAGCGGTCCCTTTCCGCCATCCCCATACGAAACAGCAAAGCATAACTGAGGCCATGAGTACCGTCTCCGCGACCTGCCAGTCAGTTAGCAACGAGTCAAGCCGATGGTTCCATACAAGCTCTAGCGGCTGCTCAAGGTAAAGGTAGGTAAACGAGAGAACCGCTACAATCGGCAGTCCAATACCCTCGCCTGGCTGGGGCCAGACGGCGGCAATACAACCTATCAAGACGATCGCGAGCACGCAGAACGCGAAGACGCTCAGCATATTTCTCCCAGATCTACACCTGCCCGGTTTCTATTAACGCCACTCTCTACTGCCGCAGACACCCATGAATCCTCGAAGGACTGGAGCATTTGTCCGGCATTAGTAATCGATCCCGGGAGGCAGTATGACAAGTGCCGCTCTATCGCGGATTCGAAAGAAAACTTGCTTCTCTGAAGCTCCTGCAACCTTCGACGGGATGTTTGACCGCTCCGGACTCTCTCCGCGAGCTTCTCGATGGCGGCGCGAACTCCCTGTGGAGAAAAGTCCGCGAGCTCCGAATCAGTATTGTTTGTTGTAAATTCCACCGCCGCTCCCGCGGGCGTAATTACAAAGGGTACGCCGAAGGCCATAAACTCCCACGCTGACAACGGGTACCCTTCATGGATAGACAAGACCAAGCCAAGGTCAGTGGCCTCCATAAGTTGGGGTAAATCACTCGGCTGGAAAGCGCCGTGAAAATAGACATTTCTTAACCCCAAGCGCCGGGATCGCTCTTCGAGTTCGTTCCGGGTGTCGTTCCCCCACAGATGCAACTCGCATGGGCCCGCGTGAACGGTGTCCCACAAATTCAAAAGTTGTGGAACGCCTTTCCGGTGATCGAGCGCGAAGGCAAATAGCCCTAGCCTCAGTACGCTATCCCGATTGTATGCTCTGTTGACCGCGTTCATCGGTGCGACTGCAGCGAGCGGGGGTGCCACGGAAATCTCAGAACGGCACCCTTGCAGTGTCCGGAGGTTGTTAGCGCCCGCTTCGCTGCCAACGACAACGACATCGGCCGCCATCACGCTTCGCCGTAGTCCTTCCGGAAACACTCCAAGAACGGGCTGCTCAAAATAATCTGGAATAACACCGCTAAACTGGGCGCCAAAGAAATGATCATGCCAGACAAACCTGCCAGTGGGACGAGCGAAGTGCCGGAGGTGGTAATTCGTCGATCCGTTCCCATGCGCGAGCACGACGTCGAAGCGGCGTCCTCGTAGACGCCAGTAGAGGAAAATCAGCCTGGCTAATGCGGCCGCCTTGCGGGGCCCCCGCAACTGGGGTAGCCACAGGAACTCGACACCTGCTGCCACCAGCGCAGAACGTCGGCCCGGGTCACTAGCAAATCGCGACTGCACTGCTAGTGTGACGCGCGCGCCCCGATCCAGCAGCGCCAACGTCAGCCAATAAACATGACTCTCAGACCCCCCACCCCAGGCGTTACTGAGATACATCAGGACGGCAACCTGTCTGTTTCCCGCAGTCTGTGTTTGGCGGTTCATCACGGCGCTACCGGTTCGAATGCGGTGCAGTGCCCTATCTTGCGACGAGTTAAGCCGAACGAATCATCAGTAGCGGCACTGAAGAGAACACTCGAAATCAGAAAGCCATAAACGGCACTCATGCCGTCCTCGGCGCAACAGCAGCCGGGAAGGTTTGGGCGGCATATAGGGTTCTAAAGCTCACTGTCGCAAGCATCGCAATCTCGATCACGAGCGCTATACCGCCTGCAACTGGAAATGCAGCAATCCCGAGCTTGCCAACGAAAAGGAGAAATCCAACCACGTGAAATACGGCTACTCCTAGTCGCGTGAATCCTCTGAACTTGATTCGGTTAATGGCGAGGCATAATATACCGAAAGCGTAGGCGATAAGCGAGAGCAGGAAATATAGAGCAACGATGCCGAAAAATTTTCTGTCCGGACAAGTTGACGGGCCCGCCAACCGCCTGACCAAGGCAGGTCCGATGAAGACAAGCGCGAGATTCGCAACCGAGATTACACCTGTGGTAATTGCAAGCATTCTTAGAAACCGTCTTCGCAACCAGACGAACTCGCCATTTGTAAAAGCTTGAATAAAGGGCGGCCAATACGAGTAGAAGATGGTACCCAACGGTCCGATGAAGATCCAGAAAAGGCTCCAAGGAACCGCAAATCGTGGTACCGCTAAGAGTCCGAGCCGGTTTGCGATAAGAATGTTCGCCGACGTATTTACAACCAAGTCAGCAATCTGAATCTGGAGCATCGGAAAGCTTAGCCCTAGAAGGTCGCGCAGCGCCGAGGACTTGAAGTACCTTGTCGCCGGCTTAAAGATCGAGTAGGGCGGACGCCTATAAACGACGTAAGCCAGCACCATCGGTGCGCACGCCGCAGGCAGGCTGATCGCCAGAGCGTACGAAATGGTTGAGTGAATCAAGGAACCGGCACATAGGAGCACGCCAAAGGAAATCAGCGCCGACAAAGTGGAGACATAAGAACTGCGATAACCCTCGTTTAGTGCGGCGCAAACCTGGACAACCGTACTGGCGCGAATGTTGATAGCGAAAAGTAGGCCGGTTACGACAAGAAGCCAGCGGCCCTCCCCCGCAAGGTTCCCTCTCGCGCCCACCGCGGCGATGACCTTAGGAAAAGCGGCCAAAACTATAGCTACGGTGGCAGCGCCAGCCGCCACTCCCCAATACAATCGGTTCGCGGATGACACAAGAGACCGGACAAGGGCGGTTTCACCACGGGCGTAAGCCTCGGCGATGCGGCTAAGAAGCGCGCCGCTGATGCCGACATCAGTTAGACTTAGCCAAGCCGCGAACGAGCCAATTGTTAACCAAAGACCATATTTTTCGTGTCCTAGGGCCCGAATCGATAGACCGACAATGCCGAAGCGGAGGGAATAACTTACCGCCCGGGAGGTCCAAGTCGCGAAAATGGAATGCATCGCCTTGCCATCGCGCCTGCTCCGGAATAATTCTGTGATTTGGCGCAACAGAAGGGTAGTGAACGGTTCCTTGCTTACGGCTTGCGTCCGACTTGGCTCGGATTCTATGACTGAATTCAGCAATTCGACCTTAGGTATTCGTTTTGAAGTTCAAACTATAAGCTAGGAGAGCGACATTCGGCCAACCACGCGTGAGCGCGCGCGCTCATTCCGCGCGCGCAGCAGCGACTTGGTCATCCCCAAAGTGGTGCACTTGCGGATGCGGTGGGTCGACACGTTTACAACTTCATCAAGCGTTGCCCCGCCTGGGTATTTGCGTGCGAATTCGGGCAAAGCACTTCGAAAAGTCGAGACGAAATGAACAGCGCACGTCGCACTCGATATCTCCAGGCCGGGGCGCATGACTGCAACTTGCTCCGAGTCACAGACGAATCCGCGCAAGCGCATCGCCACCGCCGCCCAGCATGTCTGCTCCGCCCACCACAAATGGTGGTTTTCAAAGACATGGCCAAGTTGTTTCAAAAGATATTCTACGTAATCTAGATCCAGGCAGCCAGCGCGCAGACAAATAATTCCGGTATTGATGGCGCTTGCTAGCTTCAAAGCTTTCGGTCCGATAAGGTGCCATGGCCGTACAGAGTAGCTTTCGCCTCCGTTGTCCATAAACACCACGTCCTGCTCCCGTTCGTTCAACGTAAAGAGGCCCGTAAAGGGTTTGCAGAAATATACGTCGCTATCTACGTAGAAGAGATTCGCCGAAGCGGCGAGCGGTAAGTCAAACAGCTTACGGAAGAGAACGTTCGATGAACGAAACGTTAGGCACGCAGGATACCGCGTCAGCTTGCTCAAAGACAATTCGTCCGCTTCGGCCTTCTCAATCACCCTAGTGCCTGCACTCACCGCCAGTAGCTGCTCTTTGTCGTTACTATCAAGAGTCCCGTCGTCAAAAACTACAATCTTGACTGGTTCGACTGAGTAGCGACACAGTGATTTAAGACATACGGCAGCAGTTCCCGCGTCGCTGTGTGACGCCAGGGTGAATACTTCTTTTTCTTGCAAAGTTTCTGTCAACGAATAGCAACCTCTATGCGCAGTGACGCCAAGTCTAGTAATGTGGACAATAGGCCAGGGTGTCATCGAGCGACAGGCATACTTGGTAGTCTTGCCGAATAAGGGCCTCTACGGTCTGCTCTTGAATCTCGCGCCGCAGGTGCTTGTGTTCATATCGAACAATCGCGGGCCGTCTAGCGGGTAAATCAAACAGGCGTAACAGTTCGGCATCGTATCCTTCGGCGTCAATCTGCAACAAATCGACGTGGGGAAGACGATGCTCCCTGAATAACGTTTCGAACTGAATACATCTGACTTCCTCGGTTTCAATCGAGGACCGCAACCCGGGTCCAGCTTGTTGCATCAAGACGGCTTTGTCGAAGGTTGCCACTTGGGGCAGCCATTCCGGACGTCCTTCACCGGCTCTTATACGGAACAGTTCGCGTGTACTGTCGGTATCGGCAATGGCTGCGTGAATAAAGTTGAATGTCTTTTGGTCAAATTTTGCATAGTTGAGCTTCAAGCGGCAAAACGCATCGTACTGAGGTTCAACCAACGTTCCAGAGAGGCGATATTTTTCGACCAACGGATACAAACTGTCTCCGCTAACACCGTCGAAGGCCCCTATCTGCAGGAAATGCATGCTCCCTTTTCGTTGAATATAGTGCGCGACAACAATGTCCAATGTCGGCATCAGTTCGGCCCGCGGATTCGTGAGCAGAGCTAAAGGCTTCTGTTTCACAAATGCTAACCCAAATTTCTTCAACAGAAGGGTGCGGCCGGATTGACGCATCCGTCTCGGAATGTGTTTACTGAGGCTCATATAGGTAGCCGAGTTTGTGACGTGGTGGGTACGGGCAGTTTACGAATAGAGGAATACATGGCGCGAATCCACTAATTAGGCGGGCAATAATTCAGCACCGACTTTGTGAGAGTCCAACGCATCACACATCGTCGGTGAACCCTTGCTCGTGGCGAAGTGTGTACGAGCTGAATTGTTTCGGCAAACGCGGCCCGATGACCCTGCCGAGGAAGCGCAAAGCTCGCCAACTGTACATGAGCTTATCCACGTGCACGTTCATGGTTGGCGGGTGAGTCACATACCGGGAGAGCGGTGGCACCGTGCCGCCGAAAATGACAAGTTCGGGACAACCGGCTTGGATGAGGTTCTCAATCATGAAGCTGCGAAGAACAACGGATAAAGAACTCCGGGCGAAATCCTGGTCGCTGTTCAGTTGGAAAAGCACCAATGCCTGGCCGGGTCTGTAACATCCTGCCGCAACGCTTACCCACTCGCCGTTTGAATGCTGCAGGCCAACAGCTAAGGGAGTATCCGCAGCCGCTACCATCTCTAAACATCTTTCTATGACCTCGGCTTGATTCGGCAGGCTGCATTTTTTCTTAAGCTCCCAAGTGACTGAACTCAAGAGCTCCAGCGGAAGGTGTGCAACGTATCGATGTCCCGCCGACTCGAAGCGCCGGCGGTAGTATCGAAAATTGTGCCTGGAGCTCGAGCCGAGGACGTTTAGGAATTCGTCGTAAGTAGGAGGGAGCGCAAGATGAGCATGATGATCTTTCAACCAAGACGACCGAACCTGAACGGATTTGGCCGGCCAATGTTCGCTCGATGCGTCTAGCTCGAGCCCAGCGGGGAGTTTTAGTTCCACGCTTAAGGTGCGGGGCAGACCGAGCAAACTTTCGACCGCCAGACTTAGAATTTCTTTCGTGTTGCCAGACCGTCCGAGAAGTGCATCACTCAGGGTCTGATTAATACGGACAATTCCAGTAGGTATGCCCCAGACTTTACGCTCCTTCGCGTAGATTATTCCGACAAGATCGGGGCCACTCCTGACTACAACGACTCGCGGCGCCCATTCCTTGGATAGGGAAGCGAGGAAATAGTGCGGGTCGAGCATTGGATCATACAGTGGCATCAACTGCCGCGCAGCTTCCTTTAATCCGCGAATGGCTTCTGCGGATGACAACGTTACGATGGAGTAGCCGCCGCTTTTTTTTGCCGGTTGATTGGCACGTTCTTCTTCCCGAACCGTGAGGCTGGACAAACTAGATTTCACATAAGCGCTCATAATAAACCTTGAGGGACAAATAAATATACCTTACCCCCGAGCCCCATAAATCCGAGATAACCCCAAAACAGTTTGTTCTACCTCGCTTGCTCGTACGGAGCCGCGCGAAGCTCAACTATCAGATTACGCAGTGCCGAAAGCGAGAGGAGAGCTTTCTACCAGCGGTTCCGAGTGATTCAGGGAACCTGAGCTTGAAATAGCTGCTACTCCAAGAATCCAAGCGAACTCGAATCCATTAGCCGGCACATACATATTGAAATCAACGAAGCTGTGCAGCAGTATTGCCGTCGCGGCGCCTAAGCAACCAATCGCCAATAAGCGCTTGTCTGCGGAATCGGCGTACAGCGCTGCTTGTACCGTTCGCCGCAGGATTCTAATGATGAAAAAAAGTCCGACTGCGAACCCGAAGACCCCGAATTCGGCAAGAACTTGAAGGTAGTCATTGTGAGCATAGTCCACAGTGCCCTCGGGCGCAACAATCTTGTAGCGCAGAAAACATGATCCGTAGCTGCCAAGACCACAGCCGAAAATTGGATAATCTCTGACGAGCCGCGTGGTATCGCGCCAAATCTGAGCGCGGGTGTCAGCCGAAATGCTTCCTTTACCGGGAAGATCCGCGAAGCGAGCGGCTAGGGCGTTTGTTTGCAGGTACATGAAGCAAAGCACGACCACCGCGGCCACAGCTGTGACAGGCATCCAGCGAGGCCACTCCCGGATGTTCGCCAACGGACCATCGTGCCAGTTCCGTGTGGCGAATACGGTGGCAAGAACAACGAAGATGGCTGCCAGCGAAGTGACAAATGCCACTCGGCAAAGAGACTGGATGACCCCGGCCAGAAGCAGTGCGAATATCGATATTGCAACACAGCCTTTAATTGGAGGCCGAGAAGACGAATCGCGTAGGCGGTAATGACTTTGAAAGCTCGCAATCGCGCAGCTTAGCGCCAAAGGAACAGCCATTTCAAGCAGTCCGGCAAAATGATCCCGGTTTTGGTAAGTCCCTCTTGCCCCGCCCGCGCCTGGATATGCGTACGCCTGATAGCAACCGAGGGCGGCTTCTAGCCCACTGACGGCTAACAACGGCCAGATCACAAGCCAAGCGGCATCCCGCAATTTCAGCGTAAGATGCCGGATAAACAGCACCACCAGCGAGTAGCCCGAAAGAGTGAGTAAATACTCCGCAGTCTCATATGGCATCGCGGTGAGCGTGAGCGTTTGCGTGTGGTACCCAATCATCAATCGGCTCGCGGATTCGCCGAGCTCAAAGCGCATTGGGGACAAAACACGAACGATCCCGATAGGGAGCGGTATAAGCTGGAAAGCGGCTAGTCCCAACACGGTGAGGACGCAACTCGAACTTAGCCGGTCCAACTTCGGGATATCTCCAACACTTGCCAGAGCTCCGTATATCCCGACTGTCACGCCAATGAAAAGTAAACACAAATTCCAATCCTGCGGATCTATCCCTGCTCTCTGAATGACGGCATAGGCAAGAGCGCCCGTCAAGCCCGCCAGAACCACGATTTCAACCGTATGTGGACGAATACGCACTTATGAACTGCGGAAATGGAAATGGCGCAAACGGTATCCAGTGGGACAGACAATCAAATAAGGACTCCTCTAGGCTGTGGTTCCACATGGAATTTAGCCTAGAGGAAATATTCGGAAGCACTCCGCCGCTAGACCCCGCGCCGTTCAATAGCGCACGGGGTAGTAATTGGTGTGATTCCCGCTTTCCGACACGGCAAATACCGTACCGTCAAAGCGCTGAGAGAGCAGCGAACCCTAGCGGCAGGAGACGGGAGGGGGCTTTGGCGGGCATTTAGGTGGCGGGCAGGGCGGGGCCTTGCCGCACTGAGGGGTTACGGTCGTTGTAGCAAATGCGTTCCCAGCAACCAATGAAAGGGTTGCCAGCGCGAATACAAAAGCAGCTTTTCTCATACTACCTCCTTTTTTTAATGTGAGACTACGTCTGGTACTACGTTCCATACTACATTCAAAATCGTTTTGGAGCAACCCACGGATTATACACGAGACAGCTAAGAACCCTCTTTTAGCGAAACGGAGTCGAGCCACGCGGTGCCATTGATGGCGTTGTAAAACATCGAACTTGGCGTGCGGATCACGCGCAACGCAATCACATTCGTAAATTGCGCGGTCGTAAAAGACGCTTCAATTAACGTCCAATCGTGGCTCCCTGTGACAGTGTCAGTTCTCATTTCAAATCGAGCGGGATTCGCCGGATCGAAAATCTCAAGCCGTATGCCTTGGTCTGAGGTTATCGCTTCCGTTCGTACCCACGCCCTCAGATGATGAACGCCCGGATGCACCACGACGGTTTGTGTAATGTTTTCATACGCGATGTTGCTGTTGCCTTGAAAGTGGATTTTTAGCGACCAGCGGCCCTCATGAGCGACCGAATCGTCGCGCGTAATTTCGACATTCTCCGATGGCTGAATTTCCCAGTCCAGCGGGCAGTTGGCGAAGTCACGCTCGAAATCGCCGTTGAAGACCAGGTTCCTGTCCGGATAATCGGATGGCTGCTGCGATGCTGCCCATTCCCGTCGAGCAGCCTCATAGAGATGGTTTCGAAGCAGGCAGGCAATATACATTGCGCTCAGGCGTTGATCTATGAAACCTCGAGGCCTGAGCGCGCGCCAAGCCTCTTGTGCTCCATCCACGCTGTTCACCGCCATTAGGTGTTCGAAATACGATCGAGACGCCCGCTGGTTTTGTTCAATTTCCGCCAGCACGTCGCTCGGCTTTAACTTAAGCTTATCGAAATAGTCGAAAAAAACGTAGTCATAGTCAGACACTTCCTCGAAAATACGCTTCACCGAGCGCAAAGCCAGAGCGTTTTCACCGTTTTCGAAATGGAGATTTGCATCGCGAAACCAGATTTGAGGAATACCGCTGGCAAGATCGGTTGCTCGCTTAGAGGCTTTTCGCGCCTCATCGAACCTGCCGGCGCCGGCCAGAGCCTCGGCTAAGTCCTCCCAAAGATAAGCGTTCGCGCTGTCGGCTCGGACAGCTTGGGCGAAAACGGTGGCGGCATTGGTGCGAGCCGCCGGATTGTTTTCTTTGCTTAGGCGCGCCCCAATACTGTCCGGTCGGCGGGACGGGTCGAGTGCATGCAATGCCCAGGCGGCCGAAACGGCTAAGACCAAGCCGGAAAATACCAGGATTCGATCCATATACCGAATCTAGGAATGTCGTTGCAATGGAGAATTCTTCGATGTTCGGTCGCTTTGACGAGGAAAATTTTGCGCGTGGCGTATACGCGCACCGATCACGCATCGAGCGGCTCAGGCTTTGTGCTGAGTGGCGGTTTGGCGTAAGCGTCAGCGTAACGCTTGTAAGTCGAGTAAGTCGATTTGTCTTTTGGATGCCAATCGTTCATGACAACACCGAGCACCGGATGGCCGTCGTCTGCGAAGCGCTTCTGCGCAGTGAGGGCCTCATCCCTGGTAGTACGCCCCAGCCGCAGAACCAGAATAACCGCGTCCGAAAATTTCGCCAGAACACGAGCGTCGGACATGTGAAGCATTGGTGGGCTGTCGATGAGCACGATGTCATATTCTTCGCGGTAATAGTGCAGCAATTCCGCGGTTCTGCTCGAATAGAGCAAGTTATGTGCGCTAACCATGCTGGTGGGGCCACTCGTCAGGATAGACAGCCCTTTTATGTTGGTTGGCAACACCGCCGACAGGCAATTCTCCTTAGACAATGAGCTCCCCGCCAAAAGCAAGCTTAAGCCCAGGTCGTTGCCAGCTCCGAAAATGTTATGGATTCGCGGCCGGCGCATGTCGCCATCGATCAAGAGCACATTCTGATTGACCTGAGCGAACGCGATCGCCAAATTGGTGGCAACCGTTGTCTTTCCTTCAGAAGGATTTGGACTGGTAAGCACGAACACTCGCGAGTGCGACTCGCTCAGGCCGCTTAGGAGAATCGAGGTCACGGTCGTCTGAAATGCTTCGTCAAATAGCGGCGACGGCTTGTTGCCTCGCTGGACCAGCTCCAATGGAGCGCCCACGCCGATGTTTGCGGGGGTTGGTTTGACACTTCCATTCGCAGCATTCCTGCCGGCTAGCCCGGGCCTGAGCCGATTAGATTTTGCCGGCGGACCAGCATCGTATATAAGACGGCCGGAAAAATTGGTTTTGGTCGATGGAATCACTCCGAGCTCAGCAACATTCAAGTAGCGCGCCGCGTCACCCGGCGCCTGTAGGCTTCGGTCTGCACGCTCTCTCATTAACACCAGGGCTGACGTTAAAGCAAATCCACTTAACGCCGCCAAAAGACCCGTTTGCATTGGTCTGGGTTTGTACGGCGCTGTCGGCTCCGGTGCCGGGTCCACGACACGGATCGGACTAGCGCGCTGAGCAGCGGCAATGCCCGCTTCCTTTACATGCTGTAGCATCGACTCGTACAGTTGTCGATTGCTTTCGACTTCTTTCTTAAGAATGTCGTAATGAACGTTCTTTTCCGCCTCTTCCGACACGACTTGCGTCTGCGCGCTATATTCTTTCTGTAAGATGTCTTCCCTAAGCAGTGCCGCCCGATAGCTGTTCGCGACCTTTTCCATCACGTCACGGCGTGCCTGCTCAATGGCTGGCTCCAGTTCCGCTATCTGGGCTTGAACCCGTTGCACCTTTGGATGGGCCGGCGTGAGAATGGCGTTCAGCTCGGCATATTGGCGGCGCAGTTCCTCAATCTTTATTTGATAGTCGCGCAATACGGAATCGTTCAAAACATCGGCCAGCGCTTCGGGCGAACTCGTTTTAGCTTGTTCATAGTCGGCTTGTTTAATAGCACGATCCGCCTGAGCCTTGGTAAGTTCACTTTGGATGTCCCGCAGCCTTTCTTCGGATACGCTCATCCCTTGTTTATCGGAGTCGCTGGAGCTAGAGCTAACGCCCCCGCCGTTGAAGATCACACCCGTGGAGCGGGCATAGGCCTGCAGATCGTCTTCGGATTTCTCCAGTTTAACCTTTAGATCATTCAACTGGCCAGTAAGGAAGTTGGCGGTTTGCTCACCCTCTTTCCACCGCGACTCGATGTTCTGTTCGATGAATTCATTGACCAAAGTATTGGCAACACTGGCGGCAAGCTTCGGGTCGGTGGAGTCGAACAGCACCTCAATGATATGCGTCTGGCCGCTGCCTCTTACCCCTAGTCTCGCGGCTACTGCCCAAAGGGCCTGTTCACGCCTTGCTTCGGTCGAAGCCGTTGTCGGCGTCCCCTGTGCATCCTGAGAACCCTGAAGCGGCCGGGATGAAGCCGGATCCTGGCCGACAAACTCCGGCCGGTTTTCGAGTCTGAGTTTTGCGATAACCCGCAGCAGTAAGGTGCGACTCTGCAGGATCTTGATCTGCGTCTGGAGAGAGGCCACGTCGGATGACGGGCGCTCCGTCTCATCGACGTTCTTAAAGTTCAGAAAATTTTCGTTTAGTCCTTCGAGCTCCAAAGTGGTCTTCGCTTGATAAACGGGTTTTTGCGGGAGGGTTGAAACGAATCCCAAGACAAACGCGAGCACCCCCCCGGCCAAAATCATCCACTTGCTACGCCAAAGTACCGGCCAGTACTTCATACCTGGACTCGGCTTTAGGTCGGCATCAGGAAGCGGACGCAATCTCCGAATTGCGGGGGAACCCCTGTCCAAACGCTGAAGTTCACGTGGAGTTCCAGTACCGGTACTCGAATGAGAATTGGGCTCTAACGGTGATTTGTACGATTGCATTTTGGCGCAACTGACCAGATTAAAACAAAGTCGCAGAGCGATAAACAGCTACCCCGCTGCCCGTCGTGATGAGCGCCTCAAGGGCGCGCACAAGCGCTTTTTTGGATTGATTGGTGGGGATAAACAAGATGTCTTCCGACTGGAGAGGAACATCGTTGGCCCTCCCCTCATAGATCTTCCTCACATCCACGAGGATCTCAACGCGCCTTTCCGATTGTGGCTCTAACCGGAGGATCCTTGTCTTCTGCGGAGCGGCGTCCGGTGCCAGACCTTCAGCATCCGATAGAGCTTGAAGAACTGAGATATTACGGCGCTCCGTGAGCGCAACCGGGCCCGCTCGCTTAACCTCGCCGGCCACGTAAATTGTGGCGGCGCGCGGAACAGAGATAACGTCGTTTGGCCGAACCTCAATATTCTGTTGCGGGTCCAAAGCCTCAGTCAGTACCTTAAGATCCACTTGTGCAACCGAGCAGCGGGAAGTGGCGTCCAATGTCGCGCCGGACAGCGGTAAGATACCCCACTCAGGCCGGCGCGTAATCTTCACTTGGTAACTCGCGGACTCATTTGTGCCGCCAGCCATAGCTAGCACTTCCGCCAGAGTTTTGCGCCCTTCCACCTGATAAACGCCGGGAGTCTTGACCGCCCCAATGACGGAGATCGGCTGGCTGTGAAACTCGGAGATCTCGACCGTCACATCCGGCCGTCGAACGTACTTTTCGAGGCGAGTCGCTATTTCTTTCTGTAGCTGTTCCACCGACAAACCCACTGCGGTGAGTTGACCGATCTGCGGCAAAGTGACTCTTCCATCCTGCCCGATTCGAACCTCGTACTTGGTCTCCTCGACATCGTTAGTCCGTATAGAGATCTTGTCGTTCGGACCCAAGACGTAGGCTGACGAACTGGCTTTGATCGCTGCCGCATTCCCCGAGTCTGCCGAAGTGGTGAGGGCCGTTTGACCGGCCGCTGAAACGGTTGAAAGTGCCGCTAAGAATGACCCTAATAAAATCGCGTATTTCCGCCTCATAAGCTTAGTATTTCCTCCAAAACTCCTAAAACAAGCAGGACTGTAATTCAATTCCCCTTTTACGCTACTAGACCCGACAATTTTAT
>Ga0302326_10012745_pt1 | contig 17881 bp, 14 predicted proteins | sample Palsa_T0_3_FD_202264 | JGI IMG/M metagenome (GOLD analysis project Ga0302326, IMG submission 202264) | Peat permafrost microbial communities from Stordalen Mire near Abisko, Sweden - Palsa_T0_3 | ecosystem: Environmental > Terrestrial > Soil > Palsa > Peat permafrost | place: Sweden: Abisko... | reverse complement strand
CCTGAATTCCGTCGATAGGGATGGTACCTGGGAAGGATACGATATCCCCCTTATAAAGGCCGTCAGCGCTGCGGTAAAGATCCCGGTTGTCGCTTGCGGCGGGGCCGGCAGTATGGCGGATTTCGAAAAGGCCGTCCGGGAAGGCGGCGCATCGGCGGTAGCGGCCGGCAGCCTGTTCGTCTATCAGCGAAAGGGTATGGGGGTGCTGGTGAGTTTCCCCACCGGGAAAATAAAGATCTGATTGTATAACTATCCGATATGAACGTATTAAAATTTGGTATTATCGGTTGTGGCCGCATCGCGCAAAGACACGCGGAGCATATCCAAAAGACGGGGAAACTGATCGCGGTTTGCGATATCGACGAAAAAAAGGCCGCAGCGCTCGGCGCTAAATATGAGGCATTCCCCTACAAAGGGGTGAAAGACATGCTGGCTGCGCATCGCGACCTGGATGTCGTCGCCGTTTGCTCCCCCAATGGTCTCCATGCCACCCACTCGATACAGGCTTTAAAAGCGGGGTTTCACGTGCTTTGTGAAAAACCCATGGCGCTGAGCGTACAGGATTGCGGCGACATGATCAATACAGCGGAAAAAGCCAACCGGCGGCTGTTTATCGTCAAGCAAAACCGGTTCAACCCGCCCGTAGCAGCCGTAAAAAAGATGATAGAAGAGGACCGGCTGGGGAAGATCTACAGCGCCCAGCTGAACTGCTTCTGGAACCGCAACGACGAATACTACAAGAACTCCTGGAAGGGGACCAGGGACCTTGACGGCGGCACGCTCTTTACCCAATTCAGCCATTTTATCGATCTCCTCTACTGGATTATCGGAGATGTCAAAGAAGTACAGTCGTTTTTTGGAAACTACCACCATCAGGGTATCATAGAATTCGAAGACACGGGCTGTATCAGCCTGAAATTCTATAACGGCGCCATCGGCACGATCAACTATACCGTGAATAGCTTTGGGAAAAATATGGAGGGCTCCCTCGCCATCTTTGGCGAAAAAGGCACCGTCAAGATCGGCGGTCAATACCTCAACGAGCTGGAATACCAGAAGATCGACGGGTTTGAAATAAAAGACCTTCCCCCGGGTAACCCCCCGAATAACTACGGCCAATATTTTGGTTCGATGAGCAATCATGACAAGGTCTATAAGAACGTCACGGAGGTATTGACGAACGGCGGGGTGATCGCTACCAATGGTTTTGAAGGATTGAAAACGGTCGAGATCATCGACAAGATCTACTCGGCGGGGAAAATCAGCTAATTATGGGCAAGCCGGTTATTTTTGAATCGCATATCAATGAAGATGTCCTGTTCGGCGAGGCGGTGAAAGTCGTCCAGCCGGTCAATCTCTATGGCTGTTCCATCGGGGATAATACCTTTATCGGCCCGTTTGTGGAGATCCAGCGGGACGTCCGGATAGGGAAGAACTGTAAAATACAATCACATAGCTTTATTTGCGAAGGCGTTACCATCGGCGACAATACCTTTATCGGCCATGGGGTGATGTTTATCAACGATCTTTTTCAGTCGGGCAGCCCCGCAGGCGGCGACAAGAACCTGTGGAAAACGACGGTCCTCGGGAATAAGGTGTCGGTCGGCTCAAACGCAACCGTCCTGCCCGTAATCATCTGCGATAACGTCGTGATCGGCGCCGGGGCGGTGGTGACAAAAAACATTTCAAAACCGGGTATTTATACAGGAAACCCGGCCCGTCTTCTCAGAACCCTCTAAACCCTGACTTTATGCTGTTTAACTCACTGGAGTTTGCCTTTTTTTTCCCCGTAGTAACGATCTTATTCTTTTTGCTCCCGCATAAGTTTCGGTGGATGCTGCTGCTGGCGGCCAGCTGCTTCTTTTACATGTTCTTTAAGCCGATCTACATTTTCATCCTGGTCTTCACCATTATCATCGATTATTTTGCCGGTATCTGGATCGCGCGGGAGCCGGATAAAAGAAAGAAAAAGCGCCTGTTGCTGTTGAGTATTGTGGCCAATGTAGGCGTTCTGGCCGTCTTCAAATACTATAACTTTATTGCGATCAACATCAATACGGTCCTGGAATCGGTCCATCGTACCGGGACGGTCCCCCTGCTGAGTATCCTGTTGCCCATCGGCTTGTCCTTTCATACCTTCCAGGCGATGAGCTATACCATCGAGATCTACCGGGGGCGTCAGCAGCCGGAGAAACACTTCGGGATCTATGCCCTGTACGTGATGTTCTATCCTCAGCTGGTAGCAGGACCGATTGAACGCCCTCAGAATATCCTCCACCAATTCCATGAAGTCAAGCACTTCGACTATGAGAATATGCGGAGCGGACTGATACAGATCGCCTGGGGCCTTTTTAAAAAGGTGGTTATCGCGGACAGGCTGGCTCTTTTCGTCAACCAGGTATATAACAACCCCGTTGGCTATACCGGCTTACCCCTGATCATCGCCACGATATTTTTCGCTTTCCAGATCTACTGCGACTTCTCCGGTTACTCCGATATCGCTATCGGCACCGCCCGCTGTATGGGCTATAACCTGATGACCAATTTCAATAAACCCTACCGGGCTACCAGTATCGCGGAATTCTGGCAGCGATGGCATATTTCGCTGTCGACCTGGTTCAGGGACTATGTCTATATCCCGCTTGGGGGCAACCGGGTGCCCGTGGGCCGGTGGTGCCTGAATATCCTGATCGTGTTTATGCTGAGCGGCGCATGGCATGGCGCCAACTGGACTTTTATCGTCTGGGGAGCGCTCCACGGTATCTACCTCCTTGGAGAACGGTTCTTTCACAAAAGCCGTCAACCCGCTGTGCGGCGGACCAGTGACCAACAGCCAGGTGACCAGCGACCCGAAGTTCGGCGGCCGAGCCTGCCGGCCACGATCTTCCGTCGGCTCGTCGTGTTCACCCTGGTGACCTTCGCCTGGATATTTTTCAGAGCGCAGAACCTGGGACAGGCGAGATATATCATCCGGAATCTTTTTGTCGGTCTGCGCGGTCAGTTGCGGGATGTGATCGCTAACCTGCACTTTGCCCGGCTTCAGCTCGTCTATTTGAACCAGTCGCTGAACGAACTGGTCATCGCCCTGGCTGCGCTGGCATTCCTGACCTTTATCCAGTCTCTGCAAAACGATCAGCCGATCGACAAATGGTTGGAGGCAAGACCCCGGCCGCTAAGATGGGCCTTTTATTATGGCATACCCCTCGCCTTTGTAAGCCTGGGTATCTTTAACCGATCCGAATTCATTTATTTCCAATTCTAATGAAACGACTGCTATTCCATCTTTTCCTGATTATTGTACCGATCGGCCTCCTGGTCCTGTTAGTCAACTATCTCATCGATCCGGCCAATGTTTTTTCCGGCAGGGAATACGTAGCCGGGATCTCGGATATCCTGGTAAAAGGACATAATGTCGATAATCTATACAATTATGACGAACGCGCCCTGCAGGAGCAGATGGTTAAAAAACTGCCCTGGCAGCCGGATATAGTGGTCCTGGGGTCGAGCCGCATCATGGAACTGGGGACCGACTTTTTTCCCGGGAAAAAAGTGCTGAATTGCGGCGTTTCCCATGGCAATATCAACGATCTGCTGGCGATTACCGGTCTTCTTGACAGCATGGGCCGCCTGCCGGAAGAAATGGTGATCAACCTGGATCCTCATCTTATCTGCCAGGGAGGCACCTCGGAATGGCAAAGCCTTTCGCCCTACCACCGCTATTATCTTAACCAGAACCATTCTCCGGAATCGCACCCGTCCCAGCCGCTGGTCTTTAAAAAGATTATTACGCTGCTGTCGTTTGAATATTTTGAAAAATCGCTGACCTTTCTTACCCAGCATAAATCGAAACATTACCGGGATGTCGGTACGGAAAGACCTTTGGGGCCATACGGACGCTTTTGGGATGGGACGATCTGCTACTCGGCTGCGCACGCTTTCCCCGATACCGTGAAAGCAGCGGGTGATGCAAGGGTCGTGGGTAACCAGGAAGAGGTGACGCTGGATGAGGATAAATTAAAACAGTTGAATCAACTGCTGGATTTTCTGGCTGACCGGAAAGTAAAGGTCCTGCTGGTAATGCTCCCTTATCATCGGGAATATTACCAGGCGATGAACCAACGGTTTACGAATGTCTTTCCCGATTATGATACGCTCTTTCGAACAATCGCCAGGGCAAAAGATCTGCCTATCCGGGGCGGGTTTGATGCCGTCGGGTTGGGCATACCGGAAAATTTATTCTATGATTCCTATCATTGCTCCAAAATAGCCATAAAAAGAGCGCTTAACTTTTAGTGAATATGAAAATCCCTTTTGCAGACCTGTACGCGCAATACCTCAGTATAAAAAAAGATATAGACGGAGCGATAGAGACAACGATCAGAAATTCGGCTTATATCGGCGGGCAGGCCATCAAGGACTTTGAAGCAGCCTTTGCCGCCTACCTGGGGATCGGCCATGTGATCGCCTGCGGCAACGGAACCGACTCCATCGAGATCCTGTTAAAGACGTACGGGATAAAAGAGGGTGACGAGGTCATCGTCCCGGCCATTTCCTGGATATCCACTTCAGAGGCCGTCAGCTCCATCGGGGCGACACCCGTTTTTGTGGACATCGAAAAGGATTATTTTACCATGGATATTTCTCTCCTGGAAAAAGCGATCACCGGAAAGACCAAAGCCATCATCCCCGTTCATTTATATGGCCAGCCTGCCGATATGCCGGCCATCATGAAGATAGCCGGGGCGCACAACCTGGTCGTTATCGAAGACTGCGCACAGGCACATGGCGCCAAAATAGCCGGCCGCACCGTCGGAACCATTGGCCATGCGTCCAGCTTCAGCTTTTACCCTGGCAAGAACCTGGGCGCCTATGGCGACGCGGGCTGTATGGCAACCAATGATCCGGCCATCGCCGAAAAAGCCCGGATGATCTCCCAGCACGGCCAGAAAGGAAAGCACAACCATCTGATGGAAGGACGGAACAGCCGGCTGGATGGATTGCAGGCTGCCATCCTGCTGGCCAAGCTCCCCTACCTGGAGCAATGGACGGAAGCCAGAATTGCCAATACCCGAAAATACGATACACTCCTCCGGAATACCGGCGTGGTAATACCCCCGACAAGGGCTAACGCCCGCCACGTCTTTCACCTCTACGTGATCCGGGCCGGAGACCGTGACCGGCTGCAAAAGGATCTAACCGGCGCCGGAATCGAAACTGCCATACATTATCCAACAGCCTTACCATTCCTCCCCTGTTACCAGCACCGGAATTTTGCTCCGGATGATTTCCCGGTGTCCCTTTCCTGTCAGAGCAGCATACTCTCTCTTCCCTTGTTTCCAGAATTGCAGGACAGCGCTATAGAATATGTCTGTGCCGCCATAAAAAAGAACTGTCATGGATAAGGACGCTTCCGGCGCCGTCGTCATACTTTCCACCGAACCATGGGGCAAAATGCTGCTCTCGAAAATGCATTTCGCCCTTGAGCTGGTAAAAAGGGGCGACAGGGTTTTTTTCGTTAATCCGCCGCGCCGGATGGAAGGGAAGGAGCTGGCCCTGATTGCGGAGGAGCTGGAAGACGGCCGGCTGACCATTATCAATACCAATATAGTCCGGGGCAGCCTATTCCTCCGCCATAAATTATTCTACTTATACAAGAGGCTTAACCGGAGATATATCAGGGCGATAAAAAAGATCACGGGAAAAAAAATAGACCAGGTTTGGTCATTCAACCCCAACCAGTATGTCGATTGCAGCCCGTTTGCGGCGAAAAAATCGATCCTGCTGCTCTATGACTTTTACCGGGGCGACCATATTTTCAAGGCGGCCGAATCGGCTGACGCGCTGATTTCCGTCTCACAGGTGATCCTCGATCATTATAAAAATACTTCACCGCCAAAGCTATTCGTTCAGCATGGCCTCGGGCATCACTTCGCGGATAAATCCCGTGAACGGCTCCGGACAGAGGATTTTACAGCAGCCGGAACGGGCAGGATAAAGGTCGGCTATACGGGAAACCTGCTGCGATCGGGGATGAACACCACCGTGGCGCGGGAGATCATCGGACAGCATCCGGATATAGAGTTCCACTTCTGGGGACCGCATAGCATGACAGATAATAATGTCAATGCCGTCGGCGAACAAACGGCGCCGGAACTGCTGTCTTTTGTCGAATTCCTGCAGGCGCAGGAGAATGTTTTTCTGCATGGCGTCGTAGGTCAGCAGGAACTGGCGGAGCGGCTATTCGAAATGGACGCTTTTCTCTTCATCTATTCTCCAAAAACAGAAATGAACGGCGCTTCGAATGCCCACAAGCTATTGGAATATATCAGCACCGGAAAAGTGATCATTGCCACGCATGTGTCCAGCTATGCCGGGACAGACCTGCTGGTCATGTGCGACCGAATGGAAGAAAACAGGCTGCCGGAGATATTTGACCGGGCTATAAAGGAGTTGTCCTTTCATAACTCAACCGAACGCCAGCTGATGCGGATCGGTTTCGCCCTGGACAACACCTATGCCCGTCAGATAGAACGGATCCGGCAATTCATCACCGGTTAGTATCCTTTTCATGAAGAAGATCTGCATCCTCAGTACCCGACATATCAGCTATAATCCCCGTGTCCTGAAAGAAGCCGACGCTCTCTGCGCCAAAGGATATGAGGTGACGGTCGTAACCATCAGCAACCAGCCCCGTCAGGCCGCTTTTGACGAAGAGCTGATGCAGCGGCGGAAATGGAAGCTGCACACGGTCAACTTCCGAAAGGAACGCCCGGACGAGCGATGGTATTGGTTCCGGCTGTCACTAAAACAGCGGTTTTTTCTTTTCCTGTCGAAGATCAGCTTCAAAGGGGGGATCGCCGAGCGGGCAGCGGAAAAAGCCTTTGACCCCCTCCTCAGACTGGCCAGGGCCGTAAAGGCTGACCTGTACATCGTCCATCATGCAGAAGCGCTCGGGGCCGGCTATACCGCGGCCAGGGATAATAAAGCCGGGTTTGGATTTGACGCAGAAGATTTTCATACCGGAATGAATGAGTCGGCTACAGGGCAGGGACCGGATAAAATGATCGCCTGGCTGGAAGGCAAATATCTTCCCCACTGCACCTATCTCACCGCCGCGTCGAAAGGGATCGGAGCGGCTTACCGGAATAAATACAGGATCCGGGAACCCGGGATCATCCTGAATGTTTTTCCCTTTGAAGACCTGCCGGTGCGTGAGCCCCGGGAGCCCGTTAAATTCTATTGGTATTCCCAGGTCATCGGGCCCAACAGGGGGCTGGAGCTGCTGCTGGAAGCGGCAGCAAAAATAACCTTGCCCTTCGAGATCCATCTCCGCGGCAGCCTGTACAGCGACGACTATAAGAACAAACTGGAAGAACTTTCCGGGAAATCCGGGCTCCGGGATCGCCTTTTCCTCCACGAACCCATCCTCGCGGCGCAGCTCATCAGCGATGCCAATCGGTTCGATGTGGGACTCGCGCTGGAATCCGATATTTCCGTCAACAGGAATATCTGCGTCACCAATAAAGTTTTTTCTTATTTGATGTCCCGCCTGCTGATCATTGGCACGGACACCGAAGGACAAAAAGATATCTTCAGCCATTTTCCCGATGCGTCCCGTATCGTCCGGAAGAAGGATGCGGAAGACTTGTCAGAAGCCATGCAATTTTATATTATTCATAAGGACCGGCTGATGGAAGCAAAAACAGCCGCGGCCTCCGCTGTCAAACGATCTTTTAACTGGGAGCTGGAATCGCAAAAGCTGTTAGGATATATCGAAGAAACCTTATGCCGAAAATTTTAATTATTTCACCGCATTTCCCGCCGTCCAACCTGGCGGCAGTACACCGCTCCAGGCTTTTTGCCCAGCATCTGCCCTCTTTTGGCTGGGAGCCCGTTATCCTGACCGTGGATGAAAAATATTATGAGGAGTCCCCCGACCCCAACCTCAGCCGCCTGCTGCCCCCCGGTCTTGCCATCGAAAAAGCCGGCGCCTTTCGCGTTACCCGGCCGAGACTGATCGGCGACATTGGATTACGGAGTTTTTTTCAGCTCTTTCGCAGGGCCCGGCAGCTGATAAAACAGAAAAAAATCGATTTTCTTTATATCCCCATCCCCTCCTTTTATGTAGCCTTGCTGGGACGATGGCTGCACGCCACAACAGGGATTCGGTATGGCATCGACTATATCGACCCCTGGGTTCACCGGTTTCCCGGCAGCGATAAACTCTTTTCCCGTCACTGGTTCAGCTCAAAATTATCCGGCCTGCTGGAACCTATCGCCGTAAAAAAGGCCTCCCTCGTCACCGGCGTGGCAGAAGGCTACTACAAAGGCGTGCTGGAAAGAAACCCGCACCTGCAGCAACATTGTCATTTCGGTGCTATGCCCTATGGTGGGGAAAAGGCGGATCATGAAAAGGTCGCGGAACTGGGTTTACGCCCATACCTTTTTGATAAGCGTCCCGGTAAGGTCCAGCTGATGTATGCCGGGGCCATGCTGCCAAAAGCCTATGCCCCGCTGGAAGCGATACTCGATGCCATGAGCCATCAACCGAAAGCCGTCGGGGAATTGGAAATACATTTTATCGGGACGGGAAAAACGCCCGATGACCCCGAAGGATACAATATCCGGACCCTGGCGGAGAAATATGGTCTGTGGAATACCGTGATATTCGAATATCCCCGCCGAATACCCTATCTTGACGTGCTCGTACATCTGGAAGCGGCAGATGGCGTATTTATTCTTGGCAGCACCGAACCGCATTACACCCCTTCCAAGGTATACCAGGGCGTGCTGTCGGGAAAACCTATTCTGGCCGTCCTCCACAAGGAAAGTACAGCGGTACAGGTTATCCGGACAGCCAATACGGGTGTCGTGCTGGATTTTGGCGGCGAACCGGAGATTCCCCGGGTAAAGGAAGAATTCATCGGGGTGCTTGAGCGATTTATGCTATTTCTCAGGAACTTTGACCCGCGGCAGGTGAATACGGAAGCGTTTGACCGATATTCCGCAAAAATGGTGACGGCAGCATTGGCGGAACTGCTGAATAAATGTATGACGTGAAGACAAGACTCTCTATATACTCTGTTATCCACCTGGTCATCTTTTTCCTTTCCCTGGTGACGGATTGGTATACCCCTTTAGTGCTTTGCCTGATGGGCGCCATCATTGTCCAGGTCCTGGACAGACTGGGCAAAGGAGTGGTATTAAGGGAGATCGTCGCCTTGCATACCACCTTCGTCTGCCTCATCATGCCGGTGGTGGGATATGCCATTTTTAACCACACCAATAAGCTGGCCCGGATCTTTATAAAATATATGCGGGTGCCGGATCATGTATACTTTGGCTATGCACTGCCGGCTATTGCCGGTTTTGTTCTTTTCCTGTGCTGGCCGATCGCCACTTCCACCTACGATGACAAAGGGATCTTCCTCCAGCGCTCCATCGACCGGGCCAAGGGCGCATTGGTAAAAAGCCCCAAGCTGGGCATTTACCTGCTAATGGGCGGATCGGCGATGTTTTGGGTCGCCAGGGTGCTTCCCGAAGCGGTCGTGTTTGCCTTTCTTTTATTCTTTTTCGCCAGCTTTGCCGGCTTTTTGTATGTATTCTATCAGCCTGACCTTCGCTATCGCCGTCTTTACCTATACGGTTTTGGCGCTTTTATCGTCCTGACGGCCCTGAGCAACGGAATGTTCACGGTCGTGGCCTATATGAGCCTGACGCTGTTTTCTTTCTTTTTCCTGGGCAAAAAATCCTCGCTTTTTCGAAAAATGATGTTGTTTGTCATGGGTGTTTTCATCCTGCTGCTCATCCAAAGCATCAAGCCTACCTTTCGCATTCTTACCTGGGGCGGTAATTATGAAGGCAACAAGGGCGTGTTGTTTGTCAGTTTATTGATCAACAAGCTGAGCGATCCGAACTGGGCCTCTGCCGATGCCTTTTTTCCTATTTATACCCGCACCAATCAGGGATTTAACGTTTCCCTGGTGATGCAGCGCTTTCCCGCAAAAATTCCTTATGACAACGGCGACAAACTACTGATCAACCTCGCCTCTTCGCTGGTGCCGCGAGTATTCTGGCCAAATAAACCGGAGGCGGGCGGAAAGGAAAATATGCTCTATTATGCCGGGCTCACGATCGCGGGATGGTCGACCAATGTCGGTCCGCTGGGGGAGGCCTATGGAAGTTTCGGCCCCCGCGGGGGAGTGCTCTTTATGATCTTTGTGGGCATTTTTATCCGCTATGCCTATTCGCTGCTTTTCAAATTATCGGCCAGTATACCGTTGCTGATCTTCTGGTTGCCGGTCATGTTTTATCAGACGACCTATGCCGGAGAAACAGATACCCTGCAGATCTTTAATTCTATCCTGAAATCGGCGCTCTTTATCTGGCTGCTTTACCGGCAATGGCCAAAATGGTTTGGCGCAGTGAAAAAGCGACCCGGGATCGCGTTGACACCCGAACACGAATTAGCTGTACCGATAAACCCACTTGCAGAATAACCATGCCTGTCCTTTGTCTTATTTTCAGAAAGCAAACGCCGCATTTTTTTAGCATTGAACGGGTATTCGCCCAGGTTACCGCAAACCTGGATAAAACCTACCAGGCTAAAAAAGTAACGCTGCCCTTTTACAGCTCTTCCCTGACAGCCATTTTCCGGAACCTGCTTTTTACCCGAAAACTAAAAGCCGATATTTATCATATCAGTGGCGACGTTCATTATACCGTGCTGGCACTACCGCGCAGAAATACCGTCCTCACCATCCATGATTGCGTTTTTCTACACCGCCCGCCGGGTATCAAACGCAGCCTGCTGAAATGGATCTTCCTGGATTTACCGGTCCGGCATTGCTCCCTGATTACGACGATCTCCGAAGCCACCCGGCAGGATATCCTGAACTATACCGGCTGTCCGCCGGAAAAGATCACCGTTATCCCCAACCCGGTCAACGAGGTCATTTATCATACACCGGGGATATTCAATGAAACCTGCCCCGTTATCCTTTTTTTGGGCAGCACGCCCAATAAGAACCTGGAAAGGGTGATCCCCGCGCTGGAAGGCATCAACTGTCAGTTAAACATCATCGGAGACATCCCGGCCGCCCATCTGGCTTTGCTCCGGCAGCACGGGATCCGGTATACACAACACACAAACCTGACGGACAAAGAACTCGCGGATCAATATGCGGCGGCTGACCTGGTCCTTTTTCCTTCTACCTTTGAAGGGTTCGGCATGCCGGTCAGCGAGGCGCAGAAGGCCGGGCGGCCGGTTGTTACCAGCAACCTCAGCCCGATGAAGGAAGTGGCAGGCGGAGCCGCCTGCCTCGTGGACCCTTACGCCGTCGACTCCATCCGGGAGGGCATCCTTTCGGTCATCCGGCAACCGCACTACCGGCAACAGCTGGTGGAAAAAGGCCTGGCGAATGTTCGTCGTTTCAGCGCAACACAAATAGCAGGTCAATATCAGGCGATGTATAAAAAAATCTCTTTGTCATAATATGTGCGGGATCGCAGGTATAATAGAACTAAAGGAAAAGGCGGCCGATGGCTCGCTGGTCAGGAAAATGACCGACGCCATTGCTCACCGGGGCCCCGACTCGGACGGATTTTTCGTCGAAGGACGCGCCGGGCTGGGACATCGCCGGCTTTCTATCATCGACCTTTCGGCTAGCTCCAACCAGCCTTTCATAGACCCCTCGGGAAGATATGTGATGGTCTTCAACGGGGAGATGTATAACTATGAAGACGTACGCGCCCTGATGCCCGACTATCCGTTCCGGACCGCCGGCGACACCGAAGTGCTGCTGGTCGCCTATATCCGGTGGGGCCCGGACTGTATCGACTATTTTCGCGGCTTCTATTCCTTTGTTATCTGGGACAGGGAGGAAAAGACGGTTTTTCTGGCCAGGGACAAAATGGGTGTCAAGCCCTTGTATTATTCCCTCTCCGGCGACAGGCTGCTGTTTTCTTCCGAGGTCCGCTCTATCCTGGCAACAGGATTGGTGGCAAAAAAGATCAACGAAAAGGCTCTCCTCGAATATTTCAGCTACCAGTCCGTCAGCTACCCGCATACGGTGGTGGAAGGCATCCAACAGCTGGAGGCAGGCTCCTGGATGCGGATAAAGGAAGGAAAGGTTGAAAAAAGACGCTATTGGGATGTAACCAATAACCCGGTGGATTTTGACTTTGGGAATAAGGAGCTTGTCCATCGCCGGATCCGGGAGCTGATGTTGCAATCTATCCAACGACGGCTGGTGAGCGACGTGCCGGTAGGCGCGTTCCTGTCAGGCGGCATCGATTCCAGCGCTGTTGTGGGATTGATGGCGGAGGCAAGCAGCGCCCCCCCCAATGCGTTTACTGTTGCCTTCGATGAAAAAGAATACGACGAATCTGAATATGCGGCCATCGTCGCAAAAAAGTTTAAGGCCAACCACACCCGGTTGCTGCTCCGGCCGACCATTTTTCTCGACGAGCTGGAAAATGCGCTGAATGCCATGGACTCCCCCAGCGGTGACGGGATCAACACCTATGTCGTGTCGAAAGCCATCACCCAAAAAGGGATGCGGGTGGCTCTATCCGGCGCCGGTGGCGATGAATTGTTTGCCGGCTATCCCTTTTTCGCCCGGTACCTCAACCTCCAGCAGAAAAGCTGGCTCTGGCAGCTGCCCGCCGGACTACGGAAAATGGCGGCCTCGGTCTTGTCGGGCGGACGCCAGGAAGGGAAAAGAGGGCGGATAGCGCAGTTGTTGCGGCAGCCTTCCCCTTCGATCGTGAACGTCTATCCCGTCCTCCGGCAGATCCTCCCTCCTTCCCTGATCGGACAGCTGAGCTCGCTGAATCCCGGCGGTCCATTTACCACCGCGGTCGCGGAAGAATTAATAAAACGGCAGGAATCAATAAAAAAATTACCTTTCTTATCCCAGGTATCCGCCGCCGAATACCTGGGCTATACGCAGCATACCTTGTTGAAAGATACCGACCAGATGAGCATGGCCGTCTCCCTGGAAGTGAGAGAACCCTTTTTCGATCAGGATCTGGTTGAATTTGTTCTTGCGGTGCCCGACGGGCTGAAGAATCCCGCCTATCCCAAAAGCCTGCTGGTGGAATCCCTGAAGCCGCTGCTCCCGGATGAGATCGTTTTCCGGAAAAAACAGGGTTTTCTCTTTCCCTGGAATGTCTGGCTGCGGACCGACCTGAAAGACTTTTGCGACCGGTATATAAAAAATATTGCCCAACGGCCTTTTATAAAAGGAGATAAGCTGCTAAATTACTGGAGCCGATTCCTGGCCGGGGATAAAAACGTTCGCTGGTCCGAGATCTGGTTATTTGTCGTTCTCGAATATTGGCTGGAAAAAAACGGTGTATCATGAGTTCAACAAGGAAAAGGCTCGCAATCGTTACATCCCATCCTATTCAATATAATGCCCCCTGGTTTAAATTGCTGGCACAAAGTGCGGCTATCCATCCCGGCGTGTTTTATACCTGGGAGCAGTCCGCTGCCGGACCAAAATACGATCCCGACTTTTCAGAAAAGATCGAATGGAATATACCGTTGCTGGAAGGTTACGAATACCGGTTTGTAAAAAATAATGCTTACGACCCGGGGACGCATCATTTCCGGGGGCTTATCAACCCAACGCTCAACGAAGAAATTACCGCCTGGCGCCCGGATGCCATCCTGATCTATGGCTGGAGTTTTGAAAGTCACCTCAAATGCCTGCGGTATTTTCATAAAAAGATACCGATCCTGTTCCGGGGCGATTCCACCTTGCTGGATGAGAAACCGGGTATCCGGAAGCATCTGCGCCGGTGGTTTCTGAAATGGGTATACGGACATATCGATCATGCTCTCTATGTCGGTTCCCGCAATAAGGACTATTTTCTCAAACACGGCGTCCGCGAAGATCAGCTGGTCTATGCCCCGCATGCTATCGACAACGGAAGGTTTGCGGAACCGGATAACGCCTACCGGCAGGCAGCGTCGGAATGGCGCAACCGGATAGGCTTGGCGGAAAGCGACCTCGTTCTCCTTTTCGCCGGCAAGCTGGAACCGAAAAAAAATCCCTTCTTCCTGCTTGAAATAGCCAAACGGATCACCGACCCCCGGCTGAAAATCGTTTTTGCCGGAACCGGCGTACTGGAAACCCCGTTGCGAAAGGCCGCGGCAGCCGACCCGCGGATCAAATTCATCGGTTTCCAGAACCAGCTCCAGATGCCCATCGTTTACCGGCTGGGCGATATCTTCATTTTGCCTTCACAGGGGCCTGGCGAGACCTGGGGTCTGGGCGTCAACGAGGCCATGGCCAGCGGCTGTGCCATTATGATGTCCGAAAAGGCGGGCGGCGCCCTTGACCTGGTCGAAGAAGGGATAAACGGTATCCGGTTTAAGCCCGGTGACATAGAAAAATGCAGCCACTGGATCGGGCGATTGCTGGAAGACAGGCGGCTGTTGACGGATATGAAGGCAGCATCCCGGCATAGGATCGCTTCTTTTTCCTATCAGCAGATGATGGACGCCCTGGTTAACCCGGGACTTTTTTAGCTATGGAGAAGAAAAAGATACTCGTACTGGTGGATTGGTTTGCCCCGGGCTATAAAGCAGGCGGCCCCATCCAATCCTGTGTCAATTTTGCCTTTGCTATGAAAAAGGATTTTTCCATTCATGTGCTGACCACCGATACCGATCATGGGGAGACCGTCCCTTACGAAGGGATTGCCGCCGGGCAATGGACCCGGGACCTCCATCCGGATATCGAGGTGTTCTATCTGCAAAAAAGCACTATTTCCCCGGCCCGGCTCAAAGAGCAGATAGCTGCGGTACAGCCCGATTATGTTTATCTCAACCACCTTTTTTCTCCTTTATTCGTTGTCTACCCCTTATGGCTCAAATACACCGGTGCGCTTAAAAGCCGGGTGGTCATCTGTCCCCGGGGAGCGCTCTATGACAGCGCCCTTGCCGTCAAGCCCTGGAAGAAGACCCCCTTCCTCCGGCTATTCCGCTGGATGGGTCTTCACCGGCGCGTCCTTTTTCATGCAACCAATCAGCGCGAAAAAGTGGCGATCCTGCAATATTTTCCGGGTAGCGAGGTTATCATTGCGGACAATCTCCCCAATATGAACCAGCCCGTCTTTGCCAGCTTCCCCAAAAAGCCGGCCGCCATTAAATGCATCTTTGTCGCCAGGCTGGTGGCCATAAAAAATCTGTTGTTTTTCTTAAAAGCCCTCGAAAAGGTGTCGGCCACCGTGGAATTGTCCATCGTCGGTCCGGTAGAAGATAAAGGGTATTGGGAAGAATGCCGGGAAAAAATAGCGCAGCTGCCTGCTCATGTGACGGTGAACTATCTGGGCCCAAGGCGAAATGATGAACTGATGCCGCTTTTGCAGCAACACCACCTCTTCGTATTGCCAACCACCGGGGAGAACTTCGGCCACTCTATTTTCGAGGCCCTCCTGGCCGGCCGGCCCGTGCTGATCAGCGATCAGACCCCCTGGCTGGGGCTGACTGCTCAAAAAGCCGGCTGGGACCTGCCCCTGAATGACCCCTCTGCCTTTACCCGGATAGTCGACGAAACAGCCGGCTGGGACCAGGCCAGCTTTGACCAATGGGCCCGGTCCGCCTGGGAATATGCCCGTCGTTTCATCGAAAACCCGGAACTTCAACGTCAATATATCCAATTGTTCGCATGAGCACGTCCTTACCCAGACCCGTCGATAATTCAGCCTACCGGGCTACCATAGAAATCGGGGCTTCCCGGATCAAACAGGTGGTCTGGTATGGCGTGAATATTATTTTCTTCAAAAATCCGTTTAATATACTTAGTTCGTTAAAGGTAACTTTGCTGAGATGGTTTGGAGCCCGCCTCGGACATGCTGTCGTCGTCAAACCGGCCGTAAATATCAAATACCCCTGGAAACTTCGGGTGGGACATCATTCCTGGATCGGAGAAAAGGTATGGATCGACAATCTGTCCGATGTTGTCATCGGGAATAATGTCACCCTTTCGCAGGGAAGTTTGCTGCTGACGGGAAGTCATGATCACAGCAGGAGCAGCTTTGACTTCCTGTCTTCCGCCATCATCCTGGAGGATGGGGTATGGATAGGGGCGGGGGCGGTGGTGACCGGCGGGATTACCTGTCATAGCCATAGTATTTTGGGCGTCGGCTCGGTTGCGGAAAAGGATCTGGATCCCTATACGATCTACAAAGGGAACCCCGCCGTACCCGTATTGAAGCGGATAATTTTTTAAAGGGATTCAGCTATGCTCGGTAATAAAACAGTGGTCAATCACCGCATTCTCAAGGAAGCGCTTCGCATCCGTAAGGTCGAAGAGAAATTCCTCGAGCTTTTCTCGCTGGGCAAGCTGAACGGCACCGTTCATACCTGCGTTGGCCAGGAATTCTCTGCGCTTGCCTTCGCCGGGCAACTGAAGAAAAAGGATTTCGTATTCTCCAATCACCGCTGCCACGGCCATTATATCGCTTTTACCGGCGATGTCCGCGGACTGCTGGCGGAACTGCTGGGGAAAGCCTCCGGAACCTGCGGCGGCATCGGCAGCAGCCAGCATCTCTGTCACAATAATTTTTTTTCCAACGGTATCCAGGGCGGCATCGTACCGGTAGCCGCCGGCTACGCGCTTGGTAATAAGCTGAGACAGAACAACGCCATCGGCGTCGTCTTTATCGGCGACGGCACCCTCGGAGAGGGAGCGCTTTACGAAACGATGAATATCATTTCCAAATGGGAAATACCCCTGCTCATCGTATGCGAGAATAATTTCTACGCCCAGTCTACCCCGCAGCATATCAACCTGGCCGGGGATATCCTGTCAAGAGCCCGGGCATTCGGCATCCATACCGGCCAGGGTGACACCTGGTCACCGGAGGCCCTGATCCACAAAGCACAGGAGGCCATCGACTATGTCCGCGAAGAGACAAAGCCTTGCTTTTTCCTGGTGGAAACCTACCGGCTGAATGCCCATTCCAAAGGCGATGACGACCGCGATCCCGCCGATGTCGCTCATTATAGTGAAAAGGACTTTCTCAATAGCTTCCGGCAGGAGTCACCTTCTTATTATCAGCTGTATAAGGATGCCGTCGATGAAGAAATAGATTCGCTGGTGGAGGAAATACTGCTGGAAAAAGAGCTGCCGATAGAAGATTATTATCAACACCCGGAAACAAGGTCCGGGAATAGCTGGACTCCGCTGGCGGCGATCAACAAAAGACAGGTAGAATTGCTGAATCTTTTTTTCCGGGAGGCGATCGTCTCGGATGAACGAACCGTATTCCTCGGCGAGGATATCCTTTCTCCTTATGGCGGCGCCTTTAAGGTCACCAAAGAGCTTTCCTTCCTCCGGCCGGAAAGGGTCTTTTCAACGCCGATATCGGAAGCGGCGATTACCGGGATCTCGAATGGCCTCGCCCTCAATGGATTTAAGCCATTCGCCGAGATCATGTTCGGGGATTTCATGACCCTGGCCTTTGACCAGATCGTCAATCATGCGTCCAAGTTCCACCACATGTTCAACAAGAAAGTGACCTGTCCCGTCGTCATCCGAACGCCGATGGGTGGCCGCAGGGGATATGGCCCCACCCATTCCCAGACCCTCGATAAATTCCTTGTAGGGATCGACAATATAAAGACGGTCGCGCTGAATACCTTCCTCGATCCCGCGATCATTTACCGGTCCGTGCTCCAACAGCGGCATCCCGTCATCGTGCTGGAAAATAAAACGGACTATGGGAAAAAGATAGCCCAGCATAACCTGAAAAATTTTGTGGCGGAATATAATGACGATGCTTTTCCCACCGTCCGCATTCGTCCGGCGGTGTCCGTTCCAACGCTGACGATAGTGGCCTATGGCGGCATGGCGGACATGGTAGC
>Ga0302326_10012744_pt1 | contig 17883 bp, 16 predicted proteins | sample Palsa_T0_3_FD_202264 | JGI IMG/M metagenome (GOLD analysis project Ga0302326, IMG submission 202264) | Peat permafrost microbial communities from Stordalen Mire near Abisko, Sweden - Palsa_T0_3 | ecosystem: Environmental > Terrestrial > Soil > Palsa > Peat permafrost | place: Sweden: Abisko... | reverse complement strand
GCCTCTTCGAGATGGCGAATCACCGAGATGACGCGCGACGGTGCACCGATCGTGACGAGTTCCTTTTCTTGAAGCAGATCGTAGGCCCGCGTGGTCGCGTAACTTCGCGTCCGGATGTAGCGGGCGAGCGAGGGCTTGGCATGGCGATCCAAATCGGCCGGATCGTTAGTGACATAGCCATGGAGCGCGCATCCGACGACCGCCTGTTTCGGATCATGACCGGCAGCGGCATGAGCCTCGCGATAGCTCTGCGTCAATTTCGCCAGCGAGCCCATCCCGTCGGCCTGCGCATACGGAACGGTCAGCAGCGGATAGCCCCGCGCACCGATTTCGCGGGCGGCTTCGTCGCGCAGGACCGCCATATAAGTCGGCGGATAAGGCTTCTGAATCGGCGTCAGCTGCAGGGCGGTGTCGGTCACCTTGGTGAAGCGGCCATCATAGGAGAATCGCTCGCCGGTCCATGCCCGCTGGATAATCTCGAGCGATTCGTCGAAGCGCGCGTGCTTCTCTTCGAGCGGCACCGAGAAGCCCCCGTACTCGTGCTTCAGATAGCCCGAGCCGATACCGAACTCGAGCCGCCCACCCGAAATGACATCGACCATCGCGTACTGCTCGGCGATATCGAGCGGGTTATGAAACGGCAGCACGCTCACCCCGACGCCCAGGCGGATTTTCCGCGTGCGGCCGGCGGCAGCCGCCATCCATACGGCCGGCGACGGCAGCGCGCCATACTCGCTAAAATGATGCTCGGCGATCCAGAAGGATTCAAAGCCGAGTTCTTCGGCAAGCTGCGCGCTATCGAGCAGCTCGTCGTAGAATTGGCCGACCGTCCGCGGAATCTCCTTCGGGTAATGGTCGACGACGGAGAGAACGCCAAAGCGCATCGGGCGATCCTTTTCAGCGAGCGCCCTGCCGGGCCCAGCTCGTCGCGTAATCCGTTATTTCGATCGACGCGGCGTCTGGAGCCACCTTCAGAGGATTCTTGGTCTCGATCAGGATAGCCACTTCGTTCGTATGCGTCTTGGTCCGCGCCGCGTTGCGCGCGTTGGGCTGCGGACCATGATGGACGCCCTGTGGATGCAGCGTCATCGCGGCCGGCTCGATTCCGCCGCGGCTGAAAAACTCGCCGCTGTGGTAAAAAATCAGCTCGTCCCAATCGACGTTGCGATGGAAGTACGGCACTTTCTCGCAAGCCTCGTCACTTTCGAGCGGACGCGGCGCGAAGGTGCAAATCGAGCAGGTATCGGAAAACAGGGTGCCGTGGACGGTCGGCGCCAGATGGTACCGGGCGCTCACGATCGGCCGCAGATCGCGCACGTTGAATCGAATCGGCGATAGATCGCCCTGCCATCCCACCACGTCGAGCGGATGGTAAGGATAAAAAAAGCTCGTGCGTTCGCCGCCGCGCAGCACGCGCAATTCCCACTCGCCAGGCTCGTCGGCATGCGCCACCGGCTCGGGACTCTCAACCATCATCGGATCGATAAACGCCTGCTTGCCGAGGAGCCCACGGTCGGGCCAGGTCAGTTCGGCGACGCTGCGGATGATCAAAAAAAGATTGTCGGTGGTTTCCGGACGGACCTGATAGCTAGTGCCCTTGGGCAGGTAGATGTAGTCGCCCGGCTCGAAGTTGAGCGGGCCGTAGTCGGTGTCGAGCACGCCGTTGCCGCGATGGACGAAATGAAGCTCGTCACCGTCGGCATTGCGGAACAGGTACGGCATCGGCGCGCGCCGGCGTGATATCAGCACGGCGGCATCGGCGTTCTCGGCGATCATCATCGGCTCGCCGCGCGGGTCGCTCAGGTCGGACGGCTCGGCGCGCGCCCCGAGGAACATCCGTGGCCGCAGCGGACCCTCGACGCGGGTCCATCCGGTCGGCATGTGGAGGTGATAGAGCTCGGAGCTTTTGCCGAAGAATCCCTGCCGGCCGTGCTCTTCCTCGTACGTGCCCTCGGGAATTCCGACATGAGCCTGTCGCGCAACCCGTCCTTTGCTTTCCAGATGCATCGCCGTCCCTCCTGGCGCCGCCGCGGCGACGCTAACTCAAGGCATCCGCCTTGCGGAAAAAAGCCTAGCATAATCCGTCAGCGGTATGGACGGGCTTGATCGACGATGGCGCGCCGCTGGCGACGGTATCGTCAGCCGGGACCGGGCAGCGTCGCCCATTTACCGAATAACTCAGCCGCTAGAGGTTCGGCCGCCGTCGCGAAGCGATCCGTATCGGCGAGGATTTTGGCCGACTGTTCGCCGTGAAGCTGATTGGCAAACGACTCCACCCATTTGGCGACGATTTCCGGCGTAATCTCGAGATGGAAGAGAACCGCCCACACGGAGTCGCCGTAGCGAAACGCCTGGTTGGCGGTCTTTTCCGACGACGCCAAATGGGTCGTGCCCGCCGGCAAATCGAAAATGTCGCCATGCCAGTGACACGGCGTGAACGTCTTCGGCATGCCACCGAAAATCCGATCATCGGCCGCGTTAGGGTCAAGCGTGACGGGATACCATCCGAGTTCCGGGCTCGGACCTTTAACGACCTTGGCGCCGAGCGCCGCCGCAATCAACTGGCTGCCCAGACAGATGCCGAGCACCGGCTTGCCGTCCTTGATCGCGGATTCGATCAGACGGATCTCGTCAGCGAGCCATGGGTAGCGATCCTGCTCATAGACGCCCATCGGACCGCCCATCACAATCAGGCCGCCTGCGCCTTTCAAATCCTTGGGCACCGGCTGGCCGTCGAACGCCTTGACGTACTGCCATGCATGAGCAGCCGTCGAGAGCGCCTCGCCAATCACGCCGATCCCTTCGGCCCGATGGTGCTGAATGACGATGATCCTTGACATTGAATACTCCTGAAAACTTATGCCGGCGGGCGCTCTAAGAGTTTATCAGAGCAGCGTGCCGCGCCGCGTACGGCCCAGATGGGTATAAGCCCGCTGCGTTGCGACGCGCCCGCGCGCGGTTCGCGCGATGAATCCTTCCTGCAGCAGGTAGGGCTCGTAGACTTCGCCGATCGTGTCGGGCTCTTCACCCACCGCTGCGGCCAGGCTTTCGACGCCGACCGGGCCGCCGTCGAACATATCGATAATAGCCACCAGAATCGCGCGGTCCATCCGATCGAAGCCGCAGACGTCGATATCTAGCAACTCGAGTGCTCCCAGAGCTGTTGCGCGATCGACCCGTGGCGCGCCATTGACCTGCGCGAAATCGCGCACGCGGCGCAACAGGCGATTTACGATACGCGGCGTGCCGCGCGATCGCGAGGCGAGTTCCAGTGCTCCTTCGTCGTCAATCTCGACGCCGAGCAGGCGCGCCGATCGACGCACGATTTCGGCCAGCTCGTCGTGGGAATAGAAGTCGAGATGGAAATGCTGTCCGAAACGATCGCGCAGCGGCGAGCTTAGGAGCCCCGACCGCGTGGTCGCGCCGACCAGCGTGAATGGCCGCACCGAGAGGGGCATCAGATGTGCGCCCGGCCCCTTACCCACAACGATATTGAGCGTGAAGTCTTCCATCGCGGGATAGAGTATCTCTTCGATCACGCGGGCGAGGCGATGAATCTCGTCGATAAAGAGGACGTCGCCCTTTTCGAGATTCGCGACGATCGCCGCCAGGTCGCCGGCCCTTTCGATCGCTGGGCCCGACGTGACCCGCACGTTGACGCCCATCTCGCGCCCGATGATATGGGCAAGCGACGTTTTGCCCAGCCCCGGCGGACCCGAGAAAAGCACGTGATCGAGTACCTCTTTGCGCTTGCGCGCGGCTTCGATCGACATGGCGAGGATTTGTCCGACACGCTCCTGGCCGACGAACTCGCTGAGCGTGCGCGGACGCAGCGACAGATCGATCACCCGATCATCGTCATTCTGTGGATGGCCGTTGTCGGTCCCCTCACGGGCCAACTCGGCTAGCGGCGTCTTGGTCGTCGTTGCCATCTGTCCCGCTTACTTCTCGTCCAGCAGCCGAGTCAGCGACTCACGCAGCAGAAGTTCAAGCGACGCATCGGCATTCGCTTCCGCAGCCGAATCGACGGCGCGCCGCGCCTGCACCGGACGATAGCCGAGGTTGATCAGCGCCGAAATCGCATCGTCGGTGGGCGTGCCGGGAGCGGATTCGCCTCCGTTGCTTCCGTCAGCGGTATTCTCGGGCACGATCGTCTTAAGCTCGGTTATCCTATCGCGCAGCTCACGGACGACACGTTCGGCAACCTTCGGTCCGACGCCGGGCACCGCGTCGATCCGCTGCACGTCTTCGCGACCGATCGCGGTCACCAGCTCGGTTGGAGACAGCACGGACAGAATCGCGAGGGCTAGTTTCGGGCCAACGTGCTGCACCTGCATCAGCAGGTCGAAGGCGTGCTTTTCAGCCGCGTCGGCGAAACCGTAAAGCATCAGCGCGTCGTCGCGGACGACCTGGCGAATCTCGAGCGAGACCGCCGCGCCCGCGGGAGGCAGGCGGTAATAAGTGCTGAGCGGAATGAAGACTTCGTAGCCGACGCCGCCGGTCTCGACGACGATCCGGCCTGCGTCGCGAGTGCGCAGACGGCCGCTCAGGGCGGCAATCATCGTATCGCGCCCGCTACGATGCGGGCCTTCGATGATGACGGCGCGGCGCCGAGCCGTCCGCGAATCAGATGGCATGCGGCGAGTGCGAGCGCGTCGGAGGCGTCGTCGGCCAGCACCATTCCCGCATCGAGTCCGAGCGTGCGCCGAACCATCACCTTGACCTGAGCCTTGTCGGCGCGGCCGAAGCCCGCGACTGCCATCTTGACCTCGGTTGGCGTGTATTCGTAAAGGGCGATTTCCCGTTCGGCCGCCGCGAGCATCGCCACCGCGCGCGCCTCACCGAGCCGGAATGCACTCTGCACATTAGCCGCGACGAAGCCCCGTTCGAGGCTCATCATGGCTGGACTATAGTGGTCGATTACCTCGAGCAGACCGCGGTAGATTACCCGCAACCGTTCGCCGCCGCGCACACTCACCGAGGTCCGGATGGTGCCGGCCGCGACGTGGCGCATCCGGCCGCCTTCCTGGTCGACGATACCGAATCCGGTAACCGAGCTGCCCGGGTCGATACCGAGTACCCGCATCCGCATGCCCCTCCTCCCCGGCCGGCGCATCGCGCGCCGCCATTACGCCGCTGAAAACGCCGCCAGCTCCTCCTCGTCGATATCGAAATTCGCCGCGACCGATTGCACGTCGTCCTGCTCTTCGAGCTCCTCGACGAGCTTGAGCACCTGCTCGGCGATATGGCCAGAAACTTTGACGGTGTTTTCCGGCTGCAGGCTGGTTTCACTGTGGACGATCGCGATACCAGCCTTTTCGATCGCGTCGCGGACGCCCTGGAAAGCTTCAGGCGTGGTCATCACGTTGAATTCGTCCTCGGCAACCGCGACGTCGTCGGCGCCGGCTTCAAGCGCGAGTTCGAGCAGGCGATCTTCATCGGACGCGCTTTTTTCGATCGTGATCACGCCGCGCTTTTTGAACATCCAGCCGACGCATCCGGTCTCACCAAGATTGCCGCCATGGCGGGTGAACAGGAAACGAAGTTCCGCCACCAGCCGATTGCGATTGTCGGTGAGCGTGTCGAGCGTAATCGCGACGCCGCCGGGGCCGTAACCCTCATAGACGACTTCTTCGAGCTGGCCGCCGCCGAGCTCGCCGGTGCCCTTCTTGATTGCGCGATCGATATTATCGTTGGGCATCGATTGCGCCCGCCCGGCCAGCACGGCCGTGCGCAAGCGCGGGTTGGCGTTGAGGTCGCCGCCGCCGATTCGCGCCGCGATGGTGATTTCCTTGATCAGCTTGGTGAAGAGCTTGCCGCGCTTGGCGTCGCGCGCCGCCTTCTTGTGCTTGATCGAGCTCCACTTCGAATGACCGGACATTGCCTTGCCTCGCGGGTAATCTAGCCTTCCATCCGCGCTCTGGACAGTACCATAAAGCGGCGCCATCGGGGGAGTATGCGAATCCGCCGCCTGATGCCGGGCATGATGTGCCCGCGCGCGATTTTGATTATCCTGACGCCTTGCGATGCGCACGAGCGGGCTACTTGCCGGATTGGGATTGGTGGTGTCGATTTTCGGCGCCGGATGCTTTTATCCGCCGCCGCCACAACCGTTGCCTCCCGCGACCGACGAGCTCACGCTCGACCTGCCTTACGACCTGGCTTGGGACGCGGTCAACAACGTCGTCGCCAACAATGATTTCAAGGTTAATGCACGCGATCCCAATAGCGGCGTGATCGAGGCGCAAAGTCCGAAGTTCACCCTGAAAGATGCAGACTGCGGAAAAATAAAAAGTGTCGGCGGCGCTTATCGGCCGGAACCCGGTTTGGATGCCTCAGCCGTTTATAATTTCTACGTGAAGGCGACGGGTGCGGAGACCACCCGGGTGAGCATATCGGCAACTTATATCGAGCCGTTGATCGCGCCGTTTCACCCGCCGCAGGAGCTCCAATGCGTATCCACGGGCCAGGCCGAAGCGCACTTGCTCGAAGAGGTCAGAGAACAGGCCGCGGTGACCCATCGGCCGGAATTCGCCCAACCCGGCCAGATACCGGCCGCGGTACCCACACCAATTTCAGGACCGGGGTCGATTAGAAATTCCGTCGTCGGAAATGGATCTCCGCCAGCTTCAGAATCCGGGCCATTTGGAGGATCCGGCGGAGCCGGCCAAATGTTCGGAGCCGCGCCAGGTTCGGCGCCGGAACCTGCGCCATCTTCTGGTGGCGCGGTGGGCGGATCCGCCCTCGGGTCGGCCGGATCGGCGTTCGGAGCCCCGCCGCAAGGTCCGCCCAATCAGTCCGATCAGGCCGAACCGGCCCCGGCTGAGGGCGCGCCTGCGCCGTCATTTGGCGGCGGATCTTCTGGAAATGGTGCGAACGGCGGAGCCTCTTCGGCAATCCCCAATCTCAACTCGATCGGAACAGCCGCGCCTGCTGGAGGTGGAGGTTCGTCGCCCGGCGCACTTCATCTCCTGCCGGTGCCCGGCTTTGGATCTTCACCGGCGGCGCAGCCGAGCCCGGCATCTGGATTCTAGCCGCTGGTCGAAGACGGAATGAGAACTGCGCTCGGCACAATTTCCTGAGATCCTCCGGGCGGCCGCCAGTAGAGCTGCAGGCTGGCGTCGCCGGCGAGGTTGCGCTCGCCCACCAGTATCCGATGGCGTCCTTTATCGAGGTAAATCGACCCCTCGTCGTGCCCTTTGTTGACGTTACCGGGATCGGCAATTACCGGGCGCCCATCGATCGAGAGCCATCCGGCATCGTCGACATCGATTGCGAAGAAATAGAGGCCCGGCTTCACAATCTCGATCGACCCCGTCCATATGGTCGTCGATGGAAACGGCAGCGCGCCCATCGCGGCAATATTGTCGAAACTGATCTTCGGATCGACTCGCACGATATGGGGCGGAAAGCCGTCTGGAAGCAGACCTTCGTAGTAGCGGCCAAGCAGTCCATGCGCCCCCGAGGGCATTCGACTCAAGGCGCCGGACAGCGGCGGCGCGAATAGCGCGACAATCGCTAGCGCGGCAGCACCGTCGGCGACGATACGCCGACGCAGCGGCATCGATCCGCCCAGTTCGCGAATCAGGATGAACGCGCCGATAATCCATAACGCCGCGAGCGGAGCGAGCTGAATTCCGCCGGGCAGTCCGGCGAGCTTGCCCAGGTTGAAGGCAACCGAATCACCCGCGATCGGCCCGCCGCCGAAATAATTGTCCTTGTTGTACGCGAAGTCGCCGCGGAAGTACGCGGGAATGGAATAGTCGCGCAGCGGGTTGCCGTATTCATATGGAAAGTGCGGATTTACAGAGGTTGCCGTCAGCATCAGGAAGACCGACAGCAGACCAAACGCGCCGACTACCCAGTTCCAGCGCGCCGGCAGAAAGACGATCGGCAGCATCATGAACGGAATCGCGGCAACGATCTGGCGCGGACCTGTCGCGGTACCGCCGCCCCATGAGACGATCGACTCGCCAAAGGATGCGTTGAACAGAATGAAAACCACGATCGCGGATATCGTGACGAGAAACTCGGCCCGCCATTGGCGCTTGAGCGCAAAGAGCACCAGCCCCGGAATCGTCAGGATCAGAATCGGGTTGCAGAAAAACAGACCGCGCTGCGGATCGATCAGAATCTTCCACAGCACGTCGAGCTTCGGATGGGTCAGGCCGACGAATCCGACCGCCTGTTCGGGAAACTGCGTGTTACCGGGAAGCTTGTAGGCCTGATAGCTCATGAACAGCGGATTGCCGAAGGCCGCTCGATTATGAGCCAGCAGGATGATAGCAACCGACCCGGCGCCGACCGCGAAGCTCGCGATTTCACGCGGACGCAGGCGCACCAGCGCATATATAGCGAGGATGATCGCGATCAGGGCGGCCGGGTAGTCGCAGAGCACTCCCCATCCGGCCAGCACGCCGGCGAATATAGCCCGGTCCGAATCGTGATCGTTCTGGTTAGTCGCGAGCAGGTAGAAAGACGCGAACAGGCAGACCGCCGCGATCGGTTCGCCCGTCATCTCGGTTGCGTAGGGGAACAGGATCGTCCCGAAGGCCATCAGCAGCGCGAGCGCGGCGGCTCGATTCTGGGCGGCGCCGAAATGGATCGCCATGCGATAGAAGACGACCGTCAGCAGCGCGACCAGCAGGCTCGTTGAAAGCACGATCGTCAGATGCGTCAGGAGCGCCCAGTAGAGCGACTGGTTAGTGCTCAGAAGCGGCGACAGGATTTTCGACAACGCCAGCCATTGGATGATCCCGGTGAACGCGCCGCCCGGCGCTTTGACCGAATAGATATGGCCGTTCAACTGGATGATATCGGCGGTGTTGTAGCCAGCGAAATTATCGATAGCGATCGAATGATGCTCGATTACCGATCGCATCAGGTCGAATCGATCGGCGGTGCTCTGGTCAGAGGCCTGGTAGAAGTAACCGAAGGTCAGGATCGCGACGAGGAACAGGGTCAGTTCGATCGTCCGGTTTGCGCGTGCGGTGATCTCCGTCATCGATTCTTCCGGCGCTCGGCTCGTCTCCGGTTGGCGCGCGAGGTGGTCTGCCGCGGTGTTGGCGTTGCCGCCGCTTTCGCCGGGTCGCTATAGAGCCGCCATCCAAAAAAAGCCAGTCCCAACAGCCATATGAACGTCAGCACGAGCGTCCACGGATGGCCGATCGGCGTCGGCAACGCGGCCTTCCTGATCTCCGCGAGGTCGAAGATCGCTGATGCGCTTGCGTTGGCCGGAGGTCCGTCAACCGCCACCACGGTGGCGTTGCGGAAATAGCCGGTGCCGGTATTGAGGGCCGAAAAGCCGCCGACGCGCAAAGCCACTTCGACGTCGGCACCAGCTCCACGGACCTTCAGATAAAAGCCGATTCGGCGCCAGTCGGCCGTGCCATGAAGGTCGGGCGACGTGATGCCGTCCTCGAGCAGGCTTATCGATACTCCCGCGAGGTTGGCGCCGACCCCCTCGGCACGCGCTTCGACGCTGAAGTAGTACCATCCCGGCGGCAGCGTGATCGTCTGCGCCCAGCGCGAGTCGTTGCCCTGAAGGTTCTGAACCTCGACCTCGCCGGGACCGCCGGCGGCGGGGGGGATCCATCTATAGGTGGTCGCCGACGGCGTGGAAATCCATGCCTCGGTGCGCCAATCGTCGGGCGCATTACCCGCGCCAACAGCGAAGGTACCGTTGGCAAGCAGATTCGGCTGCGGCTTCGGATCGGCAATTGCCGTGCGAGTGCATAGCACAATAAGAACGGCGATTATCGGGAAGCGTAGGTCGCGCGCTCGAAATACCATCACGTCAGATCCAGTTGCGCAGTCCGGGACCCTGGAACCACATCCGGGCGTAATAGCCTTCGCGAGCAATCGGAAGACCAATCCAGACCGGGTAGAAATAGATCGTCGCGACGAGGGCCGCGATCACAAAGGCCACGCAGACAAGGCGTCCTGCCCATATCGGCCGATCGAGCAGTCCCGCGTAGACGATCGCCAGCAGCAGGAATCCGATCGCGCCGGCGGCTGTGCCAAGTCCCAGGATAAACGGCGGCGCCAGCGTCAGCAGCAGCGCGAGCTGCTCCCACATCTGGGCACGACCCGTCCAGCAATCGGCCAGGAGCAGCCCCAGAGCCAGGTACGCGAGAAAGATCGCGGGCATGTAGTGATAGAGAAAAATCGTCCGTCCGATCGGGATCCAGATCGCCAGGTAGGCGACGTAGCCGATCACCAGGAACAGGCGGACAAAGTTGGCTCGCTCGATTGCGCGCGTCACGGCGACCGCCATCGCCGTCAGGCCGCCCCACCACAAGACGGGATTGCCGGCGCCCCATACTGTCGCGACCGGTCCCTTACTCGGAAACGCCTGCCAGTATGCGACCGGCCGCAACATCAGCGGCCAGCTCCACCACGGCGACGAGTACGGATGGGTCGCCGATTCGACGCTGTTCTCATACCATTGAACGTCACTGTAATACTTCATGAGATCGCCTATGCCGCCCCACCATCCGAGAAGAAAATGCGGCATGAAAACCAGCAGGTAAAAGATCGCGCTGGTCGTTGCAACCAGGATGATCGCGCCGGCGGCCCGAAGAAGTCCGGTCGACGGAAAAGTCTGACGCGTGGAATCCGCGTACTTCTGGCGGATGAGCACGTAGGCGAGAAATCCCATCGAGAGCAGCCACGTCACCGCGGGAAGGTATAGTTTCGCGCCGACGCACAAGCCGAGCGCCACGCCGAGGGCAACCAGAGTGTAGCGGCCGCGGCGCGGATCATCGGCAATATCGGCGAAGCGGAATAAGGAAAGGTACGCCAGCGCGGCCATCGTGACATAAACGATATCGATCACGGCGATTCGCGAATCGACGATAAACAGGCCATCGGCGCCGACGCATAGGGCGGCAAATCCCGCGGCCAGACGCGATCGAAACATCCGCCGCCCGAGCAGATACGTGATTCCGACCAGCGCCGTCCCGAGCACTGCATTGCCGACCCGCCAGCTCCACGGATGGTCCCCGAAGAGCCAGATGCCCGCGGCGATAACCAGCTTGGCCAAGGGAGGATGCGGATCGAGAAAAGGCTCCGACATCAGGTAATGCCGCGCCTGCGCGACAAAGTGGACTTCATCGAAGACGATTTCGGCGGGCCGGCCGAGCGTCCAGAAGCGAACGATTCCGGCTGCGATCACCAGCGTCGCAATCACGGCGGTATCCCACACGTTCCAGCCGAGTGGCAGGATGGATGCCTCGACTTCGACCTCCGGCGGCGCCGCCGTGGTGCGGAACTCGGCCAGCATTCCGCGGATATCACCTTCCCCGATCACCGCGGCGGTGCTCCGCTGCGGCCGCCAGTTGCGAACCGCCAGCCCGAACATCAGGAGGTTTACCGCCGACGCAGTCATCGCAAGCCAATCGCGCGGCTTCAGAAAAACCACCGTCTCCAGCGCGTGCTTCACATAGGCCAGGTTGAACAGACAGGTGATCGTCAGCACTCCGAAGACGATCAGCATCTCAGTCTCGGCGACCGCCAAGGGCACCGCGAAGGCGAGCGCCGGATAGAGATAACGCTCATGCATCCGTGGCGCGAACATGAAGAAACCGAAGATCACCAGGAACACGGCGTAGAACAGTGTGCGAGGGTCCCGCCGCACGCGCAGCATCCATGCGATGAAGGCGTACAGCGGGAGCATGAGCGCCATCCCGATGTCGAAGATCGGGACGCCGAGGATCGTGGTCATATCGGAATTGCGCAGCCCTCCGATCAGCGCCATGAAATTGAACGCGTTGACGGAGGTCTCGCGATAATAGCTCGCCGTCGAAGCATAGAGCGAGAAAATCCAGTTCCACGACTGATTGATCTGGAACGGCACGACGCCGATAACCGCGACGGCCACGAACGCCACCGCGGCCCGCCACCAGCTGCGCCACGGCGAGTTGAATAGCGTCCACAGCCCGAGCACTGGCAGATATGACAGCGCCTGCGGCTTCACCAGGGTAGCGAGCGCCGCGAGTCCCCACGCGAGTTCGTATTCGCCGTCGATCGCCGCGATTGCGCTGAGCATCATCACCAGCGTGAGGATCGAATCGCTCTGCCCCCATACGACGGTGTCGAACAGCATCGCGGGATTGAGCGCGACGATCAGCATCCCGACCCAGGCGCCCGCCCGATGACCCTGCCGGCGCATCCAGATAAAGATCGTGAGCGCAAGCAGCAGGTCGCCGATCAGCGCCGGCGCTTCGACGACAATCCGCGCGGTCGTGCCGCCCGCGCCGCAAAGGTTCACGATTCCGCCTGCGCCCCACAGCGCGTACAGGTATCCGGGCGGATAATCGATAAAGCCGCCGTGGACGTACATCCGCGCCGGGCCCACGCTGGCCATCCGGGCCGACCACCCCTGGTAACAGCCGACATCGGGGCCGAAGCCAGGAAAGAGCGGCAGCAGCGCGAATTTAATCGCTAATATCGCGGTCAGCAGCGCCAGCGCCCACAGAATTCCCGAATCCGGTTGCGACCAGAGGCCGTCACCCGCAACGCGAAAGCCGTAGGCAATCAGCGCGACGAGCAGGATTCCCGAGACGACGCCCGCGATTACTCCGTCGGGAAGACTGGCGGCGTCGGTAGGCAGCGCGGCTCCCCACGCCGTCGTGACGAATATCGTCACCATCGATGCTATCGTGAGCGCGATCCCCGCGGGATTCCGCCGCCAAAGTTTCTCAATTGAACTCATGATAATGATAGCCGCCGGCACCATGTCGTCAGGCGACCGCTAAACATAGCCCACCGCGCGGGCGCGATGAATACGACCCAATTTCGTCCCGGCGTGGCGCATTTCCCCCGCTACGCCTAAAATCAGGGAGCGCGACTTGAGGAGATCACGATGAAGCTTGTACATGCCGCTTACGAGCCTGCCGGCGCGGATTCCCGCCCCGCCCTGCTGGCGCTCCACGGATGGGGCGCCAATGCGCTCGATTTGCTCGGTCTGGCGCCGTATCTGCCGGGGCTGATGATGGTATGCCCTCAAGGCCCGATCGACGTTCCTGACGCCCCTGCCAACGCGCACGGATGGTATCCGCGCAACCCCGGCACGCCGCCCGCCGACGCCGCAATCGACGCGGGCGTCTCAGCCGTCGCGCAATTTATCGATGAAGCAGCCCCGCGCTATGGGCTCGGTGAGCGCAAAATTGCGCTGCTGGGCTTCAGTCAGGGCGGCGTAATCGCCTATGGCCTGGCACTTCGCCATCCCGAGCGCTTTGCGGCGCTGATCGCGATTTCAACCTGGCTGCCGGATTCGATCGCCGATTCGATTACGGTCACACCGGCGCTCGCCCGGCTGCCGATTCTGATTCAGCACGGCCGGTCTGACGATTTGATTGAAATCGGTCGCGCCCGCGCGGCGGCGGAACGTCTGCGCGCCCTGAATCTCAATCCGGTGTTTCGCGACTACGACTGCGCCCATCAGATAACCGCCGAGGGGTTGCGCGATATCGGCCGGTTTATCAGCGAGCACACAGGCGCATAGGCATCCTCGAGTTGACGCTGGTAATTCCGAATTAGGCCGCATCAAGCCTTAATAATGGATAACAACAAAACCGAATCGAAAGAATCGGCGCCCGAGAAATTCCTGCGCCTGCTTGAGATCGTTCGCGAGCTCCGGATTCGATGCGCCTGGGACCGCGAGCAGACCCTCGCCACGATGGCCAAAGGGCTGATCGAGGAATCATACGAGGTGCTCGATGCGGTCGAGCGTGACTCGGCCGCCGAATTGACCGGTGAGCTCGGCGACGTGCTCGTGCAGGTGCTCCTCGGGGCCGTGATTGCGGCGGAGCGCGGCTCTGGCAGTATCGAATCGATAATGGATGCGGCAATCGGCAAGCTCATCCGGCGTCATCCGCATGTCTACGGCGACGCGGTCGCTCGCGACGCCGCCGAAGCGGTCGCCAACTGGGAGAAGATTAAGCGCGCCGAGCGTGATGAGAGCGGTTATAAGTCGGCGCTCGACGGAATTGCGCAAACTTTGCCGGCTCTAGTACGGGCGGAGAAGCTCGGCCGGCGCGCGCGCGAGGCCGGCGTCGATTGGCGCGACCTTCGCGCGGTTATCGCCAAGGTTCGCGAGGAACTTGACGAAGTCGAAGCGGCCCTCGATAGCGGGTCGGCCGCCGATACGGTCGGCGAAATCGGCGACGCGATGCTGGCGCTGGCCAACGCACCGCGCTTCCTCGATGCGAGCGCCGAGGACGTTCTGCGCGCCGCGAGCGCAAAGTTCGTCGCCCGTTTCCGCTGCCTCGAAGATCTCGCCCGCAGCCGGTCTCTCAACCTGCGCGAGATCGACAACGCCCAAATCAACGATCTCTGGCTCGAGGCCAAACGGTCGCTTCAAGACGAATAACGGCCGAAATTACGGGTAAACCCGTTCGGATTATCTAGCGGGGACGTTGACCCGGGGCGTGCGGGCTGTTAGTTAATTCGGGTTATGCCACACATTCCTGTCCATCCGTCAGCGGAGAAGCGCCATCGCCAAAGCGTCAAGCGTTTTGCCCGCAATCACGCAATCAAGGCAAAGGCGCATACTGCTCATAAGCATGCTCTCGAAGCCATCGGCGGTACCGACAAGGCCGCGGCCGAGGCCGAGGTGCGCAAGGCGACGAAGGTGCTTTTCAAGGCGGCCAGCAAGGGCACGCTCCATCGTAATACGGTGGCCCGTCGAGTCTCCCGCCTTTCCGCACGCCTGCACAAGGCTCACGGCACCGCCACTTCCTGAAGTTCGCCTCTTCCGCGGGATCGTCGCCTAAGGTGATTTCCTGTTAGCTCTGATTGGCACCGGCCGGTTCAGGCGCGCGTCCGCACTTCCTGACGGTCCGAATGCGCCGGCGCCATCAGCTCCATAATCAATCCGCACAGCGCCTCACGCGTCTCCTTGATACGGCCGTCCTTGATCGAAGCGTCGAGCGCCGAAAGGTTGCGATGCGCCCGCTCGAGGCGGACCGCTCCAAAACGGCGCGCGCCGTCGATCGCCCGCATCGCAAAGCTGCTGCCCGGCGGCATGCCGAGCGCCGTTGCCGCCGCATTGGGACTTTTGCCGGTCGCGAGGACATCGGCCGCCGTCAGCATCCGGCGCAGGATCGGCGCGAGTTCGACCGCCAGAATCTCGAGCGTATCGCGGCCGAGCGCGGTCGCCCGCTCGACCATCGTGAGGGTACCCGCCAGGTCGCCATGCGCCAGCCGATCCGCGATGTCAAAGATTTCCGGCGCCCGGCCGGCCGCCGGCTCCGCCAGCTCGCTCTGCTTGACCGTGCTGCCGGGCTCAAGGTTGATCGCGGCCTTGCCGAGCACGTTGGCCATTGCGGACAGATCGGCGCCGAAGCTCTCGACCAGTCGCTCCCGGGCGTCCGGCGCGAGCTTCAATCCAAGCGAGCGCGCAAATTCATCGGCGTATTGGCCGAGTTGATTGTCGAACGGCCGCGCGCAGTTGATCATCAAGCCGACTCGCTCCGCGATCCTGCGAATCTTGGCCGGCGCGGTGTCGCGCTCGTAGAGGATCACCAGATGATTGGGCCCGGTGAACGACTCGACGAAGCTTGCGAATGAGTCGTCGCCGCCCGCGTCGGCGCGAGCGCGGCCCGGCCGCTGCCCGCCCTCATCGTCACCGTCGCGATTGCTCTTGAGGACCCGACAGGCGACCAGCCGGCGCGACGCGAACAGGTCGCCGCCGCTCAGCTCGGAAATCACCGCCCGCAGAGCATTACTGTTGCCGGCCTGAAAGCCGCGATACTCGAAGCCACGGAGCCGCAGCGCACCGCTGAGCGCGTCGAGCGCATACTCGCGGAGGAAAGCATTGGGACCCGCGATCACGATCAGCGGCGGAAGCTCGCGAGGCTTTTCGAGACCGCGCAGAAACGCGAGCGCCGCTTCGACCGCCATCGCGCGACCGCGGCCTAGAATCCGTCGGACATTGAGCTGTAGAGATTCTTGGCGATCTGGTCGAGCATCTGTCCCTGTGTCAGATGCTGTTCGCTGGCGGCGACCTGCAGATCGGGCATTTGCGCTATATCCTGGCCGCGCAGGTTCCCCTGCAGGAAGTTGGGAGACGTCGTAATCGCGGCCTGCGAAACGACCGGATAATTATCGACGTCGGTCATGTGGTCGGTCGACCATATAATCTTGTTGGTATGGTTGTCGCGCAGAGCGGCGCTGATCGTAATCATCTCGCTGTACTCGGTGGGCTCGGAAACCGAGTTGAATGTCGTCGGCAGCGTATTCTCGAGCTCGATTGAGCCCGACAAGGTCAGGTCGGCGCCCTGCGAACTGTCGACCAGGGTCAGCCGCTTGTGCTCCTCGATTTCTTCTTTCACGTAACGCAACAACTGATTGTTCAGCCCGGTATTGGTCGACGAGTTGCTGAACTCCTGCACGTAGATCGTCTGGGCGTTGTCGGGCAATCCACTGCCCTCGGCGGCAAAGTGATAGCCGCATCCGGCCCCGGCAAGCATCGCCGCCGCCGCGAGCAGGCGGACTGAAAGGTCAGTGAGCTTTCCCTGCCTCATCCTCATCCACATCCCCTTTCTGTCGCAGGTTGAGCCGCCCGGCCACCTGATCGAGGACACCGTTGACGAAGCGGCCCGAGTCCTTGTCGCCGTAGCGCTTGGCCAGCTCGATAGCCTCATCCATGGTGACGCGCGCCGGAATACCTTCGAGACGGGTCAACTCGAACATCGCGATCCGCAGAATATTGTGATCGACCCGCGACAGGCGACGTATCGACCAGTGCTCGACGACGTCGTCGAGCTGGCGATCGATCGCGTCGGTGTCGCGCCGCACACCCTCGACGAGCTCCACCGCAAAGCGGCGCGCACGGTCGTCCGACGGAAACGTCGCAAAGAACAACGCCAGTTCCTCGGCGGTCGCGCCGCCGCGAATATCGATTTGATAGAGCGCCTTCAGCGCCAATTCACGTCCGAGATGCCTGATGCCCATGGTGTCGCAAGTCCATCCGTAACGGCGCCACGGCCGTGACCGCCGGCGCGCCCGGAAGGTCAGGTGCCCTGTTCAAGATTCGAGAACAGATGGCCCAGCTTTTCCTTTTTGGTCCGTAGATAATCGATTATGCCGTCATGCGGCTTCACTTCGAGCGGCACCCGCGTCACCGTCACTCCGTACTGACGCAGACTTTCGATCTTATGCGGGTTGTTGGTCAAAAGCCGCACTTCACCGACGCCGAGGTCGCGCAAGATTTGTGCGCCGATGCCATAGTCGCGCAGATCCGACTTGAAGCCCAGCTCGTGATTCGCCTGCACCGTGTCGAGGCCGCGATCCTGCAGCGCGTACGCGCGAATCTTGTTGCCGAGGCCGATTCCACGCCCTTCCTGATGCAGATATATGATCGCGCCCGCCTCCGACTTGAGAATCAAATCAATCGAGCGGGCAAGCTGCTCCCCGCAATCGCAGCGGCTCGAATCGAAAACGTCGCCGGTCAGACACTCGGAATGAAGCCGCACGAGGGCAGGCCGGCCGCCGCCGACGTCGCCCTTGAGCAGCGCCAGATGCTCGCGGCCGTCGACGATATTGCTGAAAATGACCGCCCGCAGCTCGCCCGCCGGAGTAGGAAACGGAGCTTCCGACGCGCGCTGGACGAGAATCTCACTCGTCAGCCGATGGGAGACAATATCCTTGATGAAGAACATCGGCAGCTTATGCAGCGCCGCAAACTTGCGCAGATCTTCGAGCCGCGCCGCCTGACCGTCGTCGTTGAGAATCGCGCACAGGGCCGCGCACGGCGGCAGTCCGGCGCAGCGGGCGACGTCGACCGCTCCTTCGGCCCGGCCGATTCGAACCATCACGCCGCCCGATAAAGCCATCAGCGGAAGCACATGGCCGGGCATGACGATATCGCGCGAGGTC
>Ga0302326_10012742_pt1 | contig 17884 bp, 23 predicted proteins | sample Palsa_T0_3_FD_202264 | JGI IMG/M metagenome (GOLD analysis project Ga0302326, IMG submission 202264) | Peat permafrost microbial communities from Stordalen Mire near Abisko, Sweden - Palsa_T0_3 | ecosystem: Environmental > Terrestrial > Soil > Palsa > Peat permafrost | place: Sweden: Abisko... | reverse complement strand
CCGCGGCGCCGAGGAAGACGAACACATGCCCTGAGTACGGCTCTTTTTCCAACACCGTTTGCACCACCGCGCTCAGCCCGGTGAAGCCGCGCCGCAGATCGGTGACGCCGGCTGCAATCCAGATGTGGGTGCCGCTCGGCAGCGAAATCATCGGCCCACGCGCTCCAGGATCAGCCGCAGGCTGTCGGCGTCCACCGCTCCCTCGACGCGGATGCAAGCTCTTCCGAGTTCCACCACAATCACACCACCGTAAAACTTCGCGGGTGCCTGCTCCCCACTCACCACCTCGCTGATCCGCACCGGCACCAGTTGCGCCGATGCTGGCCCCAACTCCAGCCGCCCTTCCCGATACAGCTTTCGCCAATGGAACACCTGGTTGGCGTTGACCCCATGCTGGCGCGCGATCATAGCCACCGACGCTCCCGGCTGCAACGTCTCCTCCACGATCTGACGCCGCTCCTGCTTGGACCGATATCGCCGCTTCGCCGACGTCGGCTGGCTGCTCAAAACTTCCGCGGTTCGCGCACTTCCCATTCTTCCAAGATCACAGGCTTAGACTGCCAAGAGAAGACGGTCCTCACCGGACGCTTAGTCCCCGAAGGTTTCTGCTCGCGAGCACTCCCGATAGAATGCTCTTCATTATCGGCCACTGTCCAGATCCGTGGGTGCCGCGCTAAACAGCCGCGTGGCACTCCGAGTTGTACACTCTGTTATTGGGAGGACGATCCTGTGAGGCCAGCACCCATACGTCAGTTGATTTCCCTTTTGCTCTTAATGAATGGAGTTCTGGCGCCGGCGGTCCTGGCTCAAGAGGCTCCGATCCCGGTCCCGAAGATAACCGGTCCGATTCCCGCGACGTCCGACTCTTACCCGTTTCTCGGCGCGGGTCACACGGTCGATCCCATCGACTTCGCGAAAGCCGGTTACGTCGAGGAAGAGTTTTTCGTCAGCGGTAGCGCCAACGTGTATGATTGGGCCGCTGACGGCGGCCTGACAGTGAAAGTGGAGAAGGCTCCTTACACCACGCGCATCCTCGTGCGTCGTCCAGCCCAAGCTTCGCGTTTCAGCGGCAACGTGGTGGTTGAGCCCTTCATGTCCCCGCGACGTCATGACTGGGCCATCATGTGGGGTTACGTCAACCAGTCGCTGATGGAGCACGGCGACGCCTGGGTGGGTGTGACGATCCCGGCCACGAGCGGCGCGCTCAAGAAATTCAATCCGGCGCGCTACTCGACCGTATCGTTCGCGAACCCGGCACCCTCTGCTGTTTGTCCCGGCGGGGGCAAGAACGGACCTGCTGACATCCCCGCCGACATAGAAGACGGGCTCCGCTTCGATGCGCTCAGCCAGGTGGGCGCCGCGCTCAAGAGCGGAAGCGGTCCCATGGGTAGTTTAAAGGTTGAGGGCATCTACATGACTACGCAGGGGGGCGACTTGCTCACCTACATGAACGCCATCCATTCGCACGCGAAGCTTTCCAACGGGAAATTTGTGTACGACGGCTACCTTTCGCGCAATCCGGGGAACATTCAACGCCTGAATCAATGCGCTCCTCCGCCGCAGGCGAACGATCCGCGCGGCGGCTTTCATCACAAATTTGGCGTGCCGGTGATTGCTGTGGTGGCGCAGGGCGAAGTACCCGCAACGCTGAGTTTACGCCGCGACGATAGCGACGACCCTGCCGACCGTTTCCGTCTGTACGAGGTCGCTGGCGTCGGCCATATCGACAAAGCTGCTTACTCACAGTTCCCTAACGTTGCGGATCAAATCGCTGCCGTGGGTGCGACGCAAGGCACTCCTGAGTGGCCGTTTAACATTACCTGCCAACCGCCCATCCCGCTTACGGACCAGCCTGCGCTGACCTACGTGTACGACGCCGCATTCCAGCATCTGTTCCAGTGGGCAAGCAAGGGAGTGGCGCCTCCCAGGGCTGCCCGCATCGAGGTCAAAGAAGACACGAGCGAATCCGGCACGAAACCAACGGTGGCGCTGGACGAGTACGGCAACGGCCTCGGTGGCGTGCGCACGCCTTATGTCGAGGTTCCCGTTGCCACGTACTTCGTGACCAGTCCGGGTCCGGGCACCTGCGGCGAACTGGGTCACAAGGTTGCATTCGAGCGCTCCCGCATCGCCGAACTGTACACGGATGCCAATTCTTACAGGGCCAAAGTTACCCAGGCCACTGATCGGCTGGTCAGAGAGGGATGGCTGACGGATTCTGATGGCAGAAAGATACGATCCGAGCTAAGCGCGGTCCCGGCGCGGTAATAGCCGGAAATTTCCGACTGAGTTTTCAGGACGGACTGTCGTCCGGTAAAACCGCCTGTTTAAACAACTTCGCGATTCAGAGCAGGCAATCGCAACCGCTCGAAATAGCCTGATGTGGGTCATTAACGGCGCCTACTTCCGGCGCTTCGTCTTCCCGGAATAGATCGCTCACCCTATCGACCTAGCGTTGCAAGTGAGGTCAAATTAGCCTCCAGACCTCTCGTGCCGTTGCGGACAATCCCAAGCCGCTTTCCAGGCCGTTGATCCGGCCATCAACGCTCTTCATCGTCGGTGCGACCCGGTCGGTTCCAGAAAAGCATTTCAGCTGCCTCGCGAACATGGCTTCTTAGTCTGGTCGAGGTCGCGCCCCTGCGATGGGCAGATGCCAGCCGCGCAATATGGCCATGACTCTGAGCCAAAAGCATAGGAGTGAACCCGCGATCATGACTGCAAAAGATGGGTAATGCATGGCGTGACCCACCACCACAACAATCCCGGCGGCAAGTGCCGCGACAGCGTAAAGATCAGCCTTAAGAACTGTAGGCGTCTGGTTGACGAGAATGTCTCGTAACATCCCGCCGCCGATCCCTGTCATCATTCCCATAAGTGCAGCCATCGCTGGATTAAGTCCTGCGGCCAGCGCTTTTTGCGTACCGGTAACGGCGAAGAGGGCTAGCCCCGCGCCATCGAAAAGCAGCACGGGCCTGCGCCGCACGTCGATATCGGGATACCAGAAAAACGTAACCAAGCCAGCCAGGAGAGAGACTCCCAAGAAACGCCAATCGCTGATGGCTGCAGGCGGAACGGAGCCGATAAGCAGGTCGCGGGTAATCCCGCCGGCGTTGCCCGCGGCGAAGGCAAGCACCATCAGGCCGAACAGATCGAGTTTGCTCTTAACACCAGCTGCTGCGCCGCTGAGTGCGAAGACGAACGTACCAAGTAGATCGAGCGCAATCAGAAAGGGGCCAGCCAAGCGCTCGCCGTGAATCAGAATGTCGTTCACGATGCCAGCCAGGCGTGCGCCGCAACAACCAGCGCCTTCACACCTGTCTCCAAAGTTGGGTGGATCACGGGTGCGAAGCGCGGATTATGATTGGTAGGAAGCGCGCTAAGCGTGCCATCCTTCTTCGCTTTCTCATATACCTCCGGATCGTCGCCGCCAAAGAACCAGTACACCGCGGGAGCGTGCCACTCCGCTCCAAAGCATCCGAAATCCTCGCTCGCCATGGTAGGCTTCGTCTGCTCCACGGAGCCATCGGGGAAGTTTTGGCGGAACGCGTCAACGACCTTTTCTGTCGCATCGACATCGTTCGTTACCAGTGAATACCGGTCTAGCGGCGTAATCTCGGGCGGCTTCGGCGCACCTGCCGCTGCTGCTTCGGCATTCACAATTCGTTCAATCGCTGCAAGTACGTGCTTGCGGACCCCCTCATCAAAGGTGCGCACGTTTAACTTAATGATCGCGTCGTCAGGAATGACATTCTCTTTTGTGCCCGCCTGAAGCACCCCAATCGTCACCACTGCCGAATCCGTCGGACCGACTTCCCGCGAGACGATCGTTTGCAGCCTCATTACGGTCGAGGCAGCCATGACAACGGGGTCAATGCTCGCCTCCGGCATCGAGCCATGCGCGCCACGCCCGAACATTCGAATTTGAAAGCTGTCGGCAGAAGAGGTCACAACTCCAGTTCGCCAATTCACTTGACCGGATGGCAAGCTCATAACATGCTGGCCAAGTACCACATCTGGTTTCGGAAATCGTTTGAAGAGGCCGTCATCAATCATGGCCTGCGCGCCCTGTGCCGTCTCCTCGCCTGGTTGAAAAACTGCCATCAGAGTTCCTTGCCAGCTACCGCGGCTCTTGGCAAAAAGCGAGGTGGCTCCTATCAGGCAAGCCACGTGCATGTCGTGTCCGCAGGAGTGGGCTACCGGCACGCTCCTGCCATCAGAGCCTACCGCTGTTACTGAACTGGCATAGGGAAGTCCCGTGGCTTCCCTGATCGGCAATGCGTCCATGTCCGCACGCAGCATGACGGTTGGGCCGTCTCCGTTGTGCAATATGCCGACCACCCCCGTTTTACCGACTCCTGTGGTCACTTCAAAGCCGCTGGCTCTGAGATGCTTCGCCGCAACCTCCGCAGTGCGCGTCTCCAGCATCGACAACTCGGGGTGGGCATGTATGTCCTTATAGATTGCCTCCAGTTCCGGAAGCACTTTGTCGAGATTTACAAGGATCTCTGTCGGCCTTTTTTCCTGCGTCATGTGAGACTCCAGTGTGCGGCTCCTGCATTATCCCAATAAAGCAAAAGGAGACTAAAAGCCTGCAGCGCCTTTCGGTGCGTGTCAACGGCGTTGCGGTAACGGAATCCAGCCCATGGGCGGCCGATCCCACGACAAACGCAACGCCGTATTGGCGTCCTGAACATCGTTACCTGATATCTCGCATTGAGGCGTTTTCTAGGGAGGCGCCGTTTTTGGCGTCAGCGAATGCCAGGAATGTTATGGTGCGGGACGCGAGCGTCACCGTACCCGCTGGCACCTTAACGCCTTCAATCCGCGGCATTGCATGGTTCGCGCCGAGCTTTAGTTCGGTCCCGTTGAGCTGAACGCCGCTGCTTTGCAGTTCGGGAGCTGATAACGTGTACCTCTGCGCTCCGGTCGCGATTTGAAGAGACTGGGCACTGTTACTCGCATTAATCGCCAGCAGAGCGACACCTCCTGCAACGCCGCGCGGGGCATGGGCATATAGGTAGAGGCCGGGAGAGGACGAAGCGCCGGCATCGAGAACGGCCGTTCCCATTAATTTCCGCCAAAGAAGAGCCGCCCAGTAGTTGGGGCGGGGAGTGAAGGAATTTTCATCCAATAGGCCATAATCGCTCGATGCCAACGTGTTGTGCATCATGACCCGTACGCCGCGTTTCGCCAGGCGACCGAGTTGGTCGAGATACCGAAAGCTGTCTAGAAACGTCGATGCCCACGGATTGCCGCCGCAGGCAGTATCAGCCGTTTCTGTAAGCCAGATCGGCTTGCCCGGCTCAAATTTGTCGCGGAGGGCGGCGTAAAACTCCTCAATCTGGTCGGCGCGCGACAGAAAGTCCTCCGATAGGGCGGCCTCAGGCGTGGCCTGCGAAGCGGGACCCATGCTTGCGCACCGTTTCGAGGTTGCGCCGTATGAGTGATAGGAAAAAGCGTCAAATGCGGGGCCGGTGGCTTTGAGGAGATCCTCGGACTTGAGCTGGTTTCCCGCAAGACCGATGGGCGCGAGTTCAACTCCCTCGCCGACACCGCCCGGCCCAAGAAGGATCATATCCGGAACGGATTGCCTCATGAAGGGACGAAAAACGGCGATATCGCGGCCGTAAGCGGCAGCATCGTACCCTTTGGGCGCGCCTCCCATCTCCGCATAGGTGGGTTCATTCATATATTCGGCAGCGGCGATACTGCCGCCAACAGCCTTGGTGTAGGCGAGCAGCTTTCGCGCCTCGTTAGGCGTCCAAAGACCATGCGCATCGCGCGTGCCGGGACTGGTGGCGAAAGAGGTGACGAGTTTTGCATCTGCAGCGTTTGAGAAATCGACGACGCCCTTCCATTGCGGGCGGGTTAGCATCCCGCCGAACCCTTTAGGAGGCGCTGCGTGCGCTACATCGTCTGAGTCGTGAAAATAAGTTGTGTTTGCCCAGGTGCCGCTGACGCGCATGTAAGCAGGGGCCAAGCTTGCTGCCAACGCCCGCAATCGAGCATTACCAAGGTTTATCGGTGGTCGCTGCTGATACAGGCCCGGATCCATCCCTGCCGGCGCTGCAGCATCGGCTTTGGGAGCGGCATGTTTTTTCAAGAGGTCCTCAATATCCTTGTAAGGCTTCCAGAACCTCCCGCCCGTGACATCAATCATTTCGATATTGTAAGACTGATAGCGCTCATCGATGCTCGCGACGGGTCGCATAGACACTGGAGTGATAGTGACGGAAAGCAGCCCGGTGGCCTCCCTTGAACAACCGATATTGGCGAGCATGGCTGTGATCAGGGCGAGGAAACATTCTACATCTCTGTTGTTCATTCATCACGCTCCTTGACTATAAAAACAGCGTTTCAGGTGATCCAATTCTAGGCCATATAATGGCGCCTATTCTGCTCCTTCTATTCAACCGACTGCACGCTCTGCGGCTGCCGCGCGCTCCATCAAGAACGCGGCGAGCGCGGCGGCCTGCTAGGCTTCGCAGCTCTCTTGTTCACAAGGGATTTACGTGTTGCGCAAACTCTTGAAGCGATTCTTGTAGATATTTCACAGCGCGGGCGGCGAGTATTTTGAGCTAGAATCTCGGGATAATGGAGCACTGGTTCGTGAGATGCAAGACCTGCAACACGCCGCTGGCGAATCAGAACACTTCCTTCATTTCAATTCGATTGCGATCGCTTTGCCGGTGAGGGCGGGGGGGCGAGGGTGAAGTGGCCGTTGACGATCGGGTTACGTTCCTCGCCCTCGCAATCTTCGTAGACCATACGGTGAATGGCCTGGACCCTTTCGTAGGTGCGAGTCAGGGCCCAGGGCTTCGTGAAATTGACCGGATCGATGACTGTGATCTGGTCCTCGAGATGATTCTTGTCGATCATGCGCAGTCGCTCGATGAAGTGGGCCTCCGCGCTGAGGTAGGCGATCATTTGCATGTCCTCGATACCGCCGAAGGCCACTACATGCGTGCCGCCGGTGCTAAGAGAATCCATCGCGGATTTGACGGCAACGGTATCGATGACGAGCGTATGCTCCTCCCAGTGGCCAATCGAGTCGCCCCAGGGCGTGGACCACAGATCGTCTTTGCCGGGGTGCGGGCGCCCGTCGGTGTAAACGTGGCGAATCTCGCGGCTCGAGAAGATCAGGGCAGTTTCTCTAGGCGTAGGCAGAATCTCAAACATGAGCGGTGAGTCAAGCATCAGGGCCGGATATCCAAAGGTGCAGGCGCGCACGGCGCCGCCCGGATTTGCTCCATTGCGCACTGCCGCCATTTCCTTCCGCTCCTCGGCGACGACTTTGTCGATCTTTGCCTGTACCGCCGGCTTGTTCGGCGGAGACCATTCCATCTGCTTAAGCACCAGATCGAGCGAAGTATAGAAGCCGCCATCTGGACTTGGCGTCGCACCAACCTGCTGCCACTGGCCGCTCCAGTCCGGCAATAAGGGCTCTGGCGTAGCAGCTATCGCGGGAATGTAGGCCGTCAGCATTACCGTCACGAGCGTGGCGGGCAGCGCGAACATGGGTAGACTCACTTGCGACCTTCCGAGGGTGGCGGCCCACCTTGCAGTGGACCGTTCGGTCCCGTTCCCGAGAGGTACTGGCCACCTTTCGCATTGTCGTGCAGCGGATGGATGTTCAAGGTGACTTTATCACCCGGCTTCAGCGTTCCCGGCCGCCAGCCGTCCCGTGACAGATGCTCAGGGCTCGTCATCTCAATACTCCACTCTTCTTCGTTCCCGTGCCCGTTTTTTACCAGCAACTGTATGAAGACGTGGGGATTGGTCCAGCGAAAATCTTTGACGGCGCCAGTCAGCGTCACTGTCTTTGACTGATCGAACATCGTAAACGAATGGTGGGCAAGCGCTGGTGTTCCGCCTATGGCGATTAAGGATGCTAGCATGGCGGCGATGCTGATGAGTGTGTAATTGGATGGTCGCGTCACTGGTTTTTCGAGCGTTCCGGAAGTCCCGTATTTTGCTCTCTAGAGATTGCTTTTACCACATGTCGAGGTTCCGCGGGGAGGATAGTGCGCTAGACGGCAAGGGCAAGGTGGAGAAGCGGCCCGGCGGCGTAACCGCCAAGGAACTGATGAAAGCTACCGGTTGGCAGCCACATTCGGTGCGCGGATTCCTGTCGGGAACGATCCGCAAGAAGATGGGCTTGGAAGTCCGCTCCACCAAGGGCGAGGGCGGGGAGCGCACTTACTCGGTCTAGATCCAGTTTTTCTGGTTCCCTCCGCGCCGCTGGGCATCCGCTCGGCGGCGTTTTTCGTTTGGTCCATGACCCGTTCCCGGTCTTCATCGTGCGGGTCCTCGGAGGCGGCTGCCTGATGAGGCCAGCTTCGGGTTGCGCCGTCGGTAAGCCGTGTCCAAAGTGAACTCGCCGAGAATCTTTTCGGGCCCCACGGTTGTAAACACAAAGCGCACCAAACTGCCTGGCTCCTCTGGCGGATTCAGTACTTTTTCCAATCTTGCGAGCCTCCCCTTCAGCCGCATCATTTCCGGCAAGCCTCGTTCACGCCGATTCCTTCCGGCGCTCGTGCGCGATTTCGGCGAACGTCCGGCCATCGCCATCGAGCGTCGCCTGCTTCCCGCTCAACTGCTGCCAGCGCTGAACAACAACATCGGCGTACATCGGATCAAGCTCGATCCCGTAGCAAACGCGCTCGGTAAGCTCAGCGGCCGCAAACGTGGTGCCGCATGAGTTCCACTGGCTTCTGGGTCGGGTGATCGAAGTTGTTTTCCTCGGAGGCGCCCATGATGAACTTGGGCGACGGCGAGTCCCAGATAGTCGAGTTCTCGCCGGCCTTGCCGAACCACGGCGCGTTCTTTTTCGGACACCAGCAGGGCTCGTGCTGAAACCAATAGTGAGTCCTGGTCAACACGGTGCGGCCTTTGTTCCAGATGATCTGCTGGTGGTGCAGGAACCCGATGCGGAGTAAGCCATCAAGGACTTCGCGGGTGAACTTCGAGGCGTGCCAAACGTAGGCCACCTCGAGGCTGGGCACGAGCGCGAAGGCTTCGGACCAGTCGGCGCGCGTGTCGCCGGAGATCACGGTTTCGGTGTGGCCGTTAGTTCGCTTCTTCATGTAGCTGGGCTCGGCCGGTCCGTGACCATTCAAGCCAGCACGATCGCGCCATTCGGAATCGAGTTCTATGCCGTAGGGCGGGTCGGTCACCATCAGCCGCGGCCTGCGCTCGCCCAGCAACCGGGCGACAGCTTCGGCGCTGGTGGCGTGGTGTTCGCTTTCTCCTCGTCATCAAGGGCGAGCAGGTCATCGATCTCGCCGGGATTGAACCAACTGAGGGAAAGATCGAAGTCGGCTTCCTGGAGGTCCTGCACTTCCAGAGAAAGAGCCTCTTCGTCCCAGTCCGCCCACGTTACCGAGCGGTTCACCATCAGCCGGAAAGCCTTTACCTGTGCTGGGGTCCACTCGTCGCACAAGATTACTGGAACCTATGTGATGCCGAGCTTGCGCGCGCCTTTCAACCGCAAATGGCCATCCACGATTTCGCCATCGCTGCGGGCGAGTACCGGAATCTTGAAGCCGAATTCGCGGATCGAGTCACACATTCGATCGACGGCGGAGTCGTTCTTGCGTGGGTTGCGTGGGTACTCCACGAGGCGTTCGATCGGCCAGAAATCGATGTTTTGCGAAGGCGAAATCAATTGCATCACAAGCTCTAGCCCCTGAATAACAGTTCCAGATTTCAGTCGTCAACAGAAATGTTGGCCCAGCCAGGGGTGTCGCGAACGTTGGGCTGGGTGGGCATCGTCCTTATATAGAGACGAATATGTTGTCGTCTCAAGACGACGACACGCGCGAAACATGGTGCCCTAGCTGCCCAAACGCGCCACCGCCTTGAATCGGTTGGCTTGATCGCAGGCGGGTATCGAAATACACACGATGCCCGTGGCTGTCCGTGCTCAAAATGGTCTGGACTCCAGTTGGACTCCGGCGACTACGCTCGGGTGGGCCGGGTAGCCGGTAAGTGTTTGAAACGCTTTGGTGGACCTGGTGAGATTCGAACTCACGACCTCTTCCATGCCATGGAAGCGCGCTCCCAACTGCGCCACAGGCCCCGACCGCGATACGTTTTCAATATATCATGCGGGTCCGCTAACATGGTGCGATGGAGTTGAAATAAGGCCAAGGAGTTGAAATAACAGTGACGCGTGAGAAAGCCTGGGATCTGCTGTGCGAGTTCACCAAATCGGACGGTCTGCGCCGGCATGCGCTGGCGGTGGAGGCCTGCGTCGTGGCCTACGCGCGCAAGTTCGGTGACGATGAGAGCAAGTGGTCGGTGACGGCGTTGCTGCATGATTTCGACTGGGAGATCCATCCCACCGTGCCCGATCATCCGTTGAAGGGCGAGCCGATCCTGGCCGAGCGCGGCGTGGATCCAGAGATTCGCCGGGCGATTCTGTCGCATGCCGATTTCAGCGGCGTTCCGCGCGAGTCGCTGCTCGAAAAGACGCTGTTTGCCTGTGACGAACTGGCCGGGTTTCTCACTGCCTGCTCCTATGTGAAGCCCGGCCGAAGCATCCATGAAGTGGACGTGAAGTCGGTGCGAAGGAAGCTGAAGGACAAGGCCTTCGCGCGCTCGGTCAGTCGCGACGATGTTATCAACGGCGCCGCGGGAATGAACATCGATCTGGATCAGCACATCGAATTCTGCATCCGAGCGATGCAGGAGCGCGCGGCCGAGTTGGGGCTGGCCGGATCTGAACCGTTGTCTACCGCTGAACACGCCGCGCCTCAAAACTGACACGGAATTATCCATAAACTCCCCGCCTTTTCCCTTTTTTCACGCGGTATGCAACTTGCTTATGCGTGAGCAAGGGAGACGACAATGATCGTACTGAAGGTTCTGCTGGAATTTATGGGTTTCGCCATGCTCGCCGCAGCCGTGGTCCTGGTGGCGATGGATCTGGTGAAGCTATACCGCCGGCCGCTGCCGGAAGTCTGGACTGCGGGTATGGAGTGGCGGTTGCCCGCCCGGTTGGCCGCGCTGAGTTTGATCCTGGTGCTGGCCGGGTTGAGCATTGCGGTAATTCCCGCAGGCATGGCGGGCGTTCGCGTCAGTCAAATTTCCGGGACGCTTCCCGATACGCTTTATCCGGGATTGCATCTGGTGATCCCGCTGGTGCAATCGGTGGCGGCCTACGACCTGCGCGACCAGATCTACGAGACAGCCATCCTGCCGGACGCCAAAAAAGGTGAGTGGCTGAAGGTGCAGACTAAGGAGGGTTTGGAACTCGGTCTGGCCGTGACCGTGCGCTTTCGCCTGGATCCGCATCGGCTGGCGTATATTCACGCCAATTTACCGCAGCCGGTGGAAAAAGAGTTGGTGCCTCCCGTGGTGGCTACTGCGTTTCGCGATCTGACGCCGCGTTATCTGGTCCGCGAACTGTTCGCCACCCGGCGCGAAGACATTCGGCGGGAAGCTGCGAACGCCATCGCTCAGAAATTGGCTCCCGACGCCGTAATCGTGAAAGAAGTGATGCTGCGCGACATTCAGTTGCCCGCCGAGTACGCCAAGGGGCTGGAAGGCGTGCTGCTCAAAGAGCAGGAGAACGAGAAGCTGGGGGTGGAGCTGGATGTGAAACAGAAGGAGGTTCGTGAAGCCGAGTTGGAGGCCGAAGCCCAAGAGGCGCGGGACGTAAAGGCTGCCGAGGCGCAGGCTCAGGTGACTGTGCTGCAAGCCAAGGCGCAGTCGGACGCCATGCAGTACACGCTTCCCTTGAAGCAAAAGCAAATTGAGCAGACTCGCTTGGAATCGGCCGCGCGCAAGGAAGCAACCGTACAGCAAGCCGAGGCGCAGGCCCAGGCCAAGGTGATCGACGGCAAGGCGGAATTGGAGCGGCGCAAACTGATGAACGAGGCCGATCTGGACCGCGTGCAGTTGCTCTCCAAGGCCGACGCCGACAAGATGCACCTGGAAGGCGTGGCGCTCAAGGAGAATCCGCTATTGATCCAGAAGATCATCGCGGAGAAATTGTCGGACAAGGTGCAAATCATGATGGTGCCGAGCGACGGCAAATTCTTCTTCGCGAACGACGTGCTCAAAGGGGCGATGCCTGCGGCGGTGGCCGCGGAACCCGATCCGCCGGTGCGAAATCAAAGTGGCTCGCATTAGCCGGGTGCGGGGCGGCTCGAATGTTAGAATCACGGCTGGAAGCTAGTCTTGGCCGGTGCTGGGCCTGGTCTTCAAAACCAGTTGTGCGGCACTTTGTGTCGCGGGTGGGTTCGACTCCCACTAGCTTCCGCCACTACATGCATATTTATAAATTGCTTACATTATTTGAAATAGACTGTGCCAAAACTGTCTCCGAGAGGTAACATGGTCCGGGAGCAGAATGGACTTACCCCTCTGCCGCCGCCGTCGTCCTGAGTGCCATTGAGCCGCCGCGCTGTCGCGCCTCCTCCTGGAACCGGGGCAAGAGGTCGAGCGCCAGTATCGCTCTTTGGCTATCACTTAGGTGTCGGCGATGCAGGTTGAGACTTAAAACGAACTCAAGCTCGCTGCCCGTCCGTTCCAAGTCTTGAACCGTGGCTCTACCCCGAGACGCTTGCAGGCTCTGTAGCGATTGCGCCCGTCCAGAATTCGCCCGTCCTGGTGCAACGCTATCGCCTCGCGGAGCCCATTCGCACCAATATCAGCAACGAGTGCGGCGAATTCTTGCCCTTGGACCAAGGGAAAGATCGCTGCAGCGGGGTGGAAGCGGACGACCACGCTGGAGTATTCGTCAGAAATGCGTGTTGGCTTTAAGGCTCGGAGCAAAGTACTGGCCGACTGGCTAAGGAACTGGGAACGCGCTAATGGATGTCAGGCATATTCGGGAGCACAACTTGTGTGCGAGGGGGGGCGGGGCTTTCGCCGTCAAAGTCGCGAATGTTGCTTTTGTGCAATTCCTGTCTGTGTATAATAGTGCAAATCGTCAGCGGCCTTGTTTGCGTTTCGAAAGGCAGAAAGGATCTTGAAAGTGTTTCGTTCATTCTGGTTCTGCGTAGTATTCTCCTCAACGCTCACGATAGGTGGCGTCAAAGCCCAAAATGTCAAGAAGAACACGGTATTGATTGTGCCGCGCAACAAGATTGCCCTTATCGCTGCTGAGACAAAGAACGTTAGAGGCGTTGGCAATGGATTTGGTTCACAAATCCTAAAAGGCGTGGCCGCTTCGAGTGGCAAACTGCCACCGGACGCTAACGCCCCAGCAGACGACGCCGCCGCCGATGGAGAAGCTCTTAACAATGACGCCGCCATTGGTTCGTTTGTGACCCAAGGCGATCCGTGCTACGTGGATGTCCGAAACAAGCTCGTCGTACTTGGAAATGATAGAGACAGGGTGTTGGTTGAGCTACGAGACAAACCCTACGGAGGCCCTCAACTCGTTCGCAGCGGAGATGTATTTAATCCTACAACGTCCAATGGTGCGCTGGAGTTGCAATCACGCGAAGCGGTCCCACCATGGGTCATTCGGGCTTGTCTCAATAAAATGAAACTTTGGATTGATCGAGATGTTTTTGTCGCACTCCAAACGTTGGATGTTCCACCGGACCCAAAAACAATAGCCAAGCAGAAAGACGAAGAGAACAAAACTGCCGTCCAGCGTGCGCTTCAAAATAAGTAATTGTGGCGACCGAAGTAAACCCGTCATCGTCGGCCTGCAACCAGCACAACGACCCCAGCGCGCCAGAGCCTCGGCCCTTGTACCAAGATCAGCAGAATCGCGCCGGGTAGAATTGAATTCTGGGCATACTCCAACATCTTTGGGCCAGACTCTTGGCTGGCGTGCTGATCACAGCCGCACTATGGAAGCCATTGCTAAAGCCCTATTCCGATAAGTGGCTTGATCACGTGCTCGGTAAGCGCCTTGAGGGGTTCAAAGCCGATCAGCAGCGGGAAATCGAACGCCTCAAACATCTTTTGACAAGCCGAGTGAGCCGAATCCACGAAAAAGAATTTGAAGTCCTTCCGAGAGCTTGGGCTATGTTGCACGAAGCAGCTGGCTGGGTGCTTGTTGCCGTAGGAGGAACGTTCCGGCCCATCCCCGCGCTTAACAAATTGAGCGATCAAGATCTAGACGAGTTCCTGAAAGTATCAATCCTTTATGAATCTCAACGTCGGGCTCTCTACGCCGCCGCTAATCGGGAGGAATATTTCATGGACGCCACAGCGGAGGTCGCTGCAGACAAAGCGCAAGAGAGTCTGCGGCTTTTCTCTAATTACATCATCCAAAACAGGATCTTCATGACGGAGGAACTCAGAAACAAATTTACAGAGATCAGTGGCGAACTCAATAGCGCACTCATGGAATTCAGTTTGGGGAAACGATTCGGAGATCCCAAAATGGCTATTGGAGCAACTATCAAAGTTTCCCATAAAGAACTTCAGGCCAAGATAGATCATATTGAGGCGGCTGTTCAGAAGCGCCTGCGCTTTGAGGAAGCGGGCTGAGTGGTGACGGCTTGCCCTCGAAACTCGATCCTCGAACTGAAGCAGCGGAGCCCAGGAACGCATAAGGCCGCGCGCCCCTCGCTCCGGCTTATGTTGGAAATGGATCTCGGCCTGATCTTAACGACGCTGAGATATCGGCTACGTCAGTACCCACTTGGGAGACAACCCAACGATTGACGCAATACCAGGTCGTAGCTAATTTAGCGGCGTGAAAAAGACCGGCTATCCACTTGCCTAACTCGCGGTCGCAGTGTGATCTCGCGGGCGTACTAAGCTCCTTGATATTCAACCTTCTCGAAATGGCAAAGGCGTCCTCAAGGGCACTCCATGGGAGCCGGACAGGAATGTCCTCTTCGTCTAAACGGAGATGTATGGCAACAGGAGTGACGCGCTCTATTTTGATCGATCCCTTAACGGGAGGCTCCTCAATGAGCGGTGTCGGAAATGGGATGCCAAGTTCGACTCTGCGAATAAGAGTGTCCGCAGGTCCCGGTGCGTTGCTTGTTGGACCCAAATATTCTGGGAAGAACTCCTCCCCAAAAAGAGAGTCGGCAAACGCTTCCACGGGGTCAGGTCTGACAAAACGAGTATTTAGCCGGAGTTGATTTTTCGGCAGAAACTTGTCGTAGCGCTCTTCCAATTCTGATGATGGAAGATTGACCAAGTAAAAGTCGACCGGCTGGGCTCTGTTGAGGTCAGTGAGGAGAAAGCGCATCGTTAGGTCCGTAGCAGGAAGGCTGTAGCCGACGCAATAAACTCTGCTAGCAGCAGCAAGGGCCCTCCGACGCCTTCCGCCACAGATGTTGAACGCTGTGGTGTGCGAAATATGATCCCTTGTCTGCTACTGGGGGAACGATCAGCGGCACGGTATCAGTGTTTGTTCTTGAAGATGTCCGGGCGTTGATCCCACCACCCCAGGCTCCAAAGCCTGACCAGTGGATTAATTCACCAGCGTAGGATGTGCGCCCAGAGTATCGCCAATTCACCGGTCCGTGAAGCTTCAGCAGTTGCAGGGAGTTGAGGCGGCGATGACTTCCCAGGGTGCCATCGGCAGCAAACAGAAAAGGAACGAGGCCCCTTGGAAAACAAGAATCTCCAGGAATCTTCGCTATAGCCGACTCCAAAAGGGTGTCGTAATTGAGCGTAATGACGACGGCCCTTTGAAAATGCATCCAATGAACTAGCCTGACAAGCCACGCCGGTATCGGTTGTGCTAAGACCTCGTCTGTCTTTGCGTTAATTGCCGTCGCGACGGCTTCCGTCAGCTCAAGAAACATTGCACGGTTGCGGAGCCGCTCAGCTTCGTTGAGCCAGGGCTGGGGCTGAGAGAGGAACGTCATGGCCAGTTCCACGTCTTCAGACAAGAAGGGGATTTCCTTGATACCGATCACTGCCGAGAGTCTCAAAGCAATCGCAGCTGACAGCTCCGACATCAAGGGCATAATCTTGGAAACCCCTTTGCTGAAGCCCGCTCCGAGTATGAATACGTCTCCGAACCCGCTCCTGGTCGACTCGTCCGAATCCATATGAATACGACGAGTTTAACCCACCAGTGAAAACTTGGCGCTAAGCGGCAATCGCCGTCGCCAAACTGTAGCTGAGACAGGGAATTTAACTTTCTTTGCCTTTCAGCCGCCCCCAAGTCGCTAAGTCTATAGACCCACACGGACACCTTGACCTTTCGACTTCCACTAGCTTCCGCCAGCCTTTGAACGCCTCACGCCAACAGTTTTTGGGTAGAGTAAAGGAAGAGATTGTCGTGAACGTCGCCATTGAAATACCCGACGAAATTGGACGAGCGCTAGGGGCAAGCTCGGGAGACCTGTCCCGTACGGTGCTCGAAGCTGTCGCGATCGAAGCGTATCGCTCTGGAACAATCACGCCCGCACAAGTGCAGCAAATGCTGGGATTGCATTCCCGTTGGGAGACAGAGGCGTTTTTGCGGCGCTCCAGCGCGTATCACGATTACTCGGTGGACGACCTTGAACGGGATGTGACGGCAATGCGCGACGCATCCCGGTAAATGATCGCCGTCTCCGATACGTCACCAATCTGCTACCTCATTCTAATCGGCGAGATCGGGCTCCTGCAGAAGCTCTTCGATCAAGTGCTGGCGCCGCAGGCCGTGTTTGCCGAACTTTGTCACGAAGATGCTCCGGACGCTGTTCGATATTGGGCGTCCAACCTGCCGACTTGGATCAACGTCCAAGAAAGCCCGCGCGGAGCAGAGACCGGCATGGAGAAGTTACAGTCCGGAGAAAAGGCGTCGATACTCTTGGCAGAATCTGCTGGCGCTGACGTAATCCTGCTCGACGAGAAGTCGGCACGCAAGGTCGCCGTTGCCCGAGGCCTGCGCGTGGCGGGGACCTTGGCGGTCTTGGGCGCAGCTTCCTTGCGTGGGCTCGTCGATCTTACCGCGGCCATCGATCGGCTGACAAAGACAAACTTTCGATACTCGCCGGCATTGCTGAAAGCAACATTGGACCGCTACGCTCGCTGACACCTTTGACTACGGTTGTGCGGCACTTTGTGTCGCGGGTGGGTTCGACTCCCACTAGCTTCCGCCAATCTTAAAGTCTTTATCAGGTAGCCAACCTCTCATCGCCATCTCCGTCTCTTCCAACTGTCCGCTGGCTCCGCGACCCGGCGGGCGACATGCTGTATAGGCTCGATCCGATTCGCTGGACCACGCGATCAGAGTTATCTGCGGAGCTCGCTACGGTCTGCAAGGTGGGCAGGTGCCGAGGTACTCTGCTGATCCATTGGGACATGCTACAACTGGTGCAATGTGCGTGTGACGATTAAGTATTCCTTACCACTGGTCCAGATGGCGCTAGCGGCTACTCTAATCTGGCTGAGCCGCCGAGAACTCGCCGCAGCGCATCTTGTGGGTGGTCGTACCCCTGCGTTCGGCCTCCTCATACTCATTAATCCCCCGGCAGCTATGCTGCGAGGCCTTTGGTTCAGCTATGTAAATAACCCATGGTCCGACTTGATCTTCGTCGCATCAATCGGCGTGTCTTGGTACTTAATCGGAGTAGGCATAGATTACTGGCAAAAGCGAAAGACACTTCCTCTATTCACCTGGAAGCCACTGCGAGTAACATCCGACCTGGCGCTGATCGCGCTTGGCCTATACTTCATCTGGGAACTCAGCAGAATTGATGTTGCTGACATGCCGTGGCAGTTGGAGGCTCCTGCATTGGTCACCTTTTTTTTGTGGCTTTTCGGGCCGCTATTCATATTCGGTCGCGACCTAATTCATTGCTTTCGTCGCAAAGGGTCACCACCAGCGACCTCTCCTTCAGGTTCCTGAGATTGCAGCCGACGGCAAGGCCGTAAGCGTACGGCGAACCCATATTGAAGCGCAACGATGAATGGCCCAAGCTGTGGCATGGGCGAAACGGAAAGATCACAACAGATG
>Ga0302326_10012740_pt1 | contig 17885 bp, 15 predicted proteins | sample Palsa_T0_3_FD_202264 | JGI IMG/M metagenome (GOLD analysis project Ga0302326, IMG submission 202264) | Peat permafrost microbial communities from Stordalen Mire near Abisko, Sweden - Palsa_T0_3 | ecosystem: Environmental > Terrestrial > Soil > Palsa > Peat permafrost | place: Sweden: Abisko... | reverse complement strand
GGAATTTCGCACCGATGGAGCCGACGGGGAGTGCTTTGTCACCATGTCAGACGGGCACAAGTTGCCTGTGAGCCGAGGATACCGTTCCCGCATTACCGGTCTCATCGCACGTTAACCATTCCTCCTGAACTCCATCAGACACACCACACGAGCAGCGTGCCGAGAAATGTGTCCAAAGGGGGGCCTTTTTGCCCTACAGCCCCGACGTCAACCCTCACGAACAAAACTGGTTACATCGAGGTCTGGCCGCGTGGTGTTAGCATCACGCTGATGAAACCTCAACCAACCGATGGGGAGGGAGAGTGATCCCCTTCGTAAAGGCGCACGCTTGCGGAAACGATTTCCTGGTCATTCAGGAAAATCTTGCCGGCGTCGAGCCCCGCGATGATCTGACCCGTAGACTCTGCCAGCGCAACTCCGGCGTAGGAGCCGATGGAGTCGAATTTCTGACTTGGGAAGGCAAACGCCAGGGAAAGATACGCCTGCATAATGCCGACGGCTCGATCGCCGAAATATCAGGCAATGGAACTCGTTGCGCCGCAGCCTGGATTGCTTACGAAACCAAAGCCGGCCCAGGGGACGAAATCGTCCTCGAAACGGATGCCGGACCGCGCGTTTGCCAGATCGATGATCGCACCGGACCGGTCTTTCTGGTCACTTCTGCGATGGGAAAGCCTGAGGTAAACATGGCCAACTTGACTCTCGGGGGCGGAGAACGGATCGAAGGGGCAGTGGTCTCTACCGGCAATCCCCACTTCGTCATTTTCGTTGACCGACCGAACTTCTACGATTATCCCTGGGAGTCCATCGGAGAAGAAATCTGCACCCACATCGCTTTCTTTCCCCAACAGACGAACGTGGAATTCGTCCGCATGATCAGCGGTGATGAAATTGAAATACGCATCTATGAGCGCGGCGTTGGCCCCACTTCTTCCTCCGGCACCGGCACCTGCGCGAGCGCCAGCGCAGCCATCGCTCTGCGCGGCGCCGCACCGGTGCTGCGCGTGATTGCTCCAGGCGGAGTACAAACCGTGCAATGGCAAGGACCCGGTTACGAGATCCGGCTCACCGGGCCGGCAGAACTTATTTGTTTCGGCGAAACATGGTAAACCTCAATATTCCTGCGATCCGCCGGGGGGCCAAAGTAACCGTGCTTTCCCCGGCAAGCTACCCTCAACCGGAAAGACTGGCGACGGGGGTCGAAGCCCTGAGCCGTCTCGGCTTCCTGCCCTGGGTGGGACACCACGCGCTCAGTAAGGCGCACCACTTCTTTGCCGGCACCACCCAAGCCAGGCTCGAGGATCTCCATGCCGCCTTCCTCGACCCCGCGGCCGGCGCGATTTTTTGTAGCCGTGGAGGTTACGGTTGCAACTACCTGTTGGGAGGGCTTGACCTGGGCCTGGTGCGCGAGCACCCCAAGCCATTCCTGGCTCATTCCGACATGACCTGTGTGCAAACCTGGCTGCTGGATCAGTTAGGGCTCATCTCCTTCCACGGGCCCATGGTAGCCGGCGATTTTTCCCAACCCGAGGGCGTCGATGAAGCCAGCCTGTTGGCCGCGCTGGGCGGGGATCGATGGTTCCTGGGAGAAGCCTCAGGGCTCCGGGTACTGCAGCCGGGAAAGGCCAGCGGAATCCTCTACGGCGGCTGTCTTACGCTATTGGCCGCATCGCTGGGGACGCCTTATGCGCCGCGGACGGAGGGCAAGCTGCTCTTTCTGGAGGACCGCGATGTGAAGCCCTTTCAGTTGGATCGATTGCTGCGGCAGTTGGTATTGGCGGGAAAATTCGAAGCGGTCAAGGGAATTATTTTTGGCGAAATGCTGGACTGCATCGCGCCCGGACAAAAACCCGGCATGCTGGACGAGGTTATCCTGCGGGTGTTGGACTGGTTTCCAGGCCCCATCGCTATTGGTCTGCGTTCCGGCCACGTGTCCCGGCGCAACGTCACGCTGGCCTTTGGCATTGAAGCGGAATTACACCTGGTGGGCGCACCGGTGCTCAGCTTTCTGGAACGCGCGACTGAGAAATAATCCTATGGCAAAACACATTCACCTGATCGGCATCTGCGGCTCGGCGATGGCTTCGCTGGCGGGCATGCTCCAAACCAAGGGCTATCGCATCACTGGTTCCGATGCCGCTGCCTATCCTCCGATGTCTGACCTGCTTGCTTCGCTCGGCATCCCCATCATGGAGCCCTATGCGGAATCGAACCTCTTCGCTCGGCCTGACCTGGTGATCGTGGGCAATGCCATCTCTCGCGGCAACGTGGAATTGGAAAGCGTGCTCGATCAACGCATACCCTTTCGCTCGCTTGCCGAAACCATTCAGCACGAATTTCTTCCCGGCAGAGACTCGCTGGTGGTTGCCGGGACTCACGGCAAGACCACCACCACCAGTATGTTGGCGTGGATCTATGAAGTCGCTTCACGAGCTAAGCCGGAGGTGGCGCCCTCCTTTCTGATCGGTGGGATCGCGGAAAATTTCGGCACCAGTTTTCGCGTGCGCGACAGCAAGCCATTTATCCTCGAGGGCGACGAGTACGATACCGCCTTCTTCGACAAAGGGCCCAAGTTCATGCACTACTTTCCCGATGCCCTGATCCTTACGCACGTGGAGTTCGACCACGCCGATATCTACGACAATCTGGAGGCGGTGAAGACCGCCTTCCGCCGGTTAGTCAACCTGGTTCCGCGCCGTGGCCGGGTGATTGCTTACGACGGCAGCCCAAACGTCGATCAATGCATTTCCCGCGCATTGTGCGCCATCGAGCGTTACGGGTTCAAACCCGGCTCTGCCTGGCAGCTGCAGGATTTAACCCACGACCATCGCAACTCGAGCTGGAAGATTTTTCGCTCCGGCAAGGAGTGGCTGCAGGTAACCCTGCCCATGCCGGGGGAGCACAATGCGCTGAATGCCACCGCGGCTGTGGCGCTGGCTGCGGGGCAGGGAATCGACCCGGCTGCGATCGCTGAGGCTCTGTCTACCTTTCAAAGTGTGAAGCGCAGGCTGGAAGTGCGGGCCGTTGCCGGCGGGGTCACAATTGTCGACGATTTCGCCCATCACCCGACGGCGATTCGGGAGACGTTGAAAGCTTTGCGCGCCGCCTATCCTGGTCAGAGACTCTGGGTAGTGCTCGAGCCACGATCGAATACGCTGCGCAGAAACGTGTTTGAGCGCGAACTGGTGGAAAGTCTCGCCCTGGCCGACGCCATCGTCGTTGCCGGAGTATTCAAGCAGGAAAGCATTCCCGAGGGGGAGAGAATGCATCCGGAGAAGGTGGTTGCCGAGCTGGTGCGCGGCGGTCACGACGCCACTTTCTACCCCACCGCGGATGCCATCGTGCAGGAGCTTACCCCTCGGCTCAAGCCGGGCGATGTAGTGGCGATTCTTTCCAACGGCGGCTTCGACGGAATTTATGAAAAGTTGCCGAGGCGCATCGAGCAGCGGGCCTGATGTTTAGTTCTGTCACTATGCTGGTGACGTATGTGGCGCTTGGCCTGCCCGCGGGACTGGTTGGCATTCCCTGGGCCTTGTTGACCGGCGACATCGCTCCGCTCTATCGCTGGAGCATGCATATCCTGCGCACCGGGGTGAAGCTGGCGCGCATCCGGGTGCAGGTGGCAGGCCGCGAGCACATACCCGCACGGCCGTGTATTTTCATGGCCAACCATGTGTCTAATCTTGATCCGCCTATCCTGCTGCCGTTGTTTCCCTTTCGCACCGCTTTCTTTATCAAGCGTTCGCTGCTCAGGATTCCTTTCGTGGGGTATGGCATGCGCCTCGCCGGTTTTATCCCGGTAGACCGCGGTGGCCGCTTGGAGTCGGCGCGGGAGAGCGTCCTGGCCGCGAGCAAAGTATTGGCTTCCGGGGTCAATATCTCCACCTTTCCTGAGGGCACACGCTCGCGCAACGGGGTCTTATTGCCGTTCAAGAAGGGGCCCTTTTACCTGGCCATGGAGTCCGGCGTGCCGGTGGTCCCTGTCTCCATCTGGGGATCGGAGCACATGATGACCAAGGGCAGCCTGCGCATCCATGCTGGGACGGCCCATGTGACCTTTCACCCAGCGCTTTTGCCGCAGCAATTTGCCACCCGGGAGCAACTCGCGGAGGCGGTGCGGGCGGGAATTACCTCAGGTTTGCCGGAATGGATGCACGGCGACGGGGCAGAAGGCGCGGTTTAGAAAATTTGGGCGTTATTGCTTGATGATGGCGTTGTAGCCGTCAGAGAGCAGCTTCTGCTTCATCGCGGCAGCCTGCGTGCGGTCGGCGAACGGGCCTACCTGAACGTGCAGCAGCTTGTCCTGGGGCTCGTTGCGCACCACCACCCCATAACCGCGCTGACGGAGAGCAGAGACCAGCACGTCGGCATCCTCCGGGCGGGCGACGGCGGCGATCTGGACCATTGGCCGGCCCGATGGGGAAGCGGGCGCATCGGCCGGCGGTACATACGCTGGAACCAATTTCGCTGCTGCGGGTTTGCTGCTGGCCGGCGGCTCCGGTTTGGCAGGGGCGTCCTCTTCCGCCACCGCATCCTCTTTGACCACCGGTTTGATCACAGGCGCGGGCGCAGCTTTCGCACTCACCGCCGGGTCGTCGGGCGCTGCTGCCGGCGGCGGCGCTGCGGCGGGTGGTGTCGCTGCATTCGCGGTTTCATCCCCATCACCCGGGTTGCTCGCCGGGATGTTATCCAGCGCGTGCGCCTGGGCTCCCTGTCCTGTTCCCCTGCCCATGGAATAGCCAAATCCAAAGAACACGCCGCAGATCAACACCAGGCCAAAGAAAATTCCTAATAACGAGGCGGTGCTGAGCGTAATCTCAGACGCTTTCACTTCCTCTTCTTCATCGGTGTCGAAAAGGGTTCTCATGGCTATTTCTCCAGCTTATCTCCCATTTTATTAAAGAGTGTCATCATCTCTATCGGCAGGGGGAAGACGATGGTGGTATTTTTTTCCACGCCGATTTCCGTGAGCGTCTGCAGATAGCGCAACTGTAGCGTCATGGGCTGAGTGGCGAGCAGGGCGGCGGCATCCACCAGCCGCTGGGCGGCGCTAAATTCGCCCTCCGCATGGATCACCTTGGCCCGCTTCTCTCGTTCCGCTTCGGCCTGTTTGGCGATCGCGCGCAGCATCGATTCCGGCAAATCCACTTGCTTTACCGCGACGCTGACCACCTTCACCCCCCACGGGGCTGTGTGCTCATCGATGATGGTCTGAATTCTTTGATTGAGTGATTCCCGACGGGAGAGAAGTTCGTCCAGCTCCACTTCGCCCAGCACGGAGCGCAGTGTGGTCTGTGCAAATTGTGAGGTCTGATAGACGTAGTTCATCACCTCGATCACGGCCCGCGAGGGGTCGACGACTTTCAACGTGATGACAGCGTTGACCTTGAGGGTCACGTTGTCGCGGGTAATGATGTCCTGGGGTGGTACTTCGAGTACTTCCTGACGCAGTGAGATACGCACCATCTGATCAAATGGGCGGAAGATCAAGATGACTCCCGGTCCTTTGGGCGCGGGCAAAATACGCCCCAGGCGGAAGACCACGCCCCGCTCATATTCCCTCAAAATCTTTATGGAATTGATGAGATAGATAACGATGATGAAGATGAGAAACAGGCCGGGGATGCCAATACCCATCATGGTGGGGGCCTCGCTCTCTCCAGATTGTACAGGAACAGGTCTCAGGCTCGGTCCAACGAACCACTGAAGACATGCGCGGTCTGCACAATCACAGCTTCTACTCTCTGCTTCTAACCCCTTTTTTGGATCGAGGTTGCGGTCGTGTTCTCCGGGCAAAGTCAAGAAATACCCGCGTCCCTGGTTTTCATCGCCTTGGGTGAGCCGCAGGATTGAAACCGAGGTTTTAGCTGAGTAGCTACGAAACCCGCTCCACTAACAGCGTCAGATCGCGCAGCCCACGCACCCGAACCTGCTCTCCCGGCGCCGCCGGACTGGTCGATTCGGCTTGCCACAGTTCACCGTTTACCATCACCTGTCCTAAGGGCGCAAGCGGCTGCGTGACCACCGCGATCTGCCCAATCATCGCGTCCCCTCCCATGCGCACTTTACTTCGTCGCGCGCGCAGAGCAAGCCGCAACAGAAAAACCGTGATCAGCCCGAAGGCCAACCCAGCGCTCAGCGCGGTGGCTAAATTCACCCGCTGCTCAGGAATGGGACCATCCACCAGCGTCAGTGCCCCAATCACCAGGGAAGCGATCCCCGCGGTGGCCAGTGCCCCATGGCTGGGAAAGTGAGCTTCCAGAATCAACAAGGCGAAGGCGGCTACCAGGAGCATCATCGAGGTGTAACGCACCGGCAGCAGATTCAGGCCGAAGAGCGCAAGCAGAACCATGATGGTGCCAAGCGTTCCAGGCACGATGGTGCCCGGCGTATTGAACTCCAGATAAATCAACAGCCCCCCCACTACCAACACCAGAAGCGCGAGATTCGGGTTGGTGAGGCGGTCCAGAATCTCCTCGCGCAGGGTGGGATCGACCCGAACCAGCTGCGCGCCACGCGTGTGCAACACTACCTTGGAACCATCAAAGCGGGTGATCGTGCGCCCATCCAGGGTGTTCAGCAAGCTGGCGTCATCGGGCGCGATCAGATCGATCAGCTTAAGCTGCAGCGCTTCCGTATCGCTGTAAGACTTCGAAGAACGAACCGCGTCTTCGGCGGCTTGCACGTTGCGCCCCCGGCGCGCGACGTAGGCCCGCAGAAATGCAGCCGTATCGTTTTCCAGCTTCTGCTTCATGGTGTCGTCGAGCTTGACTCCCTCCACCACCGGATGCGCGGCCCCGGCGTTGCTGCCCGGAGCCATCGCTGCCACATCCGCCGCTTCCAGAAGGAAGAACCCCGCCGACCCGGCCCTGCTTCCCGACGGAGCCACATAGACAATCACCGGAACTGGCGAAGCAATGACCCTGCTGACCATCTGGCGCATGGATTCGAGCAGCCCGCCAGGAGTATTGATCTCGATCAGGACGGCATCCGCATGCTGCGCTGCAGCCGCGTCCAGGCCGCGCTCCATATACTCCGCGCTGATGGGCTGAATGGTATCGTCGAGGTGGATCAGGACCACACACGGCTGGTCTGCATGACCGGCCAGGGTCCAGCAGCAGGTCAGAAGCAGGGCGCCTAGCAGGCGTTTCCCCAGCAGATGTCTCATGGAACCGCTTGAGCCTTGCTCTCGAGCTGTTGTTTTAGCACGCGCGCGATAGAATTCTGCGGCTCAAGTTGGAGCGCGTTGCTCACGTCGGCCGCCGCGGCGGATTTCTGGTTCGCCTGCAAATCAAGCCGGCCCAGCACCAGGTAGGCGGTCACGTTAGGCGCTGCCTGGAGTGATTCCTCGGCCTGCAGGCGCGCCTCCTTGGTGTCGCCCTCACTCTCCCTTACCAGCGCCAGGCCGGCGTGGGCGTCAGGGTCATTGCTCTGCACTTCGAGCGCTGCTTGAAATTCGCGCTCCGCCTCCAAAATCAATCCCTGGTTGAAAAAGCGCGTGCCCGCTTGGGTATGCGCTTCGGCGTGTTTTTGCGGCGGCAGGGTGGACAAGCGCTGCTCATTCATTTGCTCTATGGCCAGTGCCGCCTGGCGGAAGGAGGCTTGGTTGAAGGTCCGCTTGATCCGCTCCAGGGGTGTGTTCTCTGCCGCTGCCGTAGGATCGAACGCCGCGTTGACCCGATTGTTGGCCGCGGCGGCGGCGGTCGCGGGGTGCGGCTCGGAGCGAAGAGTCGCCTGAAACGCCTGCGCTTCCGTATCCTGGGGCCGCAGCCTTAGGGTCTGCGCGATGGCTCGCTGGGCACCTGGCACATCTTTCTTGCGGCTCAAGGCCAATGCGAGGTTGAACTGGTAATCCGGATCGTTGGGGTCGGCTGAGACCGCCTGTTGGAAAAAAGAAGTAGCATCCAGGCCCCGGCGGCTGGCCGCGACCCCCTGGTTATTGACCACCTCCGGCAACGGCAGCTGCTTGTTCACAAAGGCAAACGCGTCTTCCGCTTTGACATAAGTGCCCAGGTAGAAATAAGCCAGACCACGATCGAAGTCGGCTTCGAGTGCGTTGGGGTCATTGCGGGGCAGGCGTCCCAGGGTAGTGGCCGCCAGATCAAACTGCTGGTTGGCAAAATAGGCCTTGCCTAGAGCCAGCAAGGCGGGCGAGAAGCTGGGGTCAAGCCGTACTGATTCCTTTAGATGCCGGATCTGTTCCGCGGGATCGGGTTCCACCAATCCCCGAGTGTAATTCTCGAAGGCATCCACCCGCAGCCCTGCCCCTGCCGCAATAAAGGTACTTCGAGAAACCGCGAACTGTGGATCAATCTGCTTCGCCAGCCCCCAGGCCAGACTGTTGAACACGTCGATCAGATGGGTTATATCCGCCTCTTCCTGGAGCGGAGCCGACAGGTGCAGAGCATCTACCTTCAGCACCTGGGCTTTGACCTGGAAGCGTGAACCGCTGGTCGAAAATGACCCGAAAATCACATAGTCCGCATCCAGGGTCTGGGCCAGGCGGATGGCGCTGGCGCGGGAAGGTTGGAAGGTGGAAGGCAGCCCTAAGTGATCGAGGGCATACAGTCGATCGTCACGGCTGATGGGCATAAAGCCGGCCGAGCCCAGACGGAGATTCAGAATTTCCGGTATCGCTTCGCTAATCCAATCCAGATTCGGCTGGTCGGCCTGGTTGTTGAAGGGAAGCACCAGCAGCAAACGGCCTTGCACTGGTGCGGGGTCTTGGGCCATCAGCCCACAGGGCAGAAAAAGCGCCAATACCAGGGGCAGCGCGCGTATGAGTGGCCGGGGGAGCACTCCCTCAGTATAGTTCTGGCGGCCAGGGTTCAGGGGAGTATCGTTCCCGGCTACGCAAGCCTGCTTAGTGCAGGCCAGCGAGCTGGGGACGATTGAAGTGCATCACCGCCGCCCATTCGCCCTGCCGCTCATCGCGCCAGACGATCCTTCCGTTCAGGAGATGAGCGATCGCGCCGGGATCCAGATCACGGTGAAAATCGAAAAACCGGACGTCCATCGCCTCGTTCCTCCGTCCCAGATCCATCCACAGCCGCGGAGGGTCGTATTTGGTTGAAAAGGCAAAGCCGACGCTGAAGTCCTGGGCAGAGGCCGCCACCTTTTGTACCTCCGGTAAAGAGAAATTCGGCACCGTGACCACCGCCATCGCCTTCTTTACATAGCCCAACTCTGGTTTGGTCAGTTCATCGCTGCCCGGCCACGCAGTCAGGATGGTGCTGCCCGGAAAACGAGTCACGATCTGGCGGATTGCCTGTTGATGCAGCCGGATCACCTCCGCATAGTTCAAATTATCTTCGGGGGCGAACTTGTAGGGTGGGTTGACGAAAAGCCCAATCAGGAAAGCGGCTGCGCTGAGCATAACCAAACCCCACCAGTAGGGCACGCGGCGATAAAAAGTGGAAACGCACAACAGCAGAACCAGCGGATAGAGTGGCAGCAGATAGCGCGTCAGCAAAGCGCCGCCAAGCAGGGAAAAGAACAGGATGTTCGCCCCCATGACCAGGTAAAGAATTGCCTGGTCCGCAGGCGAGATGCGAGGCCGCATGCTTCCGTCCCGTTCCCGCAAGGGCAGCAGCAGCATGGCCCCCAGCATGCACAACACGGGCACAAACATGTTCATATGCGCGGTCAGCTGCAAGAGGCGATGCCCCAGGGCCAGCAGGATGCGCAAGGGCGAAAGAGTAGAAGTTGCGTTGTAACGCAAGAATTCAGGGTTGCCAAAAAGGAAACCGGTGCGGTGGCGATAGTAGGCGTACCAGGCCAACAGCGGGACCACCGGGAATAGCAGCAGCAGCGCCGCGCGGAGATGCGCGCTTCGATTGGGTGGGCTTGCGCGCAGGGAAAGATAGGCCTCCCACAGGGCGACCGCCAGGGGTGTAACAATGGCTGTTTCTTTTGCCAGAACCGCCGCGGCGAAGCAGGCCGCTGCGGCCCACAGGGCCGGCGGCCGGCGCCGCCCGGGAAAGACAAAGACCAGTCCCCACAGGGTGGGGGCGGCAGCAAACATGTCCGCATGGGCCAGCGTACTTTGGGCAAACCACACCGGGTAGATGGCGGTGAGCAAGGTGGCCGCAGCTGCCACTCGTTGCTTGCCATTGAGCAAAACGCCCAGCCGGTACACGGCCAGCAGGGCAATGGCGGTAACCAGGCACATGGCAGTGCGGGTGACGGCGGGCGTAAATCCAGACTCCCACCACAGGGCCAGGTAGAGGGAGGGAAGTGGAGGATGAGCATTGGCCAGGGTGGTCGACGGAATCACATCCCCGGTGCGAAAGAAGTCGTAGGCCGCGGGAATATAGTAGCCGGCCTCATCCCAGTAGTAGGGCAGGCGCAGGAGGGTCAGGTGCGAGAGGTAGACCCCCACGAACAGCAGCGGGAAGATGAGCCTGAGCGGCAGCGGGCGGTCGAACTGTGTCGGCTGTTGGGGAAGTTCGGCCACGAGTCTCCGAAACTGCGGTTAGTGGACTGGACCTTGGGGCATGACCGGGGGCCGTGGTTCGAGAGAGATGGGGCCAAAGGTGTGCTCATATTGCAGCAGGTTCTGCTCCAGCAAACCACACAAAGCCTTGGCTTGTTGCGGGCTGAGATACACGGTTTGAAAGGCGTTGATGGTCACTTCCTCTGCCGTTTCCTGGTAGGCAGTGCCGAAAGTGAGGCGGAAATCCCACACGCTCTTTTGTACCTGAACGCTATTGGCATACCCTTCGCGGTAATCAGGCATCCGCTTCAAAACGACGTTCGGTTGAGAAATCTCTTGGCTCATGGGCTATAGAGTAGTCGATTTGAAGTGGCGGAGAAAAAGAAACCGCAGGTCCCTCCCTGCGCCATCGAAAAACATTTCCAAGGGGCAGCGCTTCCATGGAGAGGAGTTGCTAAACAGAAGCCGCTTTCATCACTCTGAGTGGGTGGCCCAGGTTTCAAAAGCGAGATCTGAGTATCCCACCCTTCGCAAAGAACGCGAAGGATGGGGCACCCGTCGATTGGTGCAGGGGATAGAGCCTAAAAGCGCCTTCCTTCCACCTCAGCTCGCTTGATAGCGGCGGAAAATAAGCGAGGCGTTGGTGCCCCCAAACCCAAACGAGTTGGTCATGGCGTACTCCATCGATGTGGGCAGCCCTTTATCCCTTACCAGGGGGAAGCAGCAAGCCTCATCGACATTGAGCAGATTGGTCATCGGCGGAGCCACCTGGTCCCTGAGTGCCAGTACCGTGATTCCGGCCTCCAGACTGCCGGCGCCCCCCAACAGATGCCCAGTCATCGACTTGGTCGAACTTACCAGCAGGCTTTTCGCCGATTGGCCAAAAGTCTCGCAAATGGCCCTGGCCTCAGCTCGATCACCCAGAGGAGTGGATGTGGCATGCGCGTTCAGATACTTAACTTCGCCCGGCTCGACGCCGGCATCGTTGAGAGCCAACTGCATCACCCGGCGCACTCCGCGGCCATCCTCAGGAGGAGCGTTGGTGTGATAGGCATCGCTGTTGGCAGCGTAGCCAACTAGCTCGGAGAGGATCGTAGCGCCGCGCTTGATCGCATGCTCGTATTCTTCCAGGATCAATACCCCGGCGCCTTCACCCACCACAAACCCGTCCCGGCCGGCATCCCAGGGCCGCGACGCAGTCCCCGGGTCGTCGTTGCGGGTAGAAAGAGCGCGCATCGACGCGAAGCCGGCGACCGAGAGCGGGGTGACCGCAGCTTCGCTTCCTCCGCAGATCATCACATCCGCGTCACCACGCTGGATCACACGAAACGACTCACCCACCGCATGGGCACCCGTGGTGCAGGCAGTGGCGCAGGTCAGGTTGGGCCCGGTGGCGCCATAGCGAATCGAGATTTGGCCGGCGGCCAGATTGGCAATCGTCGCCGTGATGAAGAAGGGCGACACCCGGTTCGGCCCGGCGGACAGCAACTTACTGTGCTCCCGCTCAATGACCTCGAAAGCACCGATGCCGCTGCCCACGTACACGCCGACTTTGCCCGCATCTTCCTTTGCCATCTCCAGCCCCGCCTGCGCCACCGCGAACCCTGAGGCTGCCAGCGCAAACTGGATAAACCGGCCCATCTTCTTGATTTCCTTGCGCTCGATAAAATTTTCCGGGATGAAACCTTTGACCTCACCGGCAATGCGGCAACTGAAACCCTTGGCATCGAAGAGGGTGATCGGGCCGATGCCCGACTCCCCTCGCAGCAGAGCCTTCCATGTGCTGTCCGTCCCCACTCCCACCGGGCTGACCAAACCGACCCCGGTTACCACTACACGACGTTCAGGATTATTCATGCTCATGAGGGCGCAGGGACCTTCTTCCACACGCGACCTGGATGTTGCGGATGTTGAACGGAGATTCGAGGGAGATTACCCGTGAATCGATTGGTGCGAAAGGGGGGACTCGAACCCCCACGGGTTGCCCCGCCAGATCCTAAGTCTGGTGCGTCTGCCAATTTCGCCACTTTCGCATAAAATGTTGCCGTCTTCTCATGATAATTGATGCACTTCTGCGTATTCGTCAGACGGTACGCGGGCATACACATACGGACCTTCCGGAACCAGCGCCACCCGGGCGCCGGGGGCCAGTCCTTCGAGAACCGCATCCGTGGCCGCCTTCCAGCTGGGAAAGGCACGGGATGCTAACCCGCCGAGCTGATCATTCGCGATCCCCGGTAGGTAGAAAAACAGCTCATATTTCTGCCCGGCAAGCGCTAACTTCTCCAGCTGCCACTGGTCGATCTCCACCTCAGCCTTTCCGATCTCCTCCAGAAAGCTGTCGTAATCGGAGAAGCTGGCGACCTTGGCGGCAAACTCCGGCGAACCCACGCCTTCCGCGCACTCGCCCAGGATCAGGATCCGCCCTCCAGGCTTGGCGATGTGCTGCGCGGCTGTGAGCCCCTTGATGGTCTGGTACAGCGTCAGGTCGAGGGGATGGCCGGCTGCGCTAGTGATGACCGCATCGGCCAACCCGGTCAATCGCTCCAGCGATGTGGTGCGCAGGAACTGGACCCCGGCAGCATGCGCCTGCACGGGATTACCGGCAAAGATGCCGGAGATTTCCCGGCTCTGGGTCAGGGTTACGTCCAGCATGAAATCGTGACCCGCCATTCGGGCAATTTCCAGCAGCTCGGCATGGAGCGGGTTATCGGCAATCGAACCCTCCGTGGCCATGGGCTCGCGCATGAATTTGGGGGAGTGGATGACCTTGATCGTCTCCTGGGCGGCCAGTCCGGGGGCCACCAGCTTGCGTCCGCCGGAAAACCCCAGCATCAGATGCTGCTCGATGAAGCCGAGGGTAATGTGCAGATCGGCCGCCATGAACCGCTCATCGATATAGACGGGGATGCCACCGCGAGTGGATCCCAGGTGGCGATGTTGGGCCAGCACCCGGGCATCGTGGTTCAGCACCCGGTATTTCGTCGCGATCTCCGGTCCGAGGATGGCGTTGATCTCGTCCGTGCTGGCTTCGCGGTGTAGTCCAGTCGCGATCAGGATGGTCACGCCCTCCATCGGGATACCCGCCTGATGCAATCGGCGGAGCAGCGGCGGCAGCGTCAGCCAATTGGGTGCAGGCCGGGTGATATCGCAAACCGAAATGGCCGCGGTCTTCTTGCCCGCCGCCAAAGCCGCTAGCGGCTGGCTGCCGATGGGGTGATCCAGCGCCGCATCCAGCGCCCCCTTCACGTCCGGCAAAGCAGATGCGGACCGGCTCTCGATCACCTCGTACCTGGGCCCGCCGGGCAAAGTCAGGTACAGGCCATGTTTCCCAAATGCAAAGTGTATTTGCATGCCCTTTACTGTACCGGTTAGAGGGTGCCTTTGAGAATCTGACCTGGGGGCGGTCCGTTGTAGGCTCGGTCGAAAAACATGCTCCAACCTCCAAACTTTGAGTGGGTGGCCCAGGTCTCGCTTTTGAGACCTGGGTGTTCCGGCCAAGATCCATTTGCGGGATCGCGGCTTTGCCATTCTCCGTCTCATCACGCATCTCGAGCCACCGCATTAACGGTGCAAGGTCTTAAGGGCTTCCCATAGTACCTTCGGATCGTATTGACCCCGGTAAAACGAAGAGGGTTTCTCAGGTAGATGCAAAAGCTTGTAAACCGCGATCTGGGCAGACCTTACGGAATACTCCACAGTGAAAACCACATCATCGGGAAGCTCCGCGTACTGCCCGATAAAAGCGAGATTGGTAGACCTCGCAGGGACGACATCGGGGCGATCTCCCCGCTTTCTTACGAGAAACTGACTTGTAATGTACGGCATCTTGCAGGGGATGCAGATTGAGGAGGTCATGATGGTATCCCGGTCGGCATCGAAGTGAAGTTGACCAATAACCTCTTCAATAATTTCGCGGCCTGAACACTCCTGCATGGTCTTGTTCACAATATCCCCTACCCGGTCGTGGTAGAGCCCATAACCCCACCAGACGAACACACCCTCCGGCTGGCCGGCAAAGAACGGCTGATGAAATATCGAGAGGGTCAGCAGCCATGCCGAGTCCTTGAAGGTAATCAGACCCCCTTTGCCGGCCTCGCTTCCGCTGAATGCCTGCATGAGATGGAAGAAGGTTGGATCGTTGACGGTGACGGTGAACGAAACCCAGGTAGATTCATCGACGTGATTATCGAATACGGCGGGGTTGCCAAATTCAGGTCTCCCGGCGGCCAGAGTCTCCCAGAGTTGCCATGCCCCACTGCGGCCTTCGTGATCCTTCGCCGGAGCCGCTAACATGGAACCGAAGCTCTTGCCCGCGGTCATCGATCCGTTGGTGACGAAGACAAGATCGCCGGGGCCGACCGCTACCTTGGTGGTGAAATCCTCTGATTCATATTCCAGCGAACTGACTGCGATGTGGTCCGACCCGGATTCAAAGCCCAGGCCGATCACCTTGGTTCTCAACTGAAAGACAACTCCCTTCTCGCGGAGCCAGTTGAGCAGTGGAACTGCCATCGAATCGTACTGGTTGTACCGGGTCCTAAATACGCCCTCCTGGGTATCGATGGTCGAGAAGTGGTGAATAAAACGCAGAAGATATCTGCGGAACTCAATCGCGCTGTGCCAGCGCTCGAAGGCAAACAGGGAGCACCACTCGAACCAGAAGTTTGTCTCAAAAAAGTGGGCCTCAAAGCAGTCTGAGATGCGTTTGGAATCGAGCGAGTGCTCGGTACGCGCCATGAGAGCGACCATGTCAATCCGATCCCGTTCGCTGAAGCCCAATTCGTGAAAGTCGATGATCTTGCGGTCACTATCTACCAGGCGGGCCTTGGCATGCCAAACGGCATCTTTTTCAGCCATCTCGGTATCTTGTTTGACGGACACGTTCGGATCGATAACGGAGGGGATGAACGAGAACAGGTCGAAGGTGGCGTTGTACTTGTGCTCAAACATCCGGCTTCCGCTCATGAAGTAGCCCGTCTCAGGCCTTCCGTGTGCGTCCAGCGCACCTCCAAGCTGGCTGGCCTCTTCATAAACCACGATGTCTTCGCCTCGAATGCCGCCGTCACGGATTAGGTAGGTCGCAGCCGCAAGCGAAGCGATCCCGGAACCTACAAGATGGACTTTTCGGTAGGTAATATCACCAACTTCAAACATGCGATCTTCTCCAATGCTATTTTGATTTGGTGCGTGACCTCAGAGCTTCCAAGTCCTCCTGTGAGTAGTAGAAGCCGGCACGCACAACCCCAGAGATGATATGCAGGTTCTGAACGCTCTCGACAGGGTTGCCATCCAGTAGAACGATGTCTGCGTTCTTGCCAAGCTCGAGGCTGCCCATGGTTCCAGTGCGGCCAAGAAACTCGGCCGGGTTCAAGGTCGTCATCTGGAGAATCTTGAGTGGGGACAACCCTGCCTTGGCAAGCTCATCGAACTCCTGGTGAATCGACTGGCCGGGCGCCTGACCCCCACCATCGGTTCCCACCATCATTCGAACGCCCGCATCGTCGAACAGTTTTGTGAGGGTCAACTGACGCCGGTATTCCTCGCGATCGGTGGCGTGCATGGCCGGAGGAAGCTGGTGGAACTTATCCGTGACCTGACGCCACGCCTTGAGAGACGCAGTGGCTATGTAGGGCATAGCAGGATCACTTAGATACTCTTGAGAATCGGCCAGCTCCTGGGTACGCAATCGCACCAGCGTAGGAACGTTCCAGGTGTCGTTGGCTACAAAGACCGCCGCCAGCGCACGGCAGTTTGCCTCGCTGTAGTGATTGAAGGCGCGCTGTAACCTGACGTCATAGGCCGCAGTATCAAAAGCCGCAGGATTGATGAGACGCGTCTGCAGGTGCTTCATCAGCATCCTTTGCAGGAAGGCAGGAACTGTGACCGGTGGCGTCTTTACGGTCGGGTGCGCCGCGGCATCTGCAAGCAGAACCGCTTCTTCTGTCGAACATCCTATCCAAATCGAGTCTCCGGGACCAAGATGCTCGATCGACCGGAATCCCGCCCGCGATGCTTGTGCGGCATCGACTCCTTCCTGGAGATGGCCGAGGACCGGAAGGCCAACACGCTTACCCTCTGCGATCGCCGCGAAGAACATCTCCGGGCTGACCAGGCCAACCTTGATGAAGTCTGCACCCTGTTTCTTCTGTTCGCGAATCTCTTCCATGACTGTATCCGCAGACCGGGCGTTGAAGGGCGTTAGTATGCTTCCGGGCATCGCCAGCAAGGCGGGGGCGTCCTTCCCAATCGGCAGGGTTCCGTCACGACGCTCTTTTAGAAATTCAGGTGATCCAGTCATCTGCCGAAAACCGGTGACCCCGTCGGCGAGCATCCTTGCGAGCACCGAAGAGGAGTCCGCCTGGTCGATCACATGCATGTGCATATTGTTGAAGCCCGGAATGGCAAACCTGCCGGTCGCGTCAATCGACTTAACCAACGGATCACTTGACACTTCTGAGGTTGGTGTAATGCTTACGATTCGTCCCCTGTCCATCAGAATGCTCATTCCCGGGGTCAGCTTGCCATCATGTGTATCCACGATGGTGACTCCGTCCAATCGCAGCTTGCCCGAAACGGCTTGCTCAACCTTTGGGAGAGCTTGCTTATGGCACCCGGAGAGCAAGACGGGAGAGCAGGCTAATAGCATCGTTACTCTCAGCGAGGATCGTGACATGATCTGCTACTTTCATCGAAGTGTGGGTTCGTCCCCGTTAGGTGTGGTGAGTCGGGTAAATTTGTTTTAGCCAGTGGCCTACTTTCAATGTTGCTGCCCACGAGGGTGAGAGACGACATCGACGACGATGGCCCACGAGTTGCGGATGGCAAGGGCAAGCAACGACAGCATACCGGCGGCCACCAAGGTGAGTCCGCGTTGAGGGGCATGGAAGAACAACACTCCGCCGGATACATGGAGCGCGTATGCCGCAAATGGAAGTACTGCATAAACGATGCGGTCTTGCAATCCGTAGTAATTGTTCTTATGGCGCCGCCCAATAAGAAAAGACCCAGAGTAAATTAAGCCAGCGACACCAACGAGGCAAATGCAAAGAGACGCCGTGAACCAAGTGTGGTTCGGAAAGGTCAGCAGCGCAGCAAGGCATAGCACAGAAGCGAAATCGAGAACAGTGGGAGTAAGGTACATGCGAATCCTGGCGGTGCGGTCTTCCACGATTCGCTCCGCGCCGAACGTGATTACTGCAAACAACAGACCGATCAGAGTCGCGGCTGCGGCCGAAATCAGGAGATAGAAGTTCGCCCATCGCTGTAATTCGTTCATAAGCTCATTTGGGATCGCGCAACGGCACTCTCGGATTCAGGGGTTCATTGACGATGCCTCCAGAACGAATCCCTTGCCGAAATTCCGCCAAGACATCGCCGAGGTAGCTCACGGTGCCATCGAGCATCAAGTCGGTCGAGCCTGCGATGTGTGGAGTAACGAAGATCCGTG